>Ga0351885_10374_pt1 | contig 14166 bp, 16 predicted proteins | sample TotcelFGM3001L13_FD_206771 | JGI IMG/M metagenome (GOLD analysis project Ga0351885, IMG submission 206771) | Enriched cells from coal bed in the Powder River Basin, Montana, United States - Total cells FGM rep3 HSBNCT.FGM.300.1.L13 ... | reverse complement strand
TCTTTTTGTTTTTATCGGAGCTTGTGATTTAATATACAGGGTTTTCATATAAGGAGGGGACAGGTTTGCCTAATGTAGTGGTAGTGGGCACCCAGTGGGGCGATGAGGGCAAGGGGAAGATCGTTGATCTTTTGACTGAGCAGGCTGCTTTAGTGGTGCGGTATCAGGGCGGCAACAATGCCGGCCATACCCTGGTGGTGGGCGGCGAGAAATTTATCTTCCATTTGGTCCCTTCGGGGATCCTGCATCCCGGCACCCAGTGCCTCATCGGCAACGGCGTGGTCCTGGACCCTGAGGTCCTGCTGATGGAACTGGATAACCTCAAGGCCAGGGGAATCGTGGTGGGTCCGGAGAACCTCCGCATCAGTGAACGCACCCAGGTCATCATGCCGTATCACAAGCGGCTGGACCTGGCCCGGGAACGGGCCAAGGGGGCGGCCAAGATCGGCACTACCGGCCGGGGCATCGGCCCCTGTTATGAAGACAAGATCGCCCGCCGGGGCATCCGGGTGGCCGACCTGCTGAACCGTGAAGTCTTCAAAGCCAATCTGGCCGAGGTGCTGCCGGAAAAGAATTTCTACCTGGAAAAATTTTTAGAAGACGCCCCATTCACCCTGAATGAGATCCTGGCACCCTATCTGGAGATGGGAAAACGTCTGGCGCCCCTGGTGACCAACGTCTCGGTCATGCTGGCCGAAGCGGTGCGGCAGGGCAAGAACATTCTCTTTGAAGGGGCCCAGGGGACGCATCTGGACATCGACCACGGCACCTACCCTTACGTCACCTCTTCCAACCCGGTGGCGGGGGGCGCCTGCACCGGGGCCGGGATCGGTCCCAACCAGCTGCACCACGTTCTGGGCATCGTCAAGGCCTACACCACCCGGGTGGGAAGCGGGCCTTTCCCGACGGAATGTCTGGACGCGGTGGGGGATCATCTGGTGGAATGCGGGGTGGAATTCGGCTCCACCACCGGGCGCCGGCGGCGCTGCGGCTGGCTGGACACGGTGGTGCTAAAGGACTCGGCCCGCCTCAACGGCCTCACGGGCCTGGCCATCACCAAGCTGGACGTCCTGACGGGCGTCAACCCGGTAAAAATCTGCGTGGCCTACGACGTGAACGGCGTGCGTAAGGAGACCATCCCGGCCACCATTCAGGAGTTGGAGAAGTGCCGGCCGATATTTGAGGAAATGCCGGGCTGGACCGATGATATCCGAAAGGTGCGGCGATTGCAGGATTTGCCGGCGGCCACCCAGAACTACCTGAAGCGGGTAGAAGAGCTGGTGGGCGTGCCCATCCAGATCGTCTCCGTGGGTCCGGACCGGGAAGAAACCATGGTGGTGCAGAATCCTTTTGGTTGAGTCGGGCACCTGGACAGGCGAGGGCGGCTGTCCCACAGAAGAAATTTGCCCCAATCATTTTTTATGGTAATGATTCCGACACCGTATGGAACCTCAAGATATGGGACATAATGTAGGACAGCCGCCCTCGGCTGTCCAGATGCCCGGTCAACAAGCGAGGCCGGCCAAACCGGCCAAGGCTGAATACCGCCGCCACCTCCCGCATCTCCAGGTAGAAGACAAACCGCTTTTTGTCACCTTTGCCACCTTTAAACGGTGGGTTCTCCCCGAACCTATCCGACAGGTAGTTTTAAGACATTGTTTGCATGACCATGGGGTGAAACTAGAGGTACATGGCATTGTGGTGATGCCGGACCATGTCCACATCATCTTTACGCCTTTGAAGGATGATGAAGGCAACCCTTTCGGGCTGACGGAAATCATGAGCGGCATTAAAGGGGCTTCGGCTCATAGTGTTAACAAAGCCCTCAATCGACGGGGAAGGGTCTGGCAGGACGAATCCTTTGACCATGTACTGCGTTCAGACGAAAGCACCCGCAGCAAGGTTCTCTATATTTGCGAGAATCCGGTGTGTAAAGGGTTGGCGGGAACAGAAGATGAATATCCTTGGTTATGGAGAGAGTGGGTGGAGGGCGCCGAAAATGTGGCGCAACCTCTCCATGCCGGGCATAAATAAGGATGGACAGCCGGGGGCGGCTGTCCTACATGCAAGGCCCGCGAGGCCCAGCCCCTTTATCCTGAGGTTTTGACAGGCTGTAAAATTCTCTGACACTCCTATTGATCTACTGAGACCCCGAGACCGGGGCGTCCGACTCAAGACGGCGTAATTCCACTACTTTATACGGCGAGGCTGAACCCTGAGTTTGGCATGTTCGATGCTATAAAATTTGGGTCATCAGGAAGACGGGGTTCGGGTAAGAAAATTTCTTACAAAGGAATCGAAAATTTCCCGACTTTCCCAAACCGGCAGCCGGTGCTATCATAAGGCAAGTTTTGTAAGTGGGGCAACGTCCGCCATGAAAAGTTCAAAGTTCAAGGTTCAAAGTTCAAGGTTAGAGCACGGGCAGGCATGAACTTTTCATAATTTGCGGGTGGGGCAAAGGCCCATGATCCGAAAGAAAGAGCGAGTTCACCTTTCTGAATGAAAAAACTTCTCTCTAACATAGGAAAACACCATGATTGAAATCCGCTTTCATGGCCGCGGCGGCCAGGGCGCGGTGACTTCGGTGGAACTGCTGGCCCTGGCGGCCATTGGGGAAGGGAAGTTCGCCCAGGGTTTCCCCAGTTTCGGTCCCGAGCGCCGGGGCGCCCCGGTGCTGGCTTTTTGCCGGGTGGATGACCAGCGTCTCCGCCTGCGCTGCAAGATTCTCAATCCCGATGTGGTGGTGGTCCTGGATCCATCCCTGCTGCGGATCCAAAACCCCCCGGCGGACCTGAAGGAAAACGGCCTCATCATCTTGAACACCGCCAAGACCGCGGCCATGATCCGTCAGGAGTACGGCTACAAGCACACCCTGGTCCTGGTGGATGCCAACAAGGTCGCCCGGGAAGTGTTAGGGGTTCCCATCGTCAACACCACCATGATCGGCGCCCTGTTGCGGGCCACCGGGGTCGTGGCCGTGGAGGCCATGGAGCTTCCCCTCAAAGAACGCTTCGGGCCCCTGGCGGTGAAGAATTTCAACGCCCTGAAAGTGGCATTCGAGCAGACCACTATTGAGGAGCGACGGTCGTGAGCAAACCATGGGATCAGGTGACCTGGCAGGAGATCGAAGTCGGCGGCGTCCTCACCGAGCCGGGTTCGGCCCGGAACTACAATACCGGCGACTGGCGTTCCCAGCATCCGGTGTGGACCAAAAAGCGCTGCATCAAGTGCGGCATCTGTTGGACGGTGTGTCCTGAAGCCGGCATCTCCCAGGAACCGGACGGCTATTTCGATATGAACCACTATTGCAAAGGTTGCGGCATCTGCGCCAGAGAATGTGTCACCGGCTGTATCAGCATGGTGCCGGAGGAAGAATAATGGCAGCCAAGGCCCATCGAGTAGGAATGGAAGTCTCCATTGCCGTCAGTCACGCGGTGCAGTTGGCCCGGGCCGAAGCCATCGCGGCGTATCCCATCACGCCCCAGACCCACATCGTGGAGCATCTTTCTTCCATGGTGGCCAACGGCGACCTGGAGGCGGAATTTGTCAACGTAGAGTCCGAGCACTCGGCGATGAGCGCCTGCATCGGCATGTCCGCGGCGGGGGCCCGCACCTATACCGCTACCAGTTCCCAGGGGCTGGCCTTGATGAATGAAATCATTTTCATCACCTCGGCCATGCGGCTGCCCATTGTCATGACCGTGGCCAATCGGGCCTTGTCAGGCCCGTTGAGCATCTGGAACGACCACAGTGACATCATGGCGGCCCGGGATATCGGCTGGATCCAGATCTTCGTGGAGAACGGCCAGGAGGCCTTCGACCACAGCGTCATGGCCTTCAGGATCGCCGAAGACCATCGGGTGATCCTGCCCACTATCATTAACATGGACGGCTTCATCCTCACCCACGTGGTGGAGGCCCTGGAGATGGTGGACCAGCAGACGGTGGATAAGTTCCTGCCGGAATATCATCCCCGCTTCTTTCTTGACCCCAAGCGCCCGGTGACCATGGGCGCCTTCGCCATGCCGGAACTTTTTACCGAATGCAAGATGGCGCATCAGATGGCCTTGACGAACTCCTACGGCCCCATCCTGGAAATCTGGAAGGAATGGGGCAAGCTCACCGGCCGCCATTACAAACCCGTGGAGACCTATCGCACCGAGGGGGCCAAAGTGGTCCTGTTGCTGATGGGTTCCCTGAACGAAGTGGCGGAAGTGGCAGTGGATGAATTGCGGGATCAGGGCGAGGCGGTGGGGCTGGTCAAAATCAGGATGTGGAGGCCCTTCCCCTTCCAGGATCTCCGGGAGGCCTTGGCCGGGGCCGAACTGGTCATTGTCTGTGACCGGGCCTTGTCTCTGGGCGGGGCGGCCGGGCCGGTGCTGGCCGAAGTGCGCAGCGCCCTCTATCCCCTGGCCGTAAAGCCCGCCGTGATAGGCTACACCATCGGTTTGGGTGGCCGGGATGTCCAACCCGAAGCCTTTAAAGAGGTCGTGCGCCTGGCCCAGGCGGAAGCCGCCACCGGGCCGACCGCAGAATTCTTTTTGTTTGGGGTGCGAAGCTAATGGAAAAATTCGGATACGCCCAGAGCCAGAAATTTGATACCTACGCGTCCCGGCTCATGCCCCGGAAGGAGTTTTTCACTTCTGGGCACCGGTCTTGCCAGGGCTGCGGCGAAGCACTGGCGGTGCGCTGGGTTTGCAAAGCCATCGGTGAAGACGCGATCATCGCACATGCCACCGGCTGCATGGAAATCGTGTCCTCGGGCATGCCCCAGACGGCCTGGATGAACCCCTGGATTCACGTCGCCTTTGAAAACACCTCGGCGGTGGCTTCCGGCATCGAAGCGGCCCTCAAGGTCCTGAGCCGCAAGGGTAAACTCCGGGGTAAGATGCCGGCGGTGGTGGCCATGGGAGGCGACGGCGGTACAACCGATATCGGCCTCCAGTCCCTCTCCGGGGCTATGGAACGGGGCCATAACTTCACCTACATCTGCTGGGACAACGAAGCCTACATGAACACCGGCATCCAGCGCTCCAGTTCCACTCCCTATGGGGCCATGACCACTACCTCGCCCCCTGGGAAGCTGAGCATCGGTCAGTCCACCCAGAAGAAGAACATGGTGGCCATCGCCACGGCCCATGGCATTCCTTATGTGGCCACGGCCAATCCCAGCTACCTCTTCGACCTCTACTTCAAGGTGCGCAAGGCCATCGAGACGCCGGGTCCGGCTTACATCCACGTGCTCTCGGTCTGCCCCACCGGCTGGCGCTCGGCCACCGATCTGAGCGTCCGCATGGGACGTCTGGCGGTGGAAACCGGGGTCTTTCCCCTCTATGAGGTGGAAAACGGCCGCTACCGCCAGACGGTGGAAGTCCCCAAGCTCCGGCCCGTCATCGACTACCTCAAGCCCCAGGGCCGGTTCCGGCACCTCCGGGGCAAGGACCTGGATTATATCCAGAGATACACCCTGGCTCAGTACCAGTCGCTGCTGGACAAATGCGGCGCCGCTTATCCTGAGTTTCCGACGATCTCTCATGAAGAAGAAGGCCAAGAATAATGGACAGCCAACGCCTCGAATCCATTCTCTCCCGTTACGAATGCGATCCCTGGGACCTGATCCCGGTTCTCCAGGATATCCAGGACGCTTACAGCTATCTGCCCAAGGACGAACTCCATGAGGTCGCCGAAAGGCTGAACGTGCCCCTGACCCAGATCTTCAGCGTCGCCACCTTCTTCAAGATGTTTTCCCTGGTACCCAAGGGCCGCCACCAGGTCAAGGTCTGCCTGGGCACCACCTGCCACCTGCGGGGCGGCGGCCGGCTGGTGGAATCCTTGAGCAACCGGTTGGGGGTGGAGCCGGGCTACACCACCAAAGACATGGAGTTCTCCCTGGAGACCGTGGGTTGTCTGGGTTCCTGCGCCCAGGCCCCGGTCATGATGGTTGACGATAAGTATTTTGGGCGGACCTCGGTGGACAAGGTGCCCAAGATCCTGAAACTCTATAAATAAAATGACCGAGATAAAGCCATGCCTAGATTTGAATCCGTAGACCATCTGCGGGAATATCGCCGCCAGCTCGCGGCCCGTTTAGACCCCAAGCAGCCTCAGGTGCTGGTCTGCGCCGGTCCCGGCTGTCTGCCCATGGGCAGCGATGAGGTAGCCGCCGCCTTTCGGGAGGAACTCCAGAAAAGCGGCCTGGAAGCCAAGGTTGCCTTGAAAGAATGCGGCTGCCAGGGCCTCTGCGCCCGGGCCGTGAAGGTCTTGCTGAGACCCCAGGAAATCGCCTACCAGCACGTCACCCCCGCGGATGTTCCGGAGATCGTGGAGGCCACCCTCAAAAACGGCCAGGTGATCGAGCGCCTGACCTATGAGGACCCGGAGACCCACAACCGGATCGCCCACAAGGCTGACATCCCTTTCTACAAGGGCCAGCAACCCGTTGTCCTGCGTAAGCTGGACGTCATTGACCCCGAAAGCCTGGACGATTACCTGGCCATGGGGGGCTACCGGGCCCTGAGGAAGGTGCTCGGCGATATGTCCCCGGACGGGGTCATCGAGGCGGTGACGAAAGCCGGCTTGCGGGGCCGGGGCGGCGGCGGCTTCCCCACCGGCCGCAAGTGGCGTATCTGCGCCGATGAATTGGATGAGGTAAAGTTTATCATCTGCAACGGCGACGAAGGTGACCCCGGGGCCTTCATGGACCGGGCCGTGATGGAGGGCGACCCCCATGCCGTCCTGGAAGGTATGATCATCGGCGGTTATGCCATCGGCGCTCTTCGGGGCTACATCTACGTGCGCCATGAGTATCCCCTGGCGGTAAAGCGCCTGGCCCTGGCCATCGACCAGGCCCGGGAAGCGGGGTTCTTGGGGCCCAACATCCTGCGCTCCGGCTTCGGCTTCGACATCAAGATCAGCCGTGGCGCCGGCGCCTTTGTCTGCGGCGAAGAAACCGCCCTAATCGCCTCCATGGAAGGCTTCATCGGCGAGCCCTCCCCCCGGCCTCCTTACCCGGCGCAGCAGGGCCTCTTCGGCAAGCCCACCATCATCAACAACGTCGAAACCTGGGCCAACGTCCCCGAAATCGTCAACATGGGGGCGGACTGGTTCGCGGCCATCGGCACCGAGAACAGCAAGGGCACCAAGGTCTTCTCCCTGGTGGGGGCGGTGAACCAAACCGGCCTGGTGGAAGTGCCCATGGGCACCACCCTGAGGGAAATCATCTATGAGTTGGGCGGCGGCCTGCGCCCGGGCCGGGAATTCAAGGCCGTGCAGACCGGCGGCCCCTCCGGCGGTTGCATCCCGGCGGAATTCCTGGACCTGTCCGTGGACTACGACAGCCTCCAATCGGTGGGCTCCATCATGGGCTCCGGGGGCATGATCGTCATGGACAACACCTCCTGCATGGTGGACGTGGCCCGCTATTTCATCTCCTTTCTCTATGAGGAGTCGTGCGGCAAGTGCACCCCCTGCCGGGAAGGGTTGAAACACCTGCTCTTCCTCCTGGACGAAATCATCGCTGGCCGGGGGGAGATGGCCCACCTGGATCTCATGGAAGAGCTGTGCGCCGCCATGTCTTCGGCCTCCATCTGCGGCCTGGGACAGAGCGCGGTTAACCCGGTGCGCTCTACCATTAAATACTTCCGGGGGGAATACGAGGCCCATATCCGGGACAAGAAGTGTCCTGCCCTGGTTTGCCGGCCCCTGCTAAAATACACCATCGATCCGGAAACCTGCACCGGATGTCTGGCCTGTGTCCGGGAATGCCCGGTGGGGGCCATCTCCGGCATTAAGAAAGAAGCTCAGGAACTCGATCAGGACCTCTGCGTCAAGTGCGGATTGTGCTACGAAGCCTGCCAGTTTGACGCCGTGAAGGTGGAGTAAAACTCATGGTCTGGAAAATCACTGATGAAATCTTCGGCACCATGGCCGGGGAAGTGCGGCTCACCATTAACGGCATCAACATGCAGGCCCCTCAGGATCAAAGCCTGTTGTTGACTATTCGCCAGCAGGGTATCGACATCCCTACCCTCTGCCACCACCCCGATTTGGCGGCGGAAGGCCAGTGCCGCCTCTGCGTGGTAGAAATCGGCGAGTACCCCAAGACCCGCATCGTTAACTCCTGCACCTACCCCACCGAAGGGGGCCTGGTGGTCCAGACCCATTCGGAGCGGGTGTTGCAGGCCCGGCGCATGGTCCTGGAGCTGCTCCTGGCCCGGTGCCCTAAAGCCAAACTCATCCAGGACCTGGCTGCGGACCACGGCGTCTTTGAGTCCCGCTTCAAGACCGATGACCCTGAAGAGCTCTGTGTTCTCTGTGGTCTGTGCGTCCGGGCCTGCCGGGACGTGGTGGGGGTGAGCGCCATCAGCATGGCCAATCGATCTCCGGCCAAGCTGGTGACCACGCCTTTCCTGGATAAATCCGCCGCCTGCATCGGCTGCGGTTCCTGCGCCTTCATCTGCCCCACCAACGTCATTCCCTATACCGAGAAAGACGGCGTCCGCACTATCTGGGGCCGGGACTTCGAACTCCAGCCGTGCAGCAAATGCGGCAACTACATCGCCCCCAAGGCCCAACTGGAACACTGGGCCAAAATCACCGGCGACCCGGTGGAGAGCTTTTATATCTGCAGGGATTGCCGCTAACTGCACCCCGACAATCAGGATGATTAATCGTAGGGGCGGGTTTAAAACCCGCCCCTACATTCGTTGTCGGTAGGGCGGGCCTCTGTGCCCGCCTTCTTTATCGGCGGGGCCGCTTAATTTTTTGTCAATTTTATCACGCTTGACATGTCATGTACGCCGTTATATATTTATAGGGTGATCAAATCGATCCGGTGCCGAGAAACCGAAAAACTATTTAAGCGGGAGTCGGTCAGAAAAATTCCCCATAATTTACTTGCCTCGGCCTTGCGAAAACTCTTGATCTTGGATGCGGCGGGAAATTTGGAGGATTTGCGGAGTCCGCCTGGTAATCGCCTGGAACCCCTCAAGCGGGACCGGTCGGGGCAGTACAGTATCAGGATTAACGATCAGTTCCGGATTTGCTTCGTCTGGCATGATGACAACGCCTATAGCGTGGAAATAGTGGACTACCATTGAGGACAAGATAATGACAACCCATAAATTACCCCCGGTTCACCCCGGCGAAATTCTCTTGGAGGAATATCTTAAACCCCTGGGAATCAGCCAGAACAAACTGGGACGCGATTTAAATGTCCCGGCGCAAAGAATCAATGACATTGTCCGGGGCCAGAGGGCCGTCACGGTGGATACCGCCTTGCGCCTGGCCAGGTATTTTCATACTACCGCCCAGTTCTGGCTCAACCTGCAAGCCCGTTATGATCTGGAGATCGCGCAGGAAACCCGCCTGGTGGAGCGGGTTATCAAAGAAGTGCGGGAACGGGAGGCGGTTTAAAGGTTGATAATTCGCAGAGTTGGGGGCAACGCCGTCGCATAAACCGGCCGGGGAAGGTGGACCTGATGGTTCGACTTCCCCGGTTTGATTGTCCCCTTATGGGGGTTGGAATAGGGGCCAATAATGAAAAAGTCCATGGCCCCTATCCCCAAATCATCTGTTTTTCCCAAATCTTCGCCTCGCCATGTCCGCGGCCATCACGATTGCGGCCTTGAGGGAATCGGGCGACGCCTTGCCGGTTCCGGCCAGGTTATAGGCGGTGCCGTGGTCGACGCTGGTACGGATGATGGGCAGCCCCAGGGTGACGTTCACCCCGTCCATGAAATGTAATAGTTTCAAAGGTATGAGCCCCTGGTCGTGGTACATGCAGATGATGGCAGCGAACTCGCCTTGGCTATGGCGCCAGAACAGGGTATCGGCCGGGAAGGGACCCTCCACGGCCAGGCCTGCGGCCTGGGCCTCTTGGACCGCCGGGATGATGATGCTCTCTTCCTCTCGGCCGAACATGCCGTCTTCGCTGGCGTGGGGGTTGAGGGCCGCCACCCCCAAGGGCACGCCGGCCAGCCCAAAGTCCCGGTCCAGGGCCCGGGCGGCGAGGTGGAACAGCCGCACCAGGCCTTCCCGGGTAATGCGTTGCGGTACTTCAGACAAGGCGCAGTGGATAGTGACCAGGATTACCCGGAACTCACCCCCGGCCAACATCATGGCAAACTCAGCGGTCTTGGTCTTCTCCGCCAAAAGCTCGGTGTGGCCCGGATAATCGTAGCCCGATAGCTTCATAGAAATCTTGCTGATGGGGGCGGTGACCAGGCCCGCCACTTTTTCCACCTGGGCCAGGTCAATGGCGGTGAGGATGTAGCCCACCATGGCCGCACCGGAGGCCGGGGTGGGGCGGCCGTAGGAAAGGTCTGCGGGCGCTAGCTGGGACAGGGGCATGAGGTCCAGGGTCCCCAGTTGGTAGCGCCCCGCCTCCGGGCGGTCGGCCAGATGGATTTTCAGGGCCGGGTCCAGGGCCAGGCGGGCCCGTTCCAGGGCGGGCAAGTCGCCCAAGACCAGGGGCCGGCATACCTGGTAAATCCCGGCATCAGCCAGGGCCTTGACGATGATCTCGGGCCCCACCCCCACCGGGTCGCCCATGGTCAGGGCCAGAATGGGTCTATCGGTCGATGCGGTCATAGGCTAGTGATCCCCTTTCATTTTGATCCGTTGCACCTCGATGTGGACTTTACCCTCCAGAAGGGTGACTTTGAGGTAGTGATGGAAAAAATGGGCGGGATCGGTCCCATAGAGGGGCGCCCCGGCCCCGCCGGTGATGGTATAGGGGACGCCATCCCAGTCGCCGGAAAAGTAGCTGTGGATATGACCGGCAAAGATATGGCTGACGCGATATTGCCGCAAAAGTGCGGCCAGTCGGCGCCCGGCGGCCTCCGGCAGGCAGTGGTGCTTGTCACCTCCCCGGGGGTCAAACAGGGGAGTGTGGAGAAACACCAGGCGGGTTTTATAGGACTGGGATTGCTTTAATTCATTCTCCAGCCAGCGCCACTGGACCTCGTCGACCCCGTCAGGCGCCGCATCATTGACGACGATAAAATAGTTGTCCTGAAGCTGAAAGGAATAGTAATCCGGCCCGAAAATCTGCCGGTAAAGGGTCAAGTCTTGATCCTTGCCCAGATCGTGATTGCCTACCACCGTCAGGAAAGGCATCCGGCTGTAAGGCTGGATCTGCTTGAAAAAATCGTTAAATTGCTCCAAGGTGCCCTTCTCTACCATATCCCCGACAACAATGGCGAAGACCAGGCCGGGATCGCGGTCCATTTGCTGAAGCACCCGACCGAAGACTTCCGGGTTGCTGCGGTTGTCTCCCAGGACCGCGAAGGTCAGCTTACCCCCGGTGGGAGCCTGGAGGCGCTCCAGTTGGCGGGGGTTCCAATCTTTCGCCGGCAAGGCGGCGGAGTCGACGGCCAGCCCTGCTCCGGTCCAGGCCAGGAGCAACAAGATGATGAGACCGAGCCTGACCGCGGAAAGTCTTAGTAACCGGGTTTTATAGCCTTTGCCATAAATTCTTTGCGTTTGCTGGTTCTTAAATCCCCCTAAATCCCCCTTTTTCAAAGGGGGACTTTCAAAGGAATCCGCGCAGTTCCCCCCTTTGGAAAAGGGGGGATAGGGGGGATTTAGGTTTTTGCGGCAGGCGCAATAACGGAAAAAACTTTTGGCAGGCGCTATAACCGTCAGCATTACTTCTCTCCTATCGTTTAGCGACCCACAAGGCCATGGGCTGGCACTTCACGCACCACTTTTTTCATGCAATCAGCCCGGCAGGTGTGGCACAATAGCTATTATCTGAAACTATGACGGGAGATAGGGTCCATGTCAATGACTGAACCGGGGAAAGAGCGGTTGGCGGGAATAAAGCTGGGTTTCATCGGCGTCGGCAACATGGGCGGGGCCATCATCAGCGGGTTGCTGGCGGGGGGCGAAGTTCCCCGGGAAAACCTGATCTACTATGACCCGGATCCGGCCCGCCAGGCCCAGATGGATAAGTTGGGGGTGGCGGCCGCCCTGGACAACCCCGAGGTGATGCACTCGCCGGTAGTGGTCCTGGCCGTCAAGCCTCAGGTGCTGGCTCCCGTCCTGGCCGGGGTCAAGGAATTCGCCCGGCCCTGGCATCTCATCATTTCCATCGCCGCCGGGGTTTCCCTAAAGGTCCTGGAAGAGGCCTTGCCCGACTCCCGGGTGATCCGGGTCATGCCCAACACCCCCACCCTGGTGGGGGCCGGGATGGCGGCCCTGGCCCCGGGGCGCGGCGTCACCCCGGAAGACCTGGCCCTGGCCCTGGACCTGTTTGGCGCCGTGGGGCAGGCCGTGGTGGTGGAGGAAAGACTCATGGACGCGGTCACCGGTCTGAGCGGCAGCGGCCCGGCCTTTGTGGCCGTATTCATCGAGGCCCTGACTGACGGCGGGGTGAAAATGGGGCTGCCCCGTGCCCTGGCCCTGACTCTGGCCACCCAAACGGTCCTGGGCACCGCCCGCCTCTGCCATGAGGAACAGATGCACCCGGCGCTCCTTAAAGACCTGGTGACCTCCCCGGGCGGCACCACCATCGCCGGCATCCATGCCCTGGAGTCCAGAGGCTTTAGGGGCGCAGTCATGGACGCAGTAAGCGCCGCGGCGGCGCGGTCGAAGGAATTGGGGGAAAAGAATTGAAGCGATGCCGTGTAGGGGCGGACCTGCGTGTCCGCCCAGGGCGCACAACTCTAGTAATTGCCAAAAGTTTTTCCGCCAAGTAAATCCTTATAATCCCCCCTGCCCCCCTTTAAAAAAGGGGGGGAACTACAGGGAATTGCTGTTAAAGTCCCCCTTTGAAAAAGGGGGATTTAGGGGGATTTAAGAATCTCCAAGGGGAAAGAATTTAAGGCAAACGCTATAAATGCGCCCCTACCTCCACGTCCTGATCAGCCGCAGGTGAATATCCACCGCCGGGGCGCTGTGGGTCAGAGCGCCCATGGATATGAAATCGACCCCGGTGGCCGCCACTTTCGGCAGACGTTCTTTGGTTATGCCACCGGAGGCTTCCAATATGGCCCGGCCCCCGGTGAGTTCCACCGCCTGGCGCAGGGTGGCGTCGTCCATGTTGTCCAGCAGGATGCGGTCGGCGCCGGCGTTCAGGGCCTCTTCCAGACCTTGCAAGTCCGTTACTTCCACTTCGATCTTGAGCTGGGGATGGGCCCTGGCTTTGGCCTGGCGCACCGCCTCGCCGATCCCGCCCACTGCGGTCAGATGATTGTTCTTGATGAGCACCGCGTCATAGAGCCCCAGGCGGTGATTGTGGCCGCCGCCCAGGTGCACGGCGTATTTCTCCAGGGCGCGCCAGCCCGGGGTGGTTTTGCGGGTGTCTATCAAAACCGCGTTGGAGTCGGTCACCAGGGCCGCCATGGTGCGGGTGAAGGTGGCGATACCCGAGAGGCGTTGGAGAAAATTGAGGGCCACCCGCTCGCCGGTAAGGATCGAGGCCACGGGGCCGGTGAGGCGGGCCAGGACCGTGCCCGGCGCCACTTCCTGGCCATCGTCCACTGCCGCGGCAAATACTACTTTGGCATCCAGCTTATGAAAAACCCGGGCCGCCACGATTAGCCCCGCCACCACCAGGGTGGCCTTGGCCCGGATATGGGCTTCCCCCTGCAACTCCGGGTCCACCAGCGCCTGCGTGGTGACATCCCCCGACCCGATATCCTCTTCCAGGGCCAGGTCGATGAGGCGGTCAAGATGGGGCGAATCAAACAGGTTATCCATTGATAAATCCCGGTGGGGCGGGCCTCAGGGCCCGCCGGCTTAATAAGCAAGGGGTGCGGCAATTATGGGCCGGCATGGAGGCCGGCCCCACCGATGCTTATCATACGAAATCGCCACTAATCGGCTATTTTCTCGTAGGGGCGGACCCATGTGTCCGCCCTTGGCTGAGGCACACACCCAGGTACGCCCCTACGATTATGTACCTTCCCACTCGTTCCCAAGTTGCACTTGGGAACGTGGCGACCAAGCGTCCAAGCCTAATCATAATCTTCATCGAACGAAATAACGCACGGCTCGTCTGGGTCCCGGTTAGAACCGGCCTCGCCCATGCCGCCGGTGTCGAAGCAGTCACAGGTACATGCATCCTGGTCCTCATCCCAGAAATTGCAGCGCTCCCGGACGCAATGGCCCAGGCCGGGAAGGGGGCAGATGATGGTGGTGTAGTCGCGCAGCATATTTTAA
>Ga0351885_10271_pt3 | contig 14214 bp, 12 predicted proteins | sample TotcelFGM3001L13_FD_206771 | JGI IMG/M metagenome (GOLD analysis project Ga0351885, IMG submission 206771) | Enriched cells from coal bed in the Powder River Basin, Montana, United States - Total cells FGM rep3 HSBNCT.FGM.300.1.L13 ... | reverse complement strand
GTCAGTTGCATGCCGCCGTTCGAGGCGTCAAGCAGCACAAAAGTGGCCTCGGTGATTGTGCCAGCGGGGGTGATTTCGGCCGTGGCAGTCACGTTGGCGCTGGCAGCAACTGGTGCAGCGGCAGGAATGGCGGGTGCGGGATAGGCGATGGTGTCGGACGAGACCCCCTGCGCGCGTGCCTTGCTCAAGTCGCCATTGGGGCGGTCGTTGGGGTCGGGCCGCTCGGTGTAGAGTTTGAGATCACCCGAGATGACCCATGCCTCCGCCGACTGCGTCAGGTCAAGTAACATGTCGGGGCCGGGGTCCTTGGTTTCACCGCTGTGGACGATGATACCCAACTCGGCAGCATCGGCAACCAACGGGACTTCCCAGTAGACGCCGAAGTCATCCGCACCGGTTTGCGCCATGGGAGCGGTCCACTCGGTCGGCACGGAGGCGTCTTTCCACACGTGCAAACCCCAGCCGTCATACGCGCCATCGGCGCGGAAATAGTGAATCAGTGCGGTATTGGTGCTGCCCGGGTCAACGCCGGCGGCCGGTGTATCCTGTGCAAAGGCGGACGCAGCAGGCAGAATCAGCGTGCAGAGGAGCACAATTGTGAAGAAGACACGTACAAAATGAGGCAAACGAGCAGACATGGAACGTCTCCTTGGGTAATCTCACGGGAGGGCCTGCGCTGCGCAAGCGAGCGCATGAGTCGGTGCAATGGCAGCAATGCGGAAACGGGCCGGCGAATGGGCGAGCAACTTCCTGCCAAATTGTACTGCATCAGCGGCGCAGCCAGAAAGCCGAGGGGTGAAAGCGGAGGCGCACTTGCCAGCCAACGGTAATGGAAACGCTGGACGCGCGCCGCAAGTTTCCGGCTCTCCATGTTGGGCCTTGCACCTGAATGGCACTAAGATGGTGTGCAACGCTACGGCGCGTCACAGACAAACGATCCACAATCGGGCGGCCGGCGGTCAGCCAATAGCGAAGCAGTAAACCAATCCACAACGAACCTTACCTGCAAGGAGCTTTTCGCATGTCTCAAGGTCTGGTCATGGCCCACTCGGGCTGGCGCTACATCGTCCTCGTCTTGCTTCTCGTCGCCATCATCAAGTATCTCATCGGCTGGCTCGGCAACGGCAAGTGGAGCAGCTTCGATGCGCAGCTAAACCGCTTCACGCCAATTGCTGTTGACATCCAGTGGCTGCTCGGCCTCATCGTCTGGGTCATGGCCACCTGGTGGAGCAGCGGCGACCGCGCCCGCGCCTGGGAGCACCCCATTACGATGACACTCGCGGTGGTGGCAGTGCACATTCTTTCGGCACGCGTCAAGAAGGCGAGTACCGACAAAGGCAAGTTCCAGGCAGCCTTCTGGGCCTATCTGATCACCACAATCCTCATCGCCCTGGGGCTCTTCGTCATCCTCGGTAGCTGGAATCTCTTCGCCTAAGACGCGCTGTGGGCGGGACCGGCGTGGATCCACGCCGGTCCCGTATTTGTGCATATGATAAACACGAACAGGGAAGCCGACGTGCCTGCAATTGAGACGCGCGGCCTCGTCAAGAGTTTTGGCAGCGGAGATGAGGCAGTCCATGCCGTGCGGGGGCTTGACCTCACCATTGCCCAGGGTGAGATCTACGCGCTGCTTGGGCCCAACGGCGCGGGCAAGACTACAACCATCTCCATGCTCACCACCCTGCTTCTGCCCACAAGCGGCACGGCCTGCGTGTCCGGCTTTGATGTGGTGACCGAGGCCGCCGCCGTGCGCCGCCGCATTGGCGTCACCTTCCAGGAAGTGGTGCTCGACCAGGATCTCACGGGCCGCCAGGTGCTGGATTTTCACGCGCAGCTCTATGGCCTGAACAAGACGCAGCGGCGGGCGAAGATTGATGAACTGGCCGCGCTCGTGGAACTTACCGATGTGCTCGACCGCAAGTCGGCGCGCTATTCCGGTGGCATGAAGCGCCGGCTTGAATTGGCGCGCGGCCTGATGACCGAGCCGGCCATCCTCTTCCTCGATGAACCAACCCAAGGACTGGACCCGCAGAACCGCGCTGGAATCTGGCGCTACGTACGCCAACTGCGGGCCGAGCGAGGCATCACCCTTCTGCTCACTACCCACTCCATGGACGAGGCGGAAGAGCTTGCCGACCGCGTCGGCATCATCGATCAGGGAAAACTCGTTGTCGAAGGCAGCCTCGATACGCTGGTGCGCAGCATGGGTGCGGATGTGATTGCTCTTCACGGCGTCGGCGCGCCCGAAGCGCTGCTGGCGCGCCTGCAGGCGCTGCCCTTCGTGCAGCAGGTCAAACACGTGCTGTCGAACGATGGCGCAGCGCTAGAGGCGCAGAACGAAGGCGCGCCGCACATCTTGCAGGTCGGGGTGGATGCAGGCGATCGCCGCCTGGCCGAGGTGGTGACATTGGCCGCATCAAGCGATTTCCAGATTCGCTCGGTGCAGGTCGCACGCCCTTCGCTGGCCGATGTCTTCCTTGCGCATACCGGCCACGCCCTGCGCGACAGGCTGGACGATTGATAAGTCATTTTGCGCACGGGTCTTGACGTAAGGGCGCTATGTCGCCAGGAAACGCAAGGAAGGGCGCAAGGAACTGCAACGGCGATTTCCGTTGTTGCAGTTCCTTGCGCCCTTCCTTGCGTTTCCTGGCGACATGGCGCCCCTGCGTCAAACCGGCCTGGGCGCGCTCGGGCCTACTTCACAAAATCGCGCAGCACCTGCTCGAGGGTCGGCTCGCCAATCTCCTGCAGTTCGTAACCCACGCGCAGGGCGGGCTTGTCGAACTTGACCAGGCGGCGCAGGTCAATCGGTGTGGCAATCAGCACCACATCGTGCGGTGTGTTGCGGATTGTGGCCTCGAGGTCGGCCACCTGCTGCGCGCCATATCCCATCGCCGGCAGCACCGTGCCCGTGTTGGGGTACTTGGCATATGTTTCGGCCAGCGCGCCAATCGCGTACGGGCGCGGGTCCACAATCTCGGCTGCACCCAGATTGCGCGCAGCCACCCAGCCCGCACCAATCTTCATCTCACCGTGCGTTAGCGTGGGGCCATCCTCAATCACCAGCACGCGCTTGCCCCTCACCTCCGCGCCTGTCTCCACTGTGATGGGGCTGGCGGCGTCAATGTAGATTGCGTCGGGGTTGAGCGCTACGGCCGTGTTGCGCGCCAGCTCGATTTGGTCAAGCGAGGCCGAGTCAATCTTGTTGAGCACGATCACGTCGGCATTGCGCACGTTGAGTTCGCCGGGGTAGTAGTGAATGGCGTGGTCGGCGCGCAGCGTGTCCACCACAGTAATCAGCAGGTCGGGCTTGTAGAAGGGGAGGTCATTGTTGCCGCCATCCCAGATGATGATGTCGGCCTCCTTCTCGGCCTCGCGCAGGATGGCCTCGTAGTCGACGCCGGCGTAGATGACACCGCCCGCGACCACATGCGGCTCGTACTCCTCGCGCTCCTCAATCGTCACATCGTGCAACTCCATATCGTCCATCGTGGCAAAGCGCTGCACGGCCTGCTTGGCGAGGTCGCCGTAGGGCATGGGGTGGCGCACGGCCACGACGCGCTTGCCCATCGCACGCAGGATGCCCACGACCAGGCGGCTGGTCTGGCTCTTGCCCGCGCCCGTGCGCGAGGCGCAAATGGCTATCACCGGTTTGGTGGACTTGACCATGGTATGCTCGGGGCCGAGGAGCATGAAGTCGGCGCCCACGGCCATCGCGCGCACGCCCGTGCGCATCACATGCTCGTAGGTCACATCGCTGTAGGCAAAGACGGCCAGATCGGCCTCCGTCTCGCGCAGCACGCGCTCGAGGTCGGCCTCGGTCTCAATCGGAATGCCTTCTGGGTAAAGCGAGCCGGCGAGCGCGGCGGGGTAGCGCCGCCCATCAATATTGGGGATTTGTGTGGCCGTAAAGGCCATCACCTGATACGCATAATTGTCGCGAAAAAAGACATTGAAATTGTGAAAGTCGCGCCCGGCGGCGCCCATAATCACAACCTTGCGGGGCTTTTGCTGCGTCATTGCAGCCTCCTTTGGGAATGGTGATGCAGAGAAGATTGACAATCATTACGAAGAAGTTGCTGGACCTGCGAAATCAGCGCGCCTGCTATTGGCCTGGCGCGGGCGGCCGGTTCGCGCCAGGCCATGCGCCGGGCGTCTCGCCCAGCGGGAGGACCAGAACGGTCTCTTGCTTGAAGAGCGTGAGGCCGCGCGCCTGATAATTGGTTAACGCCAAGGGGTGATCAAGCGAGCAGGTGTGCACCCAAACGCGTCGGGCGCCCTTTGCCCAGCCGCGCGCAATGGCATGCGTCAGCAGGCGGCCGCCCACGCCCTTGCCGATGAACTGGGGCAGCAACCCGAAGTAGCAGATTTCGACGCTGTCCCCCTCCTGTGGCTCAAGTTCATAGTAGCCGGCAGGCGTGCCGTAGAGATAGGCAACCCATGTCTCGTAGCCGGGCTGGCCAATCGTCCGCATCCAGCGTGCGTAGTCCCATGTCAGCCGATCGCGCCACTGCCAGTCGCCCCCCACGGCCGTATAGAGAAATCTCCCGAACTCGGGGGAAGGCAGCCTGGCCTCGATGATCTCCAGCCCGGCCGGCGTTGCCGTGCTGGGGCGCAGCTTGGCGGGATCCACCATTTCCAGGTGAAAAACGGTCACTGGCTCGTAGGCATCACTCATAAGGAGGTGAGAATAAATCCAAGGCTCAGTAGAATGGAGAAAATGAGGCTCAACCGGGCGGTGCCGGCGAGCGTTTGGTTGAGCGCGCGGCCGCGCTGGGTGCGGATGTCACGCACCTGCCGCCACGCCAGCGGCAGGCTGGCGAAAGGCAACAGCAGCCACAGCGAATCCAGCGCAAGCACAATGGCGGCCGCATAGGCCAGCACCAACAGCGCCACATACTCAATGCGTGCGCCCTGCTCACCCAACAGCACGGCCAGCGTGCGCTTGTTCGCCTGTGCATCGGTGGTGCGGTCGCGTACATTGTTCACAACCAGAACACCGGTAATCAGCGCGCCCACGGGCACAGACGCCAGCCACACCTGCGGCGTGACGGTGAGCGCCTGTACATAGTATGTGCCAGCGACCGCTGCAACGCCAAAGAAGAGGAAGACGAAGAACTCGCCCAAACCGTAGTAGCCGTAGGGCAGTGGGCCGCCCGAGTAGAGCAGCGCAGCCACAATTGCCGACGCGCCCAGCGCCAGAATCGGCCAGCCGCCTACTGTAATCAGGTAAAGCCCAACCAGCCCAGCCAGACTAAAGACTACCACCATGCCCCCGCGCACCTCTGCAGGCGAGAGCAGCCCGCCGGCCGTTACGCGGGTGGGGCCCATGCGCTCGTGCGTGTCCGCCCCCTTGAAGAAGTCAAAGTAGTCGTTGGCGAAATTGCTGCCAATTTGCAGCAGCAGGGCGCCTGCCAGCGCCGCGAGCATGGGCCAGAACGCAAAGTGGCCGTCGGCAAACGCGAGCGCTGTACCAACAAGCACAGGGCCCACTGCCGCGGGCAACGTCTTGGGGCGCGCCGCCAGCAGCCAGATTTGGGCGCGGGTTGGTGGGTGGGTGGTGAGCATGGGAAGGATAATTGAGGATTGAGGACTGATGATTGAGGACTGATGATTGAGGACTGGTCTACTGGTTGACTGGTTGACTGGTCGACTGGTTGACTGGTCGACTGGTTGACTGGCGCAACTGGGGTCGCACGCCCAATCATCTATTCTCAATCTTCAATATTGCCTTTCCACCCGGCCAGCAGCACGCGCACATCGGCGCGGGAGGAGACAAGTTCGAGCGCCTCGCGCGCCACGTTACGTCGGGCAGAGTCGCTCACCAGGCCGAGGGTGCGCACCGTCTCACCGAGCAATGCGTCGTCACCCAGGGCCACAAGCGCCAGGAGCAGGTAGCGCGCAAGTTCCAGTGGCGCGTGCCGCACCTCGCCCATAAGGAACTCGACCGCCTGCGGGCCATCGCTGTGACGCAACAGCAGGTCATAGAGCCCCAGACGCGCGGCGGGCGCAGCCTTATCGCCGAAACGCGCGATGACGAGCGGCAGCAATGCCGGCGGCAGGCGTGTCAGCCCGCGCAGGCATTCGCCAACGATGTCTGCGCGGCTGCCCTCGCCCTGTGCGCGCTGCACGTCGGTCGCATATTGGTAGAGGGGAATCTGGTCGCCACAGAGTGCCAGTGCCCTGGCTGCAGTCAGCGCCGGCTCGCCTGAGTTGGGATCCGTGTGGGCATCCACCAGCAGGCGCGCAGCTTCGAGGCGAGCCAGCGTTTCATCGACATCGACCAGAGCCGCGAGCGCCGTCGATCGCAGGAGCGCACCCTCTTCGGCAAAGCTGGGCGGCGGGAATTCATAGGTGGCGCAAGCGCGCAGGAGCAGTGGCGCGTCATCCTGGCGGGCCACGCGCTGCAGTGCGCGCACGATGTCGGCGCGTACATAGCCGCCATAATCATGTGCGCCCCCCTTGCGCGCATAGTGGTCAAACAGATCCGCCAGCAGCGGGCGCGCGGCGTCGTTTGGCGTCCGCGCCAGCACGCCCAGGGCGCTGCGCAATGTGTCGCGTCGCGTTTTGGGTGTCAACAGCGCAACTGCGTATTCGGCGCGCGCCGCGCCCTCGAGCACCGCCATCTGCGCCGCCGCCGGATCCGGCGCCTGCTTCTTCATGGCCGATGACAATCTAGTACTCGCCCTTGAGCGCCCGCTTCAGGTCGCGATCGCTATCGCGCTCGGCAATTGCGTGGCGCTTGTCGTGCAACTGCTTGCCGCGTGCCAGCGCAATCTCCACCTTGGCCCTGCCCCGCTCGTTGATGTAGACGCGCAGCGGCACAATCGTCCAGTTGCGCTGCGTGGCCTTGGCGTGCAGAAGGCGGATTTCCTGTTTGTGCAGCAACAGCTTGCGTGGCCGCACCTCGGGGTGATTGAAGCGATTGCCCTCCACATATTGGGCGATGTGCACATTGTTCAGGAATGCCTCGCCATCCTTCACCAGCACGAAGCCCTCCTGAATGCTCGCCTTGCCGGCGCGCAACGACTTGATCTCCGTGCCGGTGAGCACGATGCCTGCCTCGAAGGTCTCCTCGATAAAGTATTCAAAGCGCGCCTTGCGGTTGGATGCAACCGTGCGCGGCCCAAACTTGCCCTTTTCTGCACTGTTCGCCATTTCCTTACCTGTTCCAGCCGAAATTCTGTGCTTAGGGAAGCGCGGCTTCCGCTGCGATGCGCGTCTGCAACTCCTGCAGCGCGCGGTCGCGCTGGGGGTCGCCGACGGCGGCGCGTTCGCCATCCGTGAATGCCACAAGGATATCGGGCGTCAAACCCGTTCCGTCAATCGTGCGGTCGTTAGGCGTATACCAGCGCGCAATCGTCACGCGCATAATGCTGCCGTCGCTCAGCGTCTGCGGGATCTGCACGCTGCCTTTGCCAAAGGTGGTTGCGCCAACCAGCGTGGCGCGTCCAGCGTCTTGCAGCGCGCCGGCAACAATTTCGCTGGCGCTGGCGCTGCCCTCGTCCACGAGCAGCACTAGGGGTAGCGCCGTCGACACCGGACTACCAGTGCTGCGGTAGACTTCCTCCGCGCCATCTTTGAAACGCTCGTTGAGCACCACCGTGTCGCCCACAAAGAGGCTTGTCACCTTGACGGCCTCACGCAGCAGGCCACCCGCGTTGCCGCGCAGGTCAAGCATGATTCCCTTCGCGCCACGTGCCACTGCGTCCTCCACCGCCTGCTTGGTCAGCGCACCCGCATTCTCATTGAATGTGTAGAGGCGGATATAGCCGATTTCGCCCTCGGCGCCCAGTGCCTCGGTCGTCACTGTGGGAGACTCGATGGTCGCGCGCTCGACCTTGACATCAAACGGCATGGAGGCGGCCGCGCCCTCCGCAGGCGGACGCAGGATCGTCAGCGTGGCTATTGAACCGCGCGCCCCGCGAATTTTGGCAACCGCGCTTGTGAGGTCGGTGCCAACCACGCTTTCGCCGTCGATGGCCAGAATTAAATCGCCGCGCCGCAGTCCGGCATTCCACGCGGGCTGGTTCTCGAAAGGCTCGACAATGCGCACGGTGTCGGCATCTTCGTCCCAATCCACCCGTGCGCCAATGCCTTCAAAACTGCCCTGGATATTGGTGCGAAATACGTTGGCTTCGTCGGGCGTGAGGAACGAAGTATTGGGATCACCAAGCTGACCCACCACGCCCCGAATGGCGTCATACGTGCCCGCCTTGCCGTCGGGCAGATCGCCGTAGAAGTTTCCGTAGAGGACGTCCATCGCCTCCCAGAAGGTAGCAAAGTTCGCCTCAAGGTCGGCACGTTGTACAGTGTCGCCTGCTTCTGTGGCGATGGCTGCCGCCGCGACGCGCCCACTGTTGGAGAGGCGGCCAAAGCCAAAGCCGACGCCTGCGCCCAGCGCAAAGACCACAATCAGCGCCAGAAGGCCGAGCAGCGCATAGAGGAGCGGGGTTGCATAACGCTCGCCCCAGGTGCGCGGAACGGCGCTCTCGGCACCGAGGGCGGCGCCGCTTCTTGTGGGTTGGCGCGAGTTATCCTGCATGATGTTGGCTTGTTCCTCGGCTGCACGTATGCGTCCCCCGATTGTACCACAGGGTACGCCGGCGGCTTTGGGTTGCGGCCCGGCATTCACCCTCGTCCGCTGGCTGCGTCATGGTATGCTACCCGTGGCTCCGCTCTCGCAGACCGGTGCCCAGCAGCCCAAACGCACACATGCCACCCAAACCGTCCCTTGCCCAAGCCGGGCACTCTCCATCGTCCGCCGAAATGCGCGCCGTCTCTGCGCGCCTGACCGAAGCCGAACGCCTCGTTGCGTTAACCGAAGTCAATCTCGATGACCTGGTCGAGGCGCTGGGCATCGCGCAGCAGCCGCTGTGGGCCGATGCAGCGCGCCGCATGGGGCGTGCGCGCGCGCGCGCATTTGCCCAGCGCGTGCTCGCGATGGACGGTGCCGTGGGCGAGCTGGGGCTTGCTGAAGGCTCGGCATGGGGGTTGGGCGCGCTTTCAACGACGCTCACGGTTGTGAACCGTGCGGGCGTCCCCAACCACGGCCCGCTACTCTTTGTGGCCAACCACCCGGGCATGACCGACACGATCGCGCTCTTCGCCGCGATTGGACGCGCAGACTTGCGCACAATTGCTGCCCACCGCGCCTTTCTTGCGCTCCTGCCCAATCTCTCTGCACCGCTGATTTGGGTGGATGATGTGGCTATGGGCAGCCCCGGCGCTTTGCGCACGGCCGTGCACCACTTGCGTGCCGGCGGCGCATTGCTCACTTTTCCCGGCGGGCAGATTGAGCCGGACCCCGCGGTTCTTTCCGGCCTCGCCGACGCGCTCTCCAAATGGAATCGCAGCCTTGACCTCCTTGTGCGCCTTGCCCCCGCCGTGCACATTGTGCCCGTGCTCGTCAGCGGTGTCATTTCCGCCCAGGCGGCGCGCAGCCCGCTGCGCAACCTGCGGCGCAGTCGCGCCGGGCGCGACCACCTGAGTGCGATGCTGCAACTTGGCATCCCCGCGTGGCGCGCGGTCTCCGCCGAGGTGCGCTTCGGCCCGCCCCTGCCCGCAGCGGCACTGGCGCATGACGGCATATCCTCCCCGGCAACCACGGCCGCCATCGAAATGATGCGCACATTGCTCGCTCAGCGCGACGTTGCGCTTGCTCAATCCGCACGCTGTGCTCCTGTTACTTAGCAGCAAGCGCACGTCTTGGCCTGTCGCCCGATGAATGGACTTCGTGTACAATTGGGGCTGCTCATGCACGTGCGCGCCGGCTGCGCACAGTGCAGTTTGGCGTACGTCCCGAGTCATTACTGGCGTTATTGGCAATCCACGTCAAAGGCCGGGCCTGCATCGATTATTCATCATCATCTGCCATCGCAGTCAACATCGTGAACAACCGGATTCAAGGAGTGATCAATGCTTGACAACATTCTGCTGGGTACGTTGGGAGTCCTTGTGGGACTGGTCGTCACCTTCTACGGCTACGCCATTTTTCGCATGATATTGCCTGTACTCGGGCTCTTCTACGGCTTCATCCTGGGCAGGTCCTTCTTCCCCGACAGCCAGTGGCAGGGCTGGGCGCTGGGCATCGTATTCGCCATTGCACTTGCGGTCCTTGCCTACGCCTACTGGAGCGCGCTGATGACCGTTGGCGGCGCCTTCATCGGCTTCAGCCTTGGCTACATGTTTGGCGACTGGCTTGTCCTTCCGAACTGGGTCAACGCGATGATCGGCATCATCCTGGGGGCCGGTTTCGCGCTGGTCTACTTCTACTTCAAGGACTTGATGGTGATGGTGTGGACGGCCTTCGCGGGCGCCGGCATCATCTTCGCCGGCCTTGCCTTCTTCTGGCCGACCGTACTGGGCTGGCTGGGCAATTCCTCCAATTGGCTAACTTTTATCCTCACGCTGGTCGTCGGCGCCATCGGCGCCATTGCGCAGATGTTCATCTTCAGTGGCCTTGCGTACTACAGCGCGCCGCCCGCAGGTGGCCCGCCCTACATGGGCGCACCGGCGTCACGAGCTTCCTAAACTGAAACCGATATGGGCTTCACATTTTTCTACGCAAGGGCGCAAGGTGCGCGACGACGCAAGGAAAAGCAAAAGCAGGAAACGGCCGTGATTTTCCGTCCGGCACCTCTGGACGACAATCAGAGAGCATGATGGTGTTCCTGGTTTTGCTTTTCCTTGCGTCTTCGCGCACCTTGCGCCCTTGCGTTGAAAATGCGGCTTTCACCTCGGCATCGGTTTAGTTCGCAGCGCGCGTTCTCTCGATTTTGCACATAATGGGTCGCCCGAGATTTCGGGCGGCCCATTGCGATCTATGCCTTGTCAGGCGGAACAGAGAGTGCGCAGGCGCGCAGCGTTTGGTTGTTTGTCCCCCATTGCGTGTAGGATTGAGCGTCGATCAAAGCATCAATCATCTACGCAAGAACGTGGCAGGCCAGCGGGTATGCCTTTTCCGGAGGTGCGGCAGCACATGAGCACAAGAGTCATCTATTCCATGGTGGGCGTGGGCAAGAACTACCCGCCCAACAAGCAGGTCCTGCGCGACATCAGCCTCTCCTACTTCCACGGGGCAAAAATCGGCGTCATCGGCCTCAACGGTTCGGGCAAGAGCACATTGCTGCGCATCATGGCCGGCGTCGAAACAGAGCACAATGGCGAGACGATGTTGTCGCCCGGCTATACAGTGGGCTATCTCGAGCAGGAGCCGCTGCTCGACGACGCCAAGACGGTGCGTGAGGTCGTCGAGGAAGGCGTGCACGAGGTAGTCGACGCGCTGCGCGAGTTTGACGAAATCAACATGCGTTTTGGCGAGGATATGACCGCCGACGAAATGGATGTGCTGCTTGCCCGCCAGGCCGAGGTGCAGGATATCCTCGATTCTCTGAACGCGTGGGACCTCGACAGCCGCCTTGAACTGGCGATGGACGCGCTGCGCTGTCCCCCGGGCGATACGCAAGTCGCCGTCCTCTCCGGCGGCGAGCGGCGGCGCGTGGCGCTCTGCCGCTTGCTGCTCAAGGAGCCCGACATCCTGCTGCTCGACGAGCCGACCAACCACCTCGATGCCGAGTCGGTGGGCTGGCTCGAGAAGCATCTCCAGCAGTACGCGGGCACGGTGATTGCCGTTACCCACGATCGTTACTTCCTGGACAATGTGGCCGGGTGGATTCTTGAACTTGACCGTGGCTTCGGCATCCCCTGGAAGGGCAACTACTCGTCGTGGCTGGAGCAGAAGCACCAGCGGCTGGCGCTTGAGGAGAAGCAGGAGCAGACGCGCCAGAAGACGCTGCAGCGCGAACTCGACTGGCTGCACATGACGCCGCGTGCGCGCGAAACCAAGCGCAAGGCGCGCATCAACGCCTATAACGACCTGCTGCAGGCAAACAAGGAGCGCGCCAACGAGGACCGCGAAATCTACATTCCGCCCGGCCCCCGCCTGGGCGATGTGGTGATCCGCGCCGCCGCAGTCTCCAAGGCCTATGGCGACAACCTGCTCTATGAGAATCTCAACATCGACGTGCCCGCCGGCGCGATTGTGGGCATCATTGGCCCCAACGGCGCTGGCAAGACCACTCTCTTCCGCATGATTGTGGGGCAGGAGCAGCCCGACAGCGGCGTTGTGACTGTTGGCAGCACCGTAAAACTGGCCTATGTGGACCAATCACGCGATACGCTCGACGGCAGCAAGACGGTGTGGGAGGAGATTTCCGAGGGCAACGAACAGCTTGTGCTGGGCGACCGCACCATGAATTCGCGCCAATTTGTCGGGCGCTTCAACTTCATCGGCCCGGACCAACAGAAGCGCGTCGGCTCCCTCTCGGGCGGCGAACGCAACCGCGTGCACCTGGCCAAGATGCTCAAATCGGGCGCCAATGTGATTCTGCTGGACGAACCGAGCAACGACCTGGATGTGAACACGCTGCGGGCGCTTGAGGATGCGCTGGAAGGCTTTGCAGGATGCGTGCTGGTCATCACGCATGACCGCTGGTTCCTCGACCGCATCGCCACACACATCCTCGCCTTCGAGGGCGAGAGTGAGGCATTCTGGTATCCCGGCAACTTCTCGGAATACGAGGAGGACAAGCTGCGCCGCCTGGGTCCCAGCGCCGACCGCCCCCATCGCATTACGTATCGCAAGCTGCGGCGCGACTAACAACAATCATTGGTAACTGGTAAATGGTAATTGGCGACGCGCGGCTAGATGCCGCGCGTCGCCAATTACCATTTACCAGTTACCTTTTCTATATCGTCCCCCGCACCACGGGTTCACTGGTTGGAGCGACGCTGCCACCGGCGGGCTCCATGGTGATGCCCACACCGTCCAGTGATTCGAGCGGCATGGGGCTTTCAAACATCATCATGCCCGAACCCTTGTCATCCACGTAGAACATGCCGCCACTCATCCTGTCCTCGCCGTGCAACAGCCAGACCTGATATACCTCCCCCGGCTTTAGGGTCGGGAAGGCCTCAGCCATGACCATACCCGAACTTGCGCCTGGTTTCCAGATGACCATGGCGTGTGTATCGGCGCTTGGCGCGGCGTCACCGGCAGGCAGCAAGGCGGTCTCGGCCTGGCCCATGGCCAATGCGGCGATCACGCTATCGTACTCTGCAATTTCGGCTTCGGCCGCGGCGCGCGCCGCCGCGGCCGCCGCCTGCATACTCTCTGCTTCGATTTGCGCCACGCGCAACTGGCGCGCCTGCAGGCCCCACCACAAATTTGTGACGACCAGCAGCGCCAGCGCCGCGCCTGCCAACGCCCACGCAGGACGCGTGGCAGGTGCAAACCAGCGCCGCCAACCCTGTGGCGCGACGGGCCGCCGGGCTGCGGATGCAGCAGCCGGCGCGCGGTGCGTTTGCGCGAAGACGACAGGCGCGAGCGGCGGCTGGGTTGCGGCGCGCAGGCGCGCCTCGAGGGCAGGTGGCGGCAATACAGGCTGCGCGCCGTAAAGCAGCGCGTTGCGCAGCGGACGGTAGGCAGCGAATTCCGCCGCCGCCGCCGGGTCGCGCCCGATCAGTTCCTCAATCGCAGCGGCCTCGTCGCTGTCAGTCGCGCCCAACGCGTGCGCGGGAATCAGTGCCCGCAGCGCGGCGTCGCGTGCTGTGCGATTTGTTGCTTCGTCATTCTGCAGGCTGTCGTTCCAGCCGGGTCCTTCGCTCACGTTCACTCCATTGAGGCAATTGCCGCGCTGCGCCGGGGATCAGCAGCGCACGTTCCCCTCACCTGTATAACGCATGCGCGCATCGTGCCGGATTGCACAAGCGCATTTCAGTCACCGTTCCTGCTCCACCTCTTCCCACAGGGCGCGCAACTGCATGATGGCCGCGCGCAAGCGCGTCTTCACGGTGCCCAGCGGCATGTTAAGCAAGGCCGCCAATTCCGTATGCGTGTGTCCCTTGTAGTAGGCGAGATCTATCAACTGCTGCTGCTCGGGCGCAAGCGCGGCAATGAGTGCGCGCATATCGTGGCCGGTGGCCCACAACGGCGCATCCATAGGCGAAGGCGCACCTTGCAACTCGCCGGCCTCGAGGTCGGATGCTGTGGGTTCGGACAGGCGGTGGCGCTGCTCGCGACGCAGGCGATCAATGGCTGCATTGCGCGCCGTCGTCATCAACCAGCCGGCGAAGCGACCCAGCGCCGGATCCCACTTCTCGGGCTGCTGCCCCTTGCCGAGGAGGTGACGCAGGACGTCTTCCTCAAAGTGT
>Ga0351885_10370_pt1 | contig 14228 bp, 13 predicted proteins | sample TotcelFGM3001L13_FD_206771 | JGI IMG/M metagenome (GOLD analysis project Ga0351885, IMG submission 206771) | Enriched cells from coal bed in the Powder River Basin, Montana, United States - Total cells FGM rep3 HSBNCT.FGM.300.1.L13 ... | reverse complement strand
TCGTTCTGAATAAGGGAGGATGCACCACCTGCCAACGCTGCGACCCCCAAGCTTCCCGTATAAGCAAAGGTGTTCAATACAGTCCTGGCATTCATGTTTTCCACCAACCAGGCTCGCAATAAACGAGTATCCAGATAAAAACTGGAATCCTGGTTAATGGTTAAATTTATCGCATACCGCACCTCTCCTTCCAGGATTTCATTGGGTAGTTGATCACCATGGATAATTTTTCCTCGCCGGTCATTCGGTTGCGGCGCATTTCTTAGCTTAAATAAAACAGACTCAACCCAGGGAATCCATTGTAAGTAATGGTCGCGGATTTCAATAACAATCTGGTTTTCATCCACACTGAATTTGTAATGGTCGTTGATCACCAATGTTTTTCCAAACAATTCAACCACCCACCGTGAATTTCCCTCCAAAAAGCCATTAAATAATCGCAAAGCATGCTGACCAGTTTGATTAAGTAATTCTTTTCGATGGATAAGTGCTTTTTCTAATTGGTTAAAAAGTTGTTCGGATTCGGACACCATAGTGAATTTTAATTTCCTCTGATAGTATCAATTATAGAACAGCTCATGGAAAACGAATAAAATGAAGATTATTTTTACTTTCCTATATTTAAGAAAAGCAATTCAGAAGAAAAGTCAAAAACAAGTAAAATAATATTAAAGAAATAGAGGTGATCATGGGTTATCCTGTTTTACAAAGAGAATTAACCGTCCATTTAAATAATGGCAATTGGTATCTGCGGCCGATAGATGATCCCAGGGTGTTAGGGCCTGTTGATTATGGCTGGTATCGCTTTAATGCTTATCCGGATAGTTTTACATTTGGCGAAGGATTATTGGCTGGAAGTTCAATTCCTGGTTCCCGACGATTGGTATTTGCCAGTTGGAGTCCGCAGTGGGATGGTTTTTATGTTTCCAGTATGGGTGGTGCTGCCTATTCCTTTCATAATTTAGGTGTAAATTATGTGGCTTTACGCGGTCGCTGTGAGGAACCAACCGTTGTCATCATGAATCATAAACAGGGTGAAATCTCCGTTCGGCTGGAGAAAATCAATGTTGAGTCAATCTGGACCCGTTATGCTTCCCAGGACGGTGTGCCATTATATGGTTTTTATGCTTTGCAGCAGGCATTATTTGACCGATTTGCTTCTGAATTTTCAGAAAATCGTTTTCGAATTTTCACGATTGGACCAGCATCCAAATACACCAGAGAGGGGATCATTGGTTCCAATCCTATTCGCAAAGGAACGCTTACACATGTGATCGACTGGGCAGGTCGTGGCGGATTAGGCTCCAGATTATTTCAGTATCATAATGTGGTCGGATGTGTCTTTGGCGGGGAATGGGATGACCCTGACCTGCGCGATTCAGCTGAGATCGACCAATATTTCATGGAGCATTTTGGCAAGAAAACGATTCAAACCGACCTGGCTATGACCCAAAAATATCGCTACTTTCCAGAGTTTGAAACGGGTGGAACGTTCGGTGTGAATATGCGTACATTGGATGACCGAATCATGAGTTTTAACTACCAATCCATTTATAAAACCTCCAATGAACGATTTGAACAACACGAAAATTTTATTCTGAAACATTATTTGAAACAATTTAACGAAGAGACAATCGTTACAAAAAGCTTCCAACATTGTGGTGAGCCTTGCGCTGTTGTTTGTAAAAAAATGCGTGATCAATATAAGAAAGATTATGAACCTTACCATGCACTAGGTCCACAGGTAGGAGTCTTTGACCAACGGGCTGCAGAAATCCTGAATGATCATGCCGATGCGATGGGTTTTGATGCGATTCAATTGGGTGGAACATTAGCCTGGATGATGGAAATTTTGCATGAAGGATTGATCCCGGCACATGATTTTGGGTTTCCACCAGTGAGTGAAATGGTATTTGATTTTGCCTCGAAACCCGATCAATTCGACCTGGTCGGTGATAGTCTCAAGAATGCAAACTACGCAACTGCATTAATTGATGCAATTTTATTCGATGAACGTTGTCAGGTTTTTCGTCAGGGAATCAGATCCGCAACTCGAGCGCTGGATAAAAAATATAAAGTAAATTCAACGGATCGGTCAGTTTTTATCCGTCATGGTGAAAGTGGACATATGGTTCCCAATCAATACTGGACGCCTGGTATGATAAGTCCGATGCCAATCATGGGAAAATATTTCGTGTTCTATAACAATGAATTTCTCCCTCCCTATGAGTTGGGTAGAAAGAATGTGGAACGCATGGTATATGAGTTGTTTAATGAAAACAGTGGAATTTGCCGTTTCCATCGGAAATGGGCAGAGACCATCACCGATGAGATTTTGTGTGCCCATTATGATCTGGATGTGGACTATAAAGCGCATCAATTCCAGCTGGCAAAAGAGATCTTCGACCGTGAAGAAATGAAAAGCCTTCCATGGAACAGCGAAAGAGTGATGGATTTAGTAAGCACATTTCTTGACTATTGGGAAGCTCAAGGTTTAAAACATCCGGAATTATCTTTATGGTTGCAAAAATTTAAAGATGATAAACACATAGCAGCCAATGCATTCTGGCAGGAGATCCGACGAGGACAGGAAGAAGCTTTCCGGGATGGGGCGGATAAAATTCCTGATCAATTAACCCCCTGGCAACAAAATAATACCCACAAGAAATAATTCAAACAGAAAATTCAGGTGAAACTTGTCCTTCTTTGAAATCGGGATTTTTGCTCCCATCCACAATGAGAATATCGGCACGCTCTGGCGATCTGCTTATCAGTTAGGGGCTGCTGGTATTTTTGTAATTGGTAAATGGCGGAGATCACAGGCAAGCGATACAGCCAGAACAATGCTGGAAATCCCCTTTCGAAATTATCTGAATTGGGAGAATTTTCTTCAACATCGCCCTGTAGGATCCCGGCTGGTCGGTATTGAGATGGGTGGTGAACCACTTGCCAGTTTCCAACATCCAACCCAGGCACTTTATATTTTAGGATCTGAAGCAAATGGTTTACCAGACTATGTTCAAAAACATTGCGACCACATCATACATATCGAAGCACTTCGTGATTCCTCCTATAATGTAGCGGTTGCAGGCAGCATTGTCATGTACCATCGTTTTTTGAAATCTCCAGGTGGTGCGCTGTGAGATGGATTGGTCAGACCAATGTTTTATCCATTCGCCCCTATCATCAAAATGATCGCGAAGGATTATTTAAGATTGCAGCTGATACTGCCTTTTTTGGTCAACCAATTGAGATTTACATGGAAGATCGACGAATCTTCCTGGACGCATTTTACGCTTACTATACTGATTACGAACCGGAACACTGTTGGGTTGCTACTGCTAATGATGAGGTAGTAGGATTCCTCACAGGGTGTGTGGACACTCTGAAAAAAGACCAGATTGTCAATAAAAAAATTAATCCCAAAGTACTATTCCGGTTGATCTGGGGATACTATAAAGTTGGACCAAAAGCAAGACAATACCTTAAAAGAATGTGGCAATCCAAAAGACAACATTTATATCCATCCGTCGACCTGGATCAATATCCGGCACATTTACACATCAATGTTGATAAACATTGGCGTGGATTCGGAATCGGGGTTCGATTGATGAAGGTGTATCTGGATCAGTTATCATACTTGCGTGTGCCGGGAGTCCATTTGGGGACATCCAGTGAAAATATTGCTGCCTGTCAATTATATGAAAAATTAGGATTTCAATTATTAGAAGAAAAACCAAGCATCATGTGGGAAGGAATCGTTGATCATCCAGTGATCAGTAGGGCATACGGTTTAAATCTTGGAGGCGATCCTATTTTATCCCGAGAACTTTAAAGAATCCTGTAGGTTTTTTTACCCATTATTGGCACGGATTTGAATTAACTCTGCAACAATACTGACGGCTATTTCTTCCGGGGTTTCCGCACCGATATTCAGCCCAATCGGAGAATGTACCTTTTGCAGTTGATCTTCGGTTATTCCTTCTTTTAAAAGAGCTTCGAAGGTCAATTTGATTTTTCTTCGGCTGCCAATCATACCGATATAAGCAGCCTTTGTTCGTAGAGCCTGTCCCAGCACAGATTTGTCGAATTGATGCCCCCGGGTAACAATCACCACATATGATTGAGAATCAATTTTCAAGTTCCGAAAAACATATTCAAAATTTTCCAGAAGATATAAATCATCAATGCCTGGGAAACGATCCCCAGAGATGTAATCAGGACGGTCATCCAACACACTGGTATGGAATCCAACCATGCTGGTTAATGGGGCGAGCTTTTGGGATATATGGCCAGCGCCAATAATATAGACTGTGCTATGCTGACCAATTGGCTCAAAAAACACACGCACCTGATCACAGGTAAGAATTTGAGGGATTTTGAGGTCGATCTGATCCAATCCGAACTCAATTGATTCGTTTTTGATCCAGCTTGGAATTCGGTTCACCAATTCAATCCTGGGTAACCATGACCCAAAAATATTACCATCAGGCGTTACAAAGCATTTTTGAGGTAGTTGATTTGTATCTGCATCCGCATCAGGCAATAATGTAAATATCCAGCCCTGTTTTTGCGAACCTATCATCCGATAAAGCGATATGATTGCTGTGTGATCTGGCAATAGCGGGTCAATCAGCAATGAAATAGACCCTCCACAAATCATTTCCAGGTTTGCTGCTTCGGACTCACTCAGTGTTAATTCCAGGATAGTTGATGATTTTGAATTTATAAATTCATCAAAACGCTCTTGGAGAATTGCTTCCAAGCGACCCCCACCAATCGTACCAATTTGGTGACGGTCAGCAGTTAAAGCCATCCTAGCGCCAGTTCCTCGTGGTGATGATCCATGCTGAGAAATAATGGTTGCCAACAGGATGGGTTGATTCAGTTCGAGTAGGTCAAATAATGCGAGGAAAAAATCTTTCTTCATGGATTTCTCTATTCTTTCTGGATATTCATATTGATATGAATCTTTTTTCATAATTGTAATAAATACAAAATTCTATTTGAACAAATTTCATCAGGAAATTCCGATTTCACAGCTCTTATTTTGATATATAATTTGTTTCTCACATTACATCGGAGACACGACCCAATCCAATAACAAGGGAGTGAATGATGATACCAGCCCCAAAATATCCTTATCCTTTTATCGATCATATCATAATTACGGAAGAAGACATTCGCGAACGCGTTCGAACACTCGGTGAACAAATCTCGGAGGAATACAAAGACTCGGAAAAAATATTATTATTAGGGCTGTTACGTGGCAGCGTGATGTTTATCACTGATCTGATGCGACAAATCCAACGACCACTCACGATCGATTTTATGTCCGTCTCATCCTATTCCGGAACATCCTCCAGCGGTTTTGTTCGAATTGATTCAGATCATAAATCGAATATTAATGGCTGGGATGTTATTTTGGTTGATGATATTGTTGACACGGGTTATACCATTCACACTGTTCGGAAACTATTGCAGGACCGCAAACCAAATAGCTTGAAAACCTGTGCTTTATTAGACAAAGTTGAGCGTCATAAAATAGACATTACCATCGATTATCTCGGTTTTGCTATCCCGGATTATTTCGTGGTTGGATATGGATTGGATCTGGATGAAAAAGGGCGTAACTTACCTTATATCGCTTCGGTCAACCTGAAAAGGTATCAAGAATTATACGGCGACCTCAATTAATCTGACAAAATTATGACCTTACGGTGCCAGACCATTCGCCCTTTTCAATGACTTTTTTCGTCCAATTCATGACTTCTTCTCTGGCCATAAGATCATACGATAAGCGGGAAGAAGGAACCGAGACTTTTTTATCAAAATACATCCCTGAAATTTCTTCCATCTCTGGAGAAATTGCCAGAAAAACAGGTGTCTCTGCCCCCACAGCAACATCCTCACCCGTCATATTGAAACCCATTTTTAACATTTTGGTCGAGACAACACCAGGATGGAGGACATTAACGGTTACACCACTTCCATGTAACTCATCCGCCAGGAAATAGGAAAAATAGATCAACATCAATTTAGAATCAGCATACGCCTTATACCCATCGAAAGTGTGATCTTGTTGATTCATAAGTTGATTGAGATCAATTCTTCCACGTTTATGTGCGATCGATGATACATTAATGATTCTGGATGGACTGCTTTTCACCAGTAAATTCTTAAGTCCACAGGTTAATACATAAACTGCCAGATAATTTACTGCCAGATTCATTTCAAACCCATCAGGAGTTATTACTTTATTCGATTGGTAGATTCCAGCATTATTAATCAATACATTAAGATGCTCAAAACGTTGAAGTATGGTTTCTGTCATCTTGTTTACATTCGAAAGCAAGGAAAAATCAGCGCTGACATAATCCAAATGTGCATCCGGTTGGCTGTTTACTATTTCTTTAACAGTGCTTTGGCATGTTTCATCTGTGCGACCATGTATGATAATAAAATGCCCCTCTGCGGCAAGGATTTTAGCAATTTGCTTTCCTATACCATCTGTTGCACCAGTAATTAAGATGGTTCTTTTCATTTACTTTTCCCTAAATGATAATTGTTCCAATAGTATAGCAAATAATTATCTCATTTCAATTAATAGTGAATAGAAAAAAATTTCTCATCAAACTCACATCGATGATCAAGGAAATTTTTTTACTAAATTTAAATCAAAGCAATTATTTATGATGATGGATTGAATCCATTCATGCTTAAGGGGTGGGTGATAAAGTAAATACTGGTGTAATCGTAGAGGCAGGTATTGGTGAATATTCGGAGGCTTACTATTTTTGTTGCCAGCTTCTCACTCTATTGCGTCCAAATTGCTTAGCTTCATACAGTGCTTTATCACTTTCATCAATCAATTGATCCAACGAAATCGTCGTGAATTTGAAACAGGAAACACCCAGGCTGATGGTGATAAAGGTTTGTGCAGTAACCAACAGGAATGGATACTGTGAGGTTACTTCCCTCAAACGTTCTGCTACCTGTGTAGCATCTCCCAGGTTTGTCTCTGGTAATAAAATAATGAATTCTTCCCCACCAAAGCGAGCCAATACATCGGATGCACGCAGCTCATTTTGAATTCTCTGAACAAATTGCATCAGTACCTGATCACCCGCCAGATGACCATATCGATCGTTCACATTTTTAAAATGATCAATGTCAATCATGATAATCGATAAGGGATCCTGATAGCGTTTGCTGCGGGCAAATTCTTTCAAGGCAAGTTCATAAAAATATCTACGGTTATAAACCCCGGTTAACGTGTCGGTTAACGCCATTTGTTGAGTTTGATCAAACAAACGAGCATTTTCAATAACAATAGCAGCACTATTCGCAAAACTCAAAGCTAGACTCGCATCCTCCTGCGTATAAGCTGCCGGTTTATGATTGTCAATGGTCATTAATCCGATGAATTCATCATGGCGGAAAAGTGGAACCCCCATCCAGCCTCTGACATATTCCGATCCTTCCCATTGCTTAAAACGCGGATCATTTTGAGCATCTTCCAGAATTATCGGAGCATTGACTGTCTGAATTTCTCGCAGAAGTAAATCCGTTGCAGGAAAAGTCTTGTTTATCAATCGGGATGTATTATCAAATCCACGAGCAGCAACAACCTTAAATCGGTCCTGTTCTTTTAAAAATAAGGTTGCACTATCGAAGTCCAAAACTGTTTTCAGGGACACAAGAATTCTACGTAAAACCTGCGATAATTCCAGTTGAGAAGATAAATCCTCCAATGCTTGTTTCAGTGCTTGTGCCTGCATCTTTGCTTTTTCTGCAGCTTGTTCTGTCAAAATATGCTCGGTCACGTCTGAAATAAATCCTTCTATTACGGTTAGTTCACCCTCATCATTGAAGATACCCTGTCCTTTTTCCCAAACCCATTTTTCTTGATGATCTGCCGTTATGATCCGGTAAGTAATTTCAAAATTATCTTTTTGATTCAAGGATTTTTGAACCACATCATTTACTTTTTGGCGATCTTCCGGATGAATAATTTTTAAATAAGAAATTTTTCGGTTTTCAATTAAATCCTCAGTGGGATAGCCGGTTAACTCCTCGCCACCAGCACTGACAAACTCCATGATCCAGTCCGGATCATTTTTACACCGATACGCCATACCAGGTAAATTTTCAAACAAGGTAGACAATTGCCGTTGATTTTCTTGCAAAGCCAATTCCGTTATTTTCTGTTCATTGATATCAATGGTGATATTCAAGAGATATTCATCAGAAATTTTAATATAATCTGCCAGAAACCATTTCTCATCATTGGTTGTAGTCAATTTAAAATGAGTTTCTATGCGTTTATTAATTCCTGTTTCAAAACAATCGTAAAATCTTTGAGCAATTTCAGGTCGGTCTTTGAAAAAATCACGTACATCCATGCCTAATTTTTCTTCGATCTTTCCATTCGACATGGTTTCTGCGGCCACGTTAAAATGTTCAAGAATTATGGTCCCATCCGCATTTTTTTCCATAATACAGCCGGATCATGAATGGATTGAAACATTTTTGTAAAAAAATCGTCTTGATATTTCAATAGATTTTTGATACGGTTGTCTTTGGAAAAGTTTTTCCCAATAATTAGAACTCCTAAAATTTCCTCCTGCACATCACGCAGTGGAATGACTTGAAATTCTCGAGTTATTTTATTTTTATACTCTGGTGAATTGTTCAAATTAAAGGAGGTTTTTTTGCCAGAAAAACCTAGTTTGATATGAAATTCAAAAATCTCCCAATCTTCCTGATTATGAACATATTCAAGTAGCGTTGTTCCTAAAACAATTGGCTCCTGTGCGATTTGGATAATCATCAAATTTGCAATGCTATTGAATGCTCTAATACGATAATCCTGATCAATGTATATAATTGGATCATCTAAATAGTTAAGTATGAGTTCTGAGATATTTTTTGAGTTCCTTAAAGGTGTCCAGGGATCAGAAAACAACATCAACCATTGACCATCCCTTTGTAGGAAATAACTCAAACGAAAACTTTGATGTTGATTTATTTTTGGATTTTTTAAATGAACAATTCGAGTTTTGCTGTTATTTTGGAGCAAATCATCTTTCACTTCGAGCCATTCTGGAAACCATTTTTTGAAATCCAAATCGGGCAAGCTTGCCTGATCCAATCCCAGGAACTGAGATATTGCAAGATTGCCAAATTTAATTGATCCATCCTCGCTCAAAATGACGACCATTTCAGTGGTCACATCAAAAAATGGTTGGATAGATTTATAAGTATCGCCCAATGGTAATTCGTAATCCTCGCCCATTAATTTTATTATATATGAGAATTCCGGGATTGATTAATTAATCTTTTCAAATTACATAATCATTATGAAATTGATTTAAAGATTAATCAAAAATAAAATATCAAAAATCTAATCCTGTAAAATAAAACCATGCAGAATGAATCGTCAAAAATGGTAAAAACCATCCCTCAACTCTTAGGTTGGAATCGAACCAGCTATATGTTGATGAGTTCCTTTTTCTTACTGTTATTTGTGATTGGTTATGTGTGGTGGCCACTCATCGAAGAGTATGTGTCTACTTACAATCCTGATATTCCACTATGGGTTCAATTGGATTGGCTTTTATTGTCAATATTTCTACTAATGTCATTATTAATCATGGCAAAAGCTGACATCAGGAAAGACGTCCCCATTATCATCGTGGGTTTATTGGGTGGATTGGTGATTGAAAGTTGGGGGACTCAAACCGAATTATGGTTTTATTACACATTTGAGAGACCCCCATTGTGGATCATTCCTGCGTGGCCAATTGCAAGTCTTTCGATCGATCGCTTATTTCGTTTGATGACTCTGAAAACCAATACACTTCCTGACAAAATAATCCGATTCTTTTACTGGTTTACCTTTATTGGATTTTATGGTTATATGCTTTATTTCGTCTGGCCAACTCTGGATAAATCATTAACAATCATGGCGTTGGTATTATGCGCCTTTTTGATCCTCACACCCATAAACCATCGTACCATGTTATTCACATTTATTGCTGGAAGCGGTTTGGGTTACTTTCTTGAATTATGGGGGACTACGCGATATTGTTGGACATACTATACTTTCGAAACACCTCCATTTTTTGCAATTATGGCACATGGCATGGCAGCCGTTGCTTTTTGGCGGGTGGTTCATTTATTCTGGATTTTTGAACCACATACCAACAAATTATTTCTGAAATTTATAAGGTTCCATCAAAAGAAAAAAAGCACAGCGTAGAAATTATGCTGTGCTTAGGAAAAAGGAGGATAAGGAAATTCTCTAATTCTGGATATCTTTAAACTCACCTTCTATATATGGTGGTTGTACCGGCATGAGGATCCATAATATTGCATAGATTAAAATTCCATGACCACCAAGAAAGAATAGCATTACAAAAAATAAACGCACAACTGTTAAATCCAATCCGAGATAATCCGCCAGCCCTGTGCACACACCAGCGAGCATTTGTTGGTTAGGGTTTCGATAAAGTTTTTTTGTAGACATTGTTTTTTTCTCCTTCAATCATATATACGCGGATTGACAGGAAAAGTTGCATTTTTCGGCCTTCTATACAAAAGAGTCCTGTTTATCCGACCTAAAGTTTATTTGACTTTGCTTACTTTCAACATTAAACTAAATTCGTATCTTCTCAAATAATGTGAATCGATGTTGTTTATGATATGAATTTTCTATCCAGGTAAACCAGATCACTTGTAGATGAAAGGTGCGAAAATTCTAATTAATTCTCCCCGCTATTCAAACGATCAATAATCAGGAGGACTTGCATGGAACAAAAACGACTTATTCGTTATCTGATGTTTGGATTATTGTATTTTACCCAGGGCACGATCTTGAGTTACTTTACAGCTTTGAATGCTCTCTATTTGCTTGAGTTTGGCATCGATATGACCCGAATTGGAATCATGGGAACAATTGCATTGATTCCCTTTGTGATCAAAGTGTTTCTCGGAATGCTCAGTGATAAAGTTAATGTGCTTGGTTTGGGACACCGGAAACCATATATTGTCATTGGTTTGATCGTGCAAATTATTTGTCTTATTTTTGTTCCATTAATCGATCCGGGTGCAAACTTCTGGTTATACGTTGCCATCGCATTTTTATTACAAATGGGAATGGCTCTATATGATACCTGTACGGATGGTTTAGCCTTAGACACCACACCAATTTCTGAAAAAGGGACTATTCAAGGATTTATGGTTGGTGGACGTGCAGTTGGTGTTATTGTTACCGCCTCTCTGGTAGGTTTATTGGCAGAAAATGTATCCTGGAGCTCAGTATTTTGGTGTCTCGCAATTTTGACATTACCACCTTTCTTTTTCCTGAAAACAGTAAGCGAAGCTCCCCGCGTTCAGGAACGTGCATTTGATTGGAGTGCATTTTCAGCCTTCAAACAACTTCCCGTGATTGCGCTTGCTATCATAGGATTTATCTTCTTTTTGATCATTATCGGGGTAAATCAGATTGTTAACCCTTATTTGCAGGAGACATTTGATATCAGTCTCAGTACTGCCGGTTTCTTTACTACCATCTGGGGAGTTGGGGTAGTAATAGGAAGTATTACCGGTGGTGGATTGATAAATAAACTGGGGAATCGTACTGCGGTAATCATTGCCATTGCTGTCGCACTTGTGTCTATCCTGGCATTAGCAACCATTAACCAACTTTCCCTGGCATGGTTCCTGGTAGCTCTATTTGGAATTTGTTATGGTACCTATCAGACTGTTTATTTTGCACTCGCGATGGAATATACTGATCCTCGAATTGCTGCAACTATGTTTTCCATCCTGATGGCGGTTACCAATATTGGTCAGGGAATTGGATTGGGTTTAACAGGATTCTTCGCGGATTCTTTCGGATTTAAAATGACCTTTGTGATTATGGCATTGCTTAACTTTGCTGTTTTACCATTTCTACCCATGATATTTGGAAAGAAAGCAAAAAAGGCTCTAATACCTGCATAACACCACAGCAGGGCTACAAACCCGATTTTAGTATTTTTGCCAAACGGTCTAATTCTTCCCGTTTTGGCAAATTATGATAATCGGGTCCAAAACTCAACCTGAATCCATCACCTGAAAATCTTGGAATCACATGCAGATGAACATGAAATACTGTCTGAAATGCCACGGCTCCATCCGCGAGAAAGAAGTTAGTCCCTTCACAACGGATTTCACTATTCTTTAAACCTGCAGCGATTTTTTGCCCAATTATAAAGAGATGACCTCCAATTTTTTCCGGTAAATCACTCAACCCTGCTGCATGGTAACGGGGAACCACCAGTACATGTCCTGGTGTAACCGGTTGAATATCCATAAAGGCAATACTTACTTCATCTTCATAAACGACACTCGCAATTACAATCCCTTGATTAATTTTGCAAAAAATACAATTTTCCATATCAACCTTTATTTTTCAATTTTTTTTAATATCCAATTCAGAAAAATCAACATCCAGCATTGATGGCTGATCCAGTTTGATACCAATCGGTTGATGATTTTGATTTAACTCGAAAGTTAATAATCCTCCTGGAATATAAGCCTCATCCCATTGAATCGCAAAAGTATCTTCGTGCCAATGAGTAAGATTTGCATGAAAACAATTCGATTGTTGAAATGATAGTCTTAATTGGTGATGAGTCAGACTTATTTTAATAATTCCGGTTTTCGGATCGAGGTATTCCCCGCAATAACCTTCCAGATCAAGACTTGGGGTGGTATTTTGTTGTCTTGCTTTGACTCTCTCATTCCTTTTTTCAGCCTGCTTTTCGAAATACTCAGTCTGAAGTGTTTCATAGATTGATGGCCATGGTGTTTGATCTAAACCCAGTAATAGATCCAGGATGGAATAATACAAGGCACTTAGTGCATAACCAGGCTCAATATTCGTGAAGATCACAAATCCCAAATTTTTTTCCGGAAGTATTGCCATTTTTGTGCGCATCCCATCCACGCCGCCTGAATGGGTGATGGTTTGATACTTACAATAATCGCGGATAAACCAACCCATTCCATATGCATCATATATGTAGGTAATTCTTTGAAGAACCGTTGGGATTGAATTGATTGGAATACAAGTTTGCGGTGACCAGATTTCTTTTATTCGATCAGGCGTGATAATTACATTACCTTTATATTTTCCTGAATTGAGAAACATTTGAACATATTGTGCCCAATCCCAAACGGAGGAATTCACGGCAGCAGCAGCACCGACATTTTCATGATTGCGGTATGGGATGGTTTGGATTTTACTGTTGATCCAGGCATGGGGAAGCGCATAATTCTGTAACTTCTCCTGATCAGCCAGCTTTGTCGTTGTCCTTGTCATTCCCAGGGGAACAAAGATTCTTTCGTGAATAAAATCATCCCAGATTTTTCCTGAGATCGCTTCTATTACTTCACCAGCCACCAGGTAGGTGATATTTTGATAAGCATAAGCAGAACGAAAGCTATCGCTTGGTTTGAGATAATGTAATCGCTGGACAACTTCCTTCCGATTGTATTTGGAATCGTACCAGATGGTTCCCCCACTTACTTCAGGTAACCCAGAATTATGAATCAATAAATCTCGCACCTGAATTTCCCGATCAACAAAAGGATCATATAGTGAAAAATCAGGTAAATATTTTCTGACCGGATCAGTCCAAGATAATTTTCCTTCGTCCACTAAGATTGCCAACCCGGCAGAAGCTGTCGATTTTGATATAGAAGCCAAAGCAAATAATGTATGTTCATTAATTGCCTGATTATTCTGATTTGAAATGGTACCAAATCCTCGCGCATACTCGACCTGATCCTTTCCAATGATTGCGATCGCTATAGCCGGAACTTGAAACCTGGATTGAACTTCAGAAATGATTTTTTCGATTTCAGCAATTATCGTATCCACTTAATTTTCCTTCATGATTGATTCTTTATGACCCAATCTGGCTGTATAAGACATTGCTTGATGTAAAGGAGCTACGGATTGATAAGTACCATTTTCATAGTCCACACAACCTCCCGGAAAAATCTCTTTAATTTCCAGGTTAATATCCTTTAATAATAGAGTTAAATCTGCTGGTGAGTAACAGCGCAAATGCTGAGTTGTTTTCAATGCTGGATTCTCTTTCAACCACCAGGTATCCACCAGACAACATTTTTCTGCGTCAAATCCATATTCCCGCATACTATCTCCGATGGAG
>Ga0351885_10368_pt1 | contig 14249 bp, 14 predicted proteins | sample TotcelFGM3001L13_FD_206771 | JGI IMG/M metagenome (GOLD analysis project Ga0351885, IMG submission 206771) | Enriched cells from coal bed in the Powder River Basin, Montana, United States - Total cells FGM rep3 HSBNCT.FGM.300.1.L13 ... | reverse complement strand
GAGAAGCTTCCCGTTTCTTGTTAACGGTTTTTCCCTTTGTTTTGATGCTGATCAGTTTTGGCTTTTCCTTCTTTGTTCATTTTCCGAAGAATGATCCCACAATACCAGTTGTTGATCTGAACCCGGTAGGAGAAGCATAATGGCTGTATTACGATTAGATCATGTTCCGGAAAGTATTCAGGTCAATGTACCCCTCTATATCATACTGCCTGATCCTGGAAAAATTAAAGATCAACCGGTAAGAGATAGAAAAGTACTGTATCTGCTACATGGTTTAAGTGATGACGGCAGCGCCTGGCAACGTTTTACTTCGATCGAGACATATGCACATAAGAATGGATTGGTAGTTATCATGCCATCCTTTGGTCGAAGTTTATACATCGATCAACCCAATGGACAGGCTTACTTCACTTACCTTGTTGAAGAACTTCCAAAATACCTCGAAGATGTGTTTCATCTTTCTCCAAAAAGAGAAGATACCTACATAGCAGGAAACTCTATGGGGGGTTATGGAGCATTCAAAGCTGCTTTTTTACGACCGGATTTATATCAGGCTGCAGCCAGCTTCTCTGGTGTGCTTTCTCTGGCTATTTTGAACAATCTGGAAGATAAGCTCCAGAACGAATTTAAGTATCTTTTTGGAGATTTCAGCAAGTTATCTGGCAGCGAACATGACCCTGCAACCTGGTTAAAAAACGCTATTGAAAAGAAAACACAATTACCAGACCTGTATATAGCTTGTGGAACTCAGGAGGATGTTTATCCACTGAGTGTATATTTCCATCAAGCTTGCCGTACAGCTGGTTTGAATGTCCACTATCATGAAGAAGATGCCCGTCACAATTGGTTTTTCTGGGATAAGCAGATACTTCGATTTCTAAATGAGGTTCTGGCACCTTTGCCCGAAGAGGATAATGCAGGAGAACAATGATAGCTGAAGATACGATTTATATAGACAAATTTATTGAGCATGAAAAACAAGGCACCTATTTAACAATCCCTTTTCATGTCGAGCCGGAGGTAGAATCGATTAAGATCAAATATCAATATGCGCGATTCGACCTAGTTGAAATTGAGAAAGATACCTATATTGCACAAAATAAACCTGAGATCAATATTATTGATTTTGGTTTAATAGGTCCAGATGGTGAACAGATCGGGATGTCCGGTTCGGATAGAACTACATTCTTTGTCAGTGAAGCAAATTCAACTCCAGGATATCAAACCTGTCCAATCCTCCCAGGCGAGTGGAATATTTTGGTCGGCGCATACAAAGTCGAACCAGATGGAATCAAAGTATTTTATGAGATTTCAATCAAATACAAAGTCCGACGATTATTAAAAGGCGATTTGCATACCCACACTTTCGCTTCAGATGGTGTACATAGCATGGAAGAACTGGCATGGAAAGCCAAGCGTAATGGACTGGATTTTGTCGCCATCACCAATCACAATCAGATGGTATCCAAAGCAGCTTTACCCCAGGTGGACGGGGTGACACTCATTCCAGGAGTGGAATGGACACATTATCAGGGGCATGCCAATTTTCTGGGTGTGGATAAACCCTTCGATGGCTGTTTTGCTACCAATTCTTTAGAAGAAACTCAAAAGATATTCAAAATCGCTCATGAGCGTGGTGCTCTCATCTCGATTAACCATCCTTTTGAGAATGGCTGTGAGTTCAAGTATGATTTGCAAAGTTTGCCATTCGACTGCCTGGAAATCTGGAATGGTCCGATGCGTGAATCAAACCTGAGGGCAGTGGGATTATGGCAGGCATTACTAGTAGCTGGAAAGAAAATCCCAGCTTGTGCTGGCAGTGACTACCACCGCGACACCCCTTTCATATTCCTGGGAGGTCCCTCGATCTGTGTATATGCCGATTCGAATGGTGCCAGCGATATCCTGGCAGCTCTCAAAGCTGGGCATGCCTACTTCATCTTTGCACCGAATGGTCCCGCATTGGAAATGAAAGTAGATGATGAAACCATTCTTGGAGACAGCGTGAAATGGTCGGATGTCAATCACTTCGTTTTTGAAATTACCAATTTGCTGGCTGGCGATAAAGTACGTGTGGTTACTGGAGATAACAGCCAGGTTGTCTGGGAAGCACCCACCAATGGAAGCTTTAAGATGACCTACACCATGGAGAAACCAGGTTTTGCGCGGGTGGAAGTGTTACGGGCATTCCTACCCGGTGTTCCGTTATTGCCAGCATTAATCTCCAATCCGATTTATTTCGACCCGGATTAAATCTCTTTTGCAAAAATAAATGAAAAAATTATTCGCTGTTTCCTCATCGCATATTGGTGTGCATACCCAAAATTCAACGGATTGGGGTATAGATTTTCTGAACATAGATTATTTCAAAGATCATTTGGAGAGATTACGGAAAGCTGAAAAAGATTACCTGGTAGAATAAAAACGCATCCAAAATCTCATCATAAGATGTCGTTTTACTTCTATAAGGCAAGATTAATGAATAAGACACCACTTTCATCCAGATCCCACTTTAAAGCCGTTTTACTCGCGTTATTGGTAACTTTTCTTTGGTCTACATCCTGGGTACTTATTAAAATCGGATTGAAAGCCAGCTTACCTCCGGTGACTTTTGCCGGGTTACGTTACACAATGGCATTTCTGTGTTTGCTGCCTTTTGTGTTAATGAACCCAACATACCGTCATATGGTGCAGAATTTTCCAAAATCTAATTGGTACCAGCTGGCGCTACTGGGATTGGTATTTTATACCATTACTCAGGGTGCGCAATTCATCGGATTGGCTTTCCTACCAGCAGCAACTGTGACTCTCTTACTGAATTTTTCGCCCATATTTGTGGCAATCCCCAGTGGAATTGTCAATCAGGAAGCCACCACATTAACTCAATGGATGGGGATAATTTTATCGGTGGTTGGCGCAATAATTTATTTCCTTCCTTTAAATATCCCATCCAATCAGGTAATTGGTTTGATTGCTGTATTTGTTGGTGTTTTGGCCAATGCCATTTCCTCTCTTTTAGGAAGAAAAATAAACACCCAAAGTGGATTACCCGCCATAGTCATCACTACCATCAGTATGGGGATAGGTGGAGTTTTGTTATTAATTACCGGTGCATCCATACAGGGATTTGGCAAACTAGATTTACTCCAATGGATGATCATTGCCTGGTTGGCCTTTGTCAATACAGCGGTTGCGTTTACACTATGGAACAAATCCTTACAATCCCTTACTGCAATAGAATCCAGCATTATTAATAACACTATGCTGCCACAAATCGCGATCCTCGCATGGATATTCCTGGACGAGCCTTTAAATCTGAGACAAATTTTGGGGTTGGGATTGGTTACGATTGGGATTATTATTGTACAGGTTTGGAGGGGGAAAAGACTTTGAGAATCATTTTATAAAATTGGTTGTAATTTTCTGCCCCTTTTCATAATTTTAATTGGTGATAGAATTCATCCTCGAGCCTCCAAAGAGGTTCGCATTTTTTTTAAAGACAAATGGAAAGGCAGCAAAATGGGACGTAAAAATTATATTCAAATGCTGCGTGATGAATTTCAAGGATATAACCGTACTAAATTTCAACATGATCTTTTGGCAGGTTTGACAGTGGCTGCAGTCGCTTTACCGTTAGCCCTGGCTTTTGGGGTTGCTTCCGGTGCAAGTGCCGCTGCTGGTCTTGTGACGGCTGTTGTTGCTGGATTAATCATTGGATTTTTATCCGGAGCACCTTATCAAATCTCAGGTCCAACAGGTGCAATGAGTGCGGTATTGATCGTGTTGGTGCAGCGGTATGGACTGGAAGGAATCTGGATTGCTGGTTTTCTGTCTGGTTTATTTCTATTAATCATTGGTGTACTCAAACTTGGCCGTTTTATTGCGTTTATCCCCTCACCTGTCATTACAGGCTTCACCTCAGGAATTGCGTTGATTATATTCATTGGACAAATCGATAATTTTCTGGGTGTTACCACACCTGGAAGTGAATCAGCCTTGTTTAAATTCCTTGAATATTTCAAAGGTGGGTTCCAAATTGATTGGCAAACGATAATGATCGGATTATTGGTGATTTTAATCATGATATTCTGGCCAAAACGATGGGGAGCACTTTTCCCCTCTTCTTTGTTGGGGATCATTTTGGCCACAGTATTCAATGGATTAATGAAATGGCCAATTGCAGTCATTGGTGAAATTCCAAAGACAATCCTTTTGGCAGAACGATTCAATTTAAACCAGTTTCCCTGGGAGAACCTGCCAGAATTTCTAGCTCCAGCGCTCACCATCACCGCCCTGGGAGCTGTGGAAAGTCTGCTTTGTGGTGCAGTTGCGTCCAATATGACAGGTATCCGCTTACAAGCCAATCTCGAATTGGTGGGTCAAGGCATCGGGAATATGTTAATTCCCTTCTTTGGGGGTGTGCCCGCTACGGCTGCCATTGCCAGAACCAGTGTTGGGATTAAATCCGGTGGTCAGACCAGGCTCGTCAGTATAATCCACGCATTGGGAATACTTCTCTCGATGTTCCTGCTTGCACCGGTCATGCAGCAGATTCCCCTGACAGCCCTGGCTGGTGTGTTGATGGTGACTGCCTGGCGTATGAATGAATGGCATTCCATCCGTTTCATCTTCAATAAACGCTTTAAAAGTGACATTCTGGCTTTTTCCATCACCATGTTAGCCACCATCACCCTGGATTTGACCCAGGCAATCTTAATTGGAACGTTGATCGCTGGTGCCATATTCCTGAACAAAATTGCCAGTTTACAAATTAACATTCAGGAAGTCGATACTGAAAAACTCAAATCTCGCGGGATAGATATCTCTCAGAATTGTCCGCATATCCGTGTCGCCTATCTGACCGGTCCGCTTTTCTTTGCCGCCAGTGGTATTTTTAATGAATCCTTCTCCCAACTCAAAGATACACAAACACTGATTCTCTCCATGCGTGCTGTTCCGTTATTGGACACATCCGGCTTGGAAGTTATTCAACGATTACATGAGAAAATTAAGCAAAGCGGAGGTCAATTGATGCTGGCGGGTGTTCATGATAACGTGCGCGGGATGATGAAGCGTGGTGGATTGGAAGACAGCATCGGAGTAGATAATTTCTTTTGGAGCAGTGAACAGGCTATCATAGCAGCGGATAAGCTCAGTTGTTCCATTTGCAAGCAATAATTTTCTCACTCTTGTTATTATTAATGCAATGGGATAAAGCACTATAATTGGGATTATGACCAACAAACAAATCAGTATTGATTGCGGTGCTATCCTCTTCGACCTGGATGGAGTATTGCTGGACTCCACCCGTTGTATTGAACGACACTGGCAGGAATGGGCGGAACAGCATGGGCTTGACTTGAAGATGGTTCTGCAAAATGCTCATGGGGTGCGCACCATTGAGACTATTCGAATGGTAGCTCCGCATGTAGATGCAGAAAAGGAAGCTGCTGATTTCACAGCGTATGAAATCCTCGATACCGAGGGAGTAATCCCCATTCCTGGAGCTAAAGAATTGATGACTAACTTTGACGTGAATAAATGGGCAGTTGTAACCTCTGGCGGATATGATCTGGTTCAAGCCCGCATGAAGAAAGCTGGACTACCTATGCCTAAATTCATCGTCACAGGTGATGATGTTTCTCAAGGGAAACCTTCACCCATACCCTATTTGACCGGTGCGACCAAACTTGGACTAGCTGCCGAGCAATGTGTGGTGATCGAAGATGCACCCATCGGGGTCAAAGCCGGAAAAGCAGCTGGGATGCGGGTGATTGGTATTGCTTCGACCCACTCAATAATTGATTTATTGGATGCCGGTGTAGATTTTCTGGTTGATAATCTGAAGGACATTCAAATTGTAGAAAATGGGCAGAATCAATCTGTCAGGATTGTCTTAACCACCCGATAGTCTCACTTTTATTCATTCACAAATTCTTAGAGAACAGGATTTATCAGCTGGAGAATGTTGTTTCCCCTGGTTTTCTCTTCTTTACTTCCTGTTAAGACATTATTAAGCTCCCTTTAAAACATGATATGGTACGATACACATATAATGGAGAAGATCAGTTTATTGAGGAGAAATATGAAAATTTTAGTCAGTAATGATGATGGTATTTTTAGCCCAGGATTAATCGCACTCGCAGAGGTAGCTTCCCAATTTGGAGAGGTGGTAATTTTCGCACCTGATTTTGAACAATCAGCAATGGGACATGCCATCACAATTAAACGACCATTAACCTATCATCGTGTGAAATTCTTAAAAGAATTTGAGACCTACCGGGTCAATGGAACCCCGGCTGATTGCGTGGCAATGGGACTATATCATCTGGAAAAAGTGGATCTTGTGCTTTCAGGCATTAATGTCGGCAGCAACCTGGGTAGTGATATCTGGCATTCAGGAACAGTTGCAGCAGCCAAACAAGGGGTGATTCTTGGTGTTCAAGCAATTGCTTTCAGTCAGGTGATAGCTGGGGAAGAACCAAATTATGATAAACAAAAACCATTTATTGCTGAGGTAATTACGACTCTAACCAACGGTGATCAACCCCGACTGGTCAATGTAAACTTACCAGAAGAGCCGGTTGGAATATGTTGGACACACCAATCCATCAGACATTACAACGGGAAAATGGTCGAAGGGCATGATCCAAATGGTCGGAAACACTTCTGGTTTGCAGCCACACCACTCACCAATCCGGATAAAAATAGTGATCGCTGGGCAATTGATCATAATCTGGTTTCTTTAACCCCTCTGCGATTGAGTTTGACGGATGAAGAATGGTTAACCAAATTAAAGTAATCAACAATAATATAACCATTTATTTCTGTTCGTAAATTCAATAATTATCAATTTCCAGGAATTATTTAAACCTGACTTTTAATCGGTAATGCTTTTACAGGGTTACCTGTATTTTCTAAAAAAGGATGATAATAGATCAACTTGAGATTCTTTCAATAATTTCAGGGATTTTTTATGTGATGTATAAAAGGGTTATTCCGGAAAATGATCTTCGATTTTGAAAGTGCATTAGTAGTTGGATTGTTTCTTCTTGCGGCTTTATTATATTCCTCCGTAGGGCATGCAGGCGCATCTGGCTATCTGGCTGTTATGGCGCTGGCGGGGATTGCACCCACCATAATGAAGCCAACAGCCTTGGCATTGAATATTCTTGTAGCGATCATAGCGACTTTAAAATTTTATCGGGTAGGATCATTTTCCTGGCGTATTTTTATTCCGCTGGTCATTACGTCCATACCTCTTGCCTATCTGGGCGGAAGATTAATATTACCAGAACAGTATTACAAACCTCTGGTGGGAGTAATTCTTCTCTTTGCAGCCTGGCGATTAATAATAACCGCCAAAAATGGTTCGTACTATGAAATTCAAAAACCTTCGATTCCTGTATTGATTATTATGGGGGCGGTACTGGGTCTATTATCAGGATTAATAGGAGTTGGAGGAGGAATTTTTCTAAGCCCTATTTTGGTGTTCTTCCGTTGGGCACCCATTAAGGTGATTTCCGGTGTGGCTGCAGGTTTTATTTTGGTTAATTCTATATCAGGGATTTTAGGCGTCCTAACCACCAATACCCAATTTCATCACGACTTACCACTCCTCGCAATCGTTGTGATCATTGGTGGTTTCATTGGAGCTGAGTATGGCAGTAAACATCTTGGTAACAAAAGCATTCAACGTCTTCTGGCATTGGTCTTATTAATCGCAGGCATTAAAATGATTCTAATGATATAGATTAAAACTGGAAACTAATTTTATCCATTAAGGATGAAAAAACCTGGGTGCAAAATAGGTTATTCTAGATAAATTAGAAGATAATGTCCTTTGGTGAGGGAATAATGATGAATAATTCAACAAAGTACCAAAAATCAAATGAGAGTATTGAGTTTGAAATCCCTGCGGGGATTGGGCAGCCTGCGATGAGAGCATTGGCCGCTGCGGATATCACCAATCTGGAACAATTCACGAGAATCAGCAAGGATGAATTATTGAAACTTCATGGGGTAGGTCCAAAAGCAATTCGAATGATCAGTGAAGCGATGGAAGAAAAGGGATTACAATTCGCCCATTCAGATCAATCAGACCAAGTTAGTGAACTTGCAAACAAGAAAATCCAAAGAAGAACTTAACAATCCGAACCGCTTAAGTTTTTACCTTGATTTTCATGTTTAAGATTGGAAAACAAAATGAATGATCCTTCCAGCCTCCAAAATAAGAAAAAAAGAATTGTGATCCTAACCTATGGATCACGAGGTGATGTGGAACCATTTGTCGCCTTGGGTCATCAATTAATTCTGGAAGGATATTCTGTCTGTCTGGTAGCCCCGAAACCATTCGCAGCTTTTGCAAATAAATATGGACTTGAATTTTCCGCAATCGAAAGTGATCCAGATGAGTTAGGTCAGATGTTTGCAAATCAAGCTGGTACAAACTGGGTCAAAATGATTTCGAGCATGGCTCAGCATGTAATGCCCATTGCGCGTAATGCATTTCAAACGATAAAATCAGCTTCTCAGGGTGCTGATTTGATTATCCATTCCTTCCTTTTAACAGATGCAGGTCATACATTGGCGCTGCAGCAATCCATTCCCGAAATATCAGCTCAATTTTTCCCTGTGTTTTTACCAACTGGCGCATTCCCGGCTGTGGCACTACCCGATCTTCCTTTGGGAAAAATGTTTCGACGGGGGATGCACACATTCAATACTGGTATGTTCAAAAATGGTGCCCGATTTACGTACAAAAAACTCCGAAAAACAGCCCCGGAATTACCTGAATTAGCGCCATGGCTTTTTTCCGGACCAGTCGAAAATCAACCACCGATCTTATTTGCTTATAGTCAATATGTTTTGCCAAATCCTGATGATTGGCCAGCAAATGCACATGTGACTGGTTATTGGCCTCTTCCAATACCTGAGACCTGGTCACCACCAATCGATTTAAAAAAAATTCTGGATGAAGGTCCTGCTCCAATCTATTTTGGACCCGGTAGTATGCGCAGTGAAAAATTACACGTATTACTGGAGATGGTAATCGCTGCTGCTAGAAAATTAGGTAAACGGGTCGTTCTGGGAGTAGCTTCGGATGAAATTCCAACCCCATTAAAAGGGAAAGACTTGATCAGTGCAAAAGGTGTTCCCCATCGCTGGCTGTTTCCACAGATGAGCTACATCATGCATCATGGCGGGTCCGGAACAAGTGGCGCAGCCGTTGCATCTGGTGTACCGAATAGTGCCATCCCTTTCTCGGTTGATCAATCTTTCTGGGCAAAAAGACTGTTTCAGTTGCGTGTTGGACCTGCTGCACCTTCAGCGAAAAGAATCACTCAAAGAGATTTAGAAAGAATTATTCAGGATGGCCTGGAAAATTCCGATTATCGACATCAAGCTGGAATTATCAGCGAAAAAATGAAAAAAGAAGATGGAATTGGCGCAGCAATTCGAATCATTAATGGTCAATTTCAGGATTGAATTAAAGAGATCGCTTCCAACAATTTTCATCCGATTGAATAAATTCCAAAAAAACACAGAAAAGCTTAAATTTTAGTTTTAATTCCGATATTATCACAAATTTATATCTAAACTATAACCGTGTAAAAATTCACCCGGCACGCAACTTGCATTTATTTTCCTCAGGTCAGTAAGTATCTTTTTGACAAGCCCGGACTTTATTCCTTTTTCATCATCAATACCCGGAGTCCACAAACCAGAGGAGGATCTATTTATTTATCAACATGTATTTCTATTTTATTTCCAATTTGTAAATCCCAATCGAATTAAAAAAATAATCAATCAAAAGGAAAAAATATGTTTAAAAAATCTTCTCGTGTGTTGTTAGTAACCCTGTTACTGTTCGTATTGGCGGGATCGACCTATGCATTTGCTGCAAAAAACACTGTCGATGACACTTATGCAGGTGATGGAACTGGAACAATAAGCGGATATGATGTGACAAATATTCGATATTCCACTTCATTAGGGTATATCACTGGTGTGTCATTTACACTAAACGCTGGTGCAAATGTTGTCCAAGCAGGACTTAATTCAAGTGATTTAGTGACTTGCACTGCAGCAACTGTACCGAACACAAATTGGTCCTGTAATTTAAGTAGTGCTAATGTTGAAGTTTTCGATGCGGAATCTCTTCGTGTTGTAGCCGTTCAATAAGATGATCGTGGTTCCTGATAATTATTATTCTTTTTATTCCTTCAGGACCTAGTACTAAAAGATTCTGGTTGAGGTGGATTTCGAGATCTTTCCTTTGAAATCCACCCGACAGAATTGTAAATCAAGGTGCATATGACAAATCAGAGAAAATGGTGGTTAGCTTTTTGGTCCGGAGCCCTACTCGTGATGGCAATCACAGGGTGGGTACTTTTTGCACCACCACAATTAGGTGGGCAAACCACCATGGTTATTGTGGATGGCAGCAGCATGGAACCAGGCTACCATCAGGGGGATCTGATAATCGTTCGCAACGCTGATTTTTATCAAATTGGTGATATTGTGGCATATAAACACCTGCAGATGGGAAAGTATGTCATTCACCGCATTATTGGTGAAGAGTTAAATCGCTTTGTGTTACAAGGCGACAACAATACCTGGACGGATGGATTTAAACCATCGCAGTCAGAGATTATCGGTAAAAGTTGGATTCACATTCCCAAATTTGGAAAGGTAATCGCATGGCTGCGCAAACCTGTATATTTTTCCTTTACTGCGAGCCTGCTAGGAGGAGTTCTTATGATGAACTGGTTTAAAGAAAAAAATAAAAAATGGCAACAAAAACCCAAAAAAACATTCAGTGTTTATCAATGGATCAATGCTGAACACCTGGGTAAATCCGGGGAAATTTATTTTTTAACGTTGGGAATTTTCTTAATCATTGCTATTATTTTTGGTGGGATTGCCTTTGCCATGCCTGTGGAAAAAAATGTTCCCCAGGATATTTTCTACACCCATAGTGGAAATTTCGACTATCGCGCTCCAGCTCCGAAAGGTGTTTATGATAGCGAAACTATTCAAACCGGCTCACCGATTTTCTTTAGACTTACCTGTGAAATTCAGGTTGATTACTCCTACTCCCTGATCGGAAATGATTTAACCAAAATAAATGGTGTTCAATCCATGGCTGTCGTGATCAGTGATACTACTGGCTGGAAGCGCACCCTGCCACTTCAAACGGAAACTGCATTTCTGGGAAACACCGCAAAAAGCCAGGCAGTTTTCAATGTCTGTCAGGCAGAAGAAATCGTGGATGGATTAAGGGAAAAAACTGGTCTCCAACGTTCAGAGTTTTCACTTGCAATCATCCCGACCACCAAAGTAATGGGTTTGGTAAGTGGATTAGCGCTGGAAGATGAATTTTCTCCCTCCTTAAATTTCAGGTTTAACGATATTGGCTTATGGATGGTATCTGCGAACGCACATGGAACGGAAGCTTCCGATCCTTTAAAGCCTAGCTCTGAAAGAATGTTGCGAAATTGGGTTGAAACACCGGAAACCATGGCCTTTCTTGGAATAAGGATGCCGGTCAGTGGTGTTCGGTGGGGATCATCTCTCATTTTATTTTTTAGCGCTGGACTGTTAGGTTTCCTGATGTATTCGACCGAAAAAATGAGTAAAGTCAGTCAAGCTTCGGGAATTCAACTGCGGTATAGCCCCATGATTGTTAACGTACAGAAACAACCACCTCGCTTACGGCGTGGGGATGTGGAAGTTCAGAAATTTGAAGATCTTGCACGGCTTGCTGAAAGAAACAACAGTGTGATCCTACACGAATTTGATCCGAATGGTACTCATACTTACCTGGTTGAAGAGGATAACACCGTTTACCGTTTGAAGTTCAAAGAGACTTTGCCAGATCTGCAAATGGAGGAAATTAAAATTATTGAAGCTGAATTGATTCAGGCTTTGGAAAATGGTCAATTTGAGTTGTATTACCAACCTATGGTAGATATTAACCAACAACAAATCACCGGGGTGGAAGCCCTATTACGCTGGAATCATCCTACTTTAGGAACCTTACCAGCTTCTGCTTTTATTGTTGATGCGGAAAAGACCGGATTGATATATCCATTGGGAGAGTGGGTTTTACAAACAGCGTGTAAGCAGTTATGCGCCTGGGATGATGCTGGTACTCTTTCTGTTTCCATGGCAATTAATGTATCCAGCAAACAACTGATTCCAGAATTACCCCGCATGGTGAAACGAATATTGAAAGAACATAAGATTAAACCATATCGATTGCAGTTAGAATTTTCGGAATCTCAGCTTCTGGAGGACATGGATCTCAGCGTGGAAATATTGGACACTTTAAAGAAAATTGGTGTAGAAATTTCGATTGACAATTACACCGGAAAAGCCTCAATGGCAAATCTGGCTAGATTACAGGCGAAAAATCTAAAATTTGCCCTGGCTATGATCAACCAGATTCATGATCCTCAAATGAATGCCATCACCCTCAGTACCATCGCGGCAGCCAGATGCCTTGGTATGGGAATTGATGCTGTAGGTGTTGAGACAGAAGAACAATTGTGGTTTCTGCGATCTCATTTGGTGAGTTCTGCACAGGGGTATTTGTTTGGAAAACCCTTATCAGCTGATGATACAATGCAAAATTTGTTTCGAATCGATACTAAAGTTTCAGTTTTCGACCAACCTTCCATGGAAATGTGAGCAATCATGTTCTTCAATAAACAATTGGTAAGAATTTCATATATAGTTCTTGGAATCATGATCCTATTCAGTGCCATAAGTGCTCTGGCTGCTGCTAATACTGTTCCAATCACTTACGCAAGTGATACAACCATAATGATCGATCAAAATCAATTTATTCCTTCTCTATGTGCTGGTATAGCGTTTGACAATATTATTGTTGGCGCTGGAGATATCAGTGGCGGACCAGGAAATGATTTAATATACGGCAGCTCTGGAGATGATAACGTCCGCGGGGGAAATGGGCATGATTGTATCCTTGGCGGAGGCGGAAACGATACCTTAAGAGGGCAAAATGGCGATGATATTTTGATTGGTGGATCTGGCTTCGATATTATTGAAGGTGGCCCGGGTTACGATACCTGCATGTATGGTGACGATGTAAAAGATTGCGAAATGATCAATTAAGCCCTGGAAAAAACATTATTGTTATGAATTTTTACAGATTCCTTTTTTGTATGGAATGAGGTTTTTTCTAAATTTGATTTTCCTTTTTATTCACTTAATCATGATCGTCTATACAAATTTTTGACTTCTGATTGAATTAAATGTATAATCTTTTTGATGCTTGATAGCAAGGATCTATTCAAGCACATAATTGGATATTCATTCAATACATCTTAGCTAGCCTGCCTGATTGCGATTTAGCGATAATCCTTATATAAACATCAGGCGGAATTATTTAAAATCCCTCATCGGTGCAAAAATATCCAGAGATGGGAGGGCTTTGTTTTAAAATTAATTGAAAAGTTTACAGAGACGTATAACACTACTCAAGTGTTGATGTAAAAAGGTATACAGACATAAGGAGAAAATATGGAAACAAGAGAACAATATATTCAGGTATTAAAGGCTCAATTGTATGAATGGCAGACCAACCTTGACAACTTGAAAGCAAAGCTTGGTGGTGCCAGTATAGGGGGAAAAATGGAAATGAACCAAATGCTTACAGATTTTGAAAATCAGATTGAGGAAGGTAAGGGAAAGCTTGCTGAACTTGAACAAGCAAATGATGAAAATTGGGATCTAACCAAAGATGGTGTCGAGACAGTCTGGGCAACTATCACAACAACTTTTTATGATGTATCCTCTAAATTTGAGGACTAATTGTTAAAGATTGACTGGTTGTATTCAATTGAGAAAGTGTAATTTCTTAGCTAAGTGCCCATAACCAATATTACAACCAATGTTTGTAACAAAAAACAAATGGAAAGCGCTCCAAAAAAGGCGCTTTCCGCTTATTTAGACTACAAAGTTTACTGGTCAAAGTATTATCATCATGGTTGTCAGGGAGTTTAAGGTTGGTATCACCACCAAAAAACAACCTCCAACCCCGATTTATTGAGAAGAGACTTTTTTTATAATTTAGAAGGAGAATATTAATGGATATCATTACAAAAGGAAAATTGAAGACTCTTGCTGAGGCAACTTCAGATTATTGTATTTCGATGTTTATGCCCACCCATCGAACAGGAAAAGAAACAGAACAGGATCCAATTCGATTTCGAAATTTA
>Ga0351885_10360_pt1 | contig 14470 bp, 10 predicted proteins | sample TotcelFGM3001L13_FD_206771 | JGI IMG/M metagenome (GOLD analysis project Ga0351885, IMG submission 206771) | Enriched cells from coal bed in the Powder River Basin, Montana, United States - Total cells FGM rep3 HSBNCT.FGM.300.1.L13 ... | reverse complement strand
CCTCCCAGTGGCGCAAAACCTGGCTCTGCAAGGAACACCTGCAATTTTGCCGCAGCCTGACCATCGACGCCGCCGGGTTGGCCGCAGAGATGGCGGCTCCCAAAGACCTGGCCCGCTGGGGCTCATTGCCCTTCGGCCTTCAGCATCCTTAATCGGGGTTGACAAAGTGGGTCGCCTCAGATAAAAATATACCGAATGGTCGGTATTTTATAAGTCAGAGGCGTGCAGATGTCAACCAAGGGCGAAGTAACCCGCCAGCATATCATCGAAAAATCCACGCAGCTCTTCTCGGTCCAGGGATACTTCAATACCTCCATAGCCGGCATCGTCAAGGCCACCGGCCTCACCAAGGGCGGTCTTTACGGCCATTTCCGCAATAAGGAGGATATCTGGTACGCGGTCTATGATGAATGCGTGCGGATTTGGAAGGGCGTGGTTTTCCAGGACATGCGCGGTATCTCCGACCCGCTGGCGCGGATTGAAAAGGTCCTGGAAAATAGCCTGAAAAATTACCTGGGGGCAGGAGTTTTTGAGGGCGGCTGTTTCTTGTTCAATGCGCTGGTGGAACTCGCCGGACAATCCTCGGCCATGAGCAACCACGTTCTCAAGGGCTTCAAGGCGTTTTCCGCCCTGTTGCGTCTGTGGTTGGAAGAAGCGGAAGAGAAGGGCCTGTTAAGGGATGGCCTCAATCTCGACGGCATCGCCACTTTCCTGGTGATCTCGCTGAATGGGGCTGCCCCCCTGTATGCCGCCAGCCGGGATCCGGCCATTTGGCAGCAAACCCTGGCCCAACTACAGCTTTATATGAAGTGCTTGAGCCAACAGAGTTAAACCTTTTTATCATCAAAAATCAGGAGATAGCGTTATGAACAATGAAAACGTTCTGGTGGAGAAACGGGATCGAATCGGCTTCATTACCCTGAATCGCCCGCAGGCGATGAACACCTTCAACGTGCCTTTTGCCCGGGAACTCAACGATGCTCTGATGGAAATGGAGCAGGACCCCGAGGTGCGGGTGGTGGTGATCGATGCCAATGGCAAAAACTTTTCCACCGGTATTTCCCTGGACGAATTCAAGGGCAAGACCAACAAGGAGTACCGCGAGTTTATCCACTTGATGGATGAGCACAATCACACCATTGCCAGGATGAAGAAGCCGGTGATCGCCTCGGTTAAAGGCTATGCCCTGGCCAATGGCGCCGGCCTGTCATTTGCCTGCGACCTGACCGTGGCCGCGGAGGATGCCAAATTCGGGACCACGGCCATCAATGTCGGCCTCATCTGCCTCGGACCGGCGGCCCCCTTGGCCCGCAACGTCGGCCGCAAAAAGGCCCTGGAGATGGTGCTGACGGGAGACATCATCCCGGCGGCCGAGGCGCAGAGGCTGGGACTGGTCAACAAGGTAGTGCCGCCGGATCAACTGGAGGCGGCAACCCTGGAATTGGCTTCCAAGCTGGCCGCCAAAAGCCCGTTGGCCTTGCAGATCGGCAAGGCCGGCATCTATGGGGTGGAAGATGTCCCTTACCACCAGGCCCTGGACGTGCTGGGTGATATGTTTGCGGCCCTGTGCAGCACTGAAGATGCGGAGGAAGGGGTCAAGGCGTTTTTGGAGAAGAAAAAACCGGAGTGGCGGGAACGCTAATTGATAAAAGCGTTCAGCCGTCAGCTATCAGCGGTCAGCTTATGAATAAAAATAGCTGGTTGTATATTACAACCAGTATTTGTTATCGACCCGATTTGATAACTTGTTTTTGCTGATAGTTGATTGCTGAACGCTTACATATCCAGAAAGGAACAATGATGAGCCTCGAAGAGGTAATGAAAGATCATGGATTCAATTTCTCGGCCAGTTGCGCCGGGAAAGGGTCTTATACGAAATGGATCAAACACCGGGGCAAGCGGGCCTATATCGCCGTCCATGACGCTACCGGGGAAGGCTTTCCGGCTACCTTGGATGAGCCCGTGCGGGTGGCCATCCATGACCTCAGGTCCGGTGATGAACTTGAACCACCCCAGGAAATCAGCTCGCTCAGCGCTTATTTAGCCTCACTCGCTGAGTGATATCAGGCCGGTGGCTGGCCGCGGCGCGTGGAGATGATGCCTCTCATACCATGTTCGTCTTGTAGGGGCGGGTTTAAAACCCGCCCCTACGTGTGATATCAATAGGTTATCTAATTGGTTGGCTTAATTTCAGGCCGAACTCGGTATAACATAAAGAGATCGGCTTTTTCCCAGCAGTGTCCGGTTTGGTTTTTGCAGAATAGGGATTCTTAATTCCAAGAAATAATAAATGTACTAAGCGCGCTTCTTGCTCCGAGAAGATTACTTCCCCCTCACCCTAACCCTCTCCCCCAATTGGGGAGAGGGGATAATGTGGAACAGATTTAATGCCTTATGGTCACTAAACCCGGCGACATCTCCTCCTCCCTCTCCACCCGCTTCGGGGGAAGAGGGTTGGGGTGAGGGGGGCCGAACGCGCACAAGCAATTTTCTAACCGGACATTGCTGGCTTTTTCCCCCTTTCTCAGGAGGCCGGGGCGTGGATTTCCGGAGCCCGGAGGAATATTGGCGTTCGCCCTCAAAAAGTGGGTTGCCGAAGGGAAAGTTTTCGGCCAAAATATCGAAGCTTAGGTTAAAATAGCAGCACTTGCCTAATATCCGGCAGCTACCGCCTTACTTTGAAAATCCAGGCGTCGGGGCGGGTTTTAAACCTGCCCTTACAGAGACTTTTATGCTTGGTGGCGCCAATTTTAGGCCATGCACTTTTAGCCTGGGCACCGGCTGGAAAGTCTGTGCCGCCCATGACAAAAACTTCTCGGCATAGGAAGAAGCATGACATTTGAAGATTCGCTTGAACCGGAGAAACCCAAAGCGCCTCAAATTAAGCGCATCCTGAGCGGCATGCGCCCCACCGGCAAGATGCACCTGGGGAACTATTACGGGGCCTTGTATAACTGGAAGCGCCTGCAGGAAGATTATCAGTGCCACTACTTCGTGGCCGACTGGCACGCCCTGACCACGGAATACGAGACCCCCGGGGCCATCAGCGGCTTCATCCCGGAAATGGTGACCGATTGGCTGAGCGTGGGCCTGGACCCGGAAAAATCCACCATCTTCGTGCAGTCGGCCATCCCAGAGCACGCCGAACTCTACCTGATTTTCGGCATGTTTACCCCGGTGCCCTGGCTGGAGCGCAACCCCACCTACAAAGATCAGATGGAGCAGTTGGCCCATAAGGATCTGGCCACCCACGGCTTTTTGGGCTATCCGGTGCTTCAGGCGGCGGATATCCTGATGTACAAAGCGGATGGGGTGCCGGTGGGGGTGGACCAGGTGCCGCACGTGGAGATGACCCGGGAGATCGCCCGGCGTTTCAACCACCTGTACCGGCCCATTTTTCCGGAACCGGAGGCCCTGTTGACCGAGATTCCCAAACTCACGGGCACCGACGGCCGCAAGATGAGCAAGAGTTACGGCAACTGCATCTATCTGAGCGACCCGCCGGAGGTGATGGCCAAACAGGTGCGCCAGATGACCACCGATACCCTGCGCCCCTTCCGTAAAGATCCCGGTGAACCGGACCGCTGCCTGGCCTTTCCCTTCCACCGCCTCAACCTGCCGCAGGCGCGCCTGGATGAAATCAGCGCCGAATGCCGCAAAGCCACCCTGGGCTGCGTAGACTGCAAGAAGATGCTGGCGGAGGCCTTGCTGGAAAATATGGCCCCCATCCAGGAACGGCGCCGATACTACGAGGCCCACCCCGGCGAGGTCCTGGACATCATGCACCAGGGCAATAACCGGGCCCGGGAACAGGCCCGCCGGACCATGGCCGAAGTCCGGGAGGCGCTGGGATTTAATCGGAGTTTTCAGTTGTGGGCTTCGTAGGGGCGACCCGCAGAGGAATAGTGGTCAGTGGCCAGTGGCCAGTGATCGAAGGGGCTATGTTCTAATTTAATGCCGGGGCAAGGGGGATATCTTTTTCTCGTTCCCAAGCTCCTGCTTGGGAATGCAACTGGACGCCAAGCTCCAGCTTGGCAACGGGAATGTAACCGATAGATTGCCGGTTTTTGCGCCAGGCAGCTTTGCCGCCAAGTCGGTTCCCAAGCAGGAGCTTGGGAACCAGATTCGAACCCTGAAAACCTCTATGACTACTGAGCGCTTACAAAAATTTCTCTCCCGGGCCGGGGTGGCCTCCCGGCGCACCGCCGAGGAGGTTATCCGGGCCGGCCGGGTGGCGGTCAACGATCAGGTGGTCACGGCCATGGGGATCAAGGTCGACCCTGACCGGGACGTGATCAAGGTCGATGGGAGCATCGTTAAGGTGACCGCGGTGCGCCGGACCGTCATGCTGCACAAGCCCTACGGATATGTCTGCACGACCCGCGACCCCGAGGGGCGGCGGGTGGTCACGGAGTTGTTGGGTAAGACGGCGGACCGGCTCTATCCCGTGGGGCGCCTGGATTACGACGCCACGGGTCTCCTGCTGCTTACCAACGACGGCGAACTGGCCTACCGGCTGACCCATCCCAGCTACTCGGTGCCCCGCACCTATAGGGTAACGGTGGCCGGGGAGGTGAGCAAAGAGACGGTGCGGCAACTGTCCGCCGGGGTGGACCTGGATGGCCGGTTCGTTTACCCGGAAGTGCAGGTGAACAAGCGGGAACCGGACAAGACCGTGTTGGAAATCACCGTAAATGAGGGACGCTACCATCTGATCAAGCGGCTGATGGAGCAGGTGGGGCACCCGGTGGAGAAATTAAAACGCATCGCCTTCGGCCCCCTCAAGTTGGAGGGACTGCACCGGGGAGCCTTCCGGGAGGTCACCGGGCGGGAGATGGCAGCCTTGAAGGCCGGGGTGGACCTGAAGTGAGCCCGGAGGAGAGACCGCTGCCGCCGGAGATGATTCCGGAGCCTTGGAGGGGGGCCGAATTCGCTCCGCCCTGGCCGGTCCCCAAGCCGCCGCGCCGCCTGCTGCACCTGGGGTTGCTCCTGGCCACGGTGGTCACCACCGTCATCGCCGGGGCCCTGCAGCAGGGGGTCAATCCCCTGGAAACCCCTGAACTGCTCTCAAAGGGCATCCCGTTTTCGTTCACCCTGCTCCTGATCCTGGGCGCCCACGAGATGGGCCATTACCTGGTATCCCGGCGGCACCACCTGGATGTGACCCTGCCCTATTTTATCCCGGCGCCGCCCATTCCCTTCATTATCGGCACCTTTGGGGCCTTCATCCGCATCCGCTCCCCCATCCGGGACAAGCGGGCCCTGTTGGACGTGGGTTGCTCCGGACCGTTAATCGGGGTCCTGGTTGCCATCCCGGTCATCCTCATCGGCCTGAAATTGTCCACGGTCACGGCCATCGGCGGGGGCGAGGAAACGATAACCCTGGGGGAGCCTTTGCTGTTCAAGCTCCTGAGTTGGCTGGCATTGGGGCCGATGACCCCAGAGCAGGATGTCATCCTCCATCCGGTGGCCTTTGCCGGTTGGATCGGTCTTTTGGTCACGGCCCTCAACCTGCTCCCGGTGGGGCAGTTGGACGGAGGCCACGTGGCCTATGCCCTGTTCCCCGATTACCACCGCTACATCTCCCTGGGGGTACTCGGTCTTTTGGTGGTCTGCGGGGTTGTCTTTTGGAGCGGCTGGCTGCTGTGGGCCGTGCTCCTGGTTTTTCTGGGCTGGCGCCACCCGCCGCCGTATGAGTTTTGGGTGCCCCTGGATCGCCGCCGCCGGGTTCTGGGGGTCATCACCATCGTGGTGTTCGGACTGACTTTTTCGCCGGCCCCCTTTGTTCTGGGTTAGCCGTCATCACCCATGCGGGTGAGGCGACCTCGTCTCCTTGCCATGCCTTGAAAAGTTCAAAGTTCAAAGTTCAAGGTTCAAGGTTAGGAGCAGTTAACGTAGGGTGCGCACCGCGCACCATGATCGGCAGCCAGCCACTTTTCATAATTTACGAGTGGACCAAAGGCCCATGAATGACTTAAGGTAAAAACGCATGCCGGACATACAAGATTGCGCCACCTATAAGTTCTGCCCCCAATGCGGCGGGCGGCTGGAGAAGCGCCTGATCAAACCTCAGGAGCCCCACCGCCTGGTATGCACCGTATGCGGCTTCGTCTTTTATCTCGACCCCAAGCTGTCGGTGATCGCGGTGATCCCCATGGAGCAAGGGGTGGTCATGGTGCGCCGGGCCATCAACCCGGGCTACGGCCTCTGGGTGGTGCCAGGGGGGTTCGTGGATATGGGGGAAGTGGTGCAGGAGGCGGTGGTCCGGGAGACCCAGGAGGAGACCTTCCTGACCGTGCGCCCCATCAGCCTGCTTAATATCTACTCCTACCCGGACCACCGCACCATTATCGCCGCCTACGTGACGGAGTACGTATCCGGGCAGCTGGGGGCGGGGGATGAGACCCTGGAGGCCCGGGTCTTTGGCCTCAAGGAGATTCCCTGGCCGAAGATCGCCTTTTCTTCCACCAAAGAGGCGCTGCGGGAATATATCAGCCGGTATGGGCAATAGCAGTTAGCAATTAGCAGGTAGCGGTTAGCAGTGAGCCGTGACCATAAATCAGCGCCGGTAATCTATCCGTAGGGTGCGTTTTACGCACCATTTTCCCCAGAATTGCCGGGGGTGGCTGGTGCACCTGGTCAGGCTGCCAAAGAAAAAAACCCCGGGAGCACAATATGGACCAAGCACGCCGGCAACTTCTCGAACTCCTCAGGGAGAAATCTTTCCGTTACAGCCCGGATAAGCCGTTCAAGCTGGTGAGCGGCCGGGAGAGTCCCTACTATATCGACTGCCGCCCCACCACCCACAATGCTCAGGGGCTGGCGCTCATCGGGGAAATTTTCTTTGATCTGATCCGGGACCTGAAGGTGAACGCCATCGGCGGCCTCACCATGGGGGCCGACCCCATCGCCCACGCCACTGCGCTCACGAGCTTCCTGAAGGGTGGCCCCATCAACGCCTTTTCGGTGCGCCAGAGACCCAAGGACCACGGCACCGGCGGGGTGCTGGTGGGGGATGTGACCCCCGGGGACCGGGTGGTGGTGGTGGAGGACGTGGTTACCACCGGAGGCTCGGCCCTCAGGGCCGTGGCCGCGGCCCGGGCCTTCGGGCTTACGGTGGTCAAGGTGCTGATCCTGGTGGACCGGCAGGAAGGCGGCAAGGAAGCGGTAGAGAAAGAGGTCTCAGCGGTGGAGGCAGTGTTCACCATTTCAGATTTGCGATAGAAAGGATCATATCTTCAACGGATTGGCATTCATAAGAATTTGCTGATAATGGCAATGTATATGGCAGCAAGGGAAGCTTCCTTAGGTTGATCGAGGCCGGTGGTTTTGGTGGAGGCATTGGTCGTAGCGCCCCTGCATTAATCAAGTAATTAAGTTTTTGAATGGTGCAGTAATGCAGGATAAGTTGATATAGTAGTGTCCGGCAAGGAATTTGTATTCAGGCTGAACCGGGCAACTCGAGCGCATGTAAGCGCAGGCTCCAGCCTGCGCTGGCAGAAGCTGGAAGCCGGTGTCAGCCAAGATTTTTCTGATGCAGATGGGACTCTTCGGAAAACCGAGGTCATCAGGTGCAGATATATAGGGTGGGCGCGGCTTACCTGCATAACTGCGTAAATATCCATCAAGTTTTGGCTCTGGGGCAAAGGCCCTGGCTGCACATTTCCATCAAGGATTCTATGCGTTGAAAGTTCTCTTAGTGAATCCGGGGCACCCTCAGTCATTCTGGTCCTTCAACCGGGTCTTGAAAATGTTGGGGAAAAAGGCCCTCATGCCTCCATTGGGGCTGCTCACCGTAGCGGCCCTGCTGCCTTCGGAATGGGAGGCCAGGTTCCGGGACCTGACCTTCCAGGATATCTCTACGCAGGACTGGCATGAGTGCGACCTGGTTTTCGTCTCCGGGATGATCGTCCAACATCACGGTATCATGCAGACCATCCAGGAAGCCAAAAGGCGGGGCAAGACCGTGGTTGTGGGGGGCCCTTTTGCCTTCCATTTTCCCGAAGAAGCCTTGGCTGCGGGGGCCGACCTGGCGGTGACGGGGGAAGCAGAACTCATCATGCCGCAGCTCCTGGATAGTCTGGAGTGGCGAGAGTCGGGTAAAGTCATCACCGCCGTGGGCCATGCTGACTTGGAGCATTCCCCGCCGCCCCGCTTTGACCTGATCGACCTGGACAGCTACCTGGATATGGCCCTGCAGTTCTCCCGGGGCTGCCCGTTTCACTGCGAATTCTGCGACATCACCCTCATGCTGGGACGCCGGGTACGCACCAAGACTCCCGGCCAGGTTCTGAAGGAATTGCAGGTTTTGAACGATCTTGGCTGGCGAGGCAACGTCTTCTTTGTAGACGACAACTTCATCGGCAGTCCCCCCAAGGCCAAGGACCTCCTCAAAGAGTTAATCCCTTGGATGGGGGCTCGAGGCCATCCCTTCGATTTTTTCACCCAGGCCTCGGTGAACCTGGGCTCAGATCCGGAATTGCTGGACCTAATGGTCCGGGCCGGCTTTACTAGCGTTTTTCTGGGAATCGAGACCACGGACGTGGACAGCCTGGTAGGGGCCGGCAAATTACAGAATGTGACGGTGGACCTGGACGAGGCCTGCGGCCGCATCAACCGGGCGGGACTACAGATCACTGCGGGCTGCATCATCGGCTTTGACCAGGAAAAACCCGGAGCTGACCAACGTCTTCTGGACTTTGCGATCCGCACCCGCATCCCCAAGTTGTTTGTCACCCTGCTCCAGGCGGGACCGGGAACCGACCTGTGGGACCGGCTGGCCCGGGAAGGCCGCCTGCTCCCCACTTCTTATGAGCATCTCTCCAATCAGACCGGCCTGCTCAACTTCGTCCCTACCCGGCCTCTGGAAGAGATCGCCGAGGAATTCATCCGTCTCTATGACTGCCTGTATGAACCTGCCTTTTATCTGCAGCAGACCTTGGGGCATTTCCTGGATATGGAACCTCTGAAGGTGAAAAAACCTTTCTCTCTGCCCCGCCTCTTTGAAGTGCAGGCCCTACTCCGTATGTTTTTTCGCCAGGGGGTGCAATACCCGTCCCGTCGGCAATTCTGGAAGACGCTGCTCACTGCGGCCTGGAAGATTCCCGAACGCCTCCCTTTTTTTCTCAGCCTTTGCGTGGAGTTGGAACACTATACCGAATACCGGCGAACCATTGCCCGGGAATTGCGGCGCCAACTGACCCGGAGGGATTTGAGCCGGCCGTTGCCGTCGGAGAAATCTTAGGAGAATCTTGCGGCCGGCCATGGCGGGCACCGCACAAGTCATTGATTGACCGGTCTCAAAAACTGATCCGGATTTTTTTTGAGCTTTGCAGTGCTGGCCCCCCCACATGGAGGCAGTCGATGCGGGTTCTTTTGGTCAATCCTGAATTTCCCGGTTCATTCTGGTCGTTGCAGGAGTACTGCACACTTTCAGGGCGGAAGACCCTCATGCCCCCTCTAGGGCTCCTCACCCTGGCGGCGCTCCTGCCGGGTGACTGGGAGTTGCGCCTGGCCGACTTAAATGTGCGGGCCCTCCGTTCCAGCGACTGGGACTGGGCCGAACTCGTGATGCTTTCCGGCATGATCGTCCAACGGGAGGGACTGCTAAACCTCATCCGAGAGGCCAAGCAGCGGCACAAAACCGTGGTGGTCGGCGGCCCTTATGCGACCTCGGTACCCCAGGAAATCCTGGCCGCGGGAGCAGATTTTCTGGTGAAGGGCGAGGGTGAAATCAGCATACCGCTCTGGCTGGCGGCGTACCGGGCCGGTGAGACGCACGGCGTCATCGAGCCGGACGGCAGACCGGAAATGACCCTCTCGCCGGTGCCCCGCTTCGACCTGCTTCATCTGAACGATTATATCATTCTGGGTATCCAGACCTCCCGAGGCTGTCCGTTCAATTGCGAGTTCTGCGATATCGTCAATCTTTACGGCCGCAAGCCCCGTTATAAAAGCCCCGATCAGGTTCTGGCCGAGTTGGACGCCATCTTTAAGCTGGGGTGGAGACGAGAAATTATTATCTGCGACGACAATTTCATCGGTAACCAAACCCATGCCCGGGGCATCCTCAAGAAACTCATCCCGTGGATGCAGAGTCATGGTGAGCCCTTCAGCTTTTGGACCCAGGTGTCCGCCAACCTCGGGAACCACACCGCCATGGTGGACCTGCTGACCGAGGCCAATTTCGGCAATGTCTTCATCGGGGTCGAGTCTCCGGATGAGGCAGTTTTGGTCGGCAACCGCAAATATCAAAACCTGAAGAACCCCCTGGGTCAATCCTTGACCAACATCGGTACGAACGGCCTGACGGTGGTTCCCAGCTTTATCATGGGCTTTGATCAGGAGACCAAAGGGGCTGGTGACCGGATATGCGCCTTCGTGGAACAGCATAACCTGCCCGCGGTCATGCTGAACCTGCTGCAGGCGCTCCCCAATACCGCTTTATGGGACCGGCTCCAGCAGGAAAACCGGCTGACAGAAATTGCGGTTTCCGCCGACATGATTGATCCGAGCTTTAATTTTCTGCCGATGCGCCCAACCTCAGAGATTGTGGCGGAGTACATCCGGACAGTAGACTACCTTTACGAGCCCACCAAATACCTGGCCCGGACCTACCGGTACTATCTGGCCATGAGGCCGACCCGCGCCGCCGCTGGGAAGCGTATGAGCCCCGGTCACGGCAACCAGAAGCATCATCTGTCGTCTCAGTGCCGGCGAGAAAATCTGGTGGCGATGCTCAAGCTGTTCTGGCGCCAGGGGGTCGTGGCCACCTACCGGCGGCAATTCTGGCGGCAGTTGGCGGGGATTTACCGGCAAAACCCCAGCCGCCTGGTAAAATACCTATCCCAATGCGCCCTGGGGGAAAATCTTTTCCAAATCCGGGAAAGCCTCCTGGCACGAGCGGGCCGGCAGACCAAATGACCCCGGCTTAACCGGGTACCCCGGATGCCGATGGTTTATGTCCTCGAAGGTGTCACTCCGAAACCAGGAAATGTGGGACAGCCGCCCGTAGCCGTTGCATTTTCATCCCATGTGCTGATCCCTAAGGGGTCATGGGACGTTAGCCTGCGTCGGCGCAGGCTGTAGAGCCTGTGCCACCCCTTGATGCAATCTGGTCTAAGCCCCCTAAAGAGAGTTTATTTGCCGCGTTATGGGCTGGTCGTCCGCCAAGTGCTATCTATCCGGAATTCATTTCAAAATAATTGACATTCAATCGAGGTTTTATTGCTGCATTTCAGATCTCTATGAGTGGTAGCGGCTTTTTCTCCAGTAACCCCCGACCCCATGCCTCAAATCAATCAAAATAGCTCTTCGGACGCAACCCGTTCTGCTCGCGGGTTACAAGCCTGAGGGTTTTTTCCACGCTTCGATAGCGATTTTTTCTCCGTGAACCAGGGCCGAAATTGTGTATAATATCACAAACATGTTAACCATTAATTGCAAACTTACAATAATGTCGACAAAATGGTTGGGTTAATTCTTGACACCAGCCCGGCCAGTTTCCTATATTCCTCCCAGCCCCTTTTATTTCCCTACCGGGCCAAATCTTAAGGAGTCAGCATGCCCAAACGTCCAGATATCAACAAAGTTATGATCATCGGTTCCGGCCCCATCGTCATCGGCCAGGCCTGCGAATTCGACTATTCCGGCACTCAGGCCTGCAAGGCCTTGCGCGGGCTGGGTTACGAGATCGTCCTGGCCAACTCCAACCCCGCCACCATTATGACCGACCCGGGCATGGCGGATGCGACGTACATTGAGCCCCTAAATCTCCAGACCATGATCGAGATCATCAAGACCGAACGGCCGGATGCCCTCTTGCCCAACCTGGGCGGCCAGTCCGGGTTGAACCTGTCCTCGGAGCTGGCCCAATCCGGCGCCCTGGAGGAATATGGCGTTAAGGTGATTGGGGTGGAAGTGGATGCCATCAAGCGGGGCGAAGACCGCCTGGCCTTTAAGGACACCATGAACCAGTTGGGGATCGAGATGCCCAAGAGCGCCATTGCCCTGAGCCTGGAGGAGGCCGAACGCATCGCCGACGACCTGGGGTACCCGGTGGTAATCCGCCCGGCCTACACCATGGGCGGTTGGGGCGGCGGCCTGGTCTACAATCTGGAGGAGTTGCGCACCATCGCCGCCCGGGGCCTCTCGGCGTCGCTGGTGGGGCAGATCCTGGTGGAAGAATCGGTCCTGGGCTGGGAAGAGTTGGAACTGGAGGTGGTGCGGGACTCCAAAAATCAGATGATTACCGTCTGCTTCATTGAAAATGTGGACGCCATGGGGGTGCACACCGGCGACTCTTACTGCACCGCCCCCATGCTGACCATCGACCCGGAGCTGCAAAAGCGGCTGCAGAAATACTCCTATGACATCGTCGAAGCCATCCGGGTCATCGGCGGCACCAATATCCAATTCGCCCACGACCCCAAGACCGGCCGGGTGGTGGTCATCGAGATCAATCCCCGCACCTCCCGGTCATCGGCCCTGGCCTCCAAGGCCACCGGCTTTCCCATCGCCATGGTCTCCTCGCTCCTGGCCGGGGGCCTCACCCTGGACGAAATTCCTTATTGGCGGCAAGGCACCCTGGAGAAGTACGAGCCTTGGGGCGACTACGTGGTAGTGAAGTTCGCCCGCTGGGCCTTTGAGAAATTTCCCGGCGCCGAGGATAAGCTCGGCACCCAGATGAAGGCCGTGGGCGAGGTCATGAGTCTCGGCAAAACCTATAAAGAGGCCTTCCAGAAATCCATCCGGTCTCTGGAGATCGGCCGCTACGGCCTGGGGTTCGCCAAGGATTTTTATAAGAAACCCCTGGATGAACTCCTGAATCTCCTGAACGAGCCTTCCAGCGAGCGTCAGTTCATCATGTATGAGGCGTTGCGCCAGGGCACCGGCGTCGAGGCCCTCTATGCCAAGACCTTTATCAAACCCTGGTTTATTGAGCAGATGAAAGAACTGGTGGATTTGGAAGAGGAGATTTTGCAGTATAAGGGCCTGGACCTGCCGGAGGCGCTCCTGACCCGGGCCAAAAAAGACGGTTTTGCCGACCGCTATCTGGCCCAACTGCTGGGCCGGCCGGAATCGCAGATCCGGGCCAGCCGCCTCGCTTTAGGGATGGCCCAGGCCTGGGAGCCGGTGCCGGTGAGCGGGGTGGAAAATGCGGCCTATTATTTTTCCACCTACAATGCCCCGGACCAGGTGGAGGTAAGCGCCAGGCGCAAGATCATGGTTTTGGGCGGCGGCCCCAACCGCATCGGCCAGGGCATAGAGTTCGATTACTGCTGCGTACACGCCGCCTTCGCCATCCGGGATGAGGGCCTTGAGTCCATCATGGTCAACTGCAACCCCGAAACCGTGTCCACGGATTACGACACCTCGGACAAGCTCTATTTCGAGCCCCTGACGGTGGAAGACGTCTTGAGCATCTATGAGAAGGAAAAGCCCGAAGGGGTGATCGTCCAATTCGGGGGGCAGACGCCCCTCAACATTGCCAATGAACTGGCCGCGGCCGGGGTCAAAATCCTCGGCACCACCCCGGATGTCATCGACCTGGCGGAAGACCGGGACCGTTTCCGTCACATGATGCGCCAGTTGGGGATTCCCCAACCGGAGTCGGGTATGGCCTCTAACCTGGCGGAAGCCCTGGCGGTGGCGGCCAGGGTCGGTTATCCCCTCATGGTCCGGCCTTCCTATGTCCTGGGCGGCCGGGCCATGGAAGTGATCCACGACGAAGCCATGCTCCGGCACTATGTGGCCGCGGCCATTGAGGTTAGCCCGGAGCGCCCCCTGCTCATTGACAAATTCCTGGAAAATGCCATCGAAGCGGAGGCCGACGCCATTGCCGACGGCGCCGACGCCTTTGTCCCGGCGGTCATGGAACACATCGAGCTGGCCGGCATCCATTCCGGGGACTCGGCCTGCGTCATCCCCCCCATCAGCATCCCGGCCAAGCACCTGGACACCATCTACGAATACACCCGCCGAATCGCCACGGCCCTTAAGGTTGTGGGCCTGATGAACATTCAGTATGCCATTGCCCAAGACACCGTCTATATCCTCGAGGCCAATCCCCGGGCTTCCCGCACCGTGCCGCTGGTTTCCAAGGTCTGCAATATCCCCATGGCTCGCCTGGCCACCCAGGTCATGTTGGGGAAAAAATTGGCCGACCTGAACCTGCAGCCCAAGTCGATCCCTCATTTCGGGGTCAAAGAGGCGGTTTTCCCCTTCAACATGTTTCCAGGGGTCGACCCGCTTTTGGGACCGGAGATGCGCTCCACCGGCGAAGTCCTGGGAATGGCCGACTCCTTCGGCATGGCCTTTTATAAGGCCCAGGACGCGGCCAAACAGACCTTGCCCCGCGAGGGCACCGTCTTGATCACCGTGTCCGAAAATGACCGGCCCGGCGTTCTGGAGGTGGCCCGGCAATTTGCCCACCTGGGGTTCAAAATCAAGGCTACCCAGGGGACGCATA
>Ga0351885_10358_pt1 | contig 14523 bp, 12 predicted proteins | sample TotcelFGM3001L13_FD_206771 | JGI IMG/M metagenome (GOLD analysis project Ga0351885, IMG submission 206771) | Enriched cells from coal bed in the Powder River Basin, Montana, United States - Total cells FGM rep3 HSBNCT.FGM.300.1.L13 ... | reverse complement strand
GAGGCGGCGCGACAGGGCGGAGACGTTTCCGCCCTCTGAGTCCAGAAGTTCCTTCAACTGCGCCGCCGATGGGCGAGCCGCCACCCCCTCCCCTGCCCGGCTTGATTGCGGCGAAGCGCCTGGATACGGGGTAAAGGCCAAATCTTCTTCCCGGATGAGGCCGCCGGAACAGAACAACACCGCCCGGGTAACCACATTCTTGAGTTCCCGCACATTTCCGGGCCAGGGTTGTTTCTCCAAGCGGCGCCGGGCCGCGACGCTAAACTGGGGGGGCTGGCCCCGGCCATAGCGCCGGGCCGTCTCCCGGGCAAAATGGCCGGCCAACAGCAGGATGTCCGCCGGGCGCTCCCGTAGGGGAGGGAGGTGAATGGCCAGCACGGCCAGCCGGTCATAGAGGTCCTGGCGGAAGAGCCCGGCGGCAATGAGCCGGAGCAGGTCCTGGTTGCTGGCGGCAACCAGGCGCACATCCACCTTCACCGAGGCGTCGCCACCCACCGGTTCGATCTCCCCCTGCTCCACCGCCCGGAGCAGCTTGGGCTGGATAGAGAGGGGCAGTTCCCCCACTTCATCCAGGAAGAGACTCCTTCCATGGGCCAACCTGAATTTGCCCGGACGGGTGTGGTCGGCGCCGGTAAAGGCCCCCCGGAGGTGCCCGAACAGCTCGCTCGAAGCCAGAGACTCGGTCAGAGCGGCGCAATTGAGGCGCTGACTGCTCCGCCGCCGGGCCGGCCCCAGGGCAAAAATGGCCATGGCCACCAGCTCTTTGCCGGTGCCGGGCTCCCCCGTAAGCAGAATGGGGAGGTCCGAGTCGGCGTAAATAGGCAGCCAAGACAGGATTTCGGTTAAATGAGGGTCTTCCGTGATGATATCGGTTAATTCAGGAATTCTGCCGGGATCTAAGGGGTCTTCTTGCCCTTGAACCACACGGTGATCCATCTTGATCATCTGAGCACCTCCTTGTGCCGCCGTAGATGGTCCTTGAGGTTAATGAGGCTATCGGATGTTATTTTTTGATAAATTTTTCAGATATTTTCATGGATGGAGTTTAGATTACATTATTATAAAACATGTTGTCAAGTTTTTAGCATTATTGGTAACTTATATATAAATTTATTACTCAAATTCGGCCAAGATAGCCTCGGCCGCCTGCCTGATTTCCAGATGAGGGCTGGTTAAGGTCAGGACCTGCAGACGGCCTTTGAAACCCTGCTTCTCAACCCGGGTGCGCCGGTTTGCCTGGCCCGCCATAGCCCGGAGCACCGCCACCGCCGCGGTGGGGTCATCATAATCCAGTAACCGTGTCAGGGCGCCCCACTCTTCCGGCAACCCGTACTCCTCCAGAAAATTTTTCGCCAGGGCGGGAAATTTCTTGGTGCCGTGAGCGGCTTCCAACTTTTTTAGATCGGTTTGATATTCCGGCCGGGACCGTTTCCCCTTAAACAGGGCCTCGGCCTGGGCCAGGGCCTGTTTCCGGATCACCTCCGCCTGGGCTTTGGGCACCGGAGGCGGCTTCTTTACCCTGTGACTGCTACCATCCCGCCGCTGATCGATCTCCCGCCAGCTAGGCCGCTCACGCTCGTTATCATCCCTCTTGGGGGGCATGTTTAATCCCTCATGTTCCAAAAAGTTTTTATTATAGCGTCTGCCATAAATTCTTTCCGCTTGGAGGTTCTTAAATCCCCCTAAATCCCCCTTTTTCAAAGGGGGACTTTAACAGCAATTCCCTATAGTTCCCCCCTTTTCTAAAGGGGGGTTAGGGGGGATTAGCGTGATGCCGCTATCGGAAAATACTCTTGGCATTCGCCATAAGTGGTGGCACAGGCGTCTCGCCTGTGCGGACTAAAGCGGCGGGCGAGACGCCCGTTAGTCGCGCCCAGCCCGCCTGGCCACAGCCACCACCATCTAAATTCTATGCTTTTAAATCATCCGGCTCGCCGTGGAAACGGGTTTGGGCCGCGGCCAGTCCTTCTCCCAAGAGCGTCACCACCGCCTGGGTGGCCCGTTCGATGAGTTGGGTCACATTTTCGGCGTCCTCGGCCGAAAAATGGGACAGGACATACTTTTCCGTGGGGAGCCCGGGGGGAGGCCGCCCTATGCCCATCTTAACCCGGAGAAACTCCTCGGTGTTAAGGGTGGCCATGATGTCCAAAATTCCCCGATGGCCTCCGGGACCGCCCTGCTTCGTGAGTTTGAGGCGCCAAAGCGGAACATCCAGATCATCATGGACGACCACCAGATCCTCGGGGGTGAGCTTGAAATAGGCCATGAGAGCCGAGACCGCCCGGCCGCTCAGGTTCATATAGGTGGTGGGCTGCGCCAGAATAACGCTTTCCGATCCCACCCGTCCCTGGCCCCAGAGCGCGCCGTGACTCTGCCGGAGGAGCGGCAGGCACCAGAGGTCCGACAAGTGCATCGCCACTTGCCATCCCAGATTATGTCGGGTCCAGGTGTACTCCCGGCCTGGATTCCCCAATCCCACGATTAACCGCATATGAGCCTTTAGCCTTCAGCAATTAGCAGTTAGCAATTAGCAGTTAGCTAACTGCAATTTTAACCATGGCGGGTTGGGCGCGTTACAAGCGCCACTTATGGTGCGTAGGACGCACCCTATGTTTCTGTTTTCCCGAGCAGCCATCAGTTATCAGCTTTGAGGTTGTAGTATCAACTCCTGCTGGCATAGGGAAGGAATATGGAAACAATTATTGACATGAACGGTTTGGGGATAAGGATTAGGAACTTCTACTCAAAGCTAACTGCTAACCGCTAACGGCTGACTGCTACCTAAACGAACAGGGAACTCACGGAATCCTGATTGTGGATCCTTTTGATGGCCTCTCCCAGTAGGGGAGCCACGGACAGGACCCGGATCTTCTCCAGGGCGGCGGCCTCAGGGGTGAGAGGAATGGTATCGGTGACCGCCAGGGTCTGGACCATGGACCCCTGGAGGTTGCTCACCGCGTTGCGCGACATCACCGCATGGGTGACGCAGGCATGGACCGTGCGAACTCCGTGGCGCATCAGTAACTCCGCCGCCATGGTCAGGGTGGCCCCGGTGGTAACCATGTCGTCCAGGATGATGGCCTCCTTGCCCCAGACATTGCCGATCAGGGTCATGGCCTTGATGCCGGCCGCGTCCCGCCGCTTATCGATGATCGCCAGGGAGGCATTCAGGCGCTTGGCAAAGGCCCGGGCCCGCTCCACCCCGCCGGAATCAGGCGACACCACCACCACGTCGCCGGCGAAATTCTGTCGGATATACTCCAGAGTCACGGGGGCAGCGTACAGATGGTCCACCGGAATATTGAAAAATCCCTGAATCTGTCCGGTATGCAGGTCCATGGTGATCATCCGGTTGGCGCCGGCGGTGGTGAGGAGATCGGCCACCAGCTTGGCGGAAATGGGGGTCCGGGGGGCGGTCTTCCGGTCCTGGCGGGCATAGGCATAGTAGGTCACCACCGCCGTGACGCAACGGGCCGAAGCCCGCTTCAGGGCGTCAAGCATGATGCACAGTTCCAGCAGGTGTTCGTTGCAGGGGATGGAGGTGGGCTGAATAACATAAACATCCTTGCCCCGGACATTCTCCCGGAACTCCACCGAGATTTCCCCGTCGGAAAACCGCCCCACTGCCGCGTCTCCCAGCGGAATCTGGAGATGGTGACAGATCATCGAAGCCAGGGGCCGATTGGCATTACCGGTAAAGACTTTCAGATCATCCATACTTGGTGCTCCCAAGTCGTTTCGGGTTCCGGGCCGGTGAGGCCGCGGGCCACGGCCAACCAGCCCCGGAAATAGAGGCGCAGCCTCAGGCCCGCCTCATAGGCCGCCTCCCGGGTGGGGAAGAGGCCGAACAGGGTGGGGCCGCTGCCGGAAATTCCCTGACACCAGGCCCCCGCGTCGCTGAGATCGGCCAGGAGGTCGGCCAGCTCTGGAAACCGCTGCAGCGCCACCGTCCCCAGATCATTCCGCACCCAGGTTTCCGGGTGCTCCGGGTCCCAGGCCTCAGTCGCCGGCAGGCCTGCCAGATCAAGATTTTCATAGACCCAGCGGGTAGATAAAGGCACCCCGGGGTTAACCAGTAGATACCAGTAGGGCATTAAGGTCACGGGGCTGAGTTGGGTGCCGATGCCGCGGGCCACTGCCGGCTCCCGGGCCAGAAAGAACGGCACGTCAGCCCCCAAACGGCTGGCCAGACGGTGCAGGTGCTCCGGCGGCAGCGGCCTTCCGGCCAGCTCATTCAAGGCCAGCAAGGCGCCGGCGGCGTCGCTGCTGCCGCCCCCCAATCCCGCGGCGACGGGTATGCGTTTGGAGAGGCGCAGGCTAATTCCCGGCGCCAGCCCGGTCTCCTCCTGAAACTGCCGGGCCGCTCGCCAGACCAGGTTTTCTTCGTCTGACGGCAGATCCGGACGGTCACACCTGAGGCTGATACCCGCCCCGGACAGGGTGACGGTTAAGGTATCGGCCAGGGTCAGGGGCTGCATTACGGTCACCAATTCGTGGTAACCGTCGGGGCGGCGACCCACCACCCTGAGATAGAGGTTGACCTTGGCGGGGCACCGCACCTGCATCGATGCCCCGGCGACGCCTGTAATCAGCCTACCTCCCTGACGTACGACATCCGCAAATCATAGAGCAGGTGATCGAAGAGGGTTTCCTCCTCTTGGGTCAGGTTATTCCGGGTCTTGTCCCGCAGCAACCCCAGCAGGTCGATGGTCTGTTTGACCAGGGCCAGGTTCTTCTCCACCTTGCCGGTGTTGGGGTCGGGAATGGCTCCCAGGCCGACGAAAGCCGAAGAGCTCAAGGAAAAGATGAAAGAAGAGAAGCTAACTCCGGGGAACGGTGATTCCTGGGCAGTTTTGTCGGCCTCAGCCGCCGCCTTTTGGGAAGCCTCCTGAAAGGCCTCCTCAGCCGCCGCCGCCTTGGCCGTCTCTTTAGACCCCGCCTGCTCCCGAAGTTTGGCCTTCTCCTCCTCGCTCAGGTGGAGAAACCGCCGGTCTTCGACGGTATAACCTTTATCTTCGTCCTCACCCATGCTTGCCTCCGGCGTAGGCGCGTGGCGCCGCTTTATACCGAGCCAACCCGAGGGCGGACACATGGGTCCGCCCCTGCAAAAGATAAATTACCTGTTTGATCGCGTTTTGGTATTAAAGCTCCAACTGATAAGCCATGGCCACATGTTCCAGGGCCAGCACATCTTTAAAGCATTCCGGAGTAACGGGGGTGTCGGTGGTAAGCAGGATGATGTTCTGCCCCCGCTCCTTCTCCTGGCCCACGGTCATCCGGGCGATGTTGATATTGTGCTTGCCGATGGTGCTGCCGATGGCGCCGATAACCCCGGGGCGGTCGGTGTTATAGATGAACAGCATGTGCCCCTCGGGGACGACCTCCATCCGAAACTTATTGATCCGGACCAGGCGCGGCTCATATTTTCCGAAGATGGTCCCGGCCACCAAGTTTTCCTCATTGCCGGCCTTGACGGTCAGACGGATCAGGGTGGAGAAATCCTCCGTGGCGTCGGCCTTTTCTTCGCTGATGTGGATACCCCGGGAAGCCGCCATGGCGGGGGCGTTGACGTAGTTCACTTCATCACCCACCACCGGGGAGAGCAAGCCTTTCAGGATAGAATGAGTCAAAGGCTTGGTATCAAGCTTGGCCACCTCGCCCACATAGGCAATGGCCACCGAGGTGACGGCTCCTTCGCTGATCTGGGCCTGAAAAGCTCCCAGGGCCTCGGCCAGGGTAAGGTAAGGTTTCAGTTGGGCCATGGCTTCCTGGGAAACCGAGGGGGCATTCACCGCGTTCTTGATGGTGCCGTAGAGCAGCAGTTCCAGAATCTGCTCGCACACCGCCACCGCCACATTGGCCTGGGCCTCCTCGGTAGAGGCGCCCAGATGCGGGGTGCAGACGATATTGGGCAAGTCCCGCAGCGGCCAGCCGGCCTCCGGCGGCTCGGTCTCGTATACATCCAGGGCGGCGCCGGCCACTTTGCCGCTCTTCAAGGCTTCCAGCAAGGCCGCCTCGTCGATCAAACCGCCCCGGGCGCAGTTGATGAGACGCACTCCGGGCTTCATCTTCATGAAGGCTTCTTTGCTCAGGAGCTTGGCCGTATCCTTGGTCTTCGGGGTGTGGATGGTGATAAAGTCGGAACGGGCCAGGAGTTCGTCCAGGGAGACCAGTTCTGCCCCGATCTTGGCCGCCAATTCCTTGGTGATAAAGGGATCGTAGCACAGGACCCGCATCCTCAGACCCAGGCCCCTTTCGGCCACCACGGTGCCGATGCGCCCCATGCCGATGATTCCCAGGGTCTTGTTGAACAGTTCAGTGCCCTGGAATTTCTTCTTCTCCCACTTGCCCTCCCGCATGGAGTTGGCCGCCTGGGGAATGTTGCGGGCCAGGGCCATCATGAGCGACAAGGCGTGCTCGGCGGTGGTGATGGTGTTGCCCCCGGGGGTGTTCATCACCACGATGCCCCGTTTCGAGGCCGCCGGAATGTCGACGTTGTCCAGGCCGGTGCCGGCCCGGCCCACCACCTTTAACCGCGGCGAGGCGGCGATCAGGTCCGCGGTTACTTTGGTGGCGCTGCGGATGACCAGGGCGTCGGCGTCTTTGATCTCGGCCAGCAACTCCTCCGGTTTCATGCCGGGGCGGGCCACCACGTCAATGTTGGGATGGGATTTGAGGATGTCAATCCCAGCCTGGTGCAAGTTATCGCTGATCAGGACTTTCATGCCCCTGCCTCCTTGGTCAAGATCGCCTGGGCCGCCCGCAACCCGGCGCCCGACTCTACCTTATATCCCAACCCGCTGAGCACTGTTTCCAAACCGCCTAAAGTGCCGAGCAGATCTACGGTGTCGATGAAGCCCATGTGGGCGATGCGGAAGATCTTACCCTTGGCCTGGGCCTGGCCGCCGGCGATCCAGATTCCCTGCTCGCGCAGCTTGCTCACCACCTTCTGGCCGTCAACCCCGGCCGGGGCTTCCACCGCGGTCAGGACATCCGAGGGGTAGTCTTTGGAATAGAGACTGAGCCCCATAGCCGCCATGGCCGCTTTGGTGGCCGCAGACAGCCGCCGGTTGTGAGCATAGATCTTTTCGAGCCCGACTTTCTTGATCTTGGCCAGGACTTCCTGCAAACCCAAAATCAGGGATACCGGTGAGGTGTAGGGCGTCTGGTTCTTACCCTGGGATTTGAGCTGCTTGGTGAAATCGAAATAATATTTGGGCAGGGTGGATTTTTTAACGAACTCCCAGGCCTTAGGGCTAAGAGCCGCAAAAGCCAGACCCGGCGGCAGCATCATGGCCTTCTGCGAACCCGCCACCTGCACGTCGATGCCCCACTCATCCATGGGCAGTGCATAGCCGCCCAGGGCCGAAATGGCGTCCACGATCAAAATGGTGCCCGGGCGGGTTTTGGTCACCGCCGCCAGTTCCTTCACCGGGTGGGATACGCCGGTGGAGGTTTCGTTGGCCTGGACCATAACCGCCTTGATCTCGGGATGGGCATCCAGAATCTTGGCTACTTCCTTGGGATCCACGGCCCGGCCCCATTCCACGGCGAGGCGATTCACCTTGACCCCGTAAACGTTGCACAGTTCGGTCCAGCGCTCGCCGAACTTGCCGCCGTCTACCACCAGGGCCGTATCTCCGGCGGACAGGGTGTTGGTCACCGCCCCTTCCATGGCGCCGGTGCCGGTGGCGGTAAAGATGAGCACTTCCTGCTCGGTTTGGAACAGGTACTTCAGACCATCCCTCACCTCTCCCAGGATTTCCATAAATTGGGGCGAGCGGTGGTGAATGATAGGCTGAGCCATGGCCAACTGCGTTTCCGGGGCAACCGGGGTCGGTCCCGGGGTCATCAGATACATTTTCATCGTGCGTACCTTACCTTGCGACCTCGCCAAGCAGCGAGGGAATTTGTAAGAAGCCTGTGGAATTAATAATTTTATTTTGAATTCATCCGACTGTCAAGCCTCCGGCCCGGGGATTTGTGAAATCCGGTACAGGTTTGCTATCCTGCGGGGGACCGGCGTCCACTGACCCGGTCAGAACTCGGCCCCGACCTTGCAAAGTTTTGCCTCCGGCATAGGTTAGTTTTAAGGCTAACGGACAGTAATTTCATGGATTATGATTGGCATGTTTAGAATACGAAGGACGGGAAGACCCCGCAATTATCCATGGTGTTTGGCGCGTTAAATCCGGAATTATAGATTGCTAACCCATGATTTGTGAGTAAACTACAAAATTAAGATTTTTCCTATCCGGTTAAAAATGATGCAACCCACCTCCCCACAGTCGCCCGATGCCGTCTCCGAACCTATGGACTGGTCTTTGGTTCTGATCCTGATGGTTGCCGGGTTGGTGATCTTTTTTTACCGGCTGGGGGTTCCGGGGTTGATGGACCCGGACGAGGGGCGCTACGCCGAGATCGCCCGGGAGTTTTTCGTCCTGGGAGATTGGGGCATCCCCCACCTCAACCTGCTGCCCTACCTGGAGAAACCGCCCCTGGTCTACTGGCTCACCGCACTCAGCTTCAAGGTGTTCGGCTACACCGAAATAGCGTCCCGCCTGCCGTCGGCGGTGAGCGCCCTGGGCGGGGTGTTTCTGGCCTACGGGCTGGGCCGGGCCTTTTGGGGGCCGGGACCGGGAGTGCTAAGCGCCCTGGTGCTGGCCAGCGCCGCCGGCTACGTGGCCCTGGGCCGCATCCTCACCCTGGACATGGCCTTCGCCCTATTCCTTAACCTGGGGATCGGCCTGGGCTACCTGGCCCTGAGCCGGGGCCGGGAACGGTTGTGGCTATGGGCTTACCTCGCCCTGGCCCTGGCGGTCCTCACCAAGGGACCGGTGGCCTTGGTGTTGGCGGGGTTGGTCTGGGTCATCTGGGTAATGGTGAACCGCCGCTCCGGCCGGCCCCTCATCCAAATCCGGTACTGGGTGCTCCTGGCGGTCATCACCCTGCCGTGGTTTATTTACGTCCAGTGGCGCTACCCGGAATTTTTCCGGTTCTTCATCCTTGAACACCACCTGCTCCGGTTTTTGACCCCGGCCATCCACCCCGAGCCGCTCTGGTACTACGTTCCGGTGCTCCTGGGGCTGCTGCTGCCCTGGACCTGGCTCCTCCCCTGGACGCTGGCGGCGAGAGGCCGGTGGCGGGACCCGGATTACCGGTTCCTGGTGATCTGGGCGGCCGTGATCCTGGTCTTTTTCTCTCTGTCCCGGGGCAAGCTCGCCCCCTACATCCTGCCAGCCCTCTTGCCTCTGGCGCTGCTGGTGGGACACGGCCTGGCCCGGCTCACCGGGGTGGGCCGGATGGCCTTTAACAGCCGGTTGCTCAAGGGCAGCCTGCTGGTTTGGGGCGTCACGGGTGTGGCGCTGGTGGGGCTTTGTCTCTGGCCCCCGGCGTTCCTGGTTAAGGCCCTGGCCCGGTCCAACCTCTCATTTTCCTACCTCCTGGCGGTCTCCCTGGTTTGGGCCCTTACCCCCCTGGCCGCGCTCATCTGGCGGCACCTGGGGGCGCTGTTGCTGGGGGCGCTGCTGCTCTCGGCCCTGGTGCCCCGGGGCATCGACCAGGTGAGCCTGGGACGTTCGTTCAAGGATATGGGGCTGGCCCTTAAATCCCGCTGGCAGCCTGGGGCGGCCCTGGTGGGGGTGCTAACCTATTCCCAGGGGCTGAGTTTTTACAGCGGCCAAACTTTTCATCTTTTAGGCGCCCGGACGGAGCTGGATTTCGGCCAGCGTTTAGCGCCGGATAAAGGTCTGCGCCTGGCTGATAAGGAGGCTTTGCCGGCTTTTACTGCGGCGCATCCGGTGACCTTCTTTTTCCTGAAGGTTCACGATCTGTCCTGGCTTGGCGAGGGGCTGCCGGGAATTTTCCGCCCGCTGGCCTCGCATAAGGATTGTATTTTATCGATATATGAGGGAAAATAAGGCAGTCGCAGAGTCGCCACCCATCCCGGTCCCAAAACTCTACCTATCATGCCCCATATCCTCTATCGTTATTTGATCCTGGAAATCCTGCCCCCCTTCGGTGTGGGCCTGTTGGGTTTCACTTCTATCGTGTTTCTGGGACGCATGATGAAGGTTACCCAGATGATCGTGGTCAAAGGGGTGGGGCTCATCGACGTTCTTAAGACCTGCGTCTTTCTTTTGCCCTATCTCCTGATATTTACCCTCCCCATGGCGGCCACGGTGGGCATTTTGCTGGCCATGACCCGGCTGACGGTGGATCAGGAAATGATCGCCATGAAGACCTCCGGATTGAGCTATGCCCAATTGCTGCCGCCGGTCCTGGGGTTTTCCCTGCTGGTGGGGCTGCTCACCCTGGGGCTCACGGTCTTTGCCAGCCCCTGGGGACAGCAAGCAACCAAAGACCTTCTCAAGGACGTGGTCAAGCGGCGGGCCGACCTGGGCATCAAAGACCAGACGTTTAATACCGACTTCAACGGTATGACGCTGTTTGTCAATCAGGTGGCCCCCAAGGGCGGCCACCTGGAAGGGGTGTTCGTCTACGATTTCCGGGATTCCGAAAATCCCTTGACCGTTTATGCCGAGAAAGGGGACCTGAGTTATGACCGGGACCAGGAAACCATGCTCATGAAGCTCTATGACGGCCGCATCATCAGGTGGGGAAAGGCGCCGGACCGCTGGCAAACCCTGGAGTTCAAGACCTATCAACTCCCCCTGGCAGTCTTCAGCTTTGCTTTGAAAGGGGCCAAATCCGAGACGGAAATGTCCCTGGGGGAATTACGGGCCACCATCAAGCAGCAACCCCGGGGATCGGATCTTTCCAACCGGGCCCTGGTGGAACTGAACCAGCGGTTTGCCATGCCGGTGGGGGCGGTGCTGCTCTGTCTGATGGCCATGCCGCTGGGTATGAGTCCCCGCCAGCACGGGCGCACCTGGGGCCTGGTTCTGGGCCTGGTGGTTTTTTTGGTCTATTATGTCGTATTTACCGCTTCCTGGCGCCTGGCCGTCAACGCCCGGATCGATCCGGGCCTGGCTCCCTGGCTGTCCAATTTCCTGTTTATCTGGGTGGCCGCATATCTCTGGTATCGGACCGTGCGGGAACTGCCGTTACTGCCGACCAGCAAGTTTTGGCGGCGCAAGCCCCACGTGCCGGCCGCGGCCTAAAGAGATTCTTCGCGGCGCTTCAGAATAATTAAATAGTCTTTGAGCCTCTTGCAAAAGTGTCTTCCCACAGAGATTCCATAAATCTATCCCAGGAAATCTGGTGGCCCAGGCTTTCCGGCCTGCGCTGATAAAAGATTAAAGCTGAGGGATATCATCTTGATATTCTTCATAAAGAGCATCTTGGAAAACTGAGGATCGTTAATGCTTGACCGAGCTTCAACCCGCATTTGCACAGGCTGGAAAGCCTGTGCCACCAACCTAAATTGAATTTTGTAAGTGCCTCTTTTGACGGCTTTTTGGTAATTAAACCCGCCTACGGCTCATCAAGCTCAGGTCATCAGGGCCAGGAGTTCGTCGGTCTTGGCCTTGAGCAGGGCCGGGTCTTGCCGGGTTTCGACGTTGAGGCGGAGGACGGGTTCGGTGTTGGATTTGCGCAGGTTGAAACGCCAGGCGGGGAATTCCAGGCTGAGGCCGTCGGTGCGGTCAACCGCGATTGCTTCGGCCATATAGCGCGCCTCGACGCCCTGGAGCGCCGCGTCGGGGTCGAGCAATTTGCGGTTGATCTCGCCGCTGCACGGGTAGCGGACCATTCTCTCCTTGACCAGGGCGGAGAGGGGTTGGCCGGAGCGGCACATACTCTGAAGGACCAGCAGCCAGGGAATCATGCCGCTGTCGCAAAAGGCGAAGAATCCGACCTGGCGCTGCCAGTGACGGACCACTCGGCCTGGATCGCCTCCCAAGCCCGCCTGATCGTCGACACCCGCAACGCCTTTAAGGGGGATCGGCGCTAAGCACATCTACCTGTCCTGAACCTCGAAAAATCTATTTCGCCCCACGTAAACGCCCTTATAAAATTTACCTTTTACATAATTCTGTGCTATGTTATCAATATAATAAGGAATAGCTATCGAAAATAAATGGCTTTTAGAGTTTATATTTGAAAGGTTTTAGCACACCGATTTGGTAAAGGGTCAACCAAAATTTCCCCATAATCTTGATTAATCATGAAAGAGATTATAAGAACCCTTGCTGAAATATCAAAAAAATTACAAGGTTATTTGTTGTTCGCTGCCTTTTTTCTATTGTTTGTCCTTGCATTATTTGTCTGGCTTTTTCCAAGAGGTAGTTTTGATAGAATTATTATAGGTTTTGCTGAACTCAAAGGTGAACATATTTTTTGGCTGGGGGTAACTTTTTCATTACTTTTTTTCTCAACAACTATCTTTCTTTTGTATCTCGCCTACAAAAGCACTGTTCCTCATGGTGCTGTAAATCAAACAATGCAACCTTATAAAGAAAATGCAGAATCTGTTCATCCGAAAGATTCAAATGAAATTATGCAGGCACGTCAGACTCTTCGAGTCCCCATGACCGAATTGATGGCAAAGTATTATAAGACCAAGTTAGGGGAGAAACAGGAAACATATTTTGTTAAGGACATGCCGGTCATATTTATCCCTGAATTACTTCCGGAAAAACCATGGGATATATCCCGGTTGGATGGCATGCTCTCCTGGACTAAAAACTCACCTGCTGCTGTAAGGCAATCAAATATTGATATGACCTCCATTATGAGGGATAAAAAAATTTATGATGGATTTATTTACCGAATATTGGACATACAAAAAAATCAGATGCAATTCTGCCCTGGGAGATATTTCTCTTTTTTAAATACCTGCGAGTGTTTATCTTATGAAATTTCCGAAGCTATGGTTACTAATAAACATTATTATAATATTTTGACAAAGTCAGATAAGCCAGACTTGGAAAAAATAGTTTCATTTTTACTTGAGAACGAAAATTTAATTCCACTGAGATCGCAAGCAGATCCCTTCGATTATCCATCTCGCGTCACAGCCTTTGGAACCTGCACTCTTGTGGTGATCAAACGAACCAAAAAGTCACCTCAACTAATTTTAAATAAGCGATCGCCGAAAATGGGTGAAACACCCGATCTCCTTCATATTATACCGGCCGGCACCTTCCAGCCCAATGCCCCAGATGACCGGTTCCACGAACATGAATTTTCTTTTACGGAAAATATCATCAGGGAATTTGTGGAAGAATTATTGGAAGATCACCTTATCCGTCAACAACATGCCCCCAACGTATATAATGTTAACGATATGTATGGCGAAAAGGGCAAGGCGTTTCGAAAAGAGATTATCAAGAGTCAAAACTGTGAACTTGTTTATTTGGGTCTGGTCATTGATCCCATAAATCTCAAGCCGGAGATACACACAGTCTTAATGTTACATGAATGTCATTTGCTGAGAGCCTGTGGCCCTGAGTTAGTAACCTCTTGGGAGACGCACGTTGGAACACTTGAATTTAGAGAATTCAGCCCGGCCAGCTTAAGAGAACTTCTGGAAAAAACATCGCTTGTGCCTACGGGAAGAGCAAATCTTTGGTTGGCCTTATATCACTTTAATGAGTTGTCTTCCCGCCTTGCCAATCTCTGAGGATATTTTTTAAAGAAAAGATATGCAAACGAATCCAGCTACTCTCCAGTGTGCGCTTGCCGCAGGCATCATTGCGTGTGCCGAATGCAAGTGGGTCCACAAAATTCGGGACCAGTTACCGGCTGAGATAGTTGCAAAAATGATAGTGGAATCTGGATGCCGGGTAATAGTGGTTAGTCCCCCCAAGCTAAAATCCTCTCAGATTATTTCTGATAATTCCCTGCAGATAATAAAAATTATTCAAGAATATGGGGTGAAGTTAAAGGAATTAGTCATATTCCTCAATATTGAGTTGGAATCAGAATTAGAGGATGTTCATGACTTTGAAAAAACTATTGAATTAGCCTCATCAAAATTTCCTTTTAATAGCGTTGGATCCACATTTATTAAATTAGATATTTTCGACAAGAATAGCATATGTCCATCTGACAATGATGTTTATAGGATTTTACATAAAAGTTCTCCAGAGACCCAAAAAATGTGTATTCCCTTTCTCATTGGTAAGGAAGAGGTTCTGCAGACGGTCGTAAGTTATGGATGCCCAGCTGTCAGAATATGGTGTTCTGATATTGGGCAAGGTGAAGGTATAATTGATGAGATAAGGTTGAAAAGAATTGTGAGTTCAGTAGATATTCCTCTCATATTAGAGGGTGGTCTTTCAACGCCAAATCATGTACAAAGAGCTTTATTCTTAGGTTTTACTGCAGTTCTTATGAACTCAAGTTTTAGATGCTCTTTAAATCCAGTAAAATTAGCACAAGAAATAAGGAATATAGTGTATAATATAGATAAGTAATTCTCTACAATAACCATTTATTAATTTACTTTTTATTTATAGTCCATAGACAAATTGTATAAAATCATAATAAGTTAATTTTTATTAAAAATTAAGAGATAATATCTTTGTAATAGGCTGACTTTTTTTACATATAATTAGG
>Ga0351885_10353_pt1 | contig 14822 bp, 13 predicted proteins | sample TotcelFGM3001L13_FD_206771 | JGI IMG/M metagenome (GOLD analysis project Ga0351885, IMG submission 206771) | Enriched cells from coal bed in the Powder River Basin, Montana, United States - Total cells FGM rep3 HSBNCT.FGM.300.1.L13 ... | reverse complement strand
GGATTGGCTATCCGGAATTTGCAGTGTATATTTTACAAAGAAGGGCAAAGAAGCCAACACCAGTGACATAGCTGCACTGTAAAATGCGTTGGTAAAACCAGCTAACCAGAACTTACGATTGGTAAACAGACTTTTCAAACTGTGCCAGAATTTCGGCTTTTCCTCTTCGTCCCGTACCTCGACCTCTTTTGAGGTGAAAGTCATATAGAGAATAACACTACCACCCAGGATTCCATAGATGATTGCTGTCATACTGTATCCAATAGCACTGGTGACCATAGGTGTGAGCGCAATACTGATAATCATAGCTACCAGTTGAAATGCCTGTCGCATGGCGTTGGTCTTCGCCCGGCTGGCGTCTGTTCGGAATAACTCCGGAAATAACGCCGCATAATTCGCATTGATAACTGAATCAAGCGTACCGGTCAGAATGTAAAATAACATCGCATAGGCAAATAATGAATTCCCAGATAAGAATTCCGGGGTACTGTAGAAAGCGATAAAACACAATATTAAAAGCGGGGTTCCGATGACCAGCCAGGGACGTCTACGCCCCCAACGGCTGCGGGTTCGATCAGAGAGGAATCCATACACCGGATTGTCCAGCGCATCAATGAAGGTATACCAGAATAAAATCGATGAAAGTTGCAGGGTAGTCAACCCCAGGTTGACGACATAATAGATCGCAGCATAAGTCTTGAACATATTGATAGGAATCGACGTGCCGAACATACCGATGGCATAATTGAAGGACTTGAAGCGCGGCTCTTGCATTTTTTTCCTCCTGAGAGATGGATTGAGTTATAAAAAATGTTAATTTGTTGGGATTAGATACCATCATTGTATATCAGAAAAATTATCTGATTCAATTTTTCTGTTTGGAATTTCTTAGGAAGCTCAGATACAAAAATTGATTATAGTGCTTTGATTAAGATCATAGCAGGGTTTTCCGGACCCCATAGGGTATCTGTTTCGTATAAAGGAGAAAAACCTAAAGCATAATAGAATTCACGCGTACGGGCATAATATGGATCCGGGTGGGAGGACGATAAGGTTTTTACATGCAACCAATTCCCTTGGTTTCTGCGAGCTTCTTTCTCAATATGCTCCATAAGAATTTTGCCAATCCCTTGCCGGTGATTGTCTGGATGAACGGCTAAAAAGTGTATCTCAAATGAACCAGGAAATGGTTTTGCCAGCGTGATGATGCCAATAACTTTTGCATCTTTGACAGCTACCCAGGAAGGTAGTTTGTTCAGATTTTCCAGATAGGATGCATTCGCATCCGGAAGGCCAAACCAATCAGGTAAAGCAGCGATAATATCAGCACAGTCTTGTTCAAAGGATAGTGAGTAGGGCAACAAAGTGATAGTTGACAAAATGATTATTTCTCTTGATACCAACGAGTTGGCTTCTTCTCTATAGTACGTTTCACAACCCCTTTGGCTTCCAGATCCAATTGAACACATTTTACCCACCACATGGCTTTCTCGCCATTCGGGAACAAATCATCTGGTAAAAAAGGCAGCACTGCCTGACCCATCTCAGCCTGCGTCAACCCGGGTTTTTCGAATGGCAAGGCAGATAATAAAGCCTTGCGCATCGCTGTATATTTGGCAGCATCAACATTGGTTGTTCGACCAGGTGTATTAATATTTTCGACTGCAATTTTTTCGGGTTTCATTTTTTCCTTCTTCAAATTTTTTTAAGATCAACCAGAAATGGCATCATCCTGTATCAATTCGAAATAAAATGCAACGAATTCCAGATCAGGTCGGATAGTATCAAAATAATATAAATGATCCTGACGGAATTCTTCTGCATTGTTATTTGTTTCTCCGCGCCATAAACGCTCTGGGATGTTATCCCAACGGCATAATTCCATCGCGGTTATCCTGATGGTAGCTCTTCTTTTCAGTTGACTGTTATATACGTCATAATATTCACCCACCACCAATGGATCGTCATACTCGCCATCTGATAGTTCCACTTCTCCCAGTCGAACAACACTGGCGGTTTTCTGACCTTTAACGATTTGTTCCACCAGGCTGTCAAAATCAAATTGGATTTTCCGATTTTTTCGTGATTTCATGCTTTTTTCTTTGCTTTTCTTTCTGTATTTGCCAGATTTTCTTCCACTCTAAACAATACGATCCGCCTGATCAAATCCAATGGCATTGGTTTTTCTATTGGAAATTGTACCGATCCTTTAGCACCTTTAAATTGGGATAACTCCTCTTTGAATTTCTCAATCCCACTGGGAACCGGATAAAATCCGATATGGTTTTTATAAGCTGCAAAATGAACCAGGTTTCCTTTCAGGAAAAATGTAGGCATTTGATAACTGATTTTCTCTGTAGCATCAGGTGCTGTTTCCTTAATGACACTGCGGATTTCCTGTAGTTTTTTTTGTATTTCTTCTGGATATAATGCGATATATTCATCGATTGTATTAAAGGGAGGGTTTTTTTCCATGATATCTCCTTCTTAACCTGTGTTTAATGAGATTATATAAATTATTGCATGTATTAAATCAAATAGAAACCCCATAGGTTATATAAAATCAATTTTGCCTTCTACATCCAGTGTCTCGTTTCCAGCGTAGCATCACGATCAATCAACGATAGCAGCTTAATCAACTATAATGGAATCAAATGTTTTCTATGTCCAAGCGAAAATGGTTGGTTTTCATACTGATCCTTTTCTTATTTCTGAACTGGTTCAAATATCCTTCCCTTGCCTCAGCACAGAGCGAGACTGGTTATAACCTGGTGGCAGCGGTTAATGCCTTGAGGGTGTCCTACGATTTGGAACCTTACTCGATCGACCCCTCGATCATGGATTATCAATACCAGGCAGATACCCAGACCCAGGTTGCTTCCCCTGCGCCATTCCTGCCAATCATTACCAGCACACCCCTCGCTGCAGGGGAAATCTGGCACATTGTGCTTGAAGGGGAGACCCTGTGGGGTATCGCAGTATCCTACGGTGTCACCATGCAAGCCATACAGGACCTGAATGGGATGACAAGTGAGGAAACCACAATTTATACGGGTAGTAAACTTCTGATCAAGTCCGCTTCAGAACCATCTATGTCAACAACTCTGGATTCTACGACAGTTGATCAAATTGCCACCAGTCAGCAACCAACTTCGACCCTCTCACCAACTGTAACTACTACCCCTTCCGTATCATTCACGACCTCACCTTCCGAGAATGAGTCTGGGTTAAAAAACAATATGAGGACTGGAGAGATCGTCGGTTTGTCAGTGATTGGACTGGGAGTGTTAATGATAATCATCCATTTACTTCGCAAGTCTCCCCGTCACCGTTAAACCCTATTGGACACTTTCCTTATTTTCTATAGGATAAAATAATAATCACTAATGAGCTGGATTTTCAATTGTATTAAGAGTTGAAGTTAGTTTTTCAGCCCAAATTTTAATATCATCCCAATTTCTGGCATCATTGGCTGGTAAATTATGGAGGGGAGATGCAGGAGGCAAAGTCAGAAATTTATCCAGAAACCGCAGCTTTTTAGGGTTGTATTTTCCACCAAACATTACGGTCGTTATGGGTTTAAACCATGGAAATTGTTCGAGTTCTTTATCCAGCTGGTTTTGGGTTTCTGATAATTCCTTTTCCGTTTCACCAATGGGGCCGAGCGCAAAAAACGCAACCAGCTTTTTGGAGAGATTATCCTGATTCCTGAGTAGGAAATTTTTCGCATCTTTCAACATACCACCAATATAATAAGGGGCTCCAACCAGGATGAATTGATATTGTTCTATCGAGTCAACTTTTTTGCAAGGAAGAGCTTTCACCTCAAATCCATCGTGATTAAATATATGGGCAATTTTCTCCGCAACCTCTTTGGTGGATCCATAACGGGTGGCATAGGTAATCAATACTGATTCTGACATGATAGCCTCCTTACTAATCGATCATTAGAATAATCGCCCAAGTTGTTACCTGACCACTTGAGCAAACGGAGCCAATGATTTTTGTTATATACCTGTAATTGATGGAATTTGAGATCCAAGAATCATCTCAACCCTATTTATTCTACACATTTTTTAGATTGAAAGAACAAGGATTAAAGCAATAATTTCAGTGAATCAAAATCATAGTCAATAAAAGGAACATCATGTTCAATATTGTATTTTCGGTTTTTCATAAAGGTATTCAACCAATCATGCTCAATATTGGTAATGTCAAAATCACGATGGATTACAGCATACAACTCTATTTCGCGAATTTTTAGAAAATGAGGGATTTCTTTTAACAATTCCAGATTCAGAGAACAGTGTCTCAAGTATCCCCGTAGAAAATGACTCATGAATGCCTGTGTGAAAGCAACCCAGTCATCTGTCTCCACAACATTGTAGAACAGAACAATGGCAATGTCATTGATGTACCAGCTATAGCCACAATCATCAAAATCAAATAATGTGATCTTTCCAACCTCGTCAATGAATAAGTTGTTACCATGAGCATCCTGATGGATCAATCCGTAGGTCTCATTATTCTTCGGGAGTGAATTGACATAATCGCAAACATTCTTGTATTTTTTTCGGGCGAGAAATTCATCTTCTGGTAAAAATTGTTCCACAAAATTGAAAATCGGATCATCCCAATCTGGTCGTTTTCTTTCTGGTAGGATTGGAAGGAATTGTCTTGTTGCGGAATGCATCTTGCCAAGGAGTTCTCCATAAGACTCGTAAAGATCAGGCGTCCATCTTTCCCATGGCGGTTCACCTTCTGCTTTCACAAAGGCAGTCGCCAAGAATTGCCCATCTTCCGTGTCCGAAATCACCTCCACCAGTTTACCAGTTTTAGAAAGAATGGCTCTGGCAACCGAAATTCCGTGATCTGCGAGATAATTAATCCAATCGACCTCTCCCTGAATGAGAGCTTCATTACGCCGAATAGAATGAGAAATTCTCAGGATGAATTCACCTGAGTCGTTTTTGAATTTGTAAATGTAACTCTCAAAACTATCCAGAATCTGAATTTCTTTTTCATTGATCCCGTAGCGACGCAAGGCTAATTGTAGAATATCGTCATTAAAGCGGTCTTTGATGCGTTGTTCCAAATTATGTCCTTTTATTCTTTAAAAACCAGGTCTCAAACAGATAGCTTATTTCCACTCACTTTTCAATATTGCATACAGATATTCGCTACTCCAGAATCCCTTAAACCACACATTTTCAATGAAATGTCCTTCACGACGCAAGCCAACTCTTTCCAGCAACCTTATTGATGCATGATTCTCAACATCACAAATAGCAACCACCCGGTGTAATTTCATCTGTGTAAAAAGGAAATTCAAAAGACTCTTTACAGCTTCAGTAGCATACCCCTGGTTTTGAAAGGAGCGAGCAAATGTAAAGCCGATTTCAGCCTGGAGAGGATCATCACGATAAATCTGGAAGGCAACATCACCAATGATCCCTGGTTGATCTTTACGTTCTACTGCTAATTGATACCATTCTCCTGGTGTACCGGGTTTAAAACGGTTAATATCTGCCAGAAAAAGAAACGCCTGGTCCATCGTATAGGGTAATTCCCAGGATTGGTATTTCGCTCCATCCGGGTCAGACCGGTAGGCAGAAAAGGCTTCCAGATCTGTTTCTCTGAAGGAACGAATGATAAGTCGATCACTTTGTAAATAAATCATTTTATTTTTGTTTGACCATCCAAAAAATTCGGTCATATAAAATAATGTAATGAATGACCAACCTGAATCGTACCATAATCCCAAAAACAAATCATATTATGATGATTTTCAAAGCTTTTTAGAAAAAACCTGTTTGTTTGTTTTTCCTTCCCAGCATTGCGCAGCAATCGATTCCAATTGCCTCACCTGACTGGCAGTAATACAAGCGCCATCTGCTTCAATAACTGCATAGGGTAATCCGCTCTTGATTGCCATATCATGAGTGACTGCGGTTGCATTGCTGGCTGGTGTACAATTGAAAGCGCCAATATTTACAAATCCATCAAAAGCACCTTCCTCCAGTGAGGTTAAATATCTTCCAGCTGTACAGGGAGCTTCTGTCCATCCATTGATCGATACCTGTTGATGACCATTCTGGATTAATTTACGATAATGAATATCAGGTGAGAATATCAAGCCACTCATTGCCAATATACTCCTCCAGTGATGGTCAAGGGTTTCAATAATAAACACATGCAAGGCAGCTCGCAGAGCCTGGAAACGCGGTTGTGAAGTAGGATTATTAATTACCCCTTTAATCAACGTTTTTAAGGCAAACTGATCATCAGGCGATGAGGCACCTAAAGCGAATCCACGACGAACGATTGGTTCGGTCTCAAAGAAACACAGGAATTCTCCAAGATCACCAGTTTTTGAGAGGATACCATGCTCTTCAAAATATCGTTGTACAGGTTTATCGACGAAAATTCGGTTGACCCCACTGAATAAAAGCACTTTAGGGTGCGTCTCTATTTGCTCGGCGAGTGGAATCTCCCGCAATTCCTTTGCAATTTTCGGAAGAGCAAGTTCGATTGCCGGAATCCCGTGTTCTGCAACGCTGATGAGCCTATCTTCGATCGCATCTAATTTTTCCAATGCATCGCGAGGTTCCTTTGCCAGACAGGTCAAAGCTGACCGTACTTCGCTCAACATATCACCAAGGGTGCAAGCCGCAGTGATGGAAAGTGCAACAATTTCTCCTCCGCCCAGGTAATTATTTTCAATCCTTGGCCATACCGTAAATGCATTTTTTACTCCCATTCTCTGGAAGAGGATACGGCTGGCGTCGAACCAATTTCCAATCTGGCAGGGGCCTTCTTGCTCCAGCATGTGAAATAAGGTAACTTCGTTTGGGTCACGGTTCTCTAGATACAGTACCAATTTTCCAATCATTGCCAGAAATGGTAAGCATTCTCTTCCAGAACAAACTTTTCGCGCTGCCTGCAGAATTTTTGCGTCCATCATGGGAGTCAGTTTTACCTTCCATCCCATTCGACTATACAGTGAAATGAATAATTGAGTCGAAATGGCAGGTGTATCTGCAAGAAGAACATGAACCACTCTTTCATCATCGAATCCCAGCATCTCACCTTTTTCGGTAATAATTTTTGGTTTACGGTGATTGTATTCAATTCTGTAGGTTCCTTGCTTTTGATTTCTGGTGCCTTCAGGTTGTCTCTCCATTTCTCTACGCTCTTCGATGATGTCCATAAATGCACCGATGCGCGTGTCAATCCCAGCGTCTGCGGTATGGGAATCGATTTCGAGAAAGCAGAACGGTTCTCCTTCCATTTCACTACGAACACGGTGATAAATAATCGCATCCGGATTGCATGAAAAACAAGAAAGGAAGCAGATATACACGTCTTTATGATGCTTGGCGTATTGAATGGCATTTGTCTCCATCTGGGTAAAATGCCAGACATTCCGTTCAATAGCTGGTTGATCAAAGGATAGCAAGTCTGCAGGAATCACATGAAAACCACGGCTGGCAATTTTCCGTGGGATGGAAAGATTAACTGTCGTGTTATAAGCTACATAGGGTCTGCCGACCAGAATGACTTTTGGACCTGTTAATTTTTCCAGTGATGATTGCCCTTCTTTCCGGTAGGTTTGTTCAAATTTCATTTGCTGCTGCAGTGCTAACTCGTAAGCCTGAAAGGCAATCTCTTCAGCCACTCCAAGTTTTTTTGCCATTTTAATAATTTCTCGTTGGCTGGTTTTTTGCAAATGTTTTGAAAATCCTATCTCTGGGGTCAGGAATTTTTGCTTCGATTCGCCAAAAAAGTTGCTGACAATACCAATACTGTCCTCAGTAAAAGAACAAGTATAAGCGTGTGCATGCTCTCCCTCGATCGAAAACTCCCGAACTTGGGGTAAAAAAATCCAATCCACATTTTGGTTTACCAAATCATCCACGCTGGCATGCAACAACTCGCCTGGATAACAAAATGGGGCATGCGTTTTCTTGTTCCCTTTGCCTGGAGTCGATAAAACCACTTCAAATCCCATCGAAGTGAGTAAATTTGAGTAGAACGGGAACAAAGAATAAGTGGTGAGCGCCATGGGGATTCCTATTCTACCCAGAGGGTTTTCAGGAGTTATTGGCGCGAAATCTTCAAACATGATTTTAGTCCTCAGACTCACAAGATCCTGTCCTTCTTGATAACGAAGTGAGAGTGGTCGGCGCTGCATTTCCCAACGGGAACATAATCCACCGAAAGGATAGGTCTTATCCCCAATTTCAATGCGTTGCACCAGACAATTGTTTTTGCAAGCCTTGCACTTGAAGCTTTCTTTTTGATCCATGCGCAATTTTTGAATTTGTTGGAATGTTAATGGTTTCGTCTGCACCTTGTTTTCTTTCATCAAATCGTTCGCCATCATAGCTGTGCCCACACAACCCATCAATTCTGGATTTTGGGGGACGATCACCTTACGTCCTGTCATGGCAGCCACTGCTGGTGCAACCGCTGTATTAAGGGCGACGCCACCTTGTAAGAGCACAATATCGCCAATGTGTCGCGTGCCCACCACGCGAGATAGGTAGTTTTTGACAATAGAATACACCAACCCAGCCAGAATATTTTTCGGATCCTCCCCACTTTGCAACGCTGTGCGAATTTCAGAATTAATAAAGGCAGCACAGCGCTCTCCGAATGCGAGAGGTGCATCAGCGTTTAATGCCAGATCTCCAATTTCATCCACGCTGTATTTCATGTCTGAGGCTGATGTTTCTTCCAGAAAGCTGCCAGTTCCTGCAGAACAACCATCGTTCATCGCATAATCCACCGGTATGCCTTGTAACAGGGAAATAAATTTTGCGTCCTGCCCGCCGATTTCAAATATCGTGTCAACATCAGGATGAGAAGCTTTTGCTGCCCGAGCATGGGCAAGAATTTCATTGAAGCTGAGACAGTTATTCATTGACACCGAAACCAGCTCTCGTCCAGATCCAGTCACTGCCACATTAATGATTTCGATCTGGCAACCATGCAATTGATTTTGAATTTCTTCCATACACTTCCGCGCAGCTAATACGGGGTTTCCATGTGTGCGTAAATAAATGGAAGCAACCACATTTTCACTTTCTACATCAAACAGAACAGCTTTCGTGGTGGTTGACCCAGCATCGATTCCCAGTATGACCCTCATACCTGGTTTTGGATGTACTGTTCCATTATTTTGGATAACAGTCACTTGCTGAAAAAAGTTTTTGAGTGGTATTAATGTATCAAATTGATGGGTTTTTACTGTTTTCAAACAATTCAAAATTGGTTGATTAATCACTTCAGAGTGAGCAGCTTCGATGGCAGCGCCAAAAGCTTCCAGATACGGGCTTTCAGGAATAATTTCAATCAGGCTCTCTGGCATGAGCCGACGCAATTCTTCAACCAATAATGTATTTTGAGACATACCACCACTCACCAATATACGCTTTCGTTCCCAGGCAGTAGATTCAATCAAGGATTGAATTTTTGTAGCTTGTCCGATCACCAGGGAGTAAGCAATATCAATTGGGCTGCATTCGCCTTTATTAAGTTTGTGAGTTGCATCAGATTTAATATGCACGGAGCAGCGTGATGCCAATGAGACTGGTTTGCCATTTTTTGCCTGTCTCAACCCTTCATCCAAATCCAGTCCCATACGTCCAAATTGTTGCAAGATAAACTCCCCACTACCAGCTGCGCAACGGCTGCTGAACACCATGTTTCGAACATGTCCCTGGTAAATACAATACACCACAAAGCTCTCGCCTCCCAATGAAAGAACAATATCCGGGTCCAATTGCAAATATCGTAATGCTTTTTCGATACAGACTGACTCGGGACAATAGGGAAGATCAAAAATACTGGATGCCAATGGACCGGTTACAATTGTTTTATGTGATGAATCACTTGATATCCCAGATTGCACCATTTCTCGGACAACTCCGGCCAAATTCCCACCATGTCTTTTATTCTGGACAGCTATCACTTCTCCATCTGATATCTGAACTCTTTTCACACTGACTGAGCCTACATTCCATCCCTCGTTAATCATCATTATCTCCTTTCACAGGTCAAGAAGAAAAAACCTTGAACCACTTTCAGAATAAATCATGAGAATCGGGCAGATCAGTGTCTGAATGTGGATTTTCGGGTGGGGAAAAAGACCTATTGAAATTGGGTCTGGAGGCCTATTTTTGCAATAAGCTGATGTGCTATACTGAAACAGAGACATGGGAAAGGATTCTCATGAACATCCAAAAGAATTATTCTGAATTTCTCAGAAAACTAAATGCTCATCCACATTTAGTTTCATCTTTGATGCTTATGCTTGTTTTGACCTTATGGGGTATCACAACGCTTTCGATCAGCAGTCAAATCGGAAAACCATTTCCTGGATTTTTCTTTAATCCAGCCAGGGTAGTCAGCAGTTTTACCCCCAAAGAATTCACAGGCTGGCAAGCCGGGTTACGACCATGGGATCGAATAATTGCAGTAAATGGCCACAATGTCCGCGAATTAAGGAAATTGGTACAGGGTGCTTCGATAGGTCAAGAGTTCCAATATACCCTGGAAAGAGGGAACCACCAATTGACGATTTCGGTTCCAACAATGGAATTCACACCAGATATCGTTGTTAAAATTTTACCTGCTTACTTTGTATCGTCTCTTGTATTTATTTTTGTGGGTATTTTTGTATACCTCCGCAATTCTACATTCAAAATCAATCGTTATTTGTTGGTATACCTGCTCTTATGGTCATTAGGCCCAAGCATAATATGGGAAAGCTTCTTAAGCCTGAGCAAGTGGATGGGTTATCTATTGATACCTTATGCTATTTCCGCACCTGTTGCAGGTTGGGTTTTATTCTTAAATTTTCCAGTGAATAATACGCGTCAGAGATTCCTCCAAAAATGGAGCCTTGGGCGATGGTATTTGATTTTTGGATTTGTCTCGATTGGTTTAATGTCAGGTTTCCAAATTTTGACCAATATTACTGATGTTGATGGTATGTGGCGAATTTTGGCTTTTGTGATGGGTTGGCCTTATTTTCTGGCATTTGGATTGAGTTCAATTCCTCTGAAACTAATGCCGTTGTTTCTCATCATCTTTCAAAAAGGAGAACGAATATTAAAACAACAGGCATTGGTAGTCATCATCGGTCTTCTTTTAGGATTATCCGGTTGGTATCTTTTTATTTGGGCACCTGCAGCAATTAATGTCGCTCCTGCTTTATCAACTCAATGGAGCGGGCTAATTCCAGCGATTTATCCTCTCTCCATCGGATATGCTATTCTCCGTTATCATCTCCTCGACATACGTGTTGTAGTGAGAAAAGGACTTATCTATTCGCTGCTTACAGCATCCTTGACTGTTGCTTTTGTGCTACTCGCTCTGTTGAGTGCTTCTTTGTACCGGGAATTGACTGGGGGAGAATCCATACTTTCAATGGTGTTACCTGCTTTATTGGTGGCTTTCATTTTCCAACCTGCACGTCACCAGATACAACTTTTTGTTGATCGAGCCTTTTTCCGGAAAGAATATGAAATCCGGCAAACTTTGACAAGATTTAGCCAGAACTTGATCACATTGCGTACAAGATCGGAAGTTGTCAGGTTAGTTCGAGAAACGATCATGAATACTTTAAAAGCGGGTGATGTGAAAATCTGGATACTGGTTGAGGATTATTTTCAGCCTGTTTCGTTGAATAAACATGCCCATCAGAAAATTTCCAAGGATAGTGCTCTGGTTGAATTTTTAAGAAAGAATTCACGTGTGTTTTACCCCCTTTCTGACAATATTTCTGACGAGGCTAAAGAACTTCATGCTATTGGTGCTCATATTGCTGTTTCGCTAAAATCAGCTGATAAATTTACTGGGTTTTTATCTCTTACCGAACGACAGTCCGGAGTTCTCTATAGCCAGGATGACCTCGAACTATTGACCATGATCGCTTACAGTACAGCTTTGGCGATGGAAAATTCGCTATTATATGAAGAAAAAACCGAAATGATGCGCTTGCAGGCTGTTCAAGCAACTTCGATCCAGGAAAAAGAACGCCGCCGGATTGCAAGTGAGCTGCATGATGGAGTCGGTCCATCATTGGCCAGCCTTAATATTCGATTACAAACTGCTCGAAAACAGCTGGAACGTGAAAACAATCCCATTTCCGTGGAACTGGCTGAGATGGCAGAGCAAGCGCAGGAAAATATCCATGACATTCGAAGGTTGATATATGATCTGCGACCATCTGCGTTGGATGAATTGGGGCTAGTACCGGCTTTACGAGAGTATATTAATCGCTATCAAAAAGATCAAAAAATATCAGTTTCGTGTGAATTCAATGATTCCCTTACTAATCTATCCACAGACTTGGAAACAACGTTGTTTCGCATCATTCAGGAAGCCCTGGCAAATGTAGCCAGGCATTCTCATGCCGACAATGTAGAAATTATGATTGATAAAAAAGAATTTGAATTCATTGTATATATTCGTGATAATGGCATCGGTTTTGATCCAGCTTCGCAACAAAATGGAAGTCATTTGGGATTGTGGAGTATGCAGAAAAGAGTTGAACAGTTCGGTGGACGCTTCCAGTTAATAAGTTCAGCAGGTTTAGGAACTGAAATTTTTATTCAAGTACCGATGGACTATATCTCCTCTGGAGGGATTAAAAATGATGGATAAAATCTCTGTCTTAATTGTGGATGACCATACGCTTTTTCGACGTGGCATACGAAAAATGTTGGAAGCTGAGGACGATATCCAGGTTTTAGGAGAAGCATCAAACGGAAATGAAGCCATAGAATTAACCCGTCAACTCATTCCTGATGTGGTCTTAATGGATATTCAAATGCCAGAAAAAGATGGTATTGAAGCCACACGCATCATTCACCGTGAGATGCCCCATATAGGTGTTGTATTTATAACGATGTATGAGAACGACGAGTTTGTTTATCGAGGTTTACAGGCAGGAGGAAAAGGATACATCCTGAAAGATGCAGATCCCGATACCATGTTGCGAGCAATATGCGCAGTTGCAAAAGGGGAATCGTTGTTGGGTCCAACCATCGCCCTCAAAGTAATACGTCAATTTGATGGAATTGAAAAAACCAACGAAAGTATCATGGGTAATCTTACTCCCCGTGAAGTTGATGTTCTGAAACAAATAGCTGATGGATTAAGCAACAAAGAAATTGCACTGAAATTATCAATCAGTGAAAAGACTGTGAAAAATCACATCAACAATATACTATCCAAGCTCCATCTGTATGATAGGACCCAGGCCACTTTATATGCCATCCGTTCTGGAATTGTTAAGATCTAAATTCTTGAAATATTCGATGAGCGGAAAAAACAATCAATCTATTGGTAGTCTGATGTTACTTTTTGATCATCCAAAAAATTCGATCATATGAAATGATGTAATGAATAATTACAATGATAGCCATTCCCCAACCCAAAGTGACATAATTGACATCCATCAATGCCCATGAAGCAAATCCAAAAAATACAACTTCATACATCAAACGCATTACCCCTGGGATCGCAACCGGAGCAGCTCCTGGATCATTGGGAACACGGAATATTCCCCAAATAGCTGCAGCGATCAATGGAATACCAATTGCTAAAACAAACCGCATAAAACCTTCACCTTTTTGCCAACCCCATACCCCCATTGCGAACAATGCAGAAAGTTCAAGCAAGAAACGCAGGGTTAAATTGATTGGATTTGAACTCATTTTTCCCTCATGTGAAGATTGTTTCAAAACCCCATGACTTTTGTGATTGATAATTTTTTATCCAAAGACAATTCCAACAGATAATTGGTTGGTTCGAAAAAAAACAAATAAGGTGTGAAAAGATTATATAAACCAATTCCCTATAGTTCAACCTGGTATACAATCCATACCTGTAAATAATAACAAAGGTTTGAGAGAGCTTATCACTAGCAGCTAGTTACTTTACAATAGACATACGCCATAAGAATTCTCTCTTTTATTAAAGTGAAGATACCTGATTAAGAATTTTGGAAAAAAATGAGCCCAATAGATCAAACAACACCGAAGATAATAATTAAAGGAAAAGATAAGAAAAAATCGAAGCAAACTTTCAATTGGCTTCGAATTATGATTCACGTCATCGGAATCTTACCGCTATTGGAACTGGCATATAAGACTTACGCTAATCAACTGACTGTCAACCCAATCCAGTTCGTTGAACAATTCTTTGGACGGGCAGCGCTGAACATACTGGTTGTGTCGCTTGCAGTCACGCCATTTATCACAATAACAGGGGGGAAAAAACCTGCCAGACACAGCAGAGCACTGGGTTTGTATGCCTTTCTCTATTTTTTATTGCATTTCCTGACATTTGCTGTGGTTGATTATGGTCTTGATTTTCGCGAAATCTTTCGTTTGACCACAGAAAAACCGTTCATTATCGTTGGATCTTTGGCTGGATTTCTCTTATTACTGCTTGCAATCACGTCATTCAAATTTTGGAAGAAATTGCTTGGAAAAAATTGGAAAAGACTCCACAGATCTGTTTACCTCGTAAGTGTGTTGGTGATTTTGCATTACGCCTGGGCAGTAAAAGGATCCATATCAACATTAAGTGGTGATATTGGACGTCCAATCTTAATGGGGTCAATTGTATTCTTGCTTTTGATTTTACGAATTCCACCAATCAAGCAGTGGATAATTAATAGAAGAATGAGAAGATAATAACAAAAAAATTTAGTCTCTTTTCATTTTTATGAATATTTCCAATTAATACAGCTAAATTTTGTAACTACTCAGGGATATGAGTCAAAGATCCAAAAAAATCAGGAT
>Ga0351885_10291_pt2 | contig 15052 bp, 19 predicted proteins | sample TotcelFGM3001L13_FD_206771 | JGI IMG/M metagenome (GOLD analysis project Ga0351885, IMG submission 206771) | Enriched cells from coal bed in the Powder River Basin, Montana, United States - Total cells FGM rep3 HSBNCT.FGM.300.1.L13 ... | reverse complement strand
CCCCTCAAGCAACTGCAAACCTTTCTGGGATCGTACGCCGAACTCAAGCACGATACCTTGCTTTACGTCAAGCAGAATTTTGCCGAGAAAGGCGACGGCGGGGATGAAAACCGGCCGCCGGTGCCCAAAGGTTTTGTGGAGCCGAATATGGCCTTCTGGCAGGAACTCGCCCGGCTGGTGGACTACACCGCGGCCGGGTTCGAGAAATACGGCCTGTTCAAGAAGGAACTGGAAGAATTCGGCCGGTTGAGTTCCTTTAAAGAGCGGATCAGCTTCTACACCTCCCTGGCAGCCAAGGAATTGAGCGGCGCCCCGCTCAGCGAGGAAGAATATGAGAAGCTCCGCAGTGACAACCTCTCTTTCCTGGCGAGTCCGTTTGTCGAGGGAGCCATCCTGGAGGAGAAAGAAAAGCGGGCGGGCCTCATCGCCGATATTCATACCGACGCCGTCAAGGGCCAAATTCTCTATGAGGCCACGGGCGAACCCTACTTCATCCTGGCCCTGGTGGGCAACGAGGGCGTCAGCCGCCTTGCCGTGGGCGCGGCCTACAACTACTATGAGTTTACCGGCCCCCTGGCGAGCCGTTACACCGATGCGGACTGGCAGGCACGGGTGTACAATATCCCGCCGAAGTTGCCGCTGAAGCCCTTCTGGTATAAGCCCTTGATTGCCAAATAGCGTGGAAGACGCGGAAAAAAATCAGGCGATTTCTCCCCAAGCAGATAATCCGCGTGATTGGCTGGCGGAATATCTGCGCCACCGCGCCGGCCTGGCATCTTTGCAGTCAGACTTCCTATGTGATCCTGCCTGTACACGACCGGGTTGTAAGAATCAAGATTTGCAGATCCCGGCGAGCATTATTGATCTCCTGGGCGCGGCCCTGTACCGGGATCAGCCGGTCGCGGCAACTTACCCCGGCAACTATTCCTTGGGGCTGCTCGCCAATGGGCGGGAAGACTGGATCAGAAGGGTTAGCCTGAGATTGAAGAAACCCTGTCCTTGGCTTGAAGATGACCGGTGCAGCATCTATCCGGTCCGGCCCCTGCCCTGCATCCTTTTTCCCGAATATCTCGTTAATGAGGGGAGTTTCGATGCCAATGCCCGGCAAGCCCATTTCAAGGATTATCTCTGTTTCCAGCGCTCTCTATCACTTTCCCCGGAGCGAGCCGGCGTCATGACGCAATTAAAAAAGCTGTGGCAGCGGGAAGGTCTCATTTCCAGTTTTTACCTCTTCAATCACGGCCACTGCCACCTTGACTTCAGCAATCTCCTCCAGGAACTCTCCCGGGAGACCGGAAGCCGAGGCGAGGCGGAAACAGCCGGGGAACCGGAGCCGGGCCGCATCATCCCCCACCGGGTGATGGAGCGCTTTTTTCTGCAACATATTGCCAAAAGCCCGCCTTTTGCCGGGGTGAGTGAGAAGCTCGATCATCTCGATAGCCGAGAGGGACAAACTGGGTTTCGAGAATTGTGGCAGGACGAGCGGCTGATGAAGCAACTCACACGATGCGGGGACGACCGGGCCCTGGTGTTCCGATTCGCCCAAGGGAAACTCAAGGCCAAGCGCCGCAGTCTAAGCCCGCCGGAATATAAATATTACTGAAAAAAAAGGGGGGGGGTAGAGCTACAACTCCCTGAAATGACTGGTCGGGACGGGCGGATTCGAACCGCCGGCTTCCTGCTCCCAAAGCACCGGCCTCGGGCATAAATCCATTAACCACGCTGGTTTAGCATAGTTCGATATCTCCACTTTGACCCTTTCCCCGCTCATTATATCTGTTTTCCGCTCATGGAATCCGCTCACGCAGAAGCGCGGGGAGAGTGGCGCACCATGCTATCCAGGAGTCCGGAGGCCGGCGATGATCAGAGCCTGTTCCGCCTGGCAAAAGAGCGAATCCCCAAGCCCGGCCAGGGCAAGCCGCCGGCGGAAACGGCAAAAAGTGGTCTCATCCGGTACCGGGTCTATTAGGGAGATGCCGCAGAAATATTGCCAGGATAGCCGGTCGCGGAGATTGGCTTCCAAGCCCGGATCGGACAGGCCGAACCAGCGGCGCAGCAACAGGGCCCGGAAGAGTGTCAGGGGCACGTGGCCCGGGCGGCCCCGGGCGGGATAGAGGGCGGCGAGCTGCGCCTCTATGGGGCGCCAATCAATGGCGGCCTGGATCTGCCGCAGAATATCCTCCGGAGGCACCCGAGGCGCCCCCTGAAGGTCGGCAAAGGTTAATTGCGCGTTTTTTTGTCCCAGCACCGCCGTTTATCCTCACCGTAAATCGATCCGCGCAGAGGCCGGGGTGATAAGCATAACATGAGAACGATAGATGATGATAACCAATCAATCAGCGATTATCCGAGAGAAGAATATTGATGACGGCACAACTGGCGGTCATAATATTTATCAGACCGCCGATGGCAGATGGTGGAAAGAGGTTCCATATTGTCCTCCAGATCATTGTGGTACAGGGGAAATAAGGGGAACAATGATTGGGCAGACAATAAAATGGTAAACCATTATGACCGAACAGTAAATCTATCTCCGGTAAGGCCGGGGTGGGTTATAAGTCACTTCGCCCGCATCTCCATCTTGTCGGCCCACCCCAGCCAATCAACTTCGTGCTTGAGCCCCTCTTTAGCCGTCTCTGGCCCAGCCTTAATCAGCAACTCTTGATACTTGAGGCTAATCGTCGGCTTCGGTGGTATCGGAATCTTCACCGGCTCCACCACGGGCGCGCTTGCGCAACTGCTCAAAATAATCAGCGAACTGGTCAGGAGCAAGAGTGTCGATCTTATCTTTTTCATATTGGGTCTCCGCATCCTTTTTGGCATCGGCTTTGAGAATTGCAACGGCTTTCTTGTAGCCGTTCAATTGGCGGGTGAGTAATTCGTTGGCGGCCTTCTGCTTATCGAGCCGCACACCCTGGACATACCAGGCCCCGGAAGCACCGAGGGCCAGGGCCGCGATTAAGACACCGATCTTGACGTAGGTGAAAACGCTCATATCATTCCCCCTTAAACCAGCAAAAAGCCAAGCCGACCGCCAGCCCTGTCAGGAAAGAGCCGGTTACGATAACCATCAAGGCCAATATGGTCACGGATACTACTTCACTGCCCAAAAATCAGACCCAAAAATCAGGGCAATAGCTCCATAAATCGCCAGGAGAAAGAGTATTACCGCGGCGGGTAAAATTATCTTGTCGAATTTTTCAGTGATTTTCATGGGCCATTCTCCCTATTTTTCCACCCATTGACCAGCCGGATAAACCGTGCCATCCAAGGCTACCTTATTCTGCACATAATGAGATTCACGACCCCAGGTCTCATAAATTATTGTCGTGATCAAAACTCCAGCGCAAAAAGACAAAACCCCTGTTATCCAGTACCACATTTTACTCTCCTTCCGGCTTCGGCCCCCGGCGTCCTTGGGGCCTGGAACTCTCCCCCGGGGCCATCGTGCCCAGCATTTCGGTGTAGGTGCGTTTGCTGAATTGGCTCACGGCGAGGCCACCAGCGCCAGCGTAAATGATCGCTGACAGTAGCTTCACCGTGGGTTCTGTCAATCCAAATTTCAATATGAAAATATCATAAACCGATCCGGCGAGGGCAATGGCGACTACAGGGGCACAAAGCATTATGGAAAGAAAATTCGGGGTGCTGACGATAAAATTACTCCGGCTCCACAACTCCCGCCAGAACCCCCGCCCTCTTTTTGTCATGACGTGACCTCATTCCATGGGAAGTTAGGGCCCGGGTCAGGCTTGCGCCCCGGCGCCACGTCCGAGTGCCCTACTACATCGGTCATGGGATAAGCTGCAAATAAGGCCCGGATAACTTCCCGAATCGCTTCCTTTTGAGCGTCTGGCCATTCATCCCCGATACCCACGTTCTCGATACCCACAGAGAAGGCGTTGACGTTGGTCCGGCCATCATATTGCGACCGGCCGGCATGCAAGGCTACCCGATTAAAAGGCACCAACTGGATAATCGAACCGTCTTTGCCAATGACCAGGTGGGCCGATACTCTTTTAGAAGGATCCGGGTTCGCATAACAAAGCCAGGACACGGCCCCCTTCATGCTGTTGTCGCCGGTGTAGTGGATCATGATAAGGGAAGGAGTGATCTCCCTCCCGACATTCGGGGATTCCCGGTACTCAACCTGCTGGCCGTCCACGAACAGTAGATGGTCGAGTACTTCGCACTTCATGGCTAAACCCTCCTATCTCTATTTTCCTTTCCCAAGTTCGATGCGTTCTCTTTCTAACCGGGCATTCTGATTGGTCTTCACTACCGCCATATCTTCAACTAACCTGTAAAGAATTGTATTTGTGGCTCTTTTTTCTTCGGCTGCTGTTTGTTCAATTTTGACTAACTGAGTACAAAGAGCCGAATACCCAGCGTCCATTTTTCTTTCTTGGGCATTAAACCCTGCAAATACTAAAACTCCAACAGCAGTAACCAGGATTCCGATAGCACCCCCGGCCCAGACCATAATTTTGCTATTCAAAGCCCAAGCAACCGGTTCTTTGTTAGGCGATTCCCAAGTTGTTGGGTTATTTTTTTTTGTCATTATCAGTTTCCCCTGCCCTGGCCACCGGCCCCAAGGTCCAGTTATGACAATCAATAATCCGCCCAAACACCCGGCTGATCTCGATGCACACCGCGTCCGCCGAAAACCGCATGCAGCTCTTGATCGTGATCGTGAAGTGCTCCGGCCAAACATCAAAGATCATAAACGAGGTCGTCAGAGGCTGGCAGATGAGCCGTTCCACGAAAGGCTGCATGATGGTCACCCCTTCCCCGCCGCGGCCGTCAGGGAGGGGAAAGGTGCGCACGTCAGGGGCCATCCCGGCCATGTCCATACCCAGGTAATTCACCAGGCGCAGACGACCATCAAGAATCTCCTGGAGGGACCGGGAACCTTCCACCATGCAATCCAGGTTCCAAGTGCGGCATCCAAAGTCGCTCTGAGTAGTCATCCATAAGCCTCCGATGTGTTAAGGGATTAAATTACTACCGGAAACTTTCGTTTGCCATATTGACTTTGCCACTTAGTTTTGATATTAGGCACCGGAAATTTACGTTTCTTTACGGGATCATAATCCAAGTAAACTACCGTTGCCCCAACTTGGTCAATTTGTGATCTTCCTTCAGTATCTTGGTCGGAATAAACAACGGTTACTCCACCCTGCACAATAAAGATTTTTGGATCGGCAGGTTGAAGGGCATAAACAACCGTAAGCCCGGTTTGGTTCAACTGAGTTGAACTGGCAGGAACATAAACTGTTGCTATGCCAGCTTGGTCAATTTGAACTTTATCAGCCATATTTAAGCCGCCGATTTGAGGTAAAGACTGAGGTTCGAAATATCTTCTACCGAGAATACCCCGCCGCCGGGACGTTCTTCCCAAACATTTCTGATAATTCCCTGAGACAAGGCCAGGTCTTTGTCAGCAGAATACTCCACACCTTCCCCACCAATATCAATACCTACAGCCAATCGGGTAGGTTCAGTAGAACTGCCCTTAAAAGCGTAAACCTCCGGAATCACAGCCCTAATAGATTGGGCACCCCCCGGCAGGTCTGGGAACGTCAGGATGTCCACTTTATCAATAGCCGTGGCTTGGAGGTTATCTGTAGCCGAAGGAGGCACCTCATCCACCAGGACATAGTGATCGGTCCCGGCCGAAGGGGTCCATTCTTTCATAGCTCCATCTCCGGTCGGGACCATGAAATAAACCTTGGCCCCATTAGGCCAAGAATTATTAAAGGTGCCCTCAGTATCATGGCTGATAATATCATCCAAATAAATATAAGCTGTTAATTGATTGCTATAAATATTCGCCATACGTAATGATGTAATTGTGGTGTCTGCCCCAGGTTTAGTGTCCCCGGAGAAGGTGACATCTTCGTTCAAGTCAACTCGAAGTGTGATAGTGCCAGAATCACCTATTACAATATGCAGTTCTATGACGTATATCGTACCAGCAGTGAACGCAGTATTGCTGGTTGCCACCAAAGTAGCGAAATTTCCAGTATATATTTCAAGCTTTCTGGAAGTTGCATTTAGCTTAATACCCCCCAAAGTTGTTGACCCGGAAAGCCACCTGAATATGTTAGAATTTTGTATCGTACCACTTTCTATATAACAAAAAGCAAATTGCAGTTTTATCTCTGCTTTAGCGGCCGGAAGAGAATAAGTTATGTAATTCGAATCAGAAGATGGATATGAATTTATTCGCAATGAATATCCACCCGTACGTTTAACAGTAGTTGATGGAGCCACATTCCCACCAGATATCTGGACAACAACCAATTCTGGTGGTACTGCCCCTGCGTCGAAATGAAAAGCGTTTAGAAGGGACATAATTATTCTCCTTATGCAAACTGTTCGGCTTTGATAGTAATTTCATAAGTTCCGGTGTTAGCCAAATCGTTATTAGTAATCCTGACATGCAATTCACTGGTCTCATCCGCATCGCGGTGAAACCACGGCAGCCAGTCCTCGAAAACGACAGCCGGGTCAATTCCGGTAGCCCTATACAAAAGGTCTTCATCCAGGAAAGTATTCTTGGCGAATACCTCAATATCATAGGTTCCGGTAACCAGACCTCCGGTTTCGACCACCTTCAGATAATGCACCAGACCCCGATTCATAAAATCGGCTTGATTAATTTCTTCGTAGCCCCATGCAGCCACTTCAATCGCAGCCGGAGTAAACGTCCGGTCTTGGGTTCCCACCCCGATCACTTTCTCAAAATAACCCAGGAGAAAAACCCGTAAGTTGGCAGTATCAGCCCCGGAAGCGTTCACAAAGAACTGAGCTACCAGGTCAACGTCAACCCCTAAGATAATCGTTCTGGGGTCGTGCTCATCTTGCCAAGCCGAATAAGCCAAGGTGGGAAGCGCAGGGGCGTTCTTCTTGCGGAACTGCACGTTGACCCCGGGTCCAGGGGCGCTGTCCCAAAAGAACACCCGCAAAACCACAGCGGAGCATCCTTGCATGGCGCTGATAAAGCTGCTCAGATCCAGGTCTTCCCAATCGATTGACACCCCACGACCGATCTCGGTCCACACTTCCTGCGGGTCGTCTATCGGGACATATTTCGTGAGTTCTTGTGCACCCAGATCAATGGCAGCCGAACCGATGTCATACCAGTTGGCACCGTCGTTGGTGTACTGCCACTTGTCGGTGGCCTCATTCCAGCGGATAGCGACGTTATCCTCATCGCCACGCTCTACCTCTAATTGACAATCTGTAGTCGGCACCCCAGCCGCATCATTGTTCAAGGTGAACGTCGAACTTGTGGTGCCAATGTCCGTGTTCTGGGTGTGGCCGCCGCCACCGCCACCAGTCCCGGCCAAAGCCCAGGTGCGCACGTCGGTCACAGTTGAGATTGCACCCGAGGCAGTCACCACCTGGAAGAGGGCGATTAGCCCGGAAGTAAAACCTATGACGTTGGCTGAGATGGTGCCGTCAGCCGGGTCCACTTCCACATAATTCGTGTCGTCATCGGCCAGGGTGACATGCCCGGCCACGGTATCGTAAATCACCGAATCGTTGCGGACCTTCCCAGCCATATAGTAAAAATCCAAACCGTCATGGTTATCCGGGTCCTCAGCGTAGAACCCGGACATCGCCGACAGGAGTTGCTCGATTTCTTCCAGACGATCAGCCACTTTGTTAAAGGACTTGGCCCGGGCGACGCTGGTCAACTGATCAGCGTAGTCGTCGCCGTCAAACAGGATGCTCACCCCGGTATAGAGGGCTTTGGCTGATACTATGTGAACATCGTTATCCCAGTCGAATTGCCGGATGGTATCGGTTTGCGGCGAAGCACTCACCGCGGGGTTGCCGGAGGAATCAAGGTACACATAGTAAGTTCCGGTATCCTGGCCAGACATCGAGATGCTGGTTGCAGTGGCCTTAGAGCGGAAATTGCCAGTGGCCCCTGACCAATAGGCCCCGGCGGACACGGCCAAATTATAGGATGGCCCAGTCAGCGTTCCTTCGCTAAAATCATAGGAGCCTATGCCGATAAGCCCTTGCCGGTCGAAAATCTCCTTGAGGCCTACCGGGACCGAAATGTCCCCGCCTGATTGTCCGGTGACCATCCCAAGCAGATAGTTTAAGTTGGTCTCGATAAGGGCGTAGTTCGCATTGTGCTTGGTTATGTAATCCGTCATCCCCTGGACAAAGGCTTTAAATAAGGTCACGCTCATGGCTAATTCTCCACGATCTCTATTAAATTACCGTCATAATCAAATTTCCCTTGCATCCCGTAAGGCAACACGCCGTAACCATAAGGGGCTACCAATGTGCCCAACTCGCCATAAGTCAAGGGCCGGTTAATATTTCCCACCATTCGGGTGCTGATAATTTGCCAAGTGTCATCCACGAAAGACACATAAATCCAATGGGTCGTGGAAGTCACGGTTTTGGAGAGACCAGTAATAGCCCACTTTCCGTTTCCCAGACGGGATAAAGAAACGCCTTTGCCCTGCTCGGCATAGATGACATCTTTGTTATTGGCGGTCACGGGGACGCAGCGCAAGACCTCATCTTCACCGATATCCACATCGCAGGCCCAAACCCAACTACCGGCGGCGTCTTGGTATTGATAAAAGTCGCTGGCGATAGTGCCTTTCTGAGTGGCCTGAGCATCCTCAATGGCCCAATCAATAATCTTCCGGATGCTCATGGGGTCATCACCTTATAACCGTCAATGGTCAAACTAGGGACTTCGCCCCTCTGGATCTTCTTGGAAAGCCCGGCAACCAAAATCTTTCTCCCGTCCGGGATGCCTATGATATCCCCCACCTCCAAAGACGGGTCATCCTCAATGATGATTTTCCGGGGCTTGGTAAGGCATTTCTCCCAAATAAGTTCGGTCACTGCGATGGTATCGGCCTGATCGTGGGTGCCGATAAAGTCATTCTCAATTTCTTTTTCGTTCTCCAGCCAGTAGTCCAGGCCATCTTCCATGGCAATGGAAGTCTTTTCAAGATAAGCGTAGTCATAAGGGGTGCCCCAGATCTCGTATTGGGCGCTGCCGATGGACATCTGGATCAACATGATACTAAGCATGGCGGCCGCCTGGATCACTCTACCCCATGGAACGGTAAAACCAGCAGCTGGCGTTGGGGTTACTTGATAAACGAGTACCGGGCCAGTCGTAAAACCAGTCCCGGTCGGACCTACCTGCACTGGAACCGGAATCAGGCTGGATGAATTAACCGGGAGCGTCTCATCGGGTATAAGAGCCGCGGCAACATAAGCCAGCGCCATCACCGTGGCCAGGATGGGGACCCAAACCGAGATTGCCACCTCGATCTCACCGTGGAACTCATCTTTTTGCTCATAGCTTTCAATTCCCACCGGGAGGAGGCCGGAGTTCACCGACTTGATCACCTCCATGGTAGAGCCGTCAGCCCGTTGCTTATGGTCGTCCGACCACCAGCACTCAAGACGCTCACTCATCGAGAAAAAGCCGGTGGTGACCTGGGCGTCTCCCAGCTTCTGGTAGGCACTATCAACCCGGGACAAATCAGCGTCCAGAAAAATCACTTTAACTTTATTGGTACCATCCTGACTGTTTTCCGGGACCTCCATCTCTACACAACTGACATAATCTGCCAGTGTTTTGTCAAGAGGCCGTTGCAGGCTCTTATTGACGTAGGTGAGTTTGCCCTCACCATCGAAGTAAGGCGAGTAGCAGACCACTTCCAGGAGGGATGAAATACCATCCCAAGGGGTCACCTGAGACAACTGGTTCACCTTGTGCTTGAACTGCCGGCCCAGGGTGAAGGGGATGCGCATCTCTGCCGCAGTAAGCCCCATGAAGGTCTCGCAGATATCATAGAGGGCGACCCCCAGGTCGGTTCCCACCGAATACTCCTGTGTGGTGATCTTGCGGCGTTTGAAGGCTTGCGTGTCAGCCCGCCCGAAAACCGATACCTTGGATGTGACGCTCCCACTATGCCGGGCCTTCTTCCAACCCACCTGGCCGTGAATCTGCCCGGTAAACGAAGTAATCCAATCAGTCTCATCTAAAACTTCGTCACCTTCTACCAGACGAAGAATGGCCCCGTCGACCAGATAATTTCGATATGGACCGGTATCCGGGTGGAAAAGATTTCTCGGGTCTACCATGGTGAAACTAAGTTTTGTGTCCGACCAGGAAATCTCCGAGGTGTAAGGTGTAATATCCTGTGGCACTGGCAAGGATGAACTGAGGCTGCTGGTGGCCGAAGCTATCTGTGAAATTGTAACCGTCGCGGGGTCCCAGGCGTAAATCTTGTAAGCCGGACGGCGGCGGCGACCATTCAGCACATCTCGAAATGCAGCAGAGATAGAACGCACCGTTAAGCTTCCCCAATAATACGGAACTGAAACGTCACATCAAAGGGAATCAGATTCCCTTGGAAAAGAGCAACAAAGTCAAAACTCACGATATCCTGTCCGCCTACCTGGACGCTCTCGATCTGGATATGATAAGCTTGCTCTGTTCGATCTTTCGGGCACCAGGTGATATAGCCGCTATATGGCGGATAGGCGAAATACTCGTACAAGCGCCGCAGCATAGTAACAGTCATCCGGGACCGGCTGTCTGATCCCTTCCAAACCTCCTTGACCGGGCGGTCCGGGAGATACCCTTGCCACTGGACGATCTGGGCCGAGGCGATGGTGAGTTCGGCCTTCACCTGGGGACGGTTGGTCATGGGTACGGAATCGAAGTTCTCCCACTGATCCGGGTTTGTCTCGTAGAAAAGCGGCGGCAATACGTCGCCAGGATAGCGCAATTCCCGGACTGCCAAGGACCCGGCGTTCTCCGGATAGAGATAGAGGTCCTCAGACTCCTCGAAATATTCCGGGGCGGCAATCACCGTGAAGGTGGTTCCTGAGGTCAGCTCAGTCATATTACGACTCCTCTACGGTTACTGCCAGTTGCAGGGTTTCTTCACAAGGACCATCCGGGGCCTGGTACTGGAAACAGGCACGGCCGTTTAATTCGGTGCCTGAAAAAGGGGTCGCCAGGCGGCCTTCCACCGGGGCAGCCATCTCACCCTCTACGGTATAGGGTGTCAGTCCTTCTCCAGCGTCGCCGATCAAGTGCGCCGCCAGGATGATGCGGTTCCCGGCCCGAAGCGAAGTCACCGGTACAGGTTGGGTAAGTTGGGCAGGTTTCACCATCGGGTAATAAAACTCCAACTGGTGTTGGCAGGCGCCGTCCGCCGCGTCCGGGCGCTGCCGGAATACCACCACCCGCTTGCGCTTAGTGTCGAAGGTGATGAAATATTTAACCGTGTCCGCTTCCGGATCCTGGACCGTGGACATCATCTCCCATCGGGGTATCTGGTAATCGGCCTTGAGAATAACGCCATCCTGAGTGATCACCCAGCAATAGTTGCGGGACTCGTAAGCCAGATAACTCAGGACATTGGGCAGCCGGAGTTGAGCGAATCGCTCAGGCGTGGTGCTGATATTGCGCCAGCAGTCCAACGTCCAGTTCGCCGCGGCCGCCAGCAGATTGTCGATCCGGTTCACCACGGCATAGCTATAGACGGACTTCGGGCTCCAGGTGTAAGGATCAACCCACCAACCATTAGTTGCAGGCTCGGCGTTCTCCCACATGATTTCCCGGATTTTGTACTCACTGTTCCGGCAGGCATATATCTTATTAAAACTTCCCATGGTGGCTTTTTGGGTATAGGCCACCCCGGATATGCCGATCCATGACCCATTGCCAATGCCTATATCAAAAACATCAGCCTGGTTTAACCATTGACCAGTAGCAGCGTCAAATTCATATCTGCGAACATCCCAACCAGGATAATAGGTCGTCTGCAGCATGATATGGGCAATGATTCGATCATTTCCCGGTTCATAAAAAAAGTTAACTACTGAACTTGTGGACTGCTGGTAATGCTTCGGACAGGTGAGCAGAGGCTTATTATAAATATAATATTCTATGGGTCCGGGTGGCGGGACACACGACCCGTTGTCAACATATTCCATGCACGGTGAAACTGTGTTTAAAGGCCAAAGACCCATTTATAATACCACTCTGGCTTTGATCTTGCACTGGCCGGTAGAGCCATCATCCGGCCCGATATAGAGATTCGAGGCGTAACCGTCAGCATCCGTGAGATTGCCGTACTTATCCAGTGAGCCGATGATTCCGCCACCCACACCTTCCAGTTCCCAGTTCACCCACCAATTAGGTAAGGGCTCACCATCCTGGCCAGTAAGCCGGACCCTCACCAGATTGGCCTTGAGCCCGTAGACAGTTGCAGGCTCGAAAACCGGGACGGAAAGGCCATTGGGCCACAATTCCCCACAATAGACCCTGGTCTTGTGGTCCGTACCGATGGTGAAAAACAACTTGAATGTACTGTCATAGGCCGCCACCTTGAAGGGGTCGATGCGGCCGGTGGCCAGGACCCGAGGGCTGCTCAGGTAATCCATGATGGCCACCTTGCCGCTGCTCTTGCACATTCCTGCCACCTGGCCCTGCTGTACCCAGGCGATGGAAGCGAAGTATTCCCCGGCGTTGTGAATAAGTTCACCGGTTTTTGTGCCGTCCTCCAGGCTATAGATGTCTATCCTACTGCCGTTGTATTGATGTATATAGACCTGGTTAATGTCATCAATAAACTTGGCGACCGCCGCGGATGGCATTAACCCTCCCGGAATGGGCCAGGCCGGGTTTAACACCTCGTTGGGGTCAGGCAGCCCGTTAATCTCAAAGGCCGGATGGACGGTCCCGGTAGTAGTGCAATAAGCCGGGAACCCCTTCACCCGCCCCAGCATGACGTAACTGCCGGAGGGCTTGCCGAACTTCACCTTGGTACCGTCACGAAATACCCGAGACCATTCATAAACAGATTGAGCCAGGAAAGCATCCCAGGTGCTTACATAGTACAGGTACTGCCAGTAATCCCCGGTCGCAACCGGCTGTGACAGTTTGGTGCTCTCAAATATCTTCTCGTTCATCAGTCCAGCACCGCCTTGACCGTCACCCGGTCGTAAAGCCCGGATTCCTGACCATATTTTACTTCACCGAATTTGTAGTGCATGCCGTAGCGGATCAGGGGGGGCTTCTTGGGCGCCAGGTAAATGTTGGTCGCATGCTTGCTGGCATCCGTAAGCGTGAGACCCGAGTTTGCTTCATTGACCGGGTGCCAACGGACGGTCCCGCCATACGGTATCCTGATGCCATAATAAAACCCCGTGCCAAACCGTATGGGGCTTACTCGATAACGGGGTCGCTGTAACCTCCCAACCGGAGGCCAGGGCCCTTCGCCTGGCCGTGGATCAATGGCTTCAAGGGACCAGTAGACGGCCTGGTCATCGGCGGTGCCCAGGAAGGTCAATACCCCGCCCCCGCTTATGTAGGTGTCGAAAGGAGTTTTTAGGCGGTCACCCATGTCAATCCACAGCGGTTATTTCGATACGTCCTGAGACATTGCCGTTGGCCAGCACCATCACCGGGTTCATGACGCAGCGCTCCTCTGCCAGCACCTGTTTGATGCGCGCCGCGGCCCGTTGTTCCCGGCCCAAACGGTCGGCCTGGAGCATGGACTTCATTTCTGCCGGGGTGGGAGCAGACTTCCCCTCATCCTCCACAGCTTTCAGTTTGTGATCGGGCATGGTATAAATTCCTCTTACGCTGAGGCCATAAGGCCCAGGTTTTCCAAGTAAAGGTTGATATTCGCAGCCCACGCAGCCAGGGCGGTAACATCCGCGGCAGGATCGGCCAGATGCGCCTGCTGGTAGAGCTTAATGGTCTTGCCCAGTTCCGTCAGGAAATGGAAGCAGGCATTGCCCGCCGCCTGGTCCTGCACCCACATCTGCGCCATGTCCGCCGGATAGGTGCTGGGAGCCGTGCCCAAGGCAACGCCGACGACCTTAACGGCTGAATCGCCCACTGCGCTTGCCCCGACCATGACGTTCCCGGCCGCGTCCACAGTCACCGCTTCCGGGTCGCCGTCCGAAGCCCATAGTTTACTGTGCTTATGGCCGGGGTCCTGCGCCGCCGTCCAGGCGTCAGCCCCCCCAGTGCCCCCGTTGGCCACCGGCAGCACCCCGTCCACGTGGGTAGTCAACCCCACTTTCCCCCAACTGGGGGCATCCCCGGAAAGCAGGACGTTCCCTGCGGCCGCCTTGGTAAGTGCCGCCAGGGTGTTTACGGCCGAGGCATAAAGCAGGTCCCCAGCCGCTACTGCCGCCAGGCCGGTGCCGCCATACACAGGTGCCAGAGGATTTACAATCTGGGCACTGACTGTGGACAACGTCCCTACCCCAGTAATATTATGGCTCCCCATCGCCAGGTTGCCCGACATGGTGTCCCCGGCCTTGGCCACTTTGAGGGCTACCTGAGCATCCACATAGATTTTACGAGTTGCATCGTTATCAGCTATGGGATCAGAGGCCGGGAGGATAGGAATGCTTGAGAAGGTCTTGACCCCGGCGATGGTCTGGGCCCCGGTTTTGGCCACCAGATTGGCACTATCCGGGCCGACGGGTTTCCACAGGTGGTCGGCGGGGTCCCGGGAAAACACGTCCCCGTCAAAACCACCAGTAAAAGCCCCGGCGGTGTGCGTGTGGCCCGGATCAGAGCTAGAAGGGTTTCTTAACTTATAATCCAGGCTGCTCACCACCTCGGAATTATCAACCCCCACCTTGGCTTCCAGGTTGTTCAGGTGGGCCGCTTCAATCTCGGTCACCCCGTCTATGGCGCCGGTCAGCGTGCTGGGAAACGACATGATCTACTCCTTCACTACCTCAAGATTGGGCCCGTATTTCTCCAGCAGGGGGTGAATCAAACTCTCCGGGTCGGGGCCGGCCGCCTCTTCAATGACATGGCCGCTTGCCGGGTCCGACACTCTGGCCAGATACATCTCGCCCGGCTTGAAGATCTTCGCCGTGTAGCCAAATATCGCCAGGCTCTCCAGTTGCTCAAGAATATGATCAACCACCTCTCCGGGCCGGTGCATCCACGATTGAAATTCTGCCGGGATTCGCTCCGGGGCCAGGTTGATGGGGCGGATCGCCGGAT
>Ga0351885_10347_pt1 | contig 15070 bp, 6 predicted proteins | sample TotcelFGM3001L13_FD_206771 | JGI IMG/M metagenome (GOLD analysis project Ga0351885, IMG submission 206771) | Enriched cells from coal bed in the Powder River Basin, Montana, United States - Total cells FGM rep3 HSBNCT.FGM.300.1.L13 ... | reverse complement strand
CACCGTGCGTGCTCAGGAAGTATTCGAGCGCCGTCAGCCCTTCGCGGAAGTTGGAGCGAATGGGCATGGCGATGATGCGCCCGTTCGGGTCGGCCATGAGGCCGCGCATGCCTGCCAACTGGCGAATGGGGTTGATGCCACCCTTGGTTGCGCCCGACTTTGCCATGGCGCCCAGCCCCTCGGTGGGGTTGAGCAGATCCTTGACGTGCTCGGTCACGTCATCGGTGGCGCGCTGCCACAGTTCGACGCGCTTGTTGTAGAGTTCGTCGTCGGTAATCAGGCCGCGCCGGTGCTGGCGCTCCGCCTCTTCAACCGCAGCGGAGGTTTTCTCGAGGATCTCCTGCTTCTGCTCGGGCACGCGAATATCGCTGACGGCAATCGTGATGCCCGAGCGCGTGGCGTACTTGAAGCCCAGGTCCTTGATGCTGTCGACGAGCACGGCCGTCTTTTCGCGGCCCAGGTGTTTGTAGCACTTGCCCACCACTGCATCCACGCCCTTGCGGTCGAGCGTCTCGTTGATGTACCAGAGCTCCTCGGGCAGTGAGCGGTTGAAGATGACGCGCCCGACTGTCGTCTTGATCAGGCGTTCCTTGGGCCAGTTTGCACCCAGCAGCCCCAGCACGCGCAGTGCTTCGCGCACGTCGTCCATGGCGGCGTCACCAAAGCTGGTGAACTCTTTGACCATTTTGCTCTCGCCCTGCGCAAAGTGGTCCATGAGTGCACCCACGGTCACAATCTGGTTCGTGCGAAGAGCCAGCTTGACGCGATCGCTCACGGGCAGATCGTCAATCGACATTTCGTCGAACTTGTGGGTGAAGCGCACCGTAATTGGCTGGCGCAGGCGAATCGCGCTCATGTCGTAGGCGTATTCGGCCTGGTCCATATCCGAGAAACTGGGCAGCCTGTTCGGATCCTTGGCAGGCTCCTCCACAGTCAGGTAGTAGACGCCCATGACCATGTCCTTGGAAGGACCGACGATGGGGTCGCCGCTGGAAGGCTTGAGCAAGTTGCGCGACGCCAGCATGAGGTCGCGCGCTTCCTCAACTGCCTTCTCGCCCAGGGGCACGTGCACAGCCATCTGGTCGCCGTCGAAGTCGGCGTTGAAGGCCGCGCAGGTGAGCGGATGCAACTGGATCGCGCTGCCTTCAATCAGCACAACTTCGAAGGCCTGAATACCCAGGCGATGCAGCGTCGGCGCACGGTTGAGCAGCACCGGCCGCTGGTGGCAAATCTCCTCGAGCACATCCCACACCTCGGCCTGGCTGCGGTCCACCATGCGCTTGGCGCTCTTGATATTGTGCGCAAAGTTGTACTCCACCAGGCGGCGCATGACAAAGGGCTTGAAGAGTTCCAGCGCCATCTTCTTGGGCAGGCCGCACTGATGCAGCTTGAGCGTCGGCCCAATCACGATGACCGAGCGGCCCGAGTAGTCAACGCGCTTGCCCAGCAGGTTGCGGCGGAAGCGCCCCTGCTTGCCCTTGAGCAGGTCGCTCAGGCTCTTGAGCTTGCGCTTGCCGCTGCGGCTGACGGCGCGGCCACGCCGCCCGTTGTCCACCAGGCTGTCGACAGCCTCCTGCAGCATACGCTTCTCGTTGCGCACAATCACATCAGGCGCACCCAGTTCCATGAGGCGCTGGAGGCGGTTGTTGCGGTTGATCACGCGCCGGTAGAGGTCGTTCAGGTCGCTTGTGGCAAAGCGGCCGCCATCGAGCTGCACCATGGGGCGCAGGTCAGGCGGGATGACAGGCAGCGCCGTCATCACCATCCACTCGGGGCGGTTGCCGCTCTTGCGGAAGTTTTCGGCCACGCGCAAGCGCTTGGCGGCCTTTTTGCGCCGCTGCTTGCTCTTGGTGGTGCGGATTTCGCGGCGCAACTCCTTGGCCATCTTGTCAAGGTCAATCTTGGCAACGATGTCGCGGATAGCTTCAGCGCCCATGCCCGCCTGGAAAACATTGCCCCAGCGGTCGGCCAGTTCGCGATAGCGCGTCTCGGTGAGGAGCTGCTGCTCTTCGAGCCCCTTGAGGTCGTCGAGGCTGCGCTCCATCTGCGTCAGGATCTTCGCTTTCCCGGTCTCGATTTCCTTGTAGAACTGGCTCAGCTCAGCGTCGGCGTTCATGCGCAGGTGCTCGCGCTTGGCGGCAATCGTCTCGCGAATCTCCGCCTTCTCACGGTCCGAATCGCTCGCCAGCCGATTCAGTTCTTTCTGCACCATGTCATTGACGGTGTTCTCGTAGTCCGCCGAGACCATGATGCCCGCCTTGATGATGGGCTCTTCAACCCAGCTCAGACGCTTGCCTTCGGCGGCCTTCTTGTTCTTGTTGATGGCAATCCACGTCTGCAGCGTCTGCGCCTCGCCGATAATGGCCGATGAGCTCTTGTTGATGCGCTCGTCATTCTGGGCGAGAGCCATCTCCTCCTCGGCGTCCATCTCGGCCAGGGCGGCATCACGCCGCGCCTCGGGCTCGCCCACGCGGTCGGCGTATTCGGCGTCCACCTTGTCAAGGCGCTGCTTGAGGTCGCGCTCGTGGCGCTGGATGGCGCGGCTGCGCGCGTCCTCGTTGACATTCGTCACGATGTACTGCGCAAAGTAGAGCACGCGCTCGAGATGGCGCGGGCTGATGTTGAGCAGCAGCCCCAGCCGGCTGGGCACACCCTTGACGTACCAGATGTGGCTTACCGGCGATGCAAGCTCGATGTGACCCATGCGGTCGCGGCGCACCCGGCTGGGGGCCACTTCCACACCACACTTGTCGCAGACAATACCCTTGTAACGCACCCGCTTGTATTTGCCGCAGGCACATTCCCAATCGCGCGTCGGCCCAAAGATGCGCTCGCAGAAGAGCCCATCACGCTCCGGCCGCAGTGTGCGGTAGTTGATCGTTTCCGGCTTCGTCACTTCACCATAGGACCACTCCCGAATCTGCTCGGGCGAGGCCAGCGAAATGCGAATGGCATCAAATGATTGAACTTCCATGAATCGTCTCCCGTCACTCCACGTTGATCCGGCTCATGGGGCCGGGCACGTTCAGGCTGAAGCCCAGCTTGGGCAGATTCTCGATCGTCTCTTCCTTGCCGAACTGGATGACCTCACCCTTTTCGTTGATGACCTCAACGTGGAGGGCCAGGCTCTGCAATTCCTTGACAAGCACACGGAAAGATTCGGGCACGCCGGGGCTCTGAATCGGCTCGCCCTTGACAATCGCTTCGTAGGTCTTCACACGTCCGCTCACGTCGTCGGACTTGACGGTGAGCATCTCCTGCAGAATGTGCGCCGCGCCGTAGGCCTCCAGCGCCCACACTTCCATTTCGCCAAAGCGCTGGCCACCAAATTGCGCCTTGCCGCCCAAAGGTTGCTGCGTCACCAGGCTGTACGGTCCGGTGCTCCGTGCATGAACCTTGTCTTCCACCAGGTGATGCAGCTTGAGCATCTGCACAACGCCAATCGTCACGGGCGAATCGTAAGGCTCGCCCGACTTGCCGTCATAGAGGCGCTGCTTGCCGGTGGTGGGCAGCGGCCAGCCAATCTCGGCGCTGTACGCTTCGGCCGCCTGCTGCAACGCTGCGCCCCGGAGACCGGCGGCGTCACCCTCATGGCGCTTCATCCACTCGATGAGGGCCGCATCAATGGCCGCTGTGTTCTGTTCGGCGGTGGTGCGGCGCTCCTTGTAGAGTTCGGGAACGATTTCGTCGGCGGCATAGTCGCGCTCGCGCAGCCACTCGCGCACCCAGGCGTTGCGCGCATAGGCATCGTCACGGTAGATGCGCTCGGCGTCGTAGCCCATCGGCTCCAACTGGTTGATCAGGAAGATTTGGCGCGCCTCGCGATCGTCCGCAATTTCCTCGTTGGAGATGTCGTCCTGCTCGGCAATGAAGGCCCAGGCGCGCGCCGTGGCATCCACCCACGCGCGGTCGATCATCCACGAGCGGGCCAGTTCAGCCTCAATCTCCTCTTCCTTGGCGCCGTCGAAGACGGGCGTCTCGGCCTTGAAGCCCAGGCGGCTGGCAGCCCAGCCCAGGTGCGCCTCGAGAATCTGGCCGATGTTCATGCGGCCCGGCACGCCCAGCGGGTTGAGGATAATGTCTACCGGTGTGCCATCCTCAAGGAAGGGCATGTCCTCCACAGGCACAACCTTGGAGATGACGCCCTTGTTGCCGTGACGGCCGGCCATCTTGTCGCCCTCGGTCAGGCGGCGGCGCTGCGCCACGCTCACGCGCACGATCTTCTCCACGCCGGCAGCCAGGTCACGGTGCTCGTCGCGGTCAAAGACCTTGACATCCACCACCTTGCCGCGCTCGCCATGGGGCAGCCGCAGCGAGGAGTCCTTTACCTCACGCGCCTTCTCACCAAAGATGGCACGCAACAGCTTCTCTTCAGGTGTCAGTTCCGTCTCGCCCTTGGGCGTAATCTTGCCCACCAGAATGTCGCCGGGTGTCACCTCGGCGCCAATGCGGATGATGCCCTGCTCGTCGAGATCCTTGAGCGCATCCTCACCCACGTTGGGGATGTCGCGCGTGATCTCTTCGGGGCCGAGCTTGGTTTCGCGGGCGTCAATCTCGTGCTTCTCGATATGAATCGAGGTGTACTTGTCATCCTGCACAAGGCGCTCGCTCACAAGGATGGCATCCTCGAAGTTGCCGCCTTCCCACGACATGTAGGCGACGACCACATTCTGCCCCAGCGCCAGCTCGCCATTCTCGGTGCTGCTGCTGTCGGCCAGAACGGCGCCTTCATCCACCCGTGCGCCCTTGAAGACAACCGGGCGCTGGTCAATGCAGGTGCTCTGGTTGCTGCGGTTGTACTTGCGCAGGTGATATTCGCGTGCGGTGCCGTCTTCCTCCTGCACCACAATGCGGTCACCGGAGACGCTGACAACTTCGCCCGCGTTTTTGGCCACAATCACCTGGCCCGAATCAACGGCCGCCTGCCATTCCATGCCCGTGCCCACAATGGGGGCCTCGGGGCGAATGAGCGGCACGGCCTGGCGCTGCATGTTGGAGCCCATAAGCGCGCGGTTGGCGTCATCATGTTCGAGGAAGGGAATCAACGCCGCCGACACGCCCACAACCTGCTTGGGCGAGACGTCCATGTAGGCAAGCTGCTCGGGCAGGGCAAAGAGGTAATCCTCTGCCCAGCGCGCCGAAGGGCGCGGGTTGCGGAACTCGCCCGCTGCGTTCAGCGCGGACGATGCCTGCGCCACGTGCATCAGTTCTTCTTCGTCCGCTGTCAGATAGACCACGTCGCGGCTGGCATAGGGCTTGACCTGCACCTTTTCCACGCCCGCGGCAACAATCTTTTTGGCCAGCGCCTCGTCAATGACTGCACCCTTCTCGGCCACCTTCTTGCCCTTGCCATTTTCCACGTCGGCAGAGAGGGTATGGCCCACCATTTCGTTCACGTCCGCCGCCATCTCCTTGAAGACCTTGCGGTAGGGCGTTTCGATAAAGCCGTAGTCATTGATGCGCGCAAACGAGGCCATCGAGCCGATGAGGCCGATGTTGGGGCCTTCGGGCGTCTCAATGGGGCAAATGCGGCCATAGTGGCTGTAGTGCACGTCGCGCACGTCAAAGCCGGCACGCTCGCGGCGCAGGCCGCCAGGTCCCAGGGCGCTCAGGCGGCGCTTGTGCGTCAATTCGGCCAGCGGGTTCGTCTGGTCCATGAACTGACTCAACTGGCTGCCGCCGAAGAACTCGCGCGTCGCCGCCACGACCGGGCGGATGTTGAGCAGGCTCAGCGGTGTAACCTGTTCGGGGTCGCGCACCGACATGCGCTCGCGCACCACGCGCTCCATGCGCAGCAGACCAATGCGCAGCTGATTCTGAATCAGCTCGCCCACTGTCTTGATGCGGCGGTTGCCCAGGTGGTCGATGTCGTCGGCGCGCCCCTTGCCGTTGTTGATGTTGATGATGCGCTTGACGACCGCAATCAGGTCATCCTGCGTGAGGATACGCGATTTCTCTTCGAGCCCGAGGCGACGGTTGAGCTTGTAACGCCCCACCTTGCCCAGGTCATAGCGGCGATTGGTGAAGAGCAGGTTCTGCATGAAGTTCTGCGCGTTGTCCAGCGTGGGCGGGTCGCCCGGGCGCAGCTTCTTGTAGAACTCAAGCAGCGCGTCGTTGACGCCCTTCTCGCTGTCTTCGGTGGGGTTGGCGGTGGGGTCGCGCTCCAGCGTCGACTCGATGAAGGGGTGATCCATGTTGTCATCAGTGTCGGCAAAGATCTTGCGAATCTCGTCGTCCGTGCCAAAGCCGATGGCGCGCATGAGGATGGTGACCGGCAGCTTGCGCTTGCGGTCGACCTTGACGCTGATGATGTCCCGCTTGCTGGTCTCAAACTCGAGCCACGCGCCGCGGCTGGGGATCATCTTGCCGCCGGCCAGGTCGCGGCCGGTGCTGCGATCCTCTTCCACGGTAAAGTAGACACCCGGTGAGCGAATCAACTGGCTCACGACTACGCGCTCGCTGCCGTTGATGATAAAGGTAGCAGATTCGGTCATCAGCGGGAAGTCACCCATGAAGACTTCCTGCTCGCTGATTTCGCCCGTGTCGCGGTTCACCAGTTTGACGGTGACCCAGAGCGGGGCTGAGAAGGTAATGTCGCGCTCGCGGCACTCGTCTTCGGGATATTTGGACTCGCCGAAGTGAAATTCGCCGAAGTGCATCTCCAAATTCTTGTTAAAGCTGGTAATGGGTGAAATTTCGTCAAAGAGTTCGCGCAAGCCTTCCTCTTTGAACCAATTGAAGCTGCGCAGCTGCACCTCAGTCAGGCGCGGCAAATCGAGGACCGATGGCGTACGCGCGTAATTCTTGCGCTCAGTACGCTGTCCCCTTCCCGTTTGGCTTCCGTTGGCAACCAGTGTCATGTCGCTTCAGCTCCTTACACGTTTCGGCACGGCAATCGCGGTACAGGAAATTGCGTTCTGCAATGCAGTACAGTCAGAATGCGGTACGGTCAAAATGCAGTACAGTCAATAAGCGGTATAGTGCCTGTCAATATTGACAGGCAATTCTAAACAATCCGGCTTGTTGCAGGTGACAAATTCACTGTCACTCAACTGGGTTTAACCTCTGTCACGGCAAGCGCGCATCTGGCGACTCGACTTACGGCGTGCGATACGGGCTGTTTGTGCAAAAGCGGCAAATGGAGTTCAATGAAGGACAGACTGCTTGCAGCAAAGCACTACGCCTTCGCACTGCGCCCGCCACACGCTACACAACAAGCGCACTGTGACGCCAAAAGGCAACAAGACACCAGAGTAGGTGGAAAAACCGTCGGCGACGCCGGTCTACCATCTACAACCTGGTGTCTACGCAAAGCATCAAGAATGCGTCAATGCGGACCCATACTATCCAATTGTAGACAACAAAAAATCAGGTTCTCGCTCGGGGTTCGCCGCCCACACTGCGGGCTTGAAGTAAATCGGCATGTCACCCTGATTGCGCACCTGATTCCTTATGGCGCACGCGCTGGGACAATTGTGTGCGTGCGGTTGCAGCGTTGGCTGCAAACAATGGGCATAAAACCGCTGCATCGAACGCACATGGTGAAATCAGTCCTGCGCGGCGATGGGGCTTGGTGCATCGGTACATGTTATCGTAGTGTGCGTACAATGTCAAGTTAGAGATGCATTAGAAATCAATGCGTCGCGCACTGATCAGCGCCCAGCCACTGATGCGGCCTCTGAAGAGGCGCGACGGTGGCTGATTGTGTGCACCAAAGCAGCCTCGCCCTAACTCCAAACTGGAAGATTCCCCGGCACGCGTGCACACTGTGCGCTTGCACATGTATTATGGTATACTCCACGTAGTCACGACGGGGGTTGCGTGGTGCGGGACCGGATTCGTGCAACCTGCATCACGCCAGGGCAATCTGAGCCGTATTTGAGCCGATAAAGCTCGCGCACAGGCCACGGCACACGCACCCGTCGAGCGCAGCACCGGGACGCTCATTCATCGCTGCCTTTCATTGCTGGGCATTGCACCCGATGCGGAATCCTCTGGCACGGCTCGCGCTACGCGCTGGTTGCGCCGCTTCTCCATTCTCTCCGACTGCAGGCGCCTCACCGGCGTTTGCACACTTTGGCGCGTGGCCTGCCGTCGCGCAATTTGCCGCGCCCGGCCATGGTTGCCGCGCGCCATTTTCTCCAATCACGAGCGCCAGTCCCCGCACAACGACGCACAAAACACCGAGCAGGTCTACGCGAACCACTGTTGCAAAGATCGCAACAAATGTCGGCGCGCGGCGGCTCCGCGCACGCACCCCGAGTACCTCAATTCGCTATGCGCAATGTACTGGGTCACTGTCGCAAGAGCTTGCACAACACCATCCTCTTTACGCGCAATTTGGCCTACGATATCCCAACTTTCGCAACTTGGGAGTAGACACGCATTGGCATATCGGCTATACTGTGGGAGGTTCTGGGACGAAGTGGGAGAACATCCCTGCGACGTGGCGGTTTGCGAAACAATGTGGGTGGTGGCACTTGCAGCGCCTGCTGGCTCACGGGCCATTTGCTGTCCATCTACCCATACACAACAGAAGCCGCAACTCTGCCAGCCACGCAATCTCGAACCCACGGCTGACATTTTGCTCAGCAGCGCAAACGCAAAAAATCCAATTGAAAGCAGCTGCAGCTCCCGCAGTCCGCACAACCGAACGGGCAGTCGCTCCATCGGCGCCCCTTTCTTTGCTGTTGGCAATTTTTCGGCGGCTTCTGCAGGCAGCGCCTGAACTCAGTGGAATTTGAGTGGCATCAACCATGTTTCTCGGCCAGTATCAGTATGCTCTCGATAGCAAGACACGGCTGACAATTCCCGCCAAGTTTCGCGAGGAATCGGCGCCGGCACTGGTGTTCACCCGCCACCCCGGCGAGAGTTGTCTGATTGCCATGCCCATGGACGAGTGGGGGCGCTTCACCGAGAAGCTCAACAATCTGCCCATGGTGGACACCGATTCGGCTCTTTTGCGGCGCATCATCTACAGCGGGGCCGAAGATCTGCGCCTGGACGGCCAAGGCCGCGTGCTGCTCAGCCAGCGGCTGCGCGACTTCGCCCATATCGGCGCTGAAGTACTCATCGTGGGGCTGGGCAACCACATGGAAATCTGGAATCCCGACGCCTGGAACGAGATTGAGCACCACTTCCAGGAAACAGAACTGAACCGCAAAGCCTTGACGGCGCTGGGCATCTAGCAAGAGTTGGGGCAGAGGCGAAAGGCCAGTATCTGCGTGGCGGATGTGCAGTTCGTAGCGCCCGACCCCGAAGAAACGCAGCACGTTCCTGTCCTGCTAAACGAGGTGCTGCACTATCTCTCAGTGCTGCCAGGGGCGAAGGTGATTGACGGCACGCTGGGCGGCGGCGGACATACCCGCCGCATCCTCGAGCAATCGGCCCCAGATGGCAATGTGCTCGGCATTGACGCCGACCCGGCGGCCCTGCGGCGCACACAAGCCCAGTTGGCGGCGGCTATTGCCGAGGGACGCCTCACGATTGTGCAAGGGCGGCTGGAAGAGATTGAGGCCAACGCCGTCGCCAACGACTTTGCACAAGTCGACGCCATTCTGGTGGACCTGGGCGTCAGCACCTTTCAACTGGAGACAGCGCAGCGAGGCTTCTCCTTTGGCGCCGACGGGCCGCTCGATATGCGCTTTGACCCCCTGCAGGGGCCCAGTGCCGCCGATGTGGTGAACACCTGGGATGAAGGTGAGATTGCCAATCTTATCTTCCGCTACGGCGAGGAGCGCCACAGCCGGGCGATTGCACGGGCGATTGTGCGCAGCCGGCCGATTGATTCTACGGCAGCCCTGGCCTCGATTGTGGAGCGGGCCGTTGGCGGACGCAGGGGTGCACGCATTCACCCCGCCACGCGCACATTTCAGGCGCTGCGCATTGCCGTCAACCGGGAGCTGGAGCAGATTGAGACGGCGCTGCCCCAATGCCTGCGCTTGTTGCGGTCCGGCGGCAGGCTGGCGGTCATCAGCTTCCACAGCCTGGAGGACCGCCTTGTCAAGCAGTGGATGGCGCATGAAGGACGCACCTGGAACGAGGAGCCGCTCAATCCCTACGGCGGCACGGCGCACACTCCCAGCTTGCGCATCATCACCCGCAAGCCCGTGACGCCGGGAGACGTGGAGTTGTCACTGAATCCGCGCAGCCGCTCGGCCAAGCTGCGGGTGGCAGAAAAGGTAGCGGATGCGCCGGCGTCGCATTAACATACGCGCATCGGCAACGCAGGGACTCGCAAGTCCGGACGCAGTATCGGGATTTTGGCGCACTGCACGTCGCACAATGGGCTGGGGATAGAGCATGTACGACCGGAATCAGGCTGGGCAGGCAGAACCGAGCTTTGCGTCGTCACTGCCTGCGTCGCTGCACACATCGCTGCCCTCATCGCTGCCGGCTGGTCGGCGGTCCACCTCCCCCTATTCCACTATGGGCATTGCAGACGATGGCTACTTCTCGCGCCAGGGACCGCTGCGCACGCGCCTGGCCACGCTGGGTGGGCTACTACAACTGCCCACGACGCTGCAGGGCTACCTCGTTTTCACCTTCTGCTTGCTCATCCTCGCCTTTACCATGGTGTTGCATGTCACACTTTCAGCAGAGATCATGCGCCTGGATGAGAAATTGATCGCCTTGAAGAGCGACTACGAGGCCACCGAACACAAGAACGCCGGCCTCATCTACGAGATCGCCCGCTACAGTTCGCTACAGGATGTCAACCGCAAGGCGCTGCTTGCAGGCTACGTGCCCGCCGATAACTTCAAGTATGTGGTCGAGCGCCCCGAGGTTGTCGACGCGCTGAACAACCCGACTCCAACCAATCTGACACCCCAATACCTGATTCTTGGCAGCGACCCGGCCGCTCAGGCTGCGCAGCCCGTTGCGCAAGATCAAACGCCGGGAGAAAGCCCGGCCGAAAGCGGCTTCTGGAGCTACTTCCGCTGGGAGAGCGTGCGCGGGGCGCTGGCCGAGACCGGCACCTGGCTGCGCTCGCGCTTGCCCACATGGGGCACGCGCTGAGCGCGGCCCCACTGCATTCATGGTGATTGCCACCGGTTGGCCCGGCCACAACAATACGCCTGCACATTGCAGGGGCCAACGGTGGGATTCTCTTTCGTTCAGCATCAGGTAGGCCGATGTACAAGCCGTAGCAAGTCATCTTCTGGGACATCACGCCGCACCGCTGCCCATCATGCCGTCATCGCCGCCCATCGCTGAATCGCCGCCGCCGCACGATCATTGTTGACTCATTCCATCATCGCACACGCACCGCCGCATCGTCGCCGCCACACTGCCGTTGCATCGCACCCGCACTGCCGACCCATGGCCGCAACATCACAGCCACTTCGCTGCCACATCGCTGCCCATCGCCGCTTCATTGCTGAGGCACCAAGGACAGAATTGCTTGTATGTCGGCCTACCTTGCTGATAATGAACTGAACAGCCCAGTCACGGCCGCAGGCGCGCCTGCCGAAGCCACTGCCGTCGCCCCTTCGCTGCAGGAGCGCCGGCGCTGGCGCTTCTTGTTGCTTGTCGGCGTGCTGGCCGCTGCGGGCGCTCTGATTGCGCTCCGCCTGATGACCTATCAGGTGGTGCAGTGGGGGCTGTCGGTGCCCATCTACAAGGGGCACGAGGGCAGCGCGGCGCGCGGCACGATCCTCGACCGCGACGGCGTGTTGATGGCTGCGGATCGCTTTTTCTACAGCGTGGCCGTCAACTCGCAGGGGCTGCGCAACGAAGAGCAGCGCGTGGCTGTGGCGCAGCAGTTGGAAGAGTTGATCGGCCTGCCCGCCAACCGCACGCTGGCGCTGCTCAACACCTGGCCCGACACCTACTATCTGGAGGTAGCCAAGGAGATTACGCTCGCGCAGGGCAAGCGTATTCTGGACAGGCAGGAAGAGTTGAGTCAGGAGAGCGACCTCTACCCGCTGCGCACGGTCTTCCTTACACCCGTGCCCAAGCGCTATTACCCGCAGCACGAAGTGGGCGCACATATGGTCGGCTTCGTCAACGCCGAGCGCATGCCCTTCTATGGCGTGGAAAGCTACTACGACCGCTTCCTGATCAGCGACAGTGGCATCGGCTTTACAGAAAAGCCCAACGGCACCCTTGCCGACCTGCCGCTCTCGGTGCAGCGCTTTGTGCCTTCGCTGGCGGGCAAGGATCTTGTTCTGACGATTGATTCCACAATGCAGTGGATTGCCGAAGAAGAGTTGCGCAAGGGGCTTGAGGAGTACAAGGCTGAGCGGGGCACCATCATTGTCATGGATCCGCACACGGGCGAGATTCTGGCCATGGCCAGCGAGCCCAGTTATGACCCGAACCAGTATGGCAATACCGAGGTCAAGCGCTTTCTCGATCCGGCCATCAGCGAGCAGTACGAGCCCGGTTCGGTCTTCAAGGTCGTCACAATGGGGGCAGGGCTCGATACGGGCACCATCACACCCACTAAGACGTACAACGACACGGGCATGATCAGCGTGGGTGGACGCGTCTTCTTTAACAGCCAGCGCGTGGGCTATGGCGAAGTGACGGTGCAGAGCGCGCTCGCCAATTCGCTCAACGTCGTCACGGCGCAAGTGGCGCTGGACACCGGCAAGAACGCCTTCTACGACTATGTGCGTCGCTTCGGCTTCGGCTCGGCCACACAAGTGGACCTTGCGGGCGAAATCCCGGGTGCGCTCAAGACGCCCGGCACGCTCGACTGGAGCGAAGCAGACTGGGCCACAAACAGCTTTGGGCAGGGGCTGGCCGTTACACCGCTGCAGATGGTCAACGCCGTCGCCTCGATAGCCAACGGCGGCAAGCTCATGCGCCCCCACGTCGTCAAGGCGCGCATCTATGACGGTGAGGTGCTGCTCTCCGTGCCCACTGTGATTCACACCACACTGCGACCCGAATCAGCGCGCCAGTTGACTGACATGATGGTCTACACCGTCAAAGAGGGTAACAAACTGGCAATGGTGCCCGATTTTGAAGTGGCGGGCAAGAGCGGCACGGCACAAATTCCCGGCCCCGACGGCTACCTGGAGGACCAGGTGAACGCGAGCTTTGTGGGCTTTGTTCCTGCCCAGGACCCGCAACTGGCCATCATCGTGCGCTACGAGCGCCCCGACCAGAAGGTCACGTTGTGGGCCAACCAGAACGCCGCACCCAAAATGGCATGCGACGCCACGCAGAAGAAGAGAATCAGCGTGCTTTGCCCAATCAGATTCCATCCCCATAGGTTGAAGAAATTGAGCACGCCCGAAATCAGCAGCACCGGCACCACGAAGAGGATGCCGCCCATGGTAGGGGTGCCCGTCTTGTACTGATGGCTCTCTGGGCCCTCAATGCGGATCTGCTTGCCCATCTTCCAGCGCTTGAGCAGCGCGATGAGCGGCATGCCCCAGATGACGGCGATGACGAAACTGACTGCGCCCAGCGTTAGCGCATAGGCCATGAGAAAATCCAATCCGTGGGCATTCGGGTCTGCCCGCTTGCAGGCGAAGTTGGCGCTCCTGCATTCCGCCTCACTTGACGGGCCGCCGCTCGGGCACGAGCAAAATGTCGGCCACGATTGCGTCCATACCTACGGCGCGACTGCCCTTGACGAGCACCAGGTCGTTGGGCTGGAGCGTGCTACGCAGAATGTCAACGGCTTCGCGATCGCTTGGCACCATGCGCAAGGCTGCGGGCGCAAGGCCAGTCGCGGCCGCTTCGCCAATAGCGTGTCCCAGGTCGCCCACGGTGACGAGCAGGTCCACCACGTCGGCGGCGCGCAAGCCCACCATTTTGTGCCCTTCGTCCGCATATTCGCCCAACTCAAGCATGTCGCCCAGCACGGCCACCCGCCGCCCACCGGCTGCAGGCTGCAGGTCGGCAAGAAGGTTGAGCGCCGCAATCGTGCTGTCGGGGCTTGCGTTGTAGGTGTCGTCAATGACGGTGCAGCCATTAATGCCCGGCGCTGTAACGAGCCGCAATTGAGCCGGAATGCTCTGCATGCCCTTGATGATCTCATCCCATTCCAGCCCGGCCACAATGCCTGCTGCGGCCGCACGCAGCGCCGTGTGCACGCTGTGGCGACCCAGCAGCGGCACCCTTACATGCAGATTCTCCACCTTGTCATCGGCAATGCGATGATGAAACTGGAAGCGAATGCCTTCCATACCGGCGCTGCGGATTTCGTCGGCCCAGAGGTCGGCTTCCTCGGTCAACCCGTAGCGAAAGACGCGCGCCCGGGTCATTTCCGCCATTGCGCGCACGCGGGCGTCGTCCCAGTTGAGGATGGCCACGCCACCGTCGTCTGCGGCGGGCAAATTGCGCGGCAGCTCGCTCTTGGCAGCGGCAATGTTCGCAATGGTGCCCAACCGCTCCAGATGCACGGGGCCCACGTTGGTGACAATGCCGATGCGCGGCCGTGCCAGCAGGCAAAGCGTTTCGATTTCCCCCTGGGCGTACATGCCCATTTCGAGCGCCGCGCACTCATAGCGGGTGTCCAGCCCCAGCAGCGTGAGCGGTAGCCCTTGCTCGCTGTTGAGGTTGCCCGGCGAGTGGAGCGTGGCGTAGCGCTGGCGCATGACGGCGGCAGTGAGTTCCTTGGTGCTCGTCTTGCCCACGCTGCCGGTAATGCCAATCGCAAGGAGGTCGGTGCGGGTGCGGTGGGCTCGCTGAAAACCGCCCACATGTTGCAGCCCGCGCGTGCCATCCGGCACAATAAAGGCGAAGCGCGCGTCGCCATCGGCCAATTGTTGAGCGGAAGGCACATCGCGCATGGCGCCCAGCGTCGTGCAGTCCACAATTACTGCGCCGGCGGCGGCTGCTGCGTCGCGTCCCTGCACCTCGCAGATGATTGCACGTGCGCCCGCGTGCAGTGCGGCGGCAATGTAGTTGTGGCCATCTGTCTTCTGCCCGCGCTGCGCCACAAAGAGGCTCTCCGCGACGACGGCGCGGCTGTCGAGCGTTGCCTGCGGCAGCGGCCGCGACCGCAGCGCCAGCGGCGGCAGCGTCCCCGTTAACGCCTGCCAGAGTGTGTGCAGCGTGACGCTGCTTTCGACGGATGGGCCGATGTCGGGCATGGAAGAGATGACTG
>Ga0351885_10282_pt1 | contig 15226 bp, 19 predicted proteins | sample TotcelFGM3001L13_FD_206771 | JGI IMG/M metagenome (GOLD analysis project Ga0351885, IMG submission 206771) | Enriched cells from coal bed in the Powder River Basin, Montana, United States - Total cells FGM rep3 HSBNCT.FGM.300.1.L13 ... | reverse complement strand
TTATTATATACATCAATATTTTTTTCATTAATTTTATTCCTTTTTTAGTTTTTTTTAATAATTAGGGGCTGATCAAACCCGTTTTTTGAGATGCAACTATTTTCTTTTGTTACAAATTTTAAAATGATCTATTTAACTTTGGTTTCCCGTGACTTTAACCATGAAAAGATGATGCCGAAGATGATAGCAAAGCGGATTGAGGTTTCCCAATCTATAATGCTATCTCTATGCCCAATGAAATTCCACAGAAATGTCACCAGCGCAACAGTCACCAGTGTTACTGCGAACACAGTACCAAATTCAATCACCAGTTTGTTAATGTTCATTTTTTTACTCTCCTTACTTGAATTTATACTTTTTTCTTCTGTTCTTTTGTAGGCAAAAAACAAAAATCACAATATCCGTCACCCCTGGCAATGGTCTTTGATCTCTGCCATTTTATGTGGGGCGACATATTTCCCGCAAATTCATAAACACTTCAAAAAATCCATACATATATGAGACTGCGATAATGATTATAATTTTAGGATCCATATTTCTCCCTTTTTTTTGATGCAAAATGACAGTTTAGTCGCTATCCACTTAACAATGGGCTAACCACGCGCTTTGCTGTGACTGAAGACAACATCAGCCAGGGCTCAATGATGATGTTGATCAAAACATGTGCATAAATACAGGGTCCTACATTACGGTCTCCTACGAGATAGATGATAGCCAGAAGAATACCTAAAACGGTTGTTGAGAGAATTGCAGGAATCATAAATTTGAAATCACCCTTTACAAAGATCCAACTGGTGTGAGCTAATCCAAAAGCTATGCCGGAAATGATGACTTGGAGGAGTGGGGAAACACCTCCGGACATGAGCATATCCATAAGCCATCGTCGAAAAAAGACTTCTTCGACAATGCCGCCGACCAACGCTGCGAAAATCCCAAGGAGTTTTAACAACGAGATTTCTTTCTGCTTCGATAAAACGAAAGGGATCACTTTCATTGTGCATAAAACATAGGCGATGGCTGTGATCGTGGCAAGTATCCATGGTAATGGGGAGGCGATTGATTCCTGATCAAAACCAAGATTTTGAAAAAGGGGGATCGGACCCCAATATATACTCATCACCATTGGGCTGACCATTATGGCTGAGGTTATGCCTAGAATTAATGCGGTCTTACTTCGATTAGTCATTTTTTTTCACTCCTTGATTCTTACTTGTGTACATATAGTGAAAGTGATGATTGATAGGAAATATGCATTCTTGTATGAGGTAGTGTGTGCTACTCTATGTGCTCGACTAGTTTTTTCAATCTTCCAGCAGGGAAAGTTTTTACATTGGCGTAGTACTTTTTTCGGACTGCTGATATCCTGGTCAGCAACATTAAAATTGGCGACAGCACCCTGGTTTTGATGTCTTTCTGAGGAAAGTCGAACAGCCCATGTTTCTTGAAATACCTGTAATCTGCTTGCCAAAGCGGGCGAAGCCTTCCCCAAATATCGTCTCTAAAAACTTTGTGACCTCCGACACCGAGAAAGTTCTGCGGTCTGATGTACCCTTTATCAGCAAAACTGACCAGACATTTCGCAAAATTCTGTAACAAAGCGTCAAGGTCTGTCGAGTTTCCACATTCGTCGGTGATGATATCCACATGATTGGCTGACTGCCGTGCAGTGGATGAAGCTTCTAGAATTTGAATGAGATTCGGGTTTTGTCTCAAAGGTCCCGAAATGATGTACCCCAACTGTTTTCCAGCAAGGGACGGTGTATGATTCCAAAAGTAAGCCCGATCATAGAAGGTTTTCCACAAGGAGGACAGGTATCGGCCTTTGACAGTCCCTGCGAAAACGATAATATCCGCAGATCTCACGCGCTGGTTGTAGAAATCAGCAAACCCGTCTTTATACGTACAGTTGTAATCATATCCACAGCGCATGCAACCCAGGCATGCACCACGTATGTCAATGTCGTTCAGGTTAATCACTTCTATCTCACCTGCAAAAGACTGCTTGAATTGCGCTATCATCTTACCCAAATTGGTATGAATGTCGTTTGCATCAGTCAGGACCAAAATATTATTATTTCTTGGAACAACCCTCGTTTTCGGCTCAGTTGGCTGGTACACAAAGTCACTGAATATAAGTGGGTTGAAAAACCTTGAGGTAACTTCTTGCTCTCGAATAGCCTTGATGAAACCCTCTGCGAAAATTGTTATCTCTCGTCGTCTCTCCGCTTTCATCATGTCAATAATATCCAAAGAGATGGCATCAACAAATTTCATTCTTAGGTCTTCACAGACAGCTCGCATGTAATTGTGGGCGGTATGGTCGTAGAAATGGATGGAAGTGGTCATTACAGATGCATACTTGTTCTCAAAGGCATCTTCCATCCCTCTCTCAGAAATCAGCTCAATGAAGCGCATATACTGAGCCGGGACACATAAAACCCAAAGTCCAAAAGACCACAAAACGCCATCAGCTGATCGAACCTCATTTATGACTTCCTGAAAGGCTTCCAGGTCTCTCTCCATCTTTTTGATGCGGTGGGATACATTGAAAATTCTGAAATCGTGTTGAGGGAAATGCTTTCGAATGTATGCAACGTACTGTAAGGTGATGCTGTCTTCGCCTTTAGGGCTCCCGTTTAGTACAATTATTTTCATTTTTAAAATTCCTTATTCACCTTGACGATAGATTCTTACCCCTGAAAGTCATTAGCCCTCTTATATTGTCATGGATGTAGCGCTTGGAAGTGGATTTCATCCACTTCCAGTGCAAAACAAGATGCACAATCGTAAGGGATGTCCACAAGACTCCAAACACAACATGCAAGCGGTCTGGAACACCCACAACATAAGTGTCATCCCCAAAGTGGAGCGCCCATGCTATTGCGCCGGACAGATTGGTAGCGATATAGGCAAACCACATGATCCGATCGACAATACGATTGGCGCGCAGCTTTTTCTGCATCCCCGCTAGAGGTCGGCCACGCAAGGCTTTGAGCCAACCCCAATGCCAGACAATGTGTAAAACAATACCAGCGAGCCCCACCATCCCAAAACAGATATGGGCAGCTACCCACGTGCTACGGGAAAACCCAAAATAGAAAATATCCATCGCATGGGGGATCACTAGCCACAATAAAAAGCCTGTTAGGGTTGTTATCAGAAGAGCTATAAAGATGGTCATATCAAGCCAGAAATTTTTTTCAATCTTACTCATTTTTCAGTACCTTTTACTGGGTTTAGTTTCTATGAGGAAATCTCAGGTCATTTGCTGCAAATGGTTTACTAGTATGACCACATTTCCCTTCTTATGCCCTTGCTCGACATAACTGTGAGCCTCAGCCATCTGATCCAGCGGATAGCATCTATCTATGACGGGTTTTATCTGGTCAGCCTCAATCAGTTCTTTAATGGAATTTAAATCATCAATATTTCCCGGTCCCAGCGCACAAATCACTTTCTGACCACGGGACCTTGAAGTCCAAAGCATTTGAAGCAGTTGTTTCATCTTGAAACTGGCAAAGAGGTGGATCCCATTTGGCTTGAGCGAATTTTTACAGCGGGAAATTGAACTCCTGCCCAGGATGTCAAAAATAAGATCATAAGTCTCCCCGTTTTGGGTGAAATCCTCTTTGGTGTAATCAATGACCTTGGCGACACCCAGGGATTTTACAAATTCCACTTTCGAGGTACTGCAAACTCCAGTCACTTCAGCCCCCATGGACCTGGCGATCTGCACAGCCGCTGACCCTATCCCACCAGAAGCGCCATTGATGAGGACTTTCTGTCCCGGTTTAATATTTGCCCTTCTGAGCAAAGATAAAGCCATGAGGGCTCCATAAGGAACACCTGCAACTTCCTCAAAGGTCATATTGGTCGGTTTACTTGCCAGTATTCCATTTTCGGGCAAACATAGATATTCAGCATATGCACCCATTCTTTCCCCGGAATATCCAAAGACCTGGTCACCTAGCTTGAATCTTTTTACATTACTGCCAACAGCTTCAACTTCACCGGCAAATTCATTCCCAAGGATCGTTATCTTGGGTTGGTTGAGACCAAAGGATATTTTTGCGATAAGCCAGATGAGAAAAGGCATATTAAATTGGCGCGGAGAGATCGCCTTGTAATTTCGTGCCATCATATCCCCGAAATTTACTGATGTCGCATGGACTCTGATCAATATCTCATTGTCCTTGGGTAGAGGTTTTTCAATATCTGTGAGTTGAAGAACATCGGGTGAACCATATTTTGTATAGACAATCGCTTTCATTTACGTACCTCTGGATTATTTCCGAAAAATTTCCGCTTGCAACCGTAACCAATGGCTACTCCAAGGGCAAGGATCCGGATAAAGTTGAAGACTAAGCCGATAAAGAAAAAATGCAAACTATCAGGCGTTCGATGATAAATTGATGGATTTCCGATTGAGATCGTCACAATGAGTAGAACGAATAAGCTTATCAGTATAGATTTTAAAACCGGATCCTTTGCTGGAATTTTGTCAAAGAAACGAAGTAATAAATAACTGACCCACAACCCGATGATCAAACCGCCAAACAAAGCTTCCAGAAGCATGGGATAATATGAAATAGAAAGGGCAGCTCGATACTCCGCGGCGATGGGAGTCCGCGAAATTGCGAAGTTAGCCAGCCAGAAAGCGAGGCCACCAACCACAGCCAATACGAACGTTTTTTTCAAGATCCCTTTGGATCCGGTTACCATTTTGCTTTCTTTGTTTTTATATATAGTAGTCATGTTATTTAGGTTCCTTTGCACCCTTAATCAAAAGCCACAAAGTAAGGGAAAACTCTCCAATAAATCCAGCTGCAGAAGCTATGATTGCTATAACCTTGTTCGGGAAAAGGAAAAACTGAATGGGAAACATAAGCCAGGCAAAACATTCAACCATCAAAATGATGCCTAAAAATTTAGGAAGGTACCCCGACTTGAAAACTAAATACCCAAGTGGGAAAAGCCAGGCAGCAAAAAATGGCTGGGAGATGATATGCCCAATCTTGTATAAATTTACAGAATGCATTGCCATCGCCTGGAGTTGATCTGCCGGGAATGCCAGTAAATATTCAGCCTTGCTTACAATGAGCCAACCTGAAAAAAGTTGAAGGAAACTAAAGCACTCAACCGCAACACCGACAAGGTTTAATAACAAGAACAATAATGCGAGGCTTTGATTAACTGGTTTCAACAGCACATATAAAGACCAGGCTGTCAAAAGAAACAACAACACCGATAAAATATTCATCATGAATCCGAGGCGGAATAGTCCTTCATTTGACTTCATCACGTTGATTATTTCTGCTGCATCTCCAAATCCGAGGTGCGCAAACAACTCGGCGAGGATAGGGGTCAAAATGTACATGAGATAGAGTAACCCTGCGATCCTTGCTGTCTTTTTTAGTGTCCCAAAGGGACTTTCGTTAGTTGTAATCATTTTTTCTCTCCTTCTTTTGAACTATTTGATTGATTTTCTTGCGAACAAACCGGACAAACCGAGACCAGTGGCATTCCTAAATCTCTAACCCTTTTAAGCATCCCATGCAACGCAGCCTGGTCTACCACCGGACCAGTAAGTAGCGTTTCACCGTTCTCTTCCAGGGTGATAGTTAGGCCTTCGAACCAGTCTGTCCATTGAGGGTCCAGATGACCCTTGATTCTGATCTTATAGATAGTGGGTTGACTGGAATTTAGTTTTGAAATATTTTTGTTTGACAACTCTATACTCCTTTTGTAGCCAGTTTTTAAAAAGTCCATTCCACTTGCTCAAGATATAAATATCATATCGGCAGCATGGTGTTATCGAATAGACACTTTGGTGTGGTGTGAAGTGTTGTTTTGCGGAAAAAAACATGTTTCAACTGATTACATCCGGCTATGATCAAGTTGGTTTTTCCAACCAAAACAAGATCCTTGGGTGAAATTTAAGATTGACATATCCAATAATATGGGTTGCGGGAGCGAAACTTACATGAGATTGAATTAAAGATCAACCACACATCGACGTGCTCATTTATCCGCAAGATCTACTTTTCCGTTTAATACATCCTTAACCATTATTTCAATAAAGCTTTCCGGTTCTTCAAACAATGGACTATGAGCAGCATTTTCAAATGTGTAGAATCCTTTTTTCGGAGCATTGATCTTCAAAAAATAGTCCCTTTGCAGATCATAATTGACTGTATAATCGTATCGGCCAGCCAGGATATAAACAGGAATTTCAAATTCTGTAACCTGCATGCTCAAATCCGTAGTTGTTATCTCATTCCAAATTGAACTAACGCCTGATTGGGATTTCCCGCGCCACAAATTGAATTTTTCCCTTACTGTGTACTCTCGGAACGTAAGTGAAGGCAAAAAGATGCCGCCGATTACTGATCTCATGTCATGAGTTGTACCAATTCCGAGGCTGTGCATCGCTCCGTCGCGCAAGAGATAATAGGCATCCGGTATGGGGTCTTTTAAAGTGACTGGTGCTGTCTCAAGTTTTTGCACCATTTTTGTGCTTCCATTTTCTTTGAATCTCTGAAGCATGTAATCGTATGCCAATCTTTCAGATTCAAGTTGATTTGACATCTGTGCAATGCCAATATAGGCATGATACAACTCCGGTACACGTGCAGCTGCCTGTATGCCAATAAAAGTTCCACCCGAATGCCCCATGAGGTAAATCTTATCTTTACCAAAGCGGTTCCGTAAGTAGTTCGTAACCTCCAGCGTGTCAGAAATTAATTGTTTAGAAGTTATGGCTTTCTGAGTAACGTCGGGATTAAAAGAGAGCCCTGAACCACGCTGTTCCCACCAAACGACGGTGAAATGATCTTCAAGACCTGTGGGGTATTTTTGGGTAAGAAAGTAATCAGGCATTCCTCCATGAACGTAAAGTAGCACTGGATTCCTTGTATTTCTGCTCTTAATAATCATTCCTTGTTGAACACCATTGATATTGACAAAGATTTTTTCTGAAATACTACCAGGGAGTGGTTTTCCGTTTTTGTCCAGATAAGGTTCAGGTTTTCCGGGACTGTAAGCCAGTAGTATACCTCCAAGTATAAAAACGCAAACAAGTAAAACAACAGGTATGGTCAGCATAATTATTTTCACCTTTCGAACTGATGGTTTGCTTGAATGTAGATTAATCTTCTTATCTGTCATTTTTACTCCTGGTTCTAGTGAACTTCGTAGACATCATCACTTTGATTCACGATAAGACCTAATGGTTTCCGTTGTCGGCTCAATGTTTGTGGACTACAGATCAAAACCACAATGGCAGCCATGATCACATACGGTAGACACTCAAGCCAGTTGTAGAGAGGAGAGCGGGTTACCCCGGAAGACACCACCAGGGCAGCGTATGTGTATATCCAATGAAGCAGGATGGCTGACCAGAGACTGTGTTTGGTGTTGTTGTAAAACCACGTATAAAAAAGTGAATTGGCACTCATGATTAACAAGAAGCCAATGAACGGGATTCCCAATTCATGCTGCGAGGTTCCGACCATCATAAACAATGGCAGATGCCATAATGCCCAAATAACGCCGATGATTAATGATGAGGTCAACGCATTCCACCTTGTTTGGAGGCGTGGGAGTGCATATCCACGCCAGCCGATTTCTTCGGACAGCGGACCAAGGATCAGAAGCGGCAGAAAACTGCCTAACTGAATCAAAAAAAGATTCCCGTTAAAAGTATTTCCCAAAAGTCTGTTAATGGTTAGCTGCCCTGCCGTCCCAGCGAAAACGATCAGAAAGATAAATATGTACCAACGCCCACCAAGCTTGAATTGAAGGATGCGCTGCCCTAACAGGCGTAATCCCGCCAACCCCTCTTTTTTCCAGGTCAGAATAATCCCCAAAAGAGAGGGGACAAATCCACCAATAATATAAAACGCGATCGCCCACGCGGGACCTTTTACATCACTCACGAAACTAATGGTTGGAACCTTTAATAGAGCCAGGGGACCCCAGAAAACAAACCAGGATAAGGTAAGGGTTAATCCCAAAAAGACGTATGCTTCACTTGCTTTTTTTGAATTTTTCATTTTGTTCCCATAAAGTTGGATCTAATGTTTATGACCGAATAGACTTTTTTATTACTTTGACAAGAAATGGTCATGAAAACTTGAGTAAATCTGGGTTTCATAAATCACATCATTTTTGAGATATAAATAATCCCGGTTACAAAACCTGTCGCGTTACATAGCATGTGAACAATCATGCCAATGTAGATATTCTTCCTTGTTGTCCCAAAAATTATCGGAAAAAACCCAATGGTCCGCGCAATAATCATCCAGGGTGAAAAGACATGAATAGCTGCAAACAGATAGCTGTGGAACAATATGGCGTACTTACCCTTCATTCTGGGTAATAAATATCCACGAAAATACAATTCTTCAACCAGTGGAGCTAAAAACACGTTGATTATAAAGAACACCGAATAGGTGACAATCAATATTTCTTTGGAATATGTACCATCCAATCCGGTATTTACATCCGGCATCCAGAAAAATAGAACCACTTGCAGATAGGAATCAACGGGTTTAAAAAGTGTCATTAAAGCGCCAACAATCACAAAAATAATGGGTACCCATACGAAGTATTGCCACCAGGGGATTGAATTTTGATAACTGATGATTCCCCGCAGTGTAAACCGACCGGTTTTTTTCTTCCCCTGGAATAAAAGAAATCCTAGTTCCAAGGGAACAAGAATAATAGCAAATGCCAAAAGAAGCGCAAAAAATGAAGGATAGCCCATTTTGGCAACTGGCTGAAGTGCGAGGAAGTAAAAAGCTCCGACCAGGATCCCGGGGAGTAAATGCAAAATGACCGATTGTGCCATTGAATGTTTTTCAATTTGATCTTGATTCATTTTGTTATGTCCTTTTTGCACGACATGAATAAGTTTTTCTTTGACCACTGCCACATCAGCTGAGCCGCAGATAAGAGTTTCAATATCTTCATACACGCCTGACCAGTTTGAACTTGCTTGGCTGGTGTAACATTAATATACCTGCACCTGAGCCTCATCTGAAGACACTTTGGAGTGGTGCGAAGTGTTGTTTCGGGAAAAATAACTTATTTCTACTGATTGAGCCGGCCGATGATCAAGTTGATTTTTTTATTGTTATTCTGATGACCTTTTTCACAACACATCCAGGTACTGATTCTATTTGACATAAAAGCCGACGATATCAAGATTGGAATCCATGGTGATTGTAAAAACAATAGTGCTTTTTTCATAATTCCCGACCAGGACAACTGTTGCATAATCCTCGCCGGACGTTTTACTTTTTTGTCCAAGAGTCGTTATTGATGGATATTCCACAAAAGCTCCAGCCTCAACCAGTTTTGCTCCTATCGCATCATTTAATTTATTCGAGGTAAGCTGATCTTGAAGATCATCTCTTATCTCGGCATTCACTTTATCGTAATCTTGTGAGTTAATCATCTCAACAACCTCTTTTGCACGCTCGATTACGATATTTTCATCATATATATCAGCAAGTTTTACCGGGTTGCATGCAGACAGTGTGATTGAAAATATTAGCAAAATGAAGAGAATTCTAATTAGTTTCATAGTTTTTTTTACTCCTTCGTTATCGTTTTATTAGCGAACAAGAATATCAAAATTGAAAAAGCAGGTAAAGGTCAAATCGTATCAACTGAATTGTCTCAGTTTGGATGCACTAACTTATTTTTTTTCTATAAAAACTCCCTTTTTATTGATTACTTTGGCAACCACTACAGATTCTGATATTTGGAATCATCCAGTTCTTACCTTAATTTTTCCTCATCGGAGACCTCGTAAATTTGCGCCTTTTCAATATCCAGCTCAGCTAGCTCTGCAGTATGCAGTTCATTCATCGATGCCCTTTTGACAATGCTCCACTTGCCGCAATGCGGGCAGGGTGTCAATTTTCTCCCGAACATATGAATACCGAGAAGTTGAAACCCGAATGGGCGTCTGCAATTGGGACAAATTCCTCCGCCAGATGTATAACTACGTGGTGCGCCTGCAGGTAACTTTTTCGCTTTGCGTATGTTGATCATATTGGTAACGGTATTAATTGCCATGAAGCCAAATACAACCGCCAGGATTGGGACGACCATCTTAAATCCAGCAACTGATGCTTGTTCTTTCGAGACAAAAACTGCACTAATCGTTTTTGAGCCGATCTGCTTGCCATCTGTGGTGAATCCAATTGCGGTGAAGTCATGCGCACCGGTCGGATAGTTATCGGTTACAAATTGGATCGCAAATGGAGCCTCGGTATCTTCTCCTAATAGAGTCTCATCCAGGAAGAACTGCACCCGTTCAAGATTTGCTGGTCCGCTCGCTTTTACAGTAAAAGTCCCCTGGATATCACTATTAAAACCGCCAGATCCAAAATCTTTCGAAAGGCTAAGGGTTAATTCTTCTCCCTGTGCAAATGCAGCCGAAATAATTACCAGACTCACAAAAATTGCGATAAGAATTGCAACCAAATTTTTTTTCATAATCTCACCTCCAATGGATTAAAATGGATTCATGGTTAAGATTGCTGTACTTACAAAACTAATATACACACGCCAAAGCAGCACCGATAGACACTTAGGTGTGGTACTGAGTGTTGTTTCGGGAAAAATATATTTCAACTAATTGCGCCCGTTAATGATCAAGTTGTTTTTTTCGATCTACACAAGATCCTAGTCGGCATGAGTTCTATTCAGGCTGTTTCAAGAACCCGTTTTTCCCACGCTTTGACGGTCACACCCTTAATCAAGAGCCACAAGTAAAATAATGACTCTCCTATAAACGTAAACACGCCAAATATCGTCGCATCGAAGTTGGGAAAAAGAAAGAATAAAACAGCCGATACCGTATAGCTCAAACCTACAAGCATCAACAAGATGCCAAAAATTCTGGGAAGGAAACCCGACTTGAAAACTAAATAACCAAGGAGAAGCACCCAAAAAGAAAAGAACTGAGCGATATATGTGCCATATATGCGTAAATCGATAAAGAACATTACCAGGGCACTCAATTGATCTGCTTTGAATGCAGATAAAAAACCAGCGCCACTTGATAGTAGCAGAACAGCAAAATGGTTTAGCTCATTCAGCAGCGAGATCGGGACACAGATCAGATAGAATATGACCATTAGCGATGCAACAGTTTTGTTTACCGGTTTGAGGATTTTGTATAGAATCAGCGGCAATAACATCAATAGTGCCTGGCGGATCAGATCACTCACCAGGGAAAGTCGAAAGAGCGATTCAGAGGCTGCAATATTTTTGACAGTTGCCACAGCGTCTCCCGGCACAATCATGCCAGGGCGAATAAAAAGTTCAGTGGACATCCCCAGAATGAATATGAGTACAAACACAAACGCTGCCACTCTTGCGGTCTTATGGGGTGAATTAATTCTTTCTTTGTTAGTCATTGTTTTTCTCCTCGTATTAAATGTTTTTATTGGTGGTTGAAGCCACTGTAAGGGATAAGGGCTCTCCGCTATCAGGAGTTGAGTACCCTGCCACTATTTTCGGTTCTTTCATCATTACTTCTTTATTTGTTGCTAACAACACCAGTACAAATAGAAAATACACAATGGCTGTATATAGTAACAACGGAAGTAGATCAATGTTCACTATTCTTAACAAAAAATTGAACCAAAAATGTATCCACATTGCGATAAGAATATTTTTGCTTTTATTGTAGAAATAAGTGATTAAAACCGAGGTGGAAATGATCGCTAATAAAAAGGAAAAAATGTAGATGGACAGATCAGACCCGGAAAACCCGGTTATGAACCAAAGTGGAAGATGCCAAAACCCCCACAACACTCCTACAATCAAAGCAGACACAAGAGGACTATGACGCTTCTGAAATACTCCTAATGCGTAACCGCGCCAACCTAACTCTTCCCCCATTGGACCGGCGGTTAGGGTAATAACGAAAACCGAAAAAACACTTCCGAGGTTTATAAAGGTTAGTGTATTTAACGGTTTTTCATTAATTACCAGATATGCGCCAACTATCAATACTAAAGCCAATAGCTGCCAGATAAAAGCACGGAAAAAATCAAGAATTTTTACCTCACAGCCGAAGCTTATTTTTAAGAAATCCCTTATTGATACACCAGGAAATAGTTTTTTATACAGGATTATGAGGACGAAAGTCGGTGACCATGCGGCAACATTTGACATGATGTCCACGATAATTTTTGGTACTTTTAAGGACATAAGAAGTCCCGTTAATCCCAACAATACCAGGAACATGAGATACGTAAAAATGAAATACAGTCGTAAATTCGATACTTCTTTCTTGTTTGACATAATTTCTCCTTTATTAAGACTTTAAGATATGAAATGTTTACCGATCGAGCTAAATGTTTTATAAAAAACGGACATCCCATTTCTCAGGAAAAAAATCAGTTAGTGGATGACTGCCCAGGATTTGAGCAGCCATCCTCAATGATTAATCGCTATTTACAGACAGGGCTGCGATCGCAGATCGATTGAATCCTTTCACGATCAACCAGACTGCCATCACAATTTCCTGTGGCGCTAACACCATTTCCAAATAAAACCCAATACCGGAATCTAAGTTAAAGAATTTCAAAAGTGCAGAAGCCATATAAAGCACCACACCGATAAAACCCCAGACGGACAACCAGCGGGGGATCAGGCGAGTGCGGTAGAATGAGATGTATAAACACACAGCTCCAATGAGAAATAAGATGGTACCGGTCGGAGCGAGGCGGCCTTGAAACCAATACAGGACATTGCCCATGGACTGCAAAGCAGCCGAGTCAGCGCCGGTGGTAATGTATTCATTACCGAGTAAGACCAGTACCAAAAAACCGAGGGTCGAAAGGAAATAATAAGTTCCCTCCAATGCCCCACGAAAAAGGACCATCCCCATGGCCAGTTCTTCGCTATCTTTTCTAAAGATCGGGTAGAGGAAAACCGTCATCGCCATCAGTGAAACCCCCATCATGAGATATAAGAATGAACCCCCGGTAATCCTGTATTTTTTTTTGTTAAGGATTCCAAAGAGATCTACACCAACAAGCGGTTTGCCGAAACTGAACGAGGAAAGCACTTCGCCGCCAATGACTCCACCCAAAACCCCAAAGACTGTCCCCAGAAAGTAGAGGACACCTGCCATTACTGCATTCTTTCTGTAAGTATTCATTTTGAATCTCCTTTTATAATTTAATTTGATTGGTATAACCGAAAACTAATATTGATATGATTTACGATTTGATCTCCAGCAAGTCTGTCAAAGTTACGCTTCTGGGTTATGCCACTTCCACGCGTACCAAACAACCAGTAAGGCAAAAACGAGTTGAGCTGTTGACCAGACTAACGAATAACCAGTAGGGGATCCCAATACAAAACCTAAAACCCAAAAACCTACGATAATTACCGCATAGAGAATACCTACGATCCGGTTTGCCCAACGACTCACGGGTGCCTTCAATATCAGAGTTAAGGCACCCATGAAAACATGCCCTGCGAATATTATTGACATAACCAACAATAATCCGTTGGATGCTACGATAGGTCCTGTATTGTCAATTAACGACTTTAGCGCTACGGTATCATTTAGACGGTATGTATCCCCATTTAAACTACTTAACATTCCAACAACCCATAGCATTGCAAGGATAATCCTCACATCCAACGGATTTTTTGTTGTTTCTTTAACTTTCCCAAGGGGACTTTCTATGGTCGTTTTCATTTTTTCTCCTTTTTTGAACATATTTTGCGTGTTTCTTGAGATTGGACTTGATTGACCAAAACAAGTGTTTATCCCCAGATCACTGATTTTTGAGTAACCCATGTAATCCAGCATGATCAGCCACAAACCCAGTAAGTAGCGTTTCACCATTCTCTTCCAGCGTGAAGGTCATTCCTTCAAACCAGTCTGACCATTGATAATCCAAATGACCCTTAATGCTGATCTGATAGATCTTCGACTGAAATGATTTGGATTGTGTGCTAAGTATGTTTGACATGGTTCCATTTCCTTGGTGGCTATCGAAAAAGATCTGTACCACCAATCTTATGTACAGATAATAAACGCCACTGAAGGTCACGAATAGACACTTCAGTGTGGGTTAAAGTGTTGTTTTGAGTTTAGGAATGGGTTAAATGGGGAGGATTGCGTTTAGAACAGGTTCAACTCACGCGCTCTGGCAATGGCTTCCGTTCGCCGGTGAACCTGTAGTTTTTCAAAAATTCTGCGGTTATGACCTTTGACGGTGTCCAGGGCAAGGAACATACGTTCACATATTTCTTGATTGGAGAGACCCTGGCATATAAGTTTTAACACTTCCAGTTCGCGCTGGCTCAGTGGCTCAATTAATTCTGATTGCGGATTTTTTGTTGGCGACAGCATTACTGCCTCCAATGGTGTAAAAGCATCCAGGAGTTTATCCACATATCCCTTCAATGGATGAATGCGTACACCAGACTGATACTCCATCCATGATCTAAAATCTAAAATTAACAACCGCATTGATTCACCCTGCTCCACAAAAAGGCGGATAAAACCACCCGGTTCAGCCAGTCTCAGTGTATCAGCCAGCACCTGTCGTGCCTGGTCTTTTTCGTTAAGCTGGTGATGCGCAATTGCCTGAAGTACCATCGCCTTAAGTCGTTCATCTTCCCATCTCTTTTCTTCTCTATGCTGTCGATACGGCATTAGCAACGTCAGTGCAGCGGATGGATCACCCTGAGCGATGAGGGTGCGCGCCTGGAGGAGTGGAAGGTTAATTTGTTGTGCGATTTGAGCAGCAGCACCGGTATCGCCGTGGTAAAGGTGAATCAACAATTGGTGAGCGCCAAAATTCGGCAGTCGTACAGCGAATTCATTCTGATGTGCGTTTTGTACCGCCTGCGATAGAAAGCGGGCGGCACTTACCGAATCTCCCCGGGCTAACTTTAAGCGGCAAAGAACCAATTCACTTGTGATTAACCTGTCAATCACCTGGTCACAAAGGCGTGCCAGTTGAAAGCCCTGCTCTGCGTACTTCTCAGCGCTGTCCAGTTCATTCCATTCCATGTGAATGCGAGCCAGGCCGATTATCGCGACAGTGGCAAACGGAGGTGGATCCTCACCCATTAGCGACAGCACATGCTTGTAATTCTCAGCAGCCTGGTGGAGCTGGTTTCTAATTTCGTATATCTGGCCAAGACGTGTGGTTGCCATTAATACGCCATCGTT
>Ga0351885_10339_pt1 | contig 15411 bp, 13 predicted proteins | sample TotcelFGM3001L13_FD_206771 | JGI IMG/M metagenome (GOLD analysis project Ga0351885, IMG submission 206771) | Enriched cells from coal bed in the Powder River Basin, Montana, United States - Total cells FGM rep3 HSBNCT.FGM.300.1.L13 ... | reverse complement strand
TTATAGATTTTATAGCTGTTATCGACGTTCAAGAAACAAAAGATTGTCTGATGAATGGGGATGAACCTTTATTTAAGCTTTATCCAGATCTAAGCGGTGTCTTACATTTTGAAGAGACTAATCGTGGATCATACTGCTTTTCGTTTATTGAAAACCCTTATGCACTACGTACGATAGACATTCCCTCTGGTTATTTAAAGAAGAACTCATAGGGTATTTACACTTTTAGACAAAAATTTTATCTACTTATACAATTATCCTCACCCACGCCTCGCAGAATAATTCGCATGCACGATGATAGGTACCAAACGTTCGTTTGACGCGTAGCATAAGTAATCAGGTACAGGTAACATTATTTCAAACAATAATTGCCGATAATTTATTGTATTGCAATCCCCAATTTCTCCCACCTTGGTTCTGTTTCAGATGATTCTTCTATGTACCGGTAAATAGGTTCAAAGAACACGTCACCGTTTTTCAGATCCTTGGCGATATTTGAAATCGCGGTCACCCGGCGAACTTCATGTCGAATGCTAATTTGCACTAAAAGGTCAATCGCATCGGAAATCATCTGGTTGGCTTCATGCGGTTTTACCCCGGCATCCGCACCCATGACAGTTGCCAGACGGCGGGCAGCTTCACGTGGGCTATCTGCATGGAAGGTGCAGGCTCCGCTATGCCCTGTCATCAATGCCCGGAACAAACTCATGGCTGCTATTCCATCCCTTACCTCGCCAATCACCAGGTAATCGGGGGACATACGCATGGCATCATCCACTCCGTCTGCCAGGGTATACGGTCGGACATCGGTGCCAACCGCTTGCGGTCGGGCTTCGACAGTCTGTACCGTGGGGCGGTCTACCCAGATTTCTTCCGGATCTTCAATCTTCACAATGCGCCAGATTGATGGCAGAAAATTACACAGGGCGCTTAGCAACGTGGTCTTTCCGGTCCGGGTTCCCCCGGAGATCAAAATTCTTTTGCCTCCTTCCATCGCCTGTCGAAGGAGATCCATCATCTCGGAACTCATCATTCCACGTTCCAATAACCAATCTGGTTTGACCGGTTTTTGCTCATACAGGCGAATATTGATAGATGGGTTGCGACCTGGAGGAGCAATTACAGGGTGGAGGGCTTTGATGCGCCCCCCACCTGGATTGTGTGGGGTTGCCGGCAGTTTGGCATTAATACTTGGGTTTGTTTCGTTTAGCGTCTTGTTTTGCGGTCCGATCAGACGATCCAGCACCCGCCAGATCTCACCCGCTCCAGGATGCAGGTCAATTGATTCCCAACGCACAGAACCTTTAAGCATAATTTGCAGCAACCCGCTCGAATAAATCGTGATTTCCGAGATATCCGTACGCGCCGGCGGCAAAAGTAAATCCAGGAAACCCAACCCTAGAATGCGTCGGGTGAGTTCTTCCGCGATTGCTCCTTCCAGTTGGACACCAGGACGACAGTTGCGCTTGCGTAAAGCAGCAGAAATTTGTGCCTCAACCCGCTCCCGGATGCGTTGTCGGTCAGTATCACTCGGACCTTGCAACACGGTAGAGGGAAACTCGTGGTTGATCTGATCGATCACTTCATTGAACACCTCGGATCGGGTGGTTTCATCCAGGTTATTTACATTAGTGGCTGTGTCGTACAAACCCAAAATCCCAGGCATGTCACTCCTCCAATTTTTAGAAACTTCTCTGTCTCAAAAGATGCTTAAGTGAAGCGAATCTTTGGTAATCGCAGAATGCCCTTTTTTCCATCGGTACGATCTAGATTGTTATCCACCATGGGAAACAAGGTGTTAACGATAGCGCGAATGCCTTTAGAAAACTCATCTCCACGGGTCACTGGCAGAATTCCATCATCTTGCGCCTGTGAGACGCCCGGATCAAAGGGGACGATTGCGGCGATAGGCGGAGCCCAACCCAGAGATTTGGAAAGTTCTTCCTGAAAGATCCGAGGGGTGAAACTGCTACGCTCGGAGGTCTGGTTCAAAACCAGGTAAATTGAATCTCTGGCAAGTCGTTTTTCACTCTTTAGGCCGGTCAGTAACAACGTTAGGGTATGGCGAATAGCAGTCAGGTCAGCTAGTGTCGGACGGGTGACGATCAGGGCATAATTTGCGAAGATGATCGAATGCATCATCCACAAATCCTCGGTTGTTGGCACATCCATCACAATAGCAGCGTAGCGTCCGTCTTCAGAATCAATCAACATTCCATTGATCGTTCCTTCTCCAGTACCTTTATTGGAGCTTTCCAGAATATGCATGTACTCCAGGGAAGATTCAGGCGCGAGTAAAACCTCCAGATTTTCCTTGCGCTGGATCGCAGCCTGAAAGGCGGCCTTACCGGGACGGTCAAAGTATTCAGTAAGGTTCGGCACATAGCGTAGGCCTAAGTGAGGCGCAGCTGAAGGCGGCAATCCCATTGAGACTAGCAAGGTCTTCACGCTGAGCCGGACTGATAATTCATACGCCAGATTTTCTGCAATGGTGGAACAGCCGGAACCACCAGCATGGGAGAGCACAGCAATCCGTTTGGTACCTGTGATATAAGCAGAAGCCCCACTGGGAGAATAACCGGATACTCCTTGTTGCATAGGGGCAGCCTGGCTAAGACTGGCACGGGCAGTCATCGCTGCCCCATAGGCAGCCTGAATAACCTCGTTCCAATTGACAGGGGCTACAAAGACCCCACGGACGGTATCTATCTTAGCAAAAGCTCCCTGAAAATCCTTCTGCGGTAAAGGGAGAACCACAATTGCAACCCCTCGCCAGGCTGAAATTTTCTGGAGAGAACGGATCAGTGTGTCGGGATCTGGAGCAATATCCGCCTGGACAATCACCAGGTCAGGTCGCAAATTATTCAGGTTGGTTTCAAACATAGACCACTGGGCTGCATGACCCGAGATCATGAAGCGTTGGTCTGCCAGGATCGGCTGCTGCATCTGATAGTAGACGACGTCATGGCCTGCCCCGGCTAACATCACCGTGATTTTATTGGTTTGGTAAGCGTTGTCGCTCATTTTGGCCTATTTCTTTCGATATTCATTCATCTCGTTATAAAGTTCACCCAGATTGAGGGTAATCACATCCGCCACATCCAATTCCAATCCTGAGGTCGGCTCCAAAGCCAGATGGATGATGCCATATTGGTCAAGGGCAGCCAGCAAGGTCGCCGGATCAACCTTGAATCCTGGCGTAACTTCTACCAGCCCGGTGGGAACATCCAGAACAATGACACTGCCCTCCTGGGCGGACACGCTGGTGCGTGCCGAAGAAAACAGCTCTTCTTCACTGGCACCCGCTGGAATCTCTTCATAACGAAAAGATTGCGGAACCATCAAAACACGCACGCCGGTAATGACCAGACGAGCCAGAGGAGAAGAAGGCGGAGCAGGTGTGGGGGTTGGGGTAGGTGTTGCGGCTACACCCGGAGTGAAGGAAACGATCGGTGAGGTAAATTCCGAAATCGGAGCCGTAAATACGCTGGCGTTGCTCGTTTTCAGAATATCGGGGGAAATCATACCGATCACGGTCACAGTCTGTCCAGGGCGGAGAAGTCCCGCCACGCCACTGGCCAGGTCGACATGGATCGCCAGGGCTACGTGACCTTCCGGTAATTCAGCAGGAATGCCTGCGCCGGCGATTTCACCTAAAACAGAGTTAACAATCAGGTCACCCGGAGCGCGGCCAACTGCCAACATTTTGCCATTCACTTCTTCGATCTTAGCGATGGCATCGGCCGGTTTAGCTCCCATCGGAATGGTACGCAGTTCGACCAGCTGATCGGTCAGAAGAGTGCCCGGCGCGATGGCGACTTTTGCGACCACCACTTGGGTTGGGCGAATAACACCGTTCAACAGAGCGATCACGAGAAGACCGATGACGACAGCCAGCACAATGGCGGCGATGGGGGAACGTTTTTTGCTTTGCATAGTAGATAATTCTCCTTTTCGAAATTAAATAGATTCGGAACGTCCCCGATGCGAAGCATCAGGGGAAGGATTAGAAGCCAAGATGTCGGATGCTGTCCGTTCCAGGGAAACAGCACCCAATTCCTGGGTAATCTCAAGATCAGAGGGTTCATTACAGCGAATGATTAGAGGGCGTACCAGCACCGGTTCCAGCCAGAATACATCATCGCTGTATCCTAACTTGGCAATTGCATAAGTGCGCGGAATGCGCGCCAGGTAGCGTTTGTATTCGGTGTTGACCAGACCTTTTTCGGAGCGTCCCAAATGTGGCAGGATTAAGTCGCGATCTTTGGGGTCTTTGGTCTGAAACACAAAGACATTCGCGCACGAAGAAAGGATGCCCGAGGGCAGCTCGCTCACAGTTTGAGCCATCAAGTGCAGGAAAATGCTGTACTTACGTCCATCCCGCCACATCGTTTGAAAGAGGTGGCTGACCGGATTGCTTGATTCTCCTGAACCTTGATCGGAAGCGGCACCACCCGAGACGCCGGTCAGGACTTTATTGGCTTCTTCAAAAAAGATTTGCATGGGCGGGAAGTGTTTGCCACCCAACATTTCGCGCCGGCGGGCGACTGCATCCGAGTACAGGATGCTGGCCAACAAAGAAAGTAACGCCGCTTTGGAGTATTCGTCCATTTCAGCGCCACCTTCAATGACAGTGATACCCCATGGATTTTCAGGGCTGCCCATCAATCCCAGGTCTTCCACGCCGATTCCACTGGCTGAGGGTCCATATTGGCGAGCCATATGACCTTCGGAGAACTGCTCTAGTCGCAAGAGGACGCCTTCCAGACTTGTACGACTGACCTGGTCACGTTCTAATTTCTCTTTGTAGGTTCGAAGACGGTCTACCCATTTGGAAACATCCAGTTTACGACTGCGGTAGACTGCCAGGGCTTGTAGTTCTGTTGGAGAAAGGGTTTCTAACAAGGTTCCAGGATGAGGTTCATTCAGGTTTTCACTGGAGCCCTGACGTTCATACTGAATTAGCTGCACCTCCCGATCATCCTGGAGATGTCCCAAGGGACCATTCTGCAACTTGGGATCACCAGTCAGGACTCCCGCTTCAAAATACAATTCGGTCAGCGCGCGGCGCATGAAACCCAACTGCCTGGCTCCCAATCTGCCGGCGTTGGCAAAGAGCTCAGCCACCATGCTGCGGTAACGCCCTGGATCAATGCGGCGCGGCACTTGCAGAATATTCCAACGCAGTGGACGAGGAGAACCAGGATAGAGCTGGCGGATATCAACATGACCTAAACCGTCTTCTGAACCCTTCTGACCAACCCCTGGCCAGTTCATTGCCTTTCTCCAACCCTGTCCGAAGTCCAACACAATAGTGCGATAATGCCAGAAGCGAGTAGTTTCATAAGCCAGGCGCTCAGCAGCAATGGATTTTCCAAAACCGGTATCGCCAACAAAGGCTGTGTGAAAATGACGGTCAGGAACTAACTTCAAAAATGTATCCGTCAGGAGACCCGTTTCGCTCGACCACTGTCTGGCCAGGGTGATATTCCCCGGTATATCCGGATAGAACGCAAATGCTGGTGTTTCTTCCTGGGTAGTGAGCGCTGATCCTTGCTCGAACATTCCCGGAGCGGTGTAAGCTGCTACCTGCAGCATAGTCAGAAGAGTCGAATCAGCATACCCACTCATGGCTTCAGGAATATTCTCAATTCGGGTGGATGGAGTGAAAGCACGGGCATGCAGGCCGATGTAAGCTTGTTCGGGATCTGTTAGCGCACGTGTCTGCACACCCGCCACCACGTCTTCTGTTCCATGAAAGGCTTCTGGGATGAGCCCCATTAAAGCGTGCACACCCTGTTCGCTTCGAGCCAGGGCGTATAAATCCGTATAAAAAGCGCCTTCCCGACTGGCTATATCTAACAACTTGCGTTGGGTGCGCATGATATCGGTCAGGAGGATATAAGGATCATCCTGCCACTGATAGGCGTTGGAAAGGGAAAAGGAAGGGGCAACTCCCACGCTCATGCCAGCGCTAATTCCACGCCCTATACTTTGTCCCAAACCTACCCCATCCGCCTCGGAGCGGGCTGTGCTTTTTGTATCCGCATGGCTCTGGGTGGTAGAGGTACTGGTGGTATCCGCTACAGAATCAGTCTCAGAGCCTGAGGTCGTCCAGGCTTCCGATTGGGTCGACGAGTGGCTTTGAGAATTCGTATTGGATTGGCTTTGGGTGGTGCTTTGAGAAACGGTATCCGATTGACTTGAGGTTACCGAATGCATACTCGAGTCGGATGAGCCACTGCTGTTAACCACACCATCAGCCGTACCCCAATTGGTATTTCCACCAACGTTAGCAGATATCCCTACACCAGCCGGAGCAACGCTGCCGCCTACGCCGCCGTTAACCCCGTAGGAAGAGCTGTCGGTATGCGAGTTCGCCACGCCAGAGGAATCGGAGTGCGAGGATCCGTCGGTTACAGCTGAGCCTTCTGTATGAGCTGTCCCCTGACTGACTGCCGTTCCAACCGTGGAAGATGAACCAACCGTGTCTGTCTCAGAAACTCCGACCGTGTGTGCCCAACCACTCGTACTGGCATGGCCGACCGTATGGGCTTGGCCCTGACTGTCCGCCACGCCATCGGTAGCAGCTTCTCCGTGAGTAACGCCACTCGAATGGTTTGTGCCATAAGATTGGGAGGCGTTTTCTGCCAGGCCTCCGGTCAGAATCGCTGGCAGGCTGATCCCGAAGGAGGCTGCCCGGGTTCCCAACTGACGGGAAGCGTAAACGGAAGTATCTTCCAACATGCCAGCCAACATGCGCGTAATATCTTCCAGACGAACATGATTGGTGAGCAGCATCAACAGGAATTCTTCTTCCAGGCTGCTCATTCCTCGGAAGAGCAGTTCATTTTGTTGAATGGAATATTGCTGAGCACCCTGACTTCCGGACAACAGAGGATCCCGCATCGAAGAATCGCCACCACGAGCGTTTTCGCGTGGATCCGGATGCCCAACAGCCACAATGGCATAAGGCATCTGCTCCAACGAACGCGCCAACCATTGAGCCACTTCAGTCGAAAGCGGCTCCAGGCGGATTTGACGGTAAGCACCGACCAACCCTGCACGTAAAGCTGAAAGATCCCGTAAAGAGTGTTGGATGGCTTCTTCTTTCTTTGGAGAAAACGCAGCTACCCCATAACATTGAACGATCCCAATATTTGGATTCTTAAAAACACCGGCCGCCAGATATACCAGATCAACTTGAGCGCCATATAAACCACGTAAGACCGTGCGCATCTTCTGCAGCAAGCCGGCATCCCGGCGAGCCTCCAGTGAAATATAGCGCAATTGCAGCAACCGGACCGCCCGATATCCCTGATATTCCCGCGTACCTTCCCGCTCTGTGACACGAAAGACCAGATAGTCGAGCTCATTTCGGTCGTTGAAATGCAGCTCTGTGCCTTCCACTTCCAGGTCATTAGGAATGGAGAGAGAGGCCTTCGTTTTCAGCCAGGGTATTTTTTCGGTCAGTTTTCCAATAATCATCGTTCTCTTTTCTCCGTACTTGGCGTTCTGCCTCATCAATTCGCCAAATTAACCAGCTGGTGAATTCGTGAGGCCGCTTTTGCTTGCGCAAAAGAAGCCCTGGATTGCTATTGCTTCACTGTTTCCCACCAGACTGCATCAATCACCTCGTTCACATTTGGCTCGACAACCACCACCTGTGGTGAGCGTTGGCGACTTTGGGATGATGCCTGCTGGTTTTCACGAGCTGAGGAACGTTGCTCATAGGATTCTTGTGGGTAACCTTCTTTCCCAGTTTCACTTCGCTTTTCGGAAGTATTCCAGGGTTTCAACCGGAACAAGAGACTCATTTGAGCAATCAGCGCCGCAAATGCAGTGATGATGAGGACGCCTGCCATCAAGATGATCATAGAAATCACTCCTAAAGCAGGTCCACGCAGCAAATCCATCAGTTGTGACATATTGACCTCCAATCGTTGAAATAAAATCTGACGTTTGAAAAACCAACCAACGTTCATAAAACTCTCACCTAAAAAGGTAGAGTAATAAATCAAGCAAGCCCACGATTTTGTGTGCTGGTTTCATCTATCACCCTATCTTCTGGTTCGATAACGATTGATCAACTCACTGGCTCCTGCCAATGGATTGACCAACGACATCGGGTTGATCAAGACCTGCTGCAGTAACATCGCGAAGTAACCCAAAGGGATTACCAACCACAAAGCCCATAAAATAATCGTGGTTACATTACCGCGTGTATTGGCAATTACAGCCGCAGCGCTTTCTGAAGTACCGATCAGGGCAGCCCACTGATCTGCTGATAATTGAGCGGTGTATGCCAGGTAGAGCCGGCTGCCAATGACGGCCAAGGAATAAATCGCAATTCCTGATTTCATATTCCATAGCAGTGTGTGTTCTTGCATGTGCACCAGCAGAACAATGATGGTACCGGTCAGCCACATCGCTGCACCCAGCCAGGGAACTGGTGCACCCATTCCCCATTGGCTGATTACCCACATCACCAAGATGATTGCCGTGGTGATCTGTGCAGTGTATAAATCCGGAGTAGCCGCCTCCCGTCCACTACGGCCAGGTCGGAAAGCTGCCCTGGATTGCACTCGTTGATCAACAAAGCGAATGATCAAACCTGCACAAAGAATGCTTACCAGGGCAGCTCCGGATTCACCAAGCCAGTAGACAGTTGCCAGTACACCATTCAATAAGTAAGTAGGCATTGCTGCGAGGAAATCCCCAAAGACAACAAAATAATCTGTCATAAACCACTACCTCCTTACTCGTCATAATCATTACTTGGACACCACAGACCAATAACCAACAACAGATAAACGACTGCCATGAAACCTAGGAAGACTGTCAGCAACACACCGACCGCTATCCATACAATCTGCACATTGACCTTTTATGGCACCAACGCCGGTAGATTTACATAGACTTTCATCGCTCCATCGATCCCTACAAGTCTCGGTTGTGTGATCGGAATACCCCGGAAGCGTGTGCCCGTGGTAACCACGTCCAAACGCAAGTTGAAAGTTCCCGGATCTGCAAATGGAACTCTAAGTGCCTGTCCGGTTGCCGTACAGGTTCCACCACCATCACATCCCCCCGTCCATGATCCTATTCCCGGAATGAGAGTGAAATTTGCTTGGTGAATGTAAGCTTCATAATGCGTTTGACCCAGTTTGCCTGTAATCCAATCTTGGCTGGCGGCATCCAGGGCGGCGGTTGCTTGGAAGGAAGCAACTGCATCTGGTAGATGTTCTACATGCATCCGGCATTCCTTGAATACCATCTCCGTATCAGAGACTCCATCATTGATGGTTGATCTAGAACCCGTTTTGCAGTTCGGGTTTTCCCCGGCATTAGCTGACCGGCAAACATCTCGTTCCTCGTAGATGGGTTCATACCAGGTGAAGATTACTGGAAGAACTGTCACCCTGGCTTGAATATCTGCTCCACGCCGGGTTTCAGTATCTTGCCCAACGACCAGTGGATTATTCGGTGCAGTCTTTTGGATGGTCAGCACAGGCTGCTGCATGGTTACGCTCGGATCAGGACATTCCCGAGGAGGTGGAGGTGGAGTGACTACTCCCGAACAACCACCCGGAATGGACGCACAATTTTGTGTGCCATTCAAGTACAACAAGTACAAGGAACGCAGTGCCCCATCATTCCAGGTCATCTGCAACAGATTGGTGATGAATCCCCACCCGGAGAAATAGGTCCACACATCCTGATTTCCATTAAGCACAGCACCCCAGAATTGATCCGGGCTGGTATATTCCGGGTGTTCTGCCTGTATCCGGTTCCAATCCAGGTTATCGCCGGCTGCCAGACCGAGAAAAGAGATCAGGCTACCGTACCCATTGCCCAGAGATCCATAAGAGCTTGTTAGGCCACTTTCCTGAGGATTCATGGCCATAAAGAACAAAGTTGAAGCGGAGGGTAAGACAACAATGTTCCCGCTGGGGGTCTGGTAGCGATGGTAATTAGCATCGAGGTCAAGCGATTGCCCAAAGGGTAGTTCAATCGACATCCAGTCGGGATGTTCAGTAGTAACGCCCAGATCAATAAGATCTGGATTCAGGTTGCCGTCTGGTTGAAAGACCTCAGACCAAGGATCGTCACCCTGAGCATAAACAGCTGTTGGAATGAGCAAGGTCAATACGACAATGATTAGGAAAAATCTTTTCACTACTTCTTTCCTTCTTCTAGAGTTGTGGTGGGAGTTTTTTCGCGATCGAGGATGGCATTGATTTCCGCCTCCATCAGGAAACGATCAAACTTCCAACCGCTTTCCGTTTTCGCGAGAACAATATACGCCGTGTCCTGGGTTTTATTGCTACCTGGCAGAGGGGAAGATAGCGTTATTTCAATCCGCCATACTTGCTCGGAACCGTTGTCTGCTACCTTATCCACTGCCTGCGTGGCAGCTGTGACCACAGACTTGGCATCCAAATATTTTTCCCACATACGATCTGCGCCGGCTGAAAAAAACTCACATCCATCGGGCGTGCTGAGCTCGCAAATGCGATTGAGCCAGACTTCTTTTCCTTCCTGGTAGTTCACCTGAAAAACCTTTTCAATGGCAGTGACGGCTGCAGCAGAAACCAGACTATCTTCACTGGTTTCTGCTATTGAACCTTGCTCCGTATGAAGAGGCCAGTTTTCGATCACCAAGATTCCTACAGCGATGACCACGGCCAGGATGACTGCAACAATCAGGTTGCGTTTTGAGACTGGAATTTCTTTCAATTTTTCTCCTTTCCCGATATGCGGGTCCAAAAGTTGGGTAAAACAAAAGCGACCAATCATGTCTTCTATTCCTGTATGCACTTGAAGAAAGGTGCAAACAGGAAAGACGTGATGGTCGCTCCAAGGAATATATGGGACAGCTGATTATTATCAGCGACCGAACAGATATTTGGTTGTAACTCCAATCATAGCAAGAGGAAACCCTTTATCCTAGGGGGTCAAATTCAATGAATTTTCGAAAAAAGCGGGTTTTTAACTTGACAAAGAAATACTAGAGTATTACATTATAGATAAGCTAACCGATAAGGAAAATGAGCATGCCGAAAACAAATTCTGCTCGAATTTCACGGGCCTGTTCCTCACCTTCCGCTCGATAACGCTTGGCAATACGCTCACGTTCTGCCTGCATACGAGAAAAGACGCTCGCCTGTACTTCCGATGGCAAGTCAACGCGTAAAATACGCACATCCAGCAGCGTGATGCCAAACGATTTGGCTGCATCCTGTGCGCCATCCGTGACTGTCATCATAATTGACTCGCGACTTTCACGAATGACATCAATAAAATTGTGTTTAGCGATCTCTTCTCTCAAGCGACCAGCGATAACTTGATCCAATCTGGCTTTTGCGCCCGTCTCGCTCTGGACGGTACGATAAAACAAAAGAGGATCAGTGATCTGCCAACGAGAGACGTGATCCACCAGCAGACGTTTCTTGTCCAGGGTCAAATACTCTGCGCTAAGAGGTTCTGTCCCCAGAACACGTTTTTCCAGAAGGACTAAGTCCTGGACAAATGGTAATTTGAAGTATAAGCCAGGCTCGCGCACCTCCCGCATTGGTTCACCAAACTGAAACACCAACCCCTGCTGCCCTTCGTTGATGAAATATGCTGAGTTGACGCCAGCCACGATCAAGAGCAGTAATACCCCGAAGATAATGGTTTTTTTCATAATTTTTCTCCTTTTCTTAAAGAAAGCCTGTCCATTAAGGGACTGGGGTTGGTTCGGTTTGTTCGGTGGGTTGAACGGGCTGGATCTCTGGTGCAACAGTTGTATTCATGTCGGTCAGGGGCAAGAACGGCAAAACGCCACTTTGTCCGGATTCCAATACAAAGAGAGTTGCATCTTTCAGGACGCGTTCGATGCTTTCGAGATACAGCCGTTCACGCATCACCTCCGGAGCTTTTAGATATTCAGCCAACAACGCCAGAAAACGAGCTGCATCACCCTCAGCCCGGATCAAACGTTGTTCGCGATATGCTTCTGCTTCCAGCACCATCTGGGCTGCTTCACCACGTGCTGCGGGAACGACCTGTTCGGCATACCCCTCAGATTCTTTTACCAAGCGTTCGCGGTCTTCAAAAGCACGAACCACATCATGGAAGGCATCACGTACTTCTGCCGGGGGGTCGACGGCTAATAGTCGGGCTTCCGTCACTAACAAACCTGTCTGGTACTGGTCGAGCAACTTCTGTAAAATTGTTTTCACCTGATCCTGCGCCTGTACACGTCCCTCCGTCATCGTGAAGTCAATTGTGTTTTGACCCACAGTGGATCGCAAGGCAATCTCTGCGGAGGACTTAAGCACTGTCTCGGCATCGCGTACATGAAATAGAAATAGCACTGGATCGGATACCAAATATTGGATGAAGAGTTGAACGACAACCATATTCTCGTCACCGGTAAGCATTTGAGCCTCTTCCAGCATCACCCTTTGGTCATTCCCCTCAGAACGATACCCAATCTCGGCTGTCCGTACCCGCGCAACATCCACCACATAGTTGGATTGGATCGGCGCTGGCAAGCGGTAGTGTAATCCAGACTCGCTTTGACTGGTTAACTTGCCAAATGTGAGCACGATACCACGCTCACCGGGACCTACCATGTAAATTCCTGACAGCAGCCATAGAATCATCACTGCGATCACAAGGATCCAAATCAGGCGCGGTGACCGTAATAACCTGGAGAGTTGATCCGGATTAAGGAAAGGATTTCCTCCAGGTTCGATCGGTTTGTTTTGTCTTATCATTTTTTCTCCTATAAAAGTTGTTTGAACGTACTTTAATTGATAGAGGTCACAATGACCTGCTGTATGACCATAACGAAGGGTGGGTTACTTTTCATGACCAGACAAATGTTGTTGAATTCATTGGCTGGTGTAAATCCATATTATTTTTTTCCTGTTCAGAAATTTGCACTTACTTTCTTTAGCGAAAAAGTTTCAGATTGTGAATGCATGTCCGGTGGGAACCAATTGTTTATGTAAAACGAAAAGTTCCAAACGGTTAATAAAGGGAGGGAAGAAACTATCGCTGCAAGCGGTACCAGTTGTACCAAAACCATAAATCAATTACTTGTTTGCGAAGAGTTAGATCGATACCTAATGCCGGTCGGAACAAAATTTGTAAGTCTTGAAAAACGGGATCGGTAAAAGTGGGGCGGTGAAAACGTCCTACTTCTTCATGACTTTGACCAGAATTACAGGCCTGGGTACTACTTCCCAGGTCGATCGTGGTGAAAAAGGTGATTTCTTATATCCCATATAAAGTATAGCAGAGTTGTATGGGCAGTGCAACGCTAAACGCTTCAATTGAGCTGAATCTGGATTATTTCAATGCTTGGCATTGGAATCAACCCAAGGATGAGCATATAATTAACCCATGTACATCAAAGAAATTCAATCGAAAGCGATTCTCTCGAAATCCAAAATCTTTCCTTATGTGATCAATCCTTACGTGGGATGCCAGCACAATTGTACTTATTGTTATGCCAGATTCATGAAACGTTTCACGGGTCATCGTGAGCCATGGGGTCAATTTGTGGATGTGAAAGTAAATGCCGTAGAATTGTTAGAGAAAGAAATCTTGAAGAAAAAACCAGGAAGAGTCTGGATCAGCGGGGTTTGTGATCCCTACCAGCCATTGGAGCGGAAGTATCAGCTCACCCGTGGCTGCCTGCAGATTCTGGCAGAGCATCATTGGCAGGTCACCGTACAGACGCGTTCTCCACTGGTGCTGCGGGATATAGATATTTTGAAAACAGGCGAGAATTTCGAGGTAGGACTGAGCATCACCACAGCGGATGACAGTATCCGATACAAGTTTGAACCATCCACCCCTCCCATCACGGAGCGATTGCACACGCTGGATGAATTGCACAAAGCTGGGATTCGAACGTTTGCGATGCTGGCACCGCTACTGCCTGGCAGTGAAGACCTACCGGATTTGCTGGTAGGTAAGGTCGATTATGTGATCCTGGATCGCATGAATTACCATCATGCGGATTGGGTCTATCGCAAGTATAAGATGGAAGACAAGAACACCGATGGGTATTTTGATCTGGTGGACCAATCGTTGCAGCTAGCTTTCTCAAGATTGGGAATTGATTGTCAATTATGAATAGATAGCTTCTTCTAGAGCACAAATCTCACGATGCGCAATCCATCTCTGGCTATCTGAAAATCCTATATTCAGTGTCATCCCACTCAAAATCGTGTATGGAAAATGATTATCCCGTGATACTCCCATAACAATCGAAATAACGGGCAATGATATCACCCGAACAATGAGTACTTATGATCAGGGTACTGATCTGCCTGTGATTATAAGTTTTTATATACTAATACTCATTCTTTATTGCTAATCTTTCGAAAGTACCATCTTGATTGATCTGCACAAAGGCGTCCTTCCATCCGTCATCACAAATCAAAGCAACACTCAGGTGCCAGGGTCCACTCAGAGGATCTTGAAGAGCGCCAGAAGTATATGCATGGATATCACCCCGACCAATGGAACATCCAGATAATGGTCCAACCAATAAATGCTCTTCAATGATTGAATGCGCCAGTGTGATTTCCGGGAATTCCAAAAATTCAATATTATTGGAAAGCGTATATCCTCTGACTAATCCATAATAAAAACTATACTCGATGCGATTATCACCGCTTCGACTTATAATCATATCTTCATAGCGGGGGATAATTGGTTTGCTGTTGTCAGGATTGGTACTGGTGAGCACTTCTCTTATTCTTGGGTTGCTTTCGAGCTCCTGGATTTTTTGCTGGAAGTAATTTGTGGTCGCTTCTAACTCAAAAGCGGCCGGCTGCCTTATGTGATCTGCTAATTCAATGTTTCCTTCTTTAAAGTAATCCAGGAAAAGATTGTCGATATATGAAAGATTAAACGCTGAATATGAAGCTGGCAGCTCATATTGCACTGCAATTTCCACTTTGTTATTCACAAAACAGGATGAAATAACAACCTCACGCAGGGTTAATTCAGAGTTGATTTGTTGAATAACTTCGTTTGATAAAACTAAATTTTCAATAATCTTTGGATTTGGGACCTTTTCATCACAGGGAAGGGTTGATGGGCAGCCAGCGAGCAAAAATGTCATAATCAGAAAAATAATAACAATCAACGCCTTTTTTATTGATGTTTTTACTAATCTTTCCATAAAATATCCAATTATATACCTGGCGAATCCAAGTAATTTGTTTGTTGATATTTTCAGTATAGTTATTTTTGTTGACAAAATCTACCAATAGATCCTAAATATGGGTTTCGAAAATAATTATTGAAGCATCCGTGAAGAATTTGGATATACGATGATATTCAGAAATTTGACATAGCTAATAATTTGCGAGAGTTAATATGTTGGATAAAAAAATTCTG
>Ga0351885_10335_pt1 | contig 15530 bp, 7 predicted proteins | sample TotcelFGM3001L13_FD_206771 | JGI IMG/M metagenome (GOLD analysis project Ga0351885, IMG submission 206771) | Enriched cells from coal bed in the Powder River Basin, Montana, United States - Total cells FGM rep3 HSBNCT.FGM.300.1.L13 ... | reverse complement strand
TGCCCAACCACCAGTTTCTTGAAAACTTATCGGTGTCGAATTTCTTTGACCGGATCGGATTAAGGGGGCTGGGCAACTGGTACAGGAATTTCTTTAATAAGATTTCCCGGCACCATCATTGTGATTCACCTGATGTCTGGCGGGAGCGAATGGAGCGGTTAGGTTTTGAGCTGGTAGATTGGTGGCATTATTTTTCGCCGGAGGCGTTTCATGTTTTGGAATGGGGACACTATTTTGGTCTGCCATCAGCAGTGTCTCATATTCTGTTTCGCAAGTGGATTCTCAGCCCCACTCAGTGGAATCTTAGCTTAACCCTTTGGTTGGTTCAAAAATATTATGATGAACCAGCAAAAAATTCTCAAGGCTCATACACATTTTTTATCGCTCGCCGAAAGTGAAGGAAATTGTGAGCTGTTTGTTGCGAGATAAATCAGAATAGATGATAATCGCAAAATGAGAGTCTCCCTGTTATTATTCAATAAGTGAGATTACAGTGATGAAAGAGCCAAGTGTTCTCGATTATTTTAAAGCACGCTTGAATCCCTGGTCAAAAAATGTCCCGGAGATCTTTCCTGTAGAAGATACACAGGAATTGACAGAGGGATTAGAGCAACAAATCGCCAAATCCGCGGTGGTTGAGGATTTGCCCGAAGAGCAAGTTACGATTTTTAAATTGGCGGCCGCTTCGGCATGGAAAACAAGTTTTGGATTGCTGTTCGCGTTGGCGGCACAAATCCAGCTGGACAGCCCTATACCCAATCCGAAAGCCGGAATTTCTCTTTATGTCATGTCAGCGGCGATGTTTCTTGCCGCCTTGGTTACCAATGAAATCTGCTTGCCGTTTCAAACTGAAGACTCCAGAAGTCGAATTTCCACAACTATGAAACAAAAGGGACTCTATATTGGTGTCCCAGCTATGCTTCTCGCGTTTATCTCCTTTGGGGGTAACCGATTTAATTTGTTAAACCTGGTTTTATGGGCAATTGCGATTTACTCCTTTTTGTGGGCGTTTTGGGAGCCAAAAAAGGGCGGTTTACGAGCCTGGGCTGATCGAGTGTTCGCCTGGTTTAAAAATCCTGAGATAAAAGCGCGTTTTTCTTTCTGGACGCTACTTGTAGCGCTGGTGATTGGATTGATCATTTTTTACCGGGTTGGAAACCTTGCTTCAATTCCAGGTGAACCATTCAGCGATCACGCGGAAAAGCTGACGGATGTTGGTACAGTATTGGATGGAGAGTTCTCCATTTTTTTCCCGCGTAATACCGGTCGGGAAGCCATTCAAATGTATTTAACCGCGATGGTTTCGATTGTTTTTGGAACAGGGCTTTCATTTATCAGTTTAAAAATTGGTACTGTGCTGATTGGCCTGTTTACATTACCTTTTATGTATTTACTGGGAAAAGAAATCGGCGGCCGTTGGGTGGGATTGATCGCCTTATTAATGACCGGTGTGTCCTATTGGGGAAATGTGATTTCACGCATCGGTTTACGTTTCCCTTTGTATCCGGCATTTACCGCGCCAACCCTGTTTTTCCTCATTCGAGGCTTGCGCCGGCAAAGCAGAAATGATTTGATATTGGCTGGAATGTTTCTTGGGTTGGGTCTGCATGGGTACAGCCCGATGCGGATTGTTCCGCTTTTGGTTTTGGCCGCTTTTGGAATTTATCTGATCCACCGCGCCTCGCAGGGAAAAAAGTTAGAAGCTGTGGGCGGGCTTATATTGCTGGCATTCTTCGCCATGTTAATCTTCCTGCCTCTCTTGCGCTACGCGATTGACAAGCCAAGTGATTTCAATTATCGCGCGTTAACCAGGTTGAGTACTGTGGAACGTGAATTGCCTGGCTCAGTAATCGCCATTTTCTTTGATAACTTGTTAAAGTCGCTGTTGATGCCATTCTGGAAGAACGGCAACATATGGGTTCATTCTGTCACAGGTCGACCAGCGTTGGATGTGATTTCAGCTGCCTTTTTCTTTGCCGGTTTGGTGATGTTAGTTTTGCGCTACATCCGCAAGCGAAATTGGTTGGATCTTTTTCTACTTGTTTCCATTCCCATTTTGATGCTGCCGTCAATTCTGTCACTGGCTTTCCCAGAGGAGAACCCTTCTCTAAACCGTTCGGGTGGGGCATATGTGGTAGTGTTCTTGATCACCGCGATGGCGGTTTACGCCATTTTTGACGCGATTTTGAAGAAAGCTCACGGGTGGTTGGGAAAAGCAACTACAGGAATCCTGGGATTCTTGTTATTGGGATTAATGATGAACCAGAATTACACTCTGGTGTTTGATCAGTTCAAACAACAATTTGATTCAAATTCGTTGAACACTTATGAGATTGGCGCGACGATCCGCGATTTTGCGGATTCTGTTGGGGATCCAGACGCGGCATATGTTGTACCTTATCCGTATTGGGTAGATACGCGATTGGTGGGAATAAACGCTGGTTTTCCAGACAAGGATTACGCGCTTTGGCCAGAAGATTTTGAAACCACCCTTGTTCAAAATGAAAACAAATTATTTATTTTAAAACCTGAAGACACCCAGGCGTTGGAAAAATTGCAGCAGCTTTACCCGCTGGGTGTGGTCAACCGCAAAGAATCAAAATATAACGGCAAAGACTATCTACTTTTCTTGGTTGCTGAGCAGGCACCGATTGTACAATAGAAAAGCAGTTTCTTGAGATTGGCAGAGAACAAACAAGTTAATTATGAGCGATCAACCTGAGCAAAAAACAAGTTTGACAGAAGTTACCCCGCAGGTAAATAGAATTCCCTGGTTTGCCGCGATCATACTGATTGGCGTGCTGATGGCAGGCGCATATTTCCGATTTATTGGTTTGAATTGGGATGATGTATATCATCTACACCCGGATGAGCGATTTTTAACGATGGTGGAGACATCGATTTCTCCGGTGGATAATCTGTTTGAATATTTTAATACAGCCACCTCCAGCCTTAACCCTGCTAATAATGGGTATACCTTTTACGTGTACGGTACTCTTCCGCTATTCTTGGTGCGTTATGTTGCTGAATGGACCGGCCAGACTGGATACAACCAGGTTCATTTAATAGGGCGCGGGTTGTCTGGTTTTGTTGATTTGTTCACGATCTTTTTGGTTTTCTTGATCGCCTTCAAACTGTTTAAGAATTACCGCTTGGGGTTATTGGCTGCCGCATTCTCCGCTGGCGCGGTGATGCAAATTCAGCTGGCACATTATTTCACTGTTGATAATTTTGCCAACTTTTTTGTGTATCTTGCGATTTATTTCGCGGTCGTATTGATAGATAGGAATGGTTGGGCACGGCCTGAGAAACCAGAGTCAGACCAAGCGCTGGTGAAAATGCTAATCCGCCCCATTGAACACCTTTGGGTGTACATGCTGTTTGGGTTGGCATTGGGTTTGGCAGCCTCATCAAAAGTCAGTGCCGCGCCAATCGCACTACTGCTGCCAGCGGCCGCGTTTATCCGCTGGGTTGATACACCCGCGGATGACCGTGAATGGATGGCCGCGGTGCTGCTTCGCAACCTGGTAATCGCCGCACTTATCAGCCTGATTACTTTCCGAATCTTTCAACCTTACGCGTTTAACGGCGTTTTTAGCCTTAACCCATCCTGGTTGGCCAGCTTGAAAGAGTTAAGCGCTATGTCGAAGGGCGATGTGGACTTTCCCCCCGCGCTGCAGTGGGCACGCCGGCCTTTGAGTTTCGCGTTTACCAATATGGTGCGTTTTGGCCTTGGAATTCCACTTGGTGTTTTGGCCTGGAGTGGATTCTTATGGATGGGTTGGAAATTGTTTCGCGGTGAATGGAAAAAATATTCTCTATTGTGGGGTTGGACGGCTTTTTACTTTACCTGGCAATCGTTGAATTTTACCCGCAGTATGCGTTACCAAATCCATGTATATCCAGCCCTGGCGATCATAGCGGCCTGGGCGGTATTTACTTTATGGGGGCACCGTTCCGCGGCAAGCAGCTGGCTGAGCAGAAACTGGCGAAAAATGCTGGCGGTTTTCGCAGGTGTATCTGTTTTGGCTGGTACATTTGTTTGGGCTTACATGTTCACGCGCATCTATACCCGCCCGGTGACCCGTGTGGAAGCCAGCAGGTGGATTTATCAAAATGTGCCCGCACCTATTAACTTACGGATCAATACTGGATCTGGAATAGTGAATCACCCTCAGCCTTTTCGAGCTGGTGTGGCAGTAAATTATGAGATGCCTTTGCGATTTCAGTTCACACCTAAAGAAAGTGGGCAGTTGATTCAAATCAGGCTGCCGCATGTGCTGGGGATGGGTGTTCTCGAGGACAGCCAGCTGATCAACGTATCTGTTTTTGGTAATAAAGAGGATGAATATCCCCTTTCGATCGGTACAGCCAGCGGCGATTTCAACGCGAGAAATGATCCGCGAGGGGATGAGCGAATTATTCTCCTGGATATTCCTGTCGTAGTCGAAGCCAACCAGCCTGTTTACGTTGAAATCCGACCAGGTGGGACAGGCGGTAGTTTTCAACTTACCGAAACAATTCTTGCCGGAATTTATACTAATAATGGAGAATTAATCGAAGAAGCGTTGCCTGAGGCGGTGGAAGCACTAAAAATGGGCGACCGCTATTCAATTCTGTTGACCAATAATCCCAATGGGCTGCTGGAAGAAATTACCATTCCGCACATAGTGGATTGGGAAGCAGAACCCGGTAGAAAAACCTTGCGAATTTCTATCTTGAGCGGCGCGCCGGATAACCTTATTTACGGCTCGGCTGAAGTGCAGAGTGAATTCTTTGCAGGCAATGACCCGCGCGGTGAAGGTTACACCTTCCGCTTTGATCCGCCCATCACGATTGAAGTTATGAAGAGTTATGTGCTTTCACTGAGTTTTGAAAATGGGCCGGGACGTGTCGCCATTTATGGCAGTAAGCATGTTAATGAGTCTTCATGGGACGATGCGATTCCGATCGGACTGGATGGTTACTCACCCTATGATTATTATATGGGACTTTACCATACCGACTTGAATTTCGAGATGTATTGGGATGATAACGTTGAGAAGTACCAGAGGTTCGTGAATAACCTCAACCAGGCTGATTATGTGTTTATCACCTCCAACCGCCAGTGGGGTACTACCACCCGCGTCCCTGAACGATATCCTCTAACCAGTGAGTATTACCGGCAATTGCTTGGTTGTCCTCCTGAAAAGGAAATTACCTGGTGTTACAGTGTCGCTAAGCCGGGTATGTTCAAGGGTAATTTGGGTTTTGAGCTGATTAAAATCTCTCAATCTGACCCCAATCTAGGCTCGTTTTATGTCAATACCCAGTTTGCAGAAGAAGCCTTTACCGTATATGATCATCCCAAGGTGCTGATCTTTCAAAAAACCGGTGAATACTCATCCGCGCATGTGCGCGAGGTCCTTGGAAAGGTGGACCTGGACAAAGTAGTCCGCCTGACGCCTGCCCAGGCGGGCGACTATCCTGGGGATCTGACTTTACCCGCCGCGCGTTTACAGCAGCAGCGCAATGGCGGGACATGGGCTGATTTGTTTAATCGCGAGTCGATAATCAATCGTTGGCCGGTTTTAACCGTGCTGGTCTGGTACTTGTTCATCACCCTGCTCGGATGGTTGGTTTACCCATTCACCCGTCTGGCACTGGGTGGTCTGGTGGATAAAGGCTATCCGGCGTCCCGCCTGGTTGGGTTGGTTTTATTTGCGTTGATTGCCTGGTGGATTGGTTCTTTTGGATGGGCGGTTACCAGGTTGACCTTGATTATTTGCCTGGTATTGCTTGCGGGGCTTAATACTGGTTTGTTTATTTGGCAGAAAGATGAAATTCTACAAGAACTACGCAATAAAAGGCGTGATCTTCTCACCATTGAATTGATCTCTGCAGGGTTTTTCCTGTTTTTCCTGTTTGTGCGTTTAGGCAACCCGGATCTGTGGCACCCCTATAAAGGCGGGGAAAAGCCAATGGATTTTTCTTATTTCAATGCGGTGATCAAAAGCACTTCCTTCCCACCGTATGATCCCTGGTTCGCGGGCGGATACATCAACTATTACTATTACGGATTTGTATTGGCCGGTATGCCGGTTAAGCTGTTAGGGATCGTTCCTGCAACGGCTTACAATTTGATCCTGCCATCGCTTTACAGTTTGCTGGCGTTAGTGTCGGTAAACATTGGTTGGAATTTAATCACTACAAAATTGCAGACTGGCGAAGAACCAGTCGATGAGTCCAGAAAGAATACGGGTTTACTGGCCGGATTGACCACAGCTATTCTTCTGCAAGTTTTTGGAAATCTGGGTACAGTCAGGCAGATTTGGCAATCACTACAAAAAATAGTCGCGCCCGGCGGCACGATTGAGGGAGCGGCTTTCTTTCAGCACCTGATCTGGGGCGTGCAAGGATTCTTTCGATACGCCGCTGGAACTCGCCTGCCTGTATATCCAGGAGATTGGTATTGGGTACCCAGCCGGGTAATTCCAGGTGAACCGATTACTGAGTTTCCGATGTTCACCTTTTTGTACGCGGATTTACACGCTCATATGTTAGCACTGCCGCTGACGGCGTTAGCTGTTTTATGGGCGGTATCGGTTTTTAAACGAAAATGCCATTGGGAACGCTGGCCGCAAGCTGGCGCTTGTCTTTTACTGGGAGGTGCGGTGATTGGAGCTTTGCGCCCCACCAATACATGGGATTTCCCCACCTATTTGGCGTTGGGCGGTATGGTGGTATTCTACACTGCTTTCAAATATAGCCAGGCAGGTAAAGTTCTTAATTTCCTGCCAGAATTTTGGCAAAAGCTGACCCTCGCAGCGGCTGGTTCCGTGGTTTTGGTCGGAATATCCTTGGTCTTGTATAGCCCCTTCGCTTATTGGTTTGGACAGGCATACAATCAGGTTGAAATTTGGAAAGACGCGCGCACTCCATTTGACTCTTACTTCACCCATTGGGGACTATTCCTGGTGATCTTGTTTGGTTGGATATGGTGGGAAATTCGAGATTGGATGGAAAGCACTCCTGCCACCTCCTTGGCAAAAATTTATCCGTACCGGCGATGGATTCAAGCTGGGTTATTATTGTTGGCAGGGTTGATCGTGGCAGCATTTTTCTATAAAGCGCAAATTGTTTGGTTGGCGCTGCCGATGGCTGCTGCCGCAGGGGTATTGATGCTGCGGCCTGGTTTAAGTGATGAAAAGCGCTTTGTAAGCTTCTTGATTGGTACCGCCCTGGTGTTAACCATCATGGTAGAGTTTGTCCGCCTTTCGGGGGATATTGGACGAATGAACACTGTGTTTAAGTTTTACCTGCAAGCCTGGACAATGCTGGCCATTTCTTCAGGCGCGGCATTTTTCTGGTTGCTGCCAGAAGTACAATCCAAATGGAAGTATGGCTGGCAAACTGCCTGGCAAACCGGCATCACGCTGCTGGCAGCCGGAGCTTTGCTTTTCCCCATTTTTGGTGGTTTTGATAAGATCCGCGACAGGATGAGCGGCATGGCTCCGCACACGCTGGATGGTATGGCGTACATGGCCTATTCAGAATACGCTGATAATGGCCAGACGATGCAACTGGGTGAGGATTATCGAGCCATCCAGTGGATGCAGGAAAATGTGCAGGGGTCTCCGGTAATCATGGAGGCCAATGTACCCGAATATCGGTGGGGAAACCGGTTTACGATTTACACAGGCTTGCCTGGGGTGGTGGGTTGGAACTGGCACCAGCGGCAACAAAGGGCAATCATCCCGGGTGATTGGGTTTGGGAACGGGTGAATAACGTTGAAGCTTTTTATTTATCCACAGACAAATTCGAAACCATGCGGCTTTTGGAACAATATGATGTCCGTTATGTTGTAGTTGGGCAGCTTGAAAGGGCTTTTTACGACGGTCCAGGCCTGGAGAAGTTCAGCCAATGGGAAAATGATCTCTGGAAACTGGTTTATTTAGATGGACAAACCGCTATTTACCAGGTTATAAACTAGCCTGACAGGCAAATGGAGTGATATGGCCGCCTTTCTAAAATGGTATTTATGGATCTCACTTTTGGGCCTGCTGGGATTACCAGTGGTTTCAAAAATGTTTCCGTTTCTAAAGGAAAAGGGACTTGCATTTGCCCGCATTGTTGGAATGCTGACTTGGTCCTTTATCTTTTGGCTGTTGGCGATGCTTGGGATATTACAAAACAATGTTGGCGGTCAGGTAATTGCTCTGGCATTTCTGGCTGGCATCGCTTTTTTGTGCCTGAGGCAAATTGGCTGGCAGTCGTTGTTCCACAATATCCGAACCAATTGGCGCATGCTGCTGGTAAGCGAAATGCTTTTCATGATCGCGTTTGCTTTCATGGCATTCATGCGTGCCGCGGACCCGGTCATCTCCGGTACAGAAAAACCCATGGAGCTGGCTTTCATCAATGCCATTCAACGTTCCGTACAATTTCCTCCACATGATCCATGGTTGTCAGGTTATTCAATCTCATATTATTATTTCGGCTACGTGATGGTTGCGATGCTTTCGAGTTTTACCGCCACAGCAACTGGCATTGGGTTTAACCTGGCGATTGCGCTTTGGTTCGTGCTGACTGCTCAGGGTGCTTTTGGTGTGGTTTATCATTTACTTGCAGCTCACCGTGAAGAAAAAGGCGAACCTAAGAATTCCCTTCTCACTGCCCTGCAATCTTTGTTAGCGCCACTATTTATATTGATCATTAGCAACATCGAAGGCTTTTTGGAGGTGCTTCACAGCGCGGGATTGTTTTGGGAACAAAATCCAAGGGGAGAGTGGACATCACCGTTTTGGAGTTGGTTGAACATTCAGGAATTGGTTAACCCGCCGACACCGCCTTTTACCGGCGTGCCGGAACGGATAGGAGGAATCTGGTGGTGGCGTGCCTCCCGGGTTCTCCAAGATTTTGATCTCTCTGGTGGAAGCCGTGAAATTATAGATGAGTTTCCTTTTTTTACCTATCTGCTTTCGGATTTGCACCCGCACTTGCTTTCGATGCCATTTGTGCTGCTGGCTGTTGCCGCCGCGATGAACATGTTCTATGGCCGGGACCAATATATTCTCGATGGGCAAAATATCTTCTCATGGGCGCTGGATTTTTTCCGCGGGGAAAATAAGCCCTTTTCCGAAACATTTATCAGCAAACGGTTGTCGCATTGGGAGTTCTGGTTTTCTGCGTTGGTGATGGGTTCGTTGGCGTTTCTTAACACTTGGGATTTTCCGATTTACGTGGGAGTTTACAGCCTGGCGATGGGGATGGTTTATTATGAACGCCTTGGCTGGAATCGCGACCTGATTCTGGCTTTTCTTGAAACTGGGATTAGCATGGGGTTAGTCTCCATTTTGCTTTATACCCCATTTTATGTTGGTTTCTCTTCACAGGCAGGCGGCTTTCTGCCCAGTTTATCCTTCTTTACCCGTGGTGTTTTCTTCTGGGTGATGTTCCTGCCGTTATTGCTGCCCATTTTTGTCTGGTTGATTATGCAATGGCAGGCGAATCAGCGCCAAAAAGCCTTGAATAATGGTTTGAAGTTCGCTGGAATTCTTGTAGGCGGCTTGTGGGCATTTTCCTTCCTGGTCAGTTTTCTTATTTTAATGGTTTCTGCCGCAGGCGGATTATTATCGGGCGGGGAGGGGGCTTTGGCCAGTACAATGGCGAAAGTGAGCGCGTTGGGCGGTTTATTTATCGGACTGCATGGAAGTGCAGATACTGGCAACTTGCTGTTAGGTTCTTTTGCCAGGCGGTTGGCACAACCAGGCGCATGGTTGACTCTTTTTATTCTCATCAGTCTAGTATGGGGAGGATTCACCTTTTTTGGAAAAAAGAGGGATCCGGAAAACGCTCAGCCAATTAACCCTCAACCGTGTTCGTCGGTTTTTGTGTTGATTTTAATTTTGATGGGGGCTGGATTGACGCTTGTGCCTGAGTTTATTTATTTGCGCGACCAATTTGGCTGGCGGATGAACACAATCTTCAAGTTTTATTACCAGGCCTGGATTGTGTGGGGATTGGCGGCCGCTTATGCGACTGCAGTAGCATGGAAAGAGCTGCGCGGCATTTGGCGCTTTGGTTTCCAAATTATTTCCGCTCTGGCAATCTTTATGGGGTTATGCTACCCATATTTTGGCGTATTTCACAAATTCCGCGGGGTAACCTCTTTAGAGCAACTAAATTTGGACGGAACATCGTACATAGCTCAATATAATCCAGATGAAGCCGCGGCAATGCAATGGCTGCAACAAGCTCCGCTTGGCAACCTTGTGGAAGCAGTTGGCGGCAGTTATACAGGATACGCGCGAATCGCTACTCATACAGGCCAACCTAATCTTCTAGGTTGGCCGGGCCATGAAAGCCAATGGCGCGGGGGGGCCGCAGAAATGGGATCCCGCCAGGCGGATATCACCACTTTATATGAAACTAATTCCTGGGATAACGCAAAAGAGATTATTGATCGATATGGCGTCCGGTATATTTACGTTGGAAACCTTGAGTGGCAAACTTACCGGGTGAATGATATAAAATTTGAAGGGAACCTCGCCAAAGTGTTTCAAAATGAAAGTGTAACCATCTATGCAGTTCCCGGGTCACAAATGGAAAAGCAACCATGAGCCAAATAAAAAAGAACATAACCTTGGAAACCTTGTTGTATTTTGCAGCCATTCTGCTGGCACTGGCAATTCGCCTGGTTAAATTAGGGCTGGCTCCCTTAAACGATCAAGAAGCAATTTGGGCAATGCAGGCAGTCAAGATTATGCAGGGCAGCATGCCGCTGATCGGTCCAGAACCGCTCGTGGTTGTTTGGAATGGGTTGTTATTCTTTTTTACCGGCAGCAGTCCGTTTTGGGCACGCCTGCTCCCAGCGATGTTTGGCAGCGCGTTGGTAGTGTTACCCTCTTTTATCAAAGAAAAAATAGGTAAAGTGCCTGCCCTGGTACTTGCATTTAGCCTGGCTATTGACCCTTCGCTAATCGCAGGGTCAAGACAGGTTGGTGGATGGCCAGCGGCATTGTTTGCTTTCTTCGCGGCCGTGGCTTTCATGGTAAACAAAAAACCAGGTCTTGCTGGGTTGAGCCTCGCGTTAGGTCTATTATCAGGAACCAGTTTTTGGCTGGTTTTGTTTGTTGGATTGTTGGTGTTTACATGGGAGAAAGTAGCGGGCAGTGATATTGATTCATTTTCTGCCGGTTTGGATTTACGAACCTTAGCCGCATGGTTTGGCGGGGCTGTGCTGCTATTGGGAAGTGGTTTTTTCCTGGTTCCCAGAGGTCTCAGCGCGGTAGGATCATCACTGACCGCATTTCTGAGTGGTTGGACCACCCTCTCAAGCGTTCCCATTAGCCAAGTATTGGTCGCCATCTTTTCAGGAGGCATGGTCTGGCTGGTGTTTGGTGGATGGGAATTGGTTTTGGGAATCATTCACCGTGATAAATTCTCCGTCCTATGCGCGCGATTTGCCGCGATGGCACTGTTGGTATTGCTGGTCTACCCAGGTCGAGAAGTCATACACTCTGGCCTGGTGATGTTACCATTGGTTGTGCTTGCCGCCCGGCGCTTATCTTTTCTTGTATATATGCGTACAGATCCACCCATTGTTGTGCTGGGGTTGAGCCTGGTCAATTTTGCGCTCATCATGTTTGTGTTTTATAACCTTCTACGAATTGCGGTTGGCCTACCCGGGATTGGGGAACAGGCATATCTGGTGCGGTGGTTAAGCGCTGCAGGCGGGGTGGCGTTGATATTTCTGATTTCGCTGCTCATCGCGTGGGGGTGGTCCGAGTCTTTGGCTCCACGGGCTGTGATGGGGGGAGCGTTCTTAGTGTTAATGCTCTTTCAGGGTTTTTCTGTTTGGGGCGCGACCGGGTTGGGTAGAAAACCGGAAGGTGAAATTTGGTGGAAAAGTGCCTGGATTCAAGACGGAGATCTTTTCAATCAGACTGTCAGCGATATCTCATTGTGGAACACCGGTGAGCGCGATGGTTTACGGATCGTGGTGGCTGGAGTCGATTCACCGGCATTGGCGTGGCAGTTACGCGATTATAATGTTCAGTTTGAAAATGAAATTTCGGCTGCCCAGCGGCCAGCCATGGTAGTCACCCGCGATCAGGAAACATTGGGTTTGGCTGCCGAATATACCGGCCAGGATTTTGTTTGGGAAAGCCAACCGGCCTGGTCATTGATGATGCCTATGGAATGGCTGGAATGGCTGTTGAGCCGAAATGCCCCTCAAGAAAAAAGAAGCCTGGTGTTATGGGTGCGCAGCGATTTAATTCCAGGCAATAATGATCTTTCAGGTCAGATCCTACCTTAGGAGATTTTAATCACTTATGGCGATCGAACAAGGCTATAAGGTTAAACGAATTAACCAATTTGGCCGGTGGCTGCTTCGGCCGATTGGCCGAATGATTTACCGGATATTTGCTAGACCATCTGTGTGTGGCCTGGAAAACGTGCCACCGCAAGGGCCTTACATCATCGCTATTAATCATATTTCCATATTTGAGCCGCCATTTGTAATTCCCTTTTGGCCGTCTGCCCCAGAGCCATTGGGAGCGGCAGAAGTTTGGAGGGAGCCGGATAAAGCCCTGCTGGCAAAATTTTATGGCGGTATTCCGATTGACCGCGATAATTATGACCGCGAAGCGCTGGAGAAGGTGGTAAATGCGATCAATGGCGGCGCGAGAGTGTTAATTGCTCCAGAAGGCAGGCTATCTCGTGTGCCTGGTTTGCGGCGCGCGAAACTAGGAATTGCGTATCTGGCTGAGCGAACCAATGTTACAATCGTGCCAGTTGGTATTTGTGGGGCGACCCAGGATTTTTTAAGCAAGGTCCTGGCGGGAAAACGGCCGCCTATCAGTATGACCATAGGTGTGCCGTTTGTGCTGCCTTCGATCAGCAGCATGGGGGGCAGCCGAAAAGACGTGTACCAGAGAAATGCAGATAGGGTGATGGCAAGAATTTCCGGGTTGCTGCCGGTTGAATATAGGGGATTTTATACGGATTATTCCGCTTATCTTTAAGAAGAATGGTTAAAGAAATTAATATGAGCTTACCAAAAAATATTGCCATTGATGGACCAGCCGCTTCAGGAAAATCCACAGTGGCTGAAATCTTAGCCAATCAGATTGGGTATTTGTATTTTGATACCGGGGTGATGTACCGGGCAGTTACTTGGGCATCTCTTGAGTATCTCAATGGAATTGAAGATGAAATGGCCGTTTCGCGACTCGCGGAGGAGATCGATATTGATGTTAAACCACCAACAATTCAAGACGAAAGAAAATGCGACGTCTTGGTAAATGGTAAGGATGTCACCTGGGAGATACGCAAACCGATTGTTGACCGCAATGTGTCGCGTGTTTCAGCGTACGCGGGTGTGCGACAGGCAATGACAGCGCAACAAAGAAAAATTGGCGAACGCGGCCAGGTAGTTATGGTTGGAAGGGACATTGGAACGGTTGTGCTTCCGGATGCCGCATTAAAGGTTTACCTGGATGCTTCAGTGGAAGAACGAGCGCGAAGGCGTTATGAGGAAATTAAACACCGTAATCAACCCGGAACGTTTGATGAAATTTTAACGGCAATGAAAAAGCGCGATGAAATTGACAGCACGCGTGACCTCGCGCCATTGCGTCCAGCTGAGGACGCATATATATTAAACAGTGATGGATTGAATGTGGAACAAGTAGTCGCCCATATATTGCAACTGATCAACAATTAACATAAATTCAAAACTTTGAGGAATAACCATGTGCGATACTTTCGTTGCTGTTGGCAAAGCTACCCAAGATGGTTCGGTAATATTTGCGAAAAATAGTGACCGAGAACCAAATGAAGCCCATCAACTTGTAATTCATCCCGCGGCCGACCATCCAATCGGCAGCATGGTTAAGTGTACTTATCTTGAAATCCCACAGGTAGAACATACCCACGCGGTGTTGTTGGCGAAACCTTTTTGGATCTGGGGATCAGAAATAGGTGCCAATGAACATGGTGTTGCGATTGGCAATGAAGCCGTTTTCACCAAAATTCCGGTTGAAAAGTCTGGTGGGCTAATTGGCATGGATTTCATCCGGTTGGCTTTGGAACGGTCTGATACCGCATTTAGCGCGATGATGTGTATTGTCAAACTGCTTGAACAATATGGGCAAGGGGGAAATTGCGGTTTTACACACCCTTTTTATTATCACAACTCGTTTATCCTGGCCGACCCTAATGAAGCCTGGGTGTTAGAAACCGCCGGTAAATTCTGGGCTGCCGAGAAGGTGAAATCGGTAAGGTCGATCTCCAATGGATTAACCATTGGCGGCGAATGGGAGCTAGCGAGTGACAATCTTGTGGAGCACGCGGTTGACCGAGGATGGTGCAAATCAAAAAATGATTTTCATTTCGCCCGCTGTTATTCTGATTTGCTTTACACAAGCCTGTCAGACTCGAAAAAGCGACAGCAAAGTTCTCAATGCCAACTGGAGGTAATGAGCGGTAAGATCACAGTGGAATCGGCAATCAAAATATTGAAAAGTCACGGTGAGAGGAAGGACGCTTTTTCGCCAGATTTTGGTTTATTGGGATCTGATGTTTGTATGCATGCCGGTTTTGGTCCGGTGCGTGGGAGCCAAACAACTGGCTCGATGGTGTCTCATTTGGAAAAAGGACTGCCTACGCATTGGGTGACTGGCACATCCTCACCGTGTTTATCGTTGTTCAAGCCAGTTTGGATTGACAGCGGCATCCCCATTGAAGGAAATCAAGTTTCAGGAATTTACAACCAAAATAATCTCTTCTGGCGGCATGAACAATTGCACCGGCAGGTGATTCAAAATTATCCTGAACGCTCAGGGTTGATTCATACTGAATTAGAAGGAGTCCAGCATAACTGGATAGAAAATGCCAAATTGATTGCCAGCCTTTCAATTCCGGAGAGGTCGGGTTTTACCGTAAAAAGTTTTGACGAGGATGATTCCTTGCGGTTGTCCTGGATTGAATGGCTGCAGAAAAATCAAAGTCCTGAGAGGACCTCACCTCTTTTTCGTATCGCGTGGAAAAAATTAAACAAAGATGCGCAAATCCCAGAATATTCTTAGTAGACTTGGCAAAAAAACAAATTGCTTGATGCTATAATCCTCTAAAGAAAACCTATGGAAATTGTACTTTCACTGCTGGGAGAGAAAACCTATTTTGAACTGCCTTACCAGGTTATAGGTTGGGTAGGATGGGTTGTGTTAATTTTCGGGCTAATTATTATGTTGACGAAATTGGCCCGCCTGCGCAGAGAAAAACAAAAACCCAAAAATTTGCTAATCTTTCTGCTAATCGCAGCAGTTCCATTGTGTTCACTTTTCTTTGGAATACGCCTCCCTGAAGATCAGACATTGCCCGTCCCGATTACGCCGGTAGAATATTTTTCGCCGGCATTAATGTTTTTTGCGGCTTTACCCTGGGTGCTGGCGGCTGGATTTATTGGCCCGGTCGCTGCGGGATTAATTGGTTTTCTTTCTGGTATAACGGCCATGGTTTGGGAAACACACAGCCTCTATAC
>Ga0351885_10334_pt1 | contig 15535 bp, 10 predicted proteins | sample TotcelFGM3001L13_FD_206771 | JGI IMG/M metagenome (GOLD analysis project Ga0351885, IMG submission 206771) | Enriched cells from coal bed in the Powder River Basin, Montana, United States - Total cells FGM rep3 HSBNCT.FGM.300.1.L13 ... | reverse complement strand
AGGAAATACACTCAAAGCGGTAGAAGACCCAGATATTATTGAATTGCACCAGGTAAATGAATGCCATAATTGTCAACAAGATTTGAGTGAAGTAGTTCCAAGTGAATACGAAACCCGCCAGGTGTTTGACTTACCGAAGGTGAAATTGTTAGTTACTGAACATCAGGCAGAGATCAAGGCGTGTACACATTGTGGGATAAAAAACAAAGCAGCTTTTCCAATCGGTGTGAATCAAGCAGTTCAATATGGTTCGGAAATCAAAGCACAGGCTGTCTCCTTCAATCAGTATCAGTTACTTCCACTTCAGAGAATAAGCGAATTGTTTGCCACCATCTATGGACAAACAATATCCCAGGGCAGTTTGATAGGATTCTGTCAGGAAATCGCCGAAAAAGTCCAATCCGTCAACCACCGCATCAAAACACACCTTTCTGAGCGAGAAGCAGTAGTACATTTTGATGAAACTGGGTCACGAGTAGATGGAAAATTGCATTGACTGCATTCAGCCAGCACAGAAAAATTGACATATTATGCGCTTCACCAGAAATGTGTTTAACCAGCGATGAATGATATCGGTATCCTTCCGAATTTACAGGGTCGTGCAATCCATGATGGATGAAGTTCCAATTTCAAATACAGCAGAACATGGGTTGTGTAATGTGCATCACTTACGTAAATTGAAATTCTTAGAAGAACGTTATCCGCAGCCCTGGGTTACAAAAATAACAGCACTTCTTTTGAAAATGAAAGAGGTGACAGAAAGGGCTAAAGAAAAAGGACTGGATCGTCTGACAGAGCAACAATATTTTGACTATATAAGCCTCTATGATGTATTGATAGAAGAAGGATACTTAGCGAACCCCGATCTTGAACGAATAGAAACAGAAGGCCATAAAAAACGAGGTAGGGTCAAACAAAACCCTGTTAGAAATTTATTGGATCAATTTAAGTACTGTAAAGATTCTGTTCTTGCTTTTCTCTTTGATTTCCGTGTGCCGTTCGATAATAATTTGACGGAACGGGATATTCGAATGATGAAGGTAAAACTGAAGATATCCGATTGTTTTCGAACAAAAGAAGGTGCAAATAATTTCTGTGATATCCGCGGTTATATCTCCACATCGCGCAAGAATGGTGTCAATGCTATTGATGCATTACATGTGGCGATTGCTGGCACTCCATTTATTCCTGATTTTGTTTTATTAGGCTGAGTAGTTACGATTGTTTTTATTATTTTCCCATTGTTGGCCCACTTACACACATCACTCCATCCCGTATGTCCATCTTATCAATGCAGACCTGACGGTCGCCACTTGGATGTGTTGGATCTGTGTGGATATGGTAAACAATGAGAAGGTCTTTCCCGCTGGGAGATGTAGTTACCGAGTTATGACCTGGGCCTGAAATCTCAGGGGAGTTAGAACGCAAAATGGGGTTATTTTCAGCTTTGATAAAAGGACCGAGTGGCTTATCTGCAATGGCATACCCGACAGAGTAATCTCGGCTGGCGTAATAATTTGCAGAGTACATCAAAAGATACTTATCTTCTGATTTGAGGAGAAACGGTCCCTCATTCCATCGCCATTCATCTCCGGAACGAATTTCCCAATCTTGCTCAGGTTTTGTAAGAAAAACAGGCTCTCCTTTAACCGACACCAGATCATCTTCCAACTCAATTACATATAGATGGCTTTCATGTCTGCCTTCGATGATGTGTTCACTGCAATCCCTCGAATAAAAAAGATACTTTTTCCCATCATCGTCAATAAATACATGTCCATCAATCACAGCATAATCAAAATCAAACATGGGGTGGTTGAATACATCATGGAATGGTCCTTCCGGAGAATCTGAAATTGCAACCCCGATTCTTAAGCTCAGGTTTTTCCCCCAACGGGCAGAGTAATGTAAGTAATATTTCCCATGAAAGTAAATAACCTCAGGTGCCCAAAAATCAGAAACGCCCCAACTGTCTTGCTGGCGAGTGTAAACATATCCGATTTCATTCCAGCTCACCAGATCATCAGATTTCCATGCTTTGAATCCATCCTCAGCAGAAGTAGCATAACAATAATAAGATCCATCGACTGTTCTCATGATAAATGGATCACCAATGTGTTTTATTGGTAACGGATTCTGATATTCTTTGGTCATGAAACTCTCCCGATTTAGAAGTGGAATAACTCAATTAAATTTTGTAATAAATATCTGGCAAGAGGGTTTGTTGTCAGGTTTTGTTTAATTTGGAAGGTTGTGATTATTAATTCACCTTTTCCAACACGCAACCTGGCTATCGTCGGAATGGGTTTGTGTAACCAACCTACGAATATTCCTGCGAATACATCTGTATGAAAATTACGAGCTGCAAAACCGTGAATAACATGATTGGGAGTCAAATCTGAAAATGTGAAATCAACTGTGTGATTGGTTGGAATATCATTAAAAGTATGCCAACCGAAACTGGATGCCCAATCACCTTGCCAGGGAGTTCCAGAACGTGAGGTTATCTGAAGTCCCGGGATGTATGTTTTCAAAGCATCATCATGATCTGCCAGGAATAATATTTTTTCTCCACTCAATAGTAATTCACGTAAAGTGTCATCCAGTATTGATGTGATAATGATGTCTGCTTCGCTACCTTCATTTACGGATTTATAGTCAGGATTAATCAAAACCGGATTAATTTCAGGGGCATAAATTTTTATGATTAATTGAGGGTGTCTGTTCTGGGGCAGAATGATCAACTCCAGATGATTTTGGGCAATCAATTTTTCCTCGACCTTCAGATTAAACATCAGACTAATTCGGGTCGGGTTTTTAACATCTGGACATAAAAATCCTACCTCGCCAATATCAATAATCTGATAAGAGTCACAATTAATATTTTCAATGTAACCACTATCGATGACAGATTTAGAATCCATCATTTCCCAATTAAATTTCGCATCTATTACGGGAAATTCAGAATAGTGTGAAAAAATGAATTTAATCAAACCGGTTTCTGTAGATGAATAAACCAAACGTTCCCAAATAGGGGCCAGAACATCATCATTATTGATGTCTGAAAATTGATCAAAATTCTTTTTGGGACTTCGCAGCATGTCTAAGAGTCCATTACATTCCCAATGAACATCGGTTAATTCAGTGACAACATAGCCTTGTATGCTGGTATGTTTGCGCATCTGCTCAATTTCATATTTCAACGCTTCAAATTGCATTTTTTGAGATACAAAGGAGAGTTCTTGCAAGGATGGAAAAACCTTGTTTAGTCCATAATTATCGAAACGGTCTTCAATTCCGTGTGGAAAAACAACGCCATCCGCCCACTCAAATCCGGATTCAAACCACCAGGGTTCACCACCATAATGCTCTTTTAATTTGTGAACATCGGGTAATCCCCAATTCCCAAATTCTGAAACGATTAATGGTTCATCACCTCTTCTGCGAACTTCCTTAGTTGGAAGTCGTTGTTTTGATTTCCAGGGAGCAGAAAGATACTCTTTCCAGTTTTTTTCATTTTCGTATTGGCAAGCATATGTCCACCATGGTCGTTTCGCAAATTCTGCTACCCATTCATTCCATTGTCTTTGATGATCAGGCATACCATAGTACATATGATAATCATCTAAATCACTGGCGACATTGAAATTGCCCCAACAGGGTGAATTCCCCACTGTCAGCCTGAACGGATCGAGGGTTTTCATTAATTCGTACATTTTCAACAACCATAATCTGTGATCCGGATTACTAACATCTACTCCCCAGGCTTCATTTATAATCGTCCAGATAATTATCGATGGGTGGTTCCAATCACGATCCACCATACCGATTAAAGTTTCCTTCACTCGATTTTTAGATTCGTCGGTGAGTAAGACATGGTTGGGTAATTCTGTCCATATTAACATTCCGATTTTATCGGCAGCAAAATAATAACGTGGGTCAGCTATTTTAATGTGAACTCGTATACAATTAAACCCTAAGGTCTTGGCTTTCATCAATTGGTCTTCAATAAATTCCTGAGAAGGAGGAGTGCAAATCAGGTCTGGATAATAGTCCTGATCGAGAGCCGCTCGCAAATAGATTGGTTTTCCATTCAGAATTAATTGCCCATTTTGTTTTTGTATAGTTCTAAAACCAAAGGTTTCTGTTAAGGTGTCTTCTCCTACAGAAATTTTTATTGTATAAAGATTGGGATAATCAGGAGACCATTGGGATGGATTTTCGATTGGAATGCTGAAATTTAAAGCAGAACTATCAATATGAGCGGCAATATTTCCCAATGGATCAATTACATCAGCGCTAATCCTTTCCAATAAGGTAATACTTAAGCGCACAATTACAGAAAGTTGATATCCGACAGTTGTGATATTTATTTTTTGTATGTGCGTAGCGTGACGTGATTCTATCCAGACGGATTGCCAAATACCAGAAAGCATCCCATACCATGATTGTTTTCCATGTGGAATCTCTGAGAAAATTTCAAGAGGGTCCTGCACACGAACTTTTACTGAATTGGTTCCAACCATGACAAAAGAGGTGATATCAAATTCAAAAGGTAAATAGCCACCTTCGTGAGAACCAACGAATTTTTCATTTACCCAAACTTCGGCGAAGTAATCAATCGCACCAAAACCAAGGATAACCACTAAATCTGTTTGCAACCACTCAGATGAAATATCAAAATCTCTTTGGTACCATGCAATTCCATTATGCTTGCGAAATTGTGGATCCGCTTGCCACGGGGAAGGAACATTAATTTGAGTGCTGGGATCGAAACTTGATGGATCTGTTGTTGAAAAAGACCAAACACCATCGAGGGATTGACGAGGACGATAGTACAATGAGATGCTCCTACATAATAGATAATGAAAACTGCAAAAAAGAATTTAAAACTTATTCAGGGTTCCACCCAATCCAATAAAAATCAAGGTACAGGTTGTTCAGAAGTGGTTGGGCCGAGTATCTTTGGTTTTCCATTCACCCAGTCAATTCTATCCAGCCACATGAACCTGCGATCTCCTCTTCGACTAAAAGAAACAACTTCCCAGGCATGGTAAATAATCCAGGTTTGACCATTCACTTCCAATAATGTTTGGTGTCCTGGACCAATCACCATGCCATCTTTATTTTCCAAATCACTGGCCAGAATTGGATTTTCTTCTGCATCACTACAGGGACCGATAGGTGATTCGCAAATTGCATAACCAACTGCATACTCGTGGCCAGCATAATTATTGGCAGAGAAAAATAGATAATATACGTCATCATTTTTAAACATGGTTGGCGCTTCGATCACATGACCTTCCCAAACCTTATCATTTCGGATTAAAGAAACCGGTTCTCCAACGAGACTTAATCCATCCTGTGCCAATTCTTGAACATAAATATAGGTAGCGAGGTTGCAGCAATTTCCATCGTTTTTGTAATAAAGATATAGCTTTCCATCATCGTCACGAAATGGACTTGCATCGATTGTCCCGCCTGACTCAGCCTGACAAACGAGAGGGGCAGCATTGCTGTCTTTGAATTTGCCTTCAGGGTTTTCACTGATTGCGACACCTACACATTGTTTATCCGATTCTTTATCTCGGGCAGTGTAGTACATTACATAATAATCATTGATACGCATGACTTCTGGTGCCCATACCAATCCGCCGGTCAATTTTGCCCACTTGGGAAGTGCAGGCATAGCATCACCGAGAATTTGCCATTGAATCAAATCATTGGATTTTGCCAGGGAAATATTTTTACCTGAGCTGTTGGTGGCATAGACATAATATGTTGAATCCACCTTTAATATAAAGGGATCAGCAAAGTTTTCCTGGATTACTGGATTCTGAAATACAGGCTCCTTTTGTGTTATTTCTTCTGTAAATTCAGGTTTCGATTCCGTCAGGATCTCAGTTGGTGGGACAGAAATTGGAGAACAGGCAACCACCAATAAAAAAATCACCAGGAATTTGCTCTTTTGAAGATTTTTCATCCTTTGAGTCCTGTTGTTGCCACACTCTGAACGATAAAGCGCTGCAAAAAAATATAAAGTAACAATACAGGTACAGCAACAATAACAGCACCAGCCATCATCAATCCATATTCAGAAGTATAAGCCCCTTGTAATGTACGCAATCCTGGTTGGAGCGTTTGAACAGCACGATCTTTAAGTACCAACAGAGCCCATAAGAAATCATTCCAACTGGCCAGGAATTCAATAACGGCCAAAGTCGCCAGGGCTGGTTTTGCTAGCGGTAAGGCAATTTTTATAAAAATTTGTAAACGGTTGGCACCATCCATTTCTGCTGCTTCTTCTAATTCTTTGGGAATACTATTGAAAAATTGACGCATGAAAAAAACACCGAAAACACTTGCCAATGCCGGAAAAATTACACCGTTGAAATTGTTCAACATGCCCAGTTTCGAGACTGTTACAAAATTTGGAACAAGGAACATGACTCCAGGAAGGAATAGAGTTACCAGAAGTAAATTAAAAATCTTATTTCGTCCGGGAAATTTCATGCGGGCATAGGCGTAGCCAGCCAAAGAATCAATAACAAGTTTTGCAGCAGTCGTTATTACAGCTACAAACAGGCTATTTCTAAACCATAGACCAATAGGGGTTGAAGGATTATCAAGTATTTTTGTGTAATTTTCCAGTGTAACTACTTTTGGAATCCAGTAAATTTCTTTTGTAAACAATTGAGATTTTAATTTGAAAGAGGTGGAAAGCATCCATATCAATGGGATCACCACGATCAGAGTAACAACGCTTAGCGAGAAATAGATGAGTATTTTTTTTATCCACTTTTGACCACGATAACTGATAAATTGACGTTTACTTGTTTTTACAGTCATAATATCCTCTCAGTTTCAGTCGCGTTGACGGAAGATGCGGAAATTTGTGTAAGAAAAGACCATCATAATGATAGCAACGATAACAGACATGGCTGCAGCACTTCCTTGGAAAGGTCTCACAAAACCTTCATTAAAAATACGTAACATGACCGGTTCGGTGGCACCTCCTCCAGTAGGTTGGGCAGGAGCTCCGCGAGTCATCATCAAAGGCTGGCCTAGAAGGTTAAATGAAGCAATTATGGTAATTATGATTATAAAAATAAGGACAGGTTGGAGCATAGGGATGGTGATGTGGGTAAATCTTTGCCAGCTATTTGCACCATCAATTTCAGCGGCTTCATATAAATCGTTCGGAATATCCTGAAGGGCAGCAAGGAAAATGACCATGTTGTACCCCATTGTCCACCAAATGGTTGCTACGACGATCGTTATCATGGCATATGGCATTGTGGAAAGCCATCGCGGGGTATCAAATCCTAATAATTTTAAATAATAATTGAGTAATCCTCCCTGACTTTGGAAAATCCACCACCAGATCAAGGAAATAACTGCACAAGAAAGTACCCATGGAGCAAAATAAATGGCTCGAAAAAATTTATTGCCAACTATTTTGGTATTCAACAGGATGGCTAAACCAAGAGGGATTAGAACGAGAAAAGGAACACTGTAAATAACAAAGGTCAAAGTGACTTTGATTGAGTTCCAAAATTCGATAAATTTTACACTCCCAATTTTGAATAAATCGATGTAATTTTGGAGGCCAACAAACAAGGTGGCCTCAGGGCGTAAATAATCGTATTGAAAAAAGCTGATATAAAGACCACTAAAAAAAGGATAACCGATAAAAACAGCAAAGAATATCAGATGTGGCAGGATGAATAAATATGGTGTGATTGAAATTTTTCTTTTTCTTAAGGAAACAATTGTCATACTGTCCTACCTTTTCTGAATCTTTTTCCAGACCCTGAAGAAATTGGGTCTTCAGGGTCTGTTCGGAAAAAATGTCTATGGTGCTTTCGGAGCATCCCCGTAAGTAGATTTATTTTGAGCAAGAATTTCATTCGCGCGTGTGGCTGCATCATCCAGAGCAGCTTTGATATCGTCAGTTGTACCATTCATGACCGCACCGACTGCTTCACCAAGCGGACCAAATGCATCCGTGATTCCTGGTACGGATGGTGGGAAGAATGCGAATTCAACCGAAGGTGCAATGGAGGCTTGAGGTTCAATGGCTTTGAATTCAGAACTGGCACGAACTGAGATCGAAGCAGGAATTTGTCCGGCTTTCGCCCAGGTGACTGAATTTTCAATCATATATTTGATGAAAATTGCTGCAGCCTGATCTTTACAAGGATCCACTGTTTTGTGAGACGGCAATGTGAACTGGTGTGATCCTGCCCATACAGCCATCTTCGGTCCTATCTGTGGTGCTGCTGTAGCTCGACCATCAAATTCAACGCCATCCCCGGTTACATTAGTTGTTTGCCAGATGCCATTCCAAACCATACCCACTGTGCCGGTCTTGAAAGCATTCAGTTCAGCATCAACTTCAAGGTTGGGTTCTGAGTATTTGGATTGTACATCCTTCATCCATTGCAATGCCTGTACGCCTGCTTCACTATTCCAGGTGGCTTCTGTTCCTTCTGCATTGAATTCTGTTCCTCCAAATTGTTGTAACATCATCTGGAAAATTTGTTGAACCGGGAAACCGCCAGTAATATCAAAACCTTTATTGTCACCAGAGGTGATGGCAGCGGCTACGGCGTCGAAATCTTCACCAGTTTTTGGTGCATCAGTAAAGCCAGCAGCAGCAAACAAATCTGCATTATAGAAAGCTGTCATGGGATGAATGTCGAGTGGAATACTATAACGGTGACCGGCTACTTCTCCAGCTGCCCAAACACCAGCTGGATAATCATCACCGGAAATTCCCATTTCTGTTACGAGATCATCAATGGGGCGTAAAACATTTCGAAATGCCTGGGTAGATACCTGGTCAGCATGGACAATTGCTATATCGGGGAGCGTATCAGCGGCAGCAGCTGTAGAAAGCTGGGTGTAATATTCGCCCTGGCTTACCATGGTTACCACGATATCAGGATGTTCGGCATTGAAGGCATTTACCATTTCACCCATAAAAGGGCCATCTGGACCTGTAAAGGGATTCCAGTATTGTAGTTCCACAACACCACAAGCATCAGCAGGTTGTTCTGCTGCCGGTTGTGCTGGAGCCTCTGGAGTAGCAGCTGTACCGCATGCTGAAAGCAATAAACCCAAAACAAGTATTAAGGGTAAAACAATACGAGTGATTCTTTTCATCTTATCTCCTGTTATTCAAACATTGAAAAATTTGTGTTAAAACACTTCTCCTGGCGTATTGCAAGAGAGTCTATTCGACGAACAAGTCTTACGGGTGGGTGTGGTAAAATCTAATTGAGTGGATAAACCTCCTCTCACTTGTGCAATGCGCTTCAAATCCTGACAGACCTGCGCATTGCACTTACTTTAAAATAGACTGTTGTTTGCGTTTATACCGCTGTCGTAATACGATGTCCTGGGGATAATTTCCGAATTTTTTACCAAATAAATTGATTCCACCTTTATTCTGGGCATCTTCTTTTATTCCAATTCGCACAGGAATTGGTTCCCCAGGTTTGAGGGTCAAATCTCTCAAAGCCACATTGGATACTCGAACACCATCAACAAAGCTGCCACTATCAGTTACTTTCCAAACCTTCAATAATCCATATTGAGAATTCTGGTTGTCCCACCAGGAGGGAGATAATGCTCCTCGCTCGCCACCAAAATCAGCTGGGCTTGTCCAGGTGCCTATTTCTACACCGCCAATCCAAACTGTTATATCTGAAGGCCAGGTGTCGTGATGAAGTGGTGCTTCTGAGCAAACCTCAAAACTAATTTCAATATCATCAAGGGTTACCTCATACGGCAGGCGGTTTGGAAAATGATACTCAACAAATCCTTTGCGAAACCAGATCAATTGGGCATAAATTCTTTCTGGTTCATAAAAAGCTGAAGGGTCATCGAGATGACTGATAATCCCTGTTTCACTTGCCAACCCACAGGTGGGGGTGAGGTTGACATTTACATAAGTGCCTATTGGCATGGAAACTTCAACTGTCATATCCTCCTGTTCCATTTCAGCTGGCAACTGGATTATGATCCGATCAAAAATTCTTGCGCAGACTTTTTGCAAACCACGGGTTGCCGGATGCAAATTGGTTTCAATGAGCCCAGCTTTAGCCAATATATTAATGTGCAGCGTGGCAGTTGATTGTGGTAAATCAAGCGCTTCCGCAATTTCTAAAACTGTACTTGTGTGAGTGCTTAGGAAACGTAGAATTTCCAACCGGGTTTCAGAACCCAGTGCTTTGGTGACAGCTTCCAACTTGTGAAGGTTGTAATCATCAGCCATAAGATCAAGTGTGCGCAAAATTGGGATATTGGGAATATTGTTTTTCATGGGAGGGTTGATAAAACATAAAAATATGTTTCGTTACATAAAATTATATTTCTTTTAAATTTAAAGTCAATAGGGAAATTTTTCAATGACATCAAGCACTTGCCAGAGGACATTTTTCGATCTACACTCATTCATAGTTATTTCATTTTTAAACCCATCCAGGAGTGAGCTTTATGCAAAAACAATTGAAAACCCAAATTGACCGATTAAAAGCAGCAGGTGCGACGTATGTTGATGCGCGCTGGCATCCCGTGGAAGAAACCAATAATCTGACGATGTGGAATGGAAACCTCAAAAACACTTCCGCATCTATTGAAAGTGGTCTCGGTATTCGTGTTTTATATAAAAATGCATGGGGATTTTCAGCCTCATCAGATGTCAGTAATCCAAGCACATTATTTGACAAAGCATTCGATAATGCCCGCGTGGCAGCTGAACGTGTTACTTTCCCAGTCCGATTGGCGGAAAAGGATGTTGTACAGGCTACTTTTCATAGTCCCAATCGAGTTGACCCCTTTGGTGTTCCACTGGCTGATAAAATCGACTTTCTAAAGACGTTGGATGAAAAACTTAATCAAGCTGGTGTTACACAGCGTTTCAGTGAGATGACTTTTATTCGTAAACAAATCATCCTTCTTGATTCAGAAGGCACTGAGATTGAAAAAAATATCATTGAAGTCTTCCCATCCATAGAAGTTATGGGGGTTGATTCGGAAGGTGAATCACAAGAACGTAAGTTTAAACCTAACCGAATGGGGGAGACACGTGGTTGGGAAACGATTGATCTTCATGAATTCATAGAAAACGCAGAACGAATTGTACGCGAGCTGAATGAAGTCCTTGTTGCCGATCCCTGCCCTAAAGAAGATCGATCGGTAATCTTATTACCTGGCATTATGTTTCTGCAGACACATGAAACCATCGGCCATCCCCTAGAATTGGATCGCATTCTTGGTTACGAACTGGCATTTGCTGGTGGTTCTTTTGTTACATTGGATGATTTTGGAAAATTACAATATGGTTCTCCTAAATTAACTGCCCGTGCAGATGCAACAATTCCTAACAGCCCAGGCAGCTTTGGATACGACGATGATGGTGTCCCTGCTCAGAATAATTTGCTAATAGACAAAGGGATTTTAGTAGGAGCAATCACAGGCCGTCAGATGGTTGAGGAAGCCAATGCACGTGCCAAACGTCAAATTTTTGATGGTAGCAGCGGTGCGAATCGTGCGACTTCCTTCTACCGAGTCCCAATTGAACGTATGACCAATATCAACATCGATCCCGGTGACGATGGAACATTGGATGATATCGTAAAAAATACGGAACGGGGCATTATTCTTGATGGTGATAAAAGCTGGTCAATCGGTTCCAATCGCGAACAATTTCACTTTTCCACTGAAATAGGATGGTTGGTTGATGACGGGAAAATTACAAAAGTTGTGAAGAATTCAACTTACAAAGGGGATACACTCAAATTCTACAACTCTCTCTCGGCAGTCGGTGACAAATCCACCTGGGTAGTGCATTATGTGGATAATTGTGGTAAAGGTCAACCAAACCAGATCATGCAATTAGGTCATGGTATCCCAGTCTGCAAATTTGATAATGTGAGAATAGGAGAGTAAACATGAAAGAAATAATTCTGAAGACCCTATCAGACCTGCGAGAGTATACACTCCAAAAAGGAATTGAAGCTGCATTTTTATATCATGAAGAAGACAGCTATTTGATGCGATTTGCCAACTCAGCTATCTCTTTGAACACAAACGAGCACCTTATCAGACTTGAGATTACGGTATATGACGGTAATCGACGCTCCAGTTATGAAATGATAACTGACCTAAGCAAATTGGATGAGATGAAACAAGGTGTGGATATCGCCGCTGAGATGGTGAAATTTGCCATGCCACTTAATTATCAGCCAACAATTCCACATTTTTCAGAATCATTTTCAGACGAAAATGGATTTGACCCAGAGCTTGCAGGTATGGCTGGTGAAGAACGGTTAGCCTTTTTTAATGAATCCTCCCGTGGACTCGAAACGGAAGAGATCACACTTTCCGGCATATTTTCATCAGGCACAAATATTTTTGCTCAAATATCCACCTGTTCGGAACATACTCAATTCTTCAAGACTTCTGACGCTCAAATCACGATGGTGCTTTCTCATTCCGCTTTAAAATGGGAAGTAATTGCCGAACAGTCAGCTCAAAAGAAAGCAGATTTGGATTCAGCCGATCTTCATCACCAGCTTTCCTTCCTTCTGGATCACTATCAGACAGATCCTGCCCAACAAATCCCATTAGGTAAATATGACATCGTTTTTGGACCGGCAGTTACCGGTGATCTTATCTCCTTTATGAATTGGATCGCTTTCAGCGGTGGTTCGATGAAACGAGGTTTCTCTTTTCTTAATGAAGAGCATCTTGGCAAACAAGTTTTTTCGGATAAATTTACTTTAATGGATGACCCATCCCGGTTAGAAACATTTCCTTTTAAACGGGACATGGTGGGTATTCCCCGTGAAAGATTTCCGATTTTTGACAAAGGGGTTTTCCAATCCTTTACCTGGTACCAGGATGATGCCGATGAATTTGGAGCAAAACCTACTGGTCACAATGTTTATCATAAGAGTCTGGTGTTGGAGGGTGGAGACGTTGATGTTAAGACAATAGAAGATTTGGTAAAGATGCCAAGGGAAAATGATATTCTCTACATCCCATTCCTGCACTATATGAACATTGTCAACCCATCAAAAGGGTTGGTGACAGCCAGTTCACGTTTTGGAGCATTGTTATTAAAGAAGGATGGTTCGGTGGTTGTGCCATATAATGTGCGTGTCACGCAGAGTCTGCGTGATATCTTTGGAGAAAAAGTAGCCTGGATGTCCAAGCAACAAACACCGTATAACACATCATCAAGTTATGGTGCCCGCAATCCTACCTCAATTGTGCTTCCGAAATTTATCCGGGTGAATGATCTTGAAATTTCACATTCGAATGAATCGTATTAATTAATCAAGAGAAAAGAGCGCGGTATTGATTACTGCGCTCTTTTAATGAATAAAGGATATTCTTCCTTGGTGACTTTGACCTTTTTTATGGCAAAAAAGGTTAGTAGATATCTCCAATTTTATGTTATATTCTATGAACAATTGTTATATTTCAGATAGTTTTTATAATTATAATCAATCTTCCATTCGATCGATGTAAATCCAGAGGAATTGTTCACAAAAAGAAAATGCTCCCATGTTTGGCAACCAATCAATCATCCGCACAAGAATAACTCCACCCCGTCGTAGAAAAGACCTGGTAGAACGAAAACGACTTATTCAGTTTTTGGAAGAAATGGTTGAAAAGCGGCTGGTGCTGGTTTCTGCTCCCGCCGGTTATGGAAAAACATCTTTGTTGGTAGATTTCACATCCAAATGCCAGCTCCCAGTTTGTTGGTATTCGATTGACCGCTTAGATTTTGATCCTTTGCGGTTTATTGCGTATTTTGCCTCAGCAATCCAAAAGAAATTTCCGGCATTTGGGCAAAGAACTGCAGCAGCCTTATCCAGCGATCAGGGTAAGTTTGATGGTGAATATATTGCTACAGTTGTGATCAATGATATATATGAGAACATCTCAGAACATTTCATCATCGTTCTGGATGATTATCATTTGGTGAATGATAGCCTTGAAATTCGGAAATTTATGAGTCGATTATTGATGGATTTAGATGAAAATTGTCATTTCATCCTTTCCTCAAGAACGCTTCTATCTCTCCCTGATTTACCATTATTAGTTGCCCGATCTGAGGTTAGTGGTTTAAGTTACGAAGAATTAGAATTTTTACCACTAGAAATTCAACAACTCTATCAACAGAATCAATATTCAATGATTAGCCTGGAGATGGCTGAGGAAATTCATTCCCAAACAGAAGGGTGGGTAACAGGAATTGTCTTAACGAGCCAGATAAATGATGCGGAAATTGCGAATAGGGAAAGAATCAATCGGGTTTCTGGATTTTCAGTAGATGATTATTTTTCTGAAATTATTGATCAGCTTCCTAAAGATTTACGTACATTTTTATTATGGACAAGTTTATTAGAAGAATTCAATTCTGATCGTTGCGTTGCGGTAATTGGCTCCGTAATACCGGTAGAAGATCACCAATGGAATAAGTGGATAAGACTGATACAACAGAATAATCTCTTTACTATACCAGTAGGAGAAAATGGTGATTGGATTAGGTATCATCAATTGTTTTTAGAGTATCTTCAAACACGTGTGTACCAGGAACAACCGAACCAAGCAATGGCAATTCTTAAAAATCTGGCAAAAATTTCTAGAAACGCTCATGAATGGGAGCAAGCTTTTTCAATTTACAAAAACTTGAACTCCATAGATGATTTAGTATCACTCATTGAAGAAGCTGGATTGGAATTGGTTTTGAACGGAAGAATTTCAACCTTGTCAACCTGGTTAGATTCTCTTCCGATTGAAGTATTGAATTCGAAACCATACATAATCGCTCTGCAGGGTAATGTGGCGTTGGTATTAGGAAATACTACATTAGCTTTGTCTCTTTTTAATCAAGTCTTAGATACGATGGAATCATTTGAAAATAAGGAATTGTTTGTAAATACTTTATCGATGCGTGCTGCTGCATATAGAGTTCTTGGAAAACTTGATGATGCAAAAAATGATGCTAACGAAATATTATCTCTAATTGGTGAAGACAAAGCTTACATCAAGAAGCATGGAGAAGCACTTCGGATTATAGGCTTGTGTGATTTTCATCAAGGAAAATTACAAAATGCATTAATAATTCTTGAATCAGCACTCAAATTGATGGTCTCCATTAATGACCAAAAAAATATTGCGATTATCCAGTTGGAAATTGGTGTAATTCATGAAAGTTTGGGGAATTATATTCTCACGAAGAATTTTTATCAATCAGCCTTAAGATATTGGACAAAGATTGAAAATTCTTTCTGGTTATCGAATATATACAACAATCTGGGTGTTCTGCATCAATTAATGGGTGAATATAAAGAGTCCAGTCAATCATTTGATCAATCCCTTGCATTCGCACAATCATGTGGCTATGCAAGAATGGAAGCCTACGTACTTACGGGGATCGGAGATATTTATTCTGAAATACAAGATTATGATAATGCTTACCAGGCTTATATTCTTGCAGAAGAGAAAGCAG
>Ga0351885_10333_pt1 | contig 15681 bp, 13 predicted proteins | sample TotcelFGM3001L13_FD_206771 | JGI IMG/M metagenome (GOLD analysis project Ga0351885, IMG submission 206771) | Enriched cells from coal bed in the Powder River Basin, Montana, United States - Total cells FGM rep3 HSBNCT.FGM.300.1.L13 ... | reverse complement strand
CTCATTTGGTGCTGGAACTGGAGCAGGAGGTCAGGCAATACCTGGAGAATCTGGCCGCGTTTAGCACCGGCCTCCGGTAAAACCAAAGGGGACAGGGCACGGTGAGCAGGTCGTCCGGCCAGGATTGGGCTGGTCGGTATCTATTTCTGAAGCAAGCTTCTAACCGGGCCAGCATGAAGTATAATGACCCCCAAATTATGCAGTTAAAGAGCCATCTGGGAGCAAAACGCACATGACGGCCCGTGGTGAAATGATTTTGGAGCAACCTGCAGCCGACACGCTGAAGCTGATCCTTTCCGGGGACTGGAAGCTGGGCGGTGAACTGCCTGGGGCCGACAAGGTTCAGCAAAGGCTCGAAGAGAGACCAGGGGTGCGCAGCCTGTTCTTCGACACCCGGGAATTGGCCTCCTGGGACAGCGGGCTGTTGACCTTCCTGATGAACCTGGGAACTCTCTGCTCCCGGCAAAAAATTCTCCTGAACCGCGATGGATTGCCTCGAGGGGCGCAGAAACTGTTAGAATTGGCCCTGGCGGTGCCGGAAAAGACAGATGCCCGCCAAGCCGAAGGACGCGTGTCCTTTCTCAGCTCTTTGGGCAACCAAACCGTCGATTTTTTCCAGTCCGCCGGTGAGATGCTGGCCTTCATCGGCGATACGGTCCTTGCGGTGCAGCGGCTGCTGCGCGGCAAGGCCCAGTACCGCCGCTCCGACCTGGGCTTAATCATGCAGTCCGTGAGCGCCCAGGCGCTGCCCATCGTCTCCCTCATCTGTTTTCTGGTGGGGCTGATCCTGGCGTTTATCGGCGCTATCCAGCTGCAGCTCTTCGGGGCCCAAATTTATGTGGCCGATTTGGTGGGCATTGCCATGGTGCGCCTGATGGCGGCGATTATGACCGGCATCGTCATGGCCGGCCGCACGGGGGGCGCCTTTGCGGCCCAACTGGGGACCATGCAGGTGAACCAGGAGATCGACGCCCTGAAAACCCTGGGCATATCGCCCATGGAGTTTCTGGTGCTGCCGCGTATGCTGGCCCTGGCGCTGATGATGCCCCTGCTCTGCCTTTACGCCAATGTCATGGGCATCCTGGGGGGTATGGTGGTGGGGGTTTGGATGCTCGACATCGGCTTTATCCAATACTATAACGAAACCGCCAAGGCGGTGGGTCTCTGGAATCTGGGCATCGGCCTGTTTTCCGGCCTGGTGTTCGGGGTGATCGTGGCCCTGGCCGGCTGCATGCGAGGCATGCAGTGCGGCCGCAGCGCCTCGGCGGTAGGTGACGCAGCTACCTCCGCAGTGGTCACCGCCATTGTCGGGATCATCCTCTCTACCGCCGTGATCACCATTCTGTGCAACTTTCTGGGAATATGAGTTGTTGGACTGAGCCTAAGTGCCGCCAATACAGCTCGTCAGGATAAAAGGCCCATGACGGAAAAAGAAGCCCACATCACCGTGCAGGACCTCACCATGGCCTATGGCGACTTTGTCCTCATGCGGGACCTGACCTTTACCATCAACCGGGGGGACATCTTCATCATCATGGGCGGCAGCGGCTGCGGCAAGAGCACCATGATGACCATTTTAATCGGCTTGAAGGCCCCGGCCAAGGGTAAGGTCCTGTATGGGGAGGTCGATTTCTGGGGGTCCGATCAACCGACCCGCGACCGAATTATTCGCCGGGCCGGGGTGATGTACCAGAGCGGGGCCCTTTGGAGCTCCATGACCCTGGCCGAGAATATTGCCCTGCCGCTGGAGACCTACACCGATTTGAGCCCGGGCCAGATTCGCGAGGTGGTCCAACTGAAACTGGCCCTGGTGGGGATGGCCGGATTCGAAGAGTTTTATCCCTCCGAGATCAGCGGCGGGATGCAGAAACGGGCCGGTATCGCCCGGGCCATGGCCCTGGATCCGGAAGTCCTGTTTTTCGATGAGCCTTCCGCCGGGTTGGATCCGGTGAGCGCCCGCCGCCTGGATGATTTGATTTTGGAACTACGGGAGAGCCTGGGCACCACCATGGTGATCGTGACCCATGAGTTGGCCAGCATTTTTGCCATCGGCACGAATTCCGTCTTTCTGGATGTATCCAAACGAACCATGACGGCCACAGGCAACCCGAGCCGGCTGTTGGCCGAAACCCGGGATCCTAATTTACGCCTGTTTTTAACCCGCGGCGAGAAATCTTAACCGATAGGATGGGGACAGATGGCTAAGCAAGCAAATAGAATGATGATCGGCGGTTTTGTGGTCCTCGCCGTGATCCTTATGGCCGCCAGCCTGGTGGTATTCGGTTCGGGCAAATTCTTCCAGAAGACCGTGAAGTGCGTTATGTACTTCGATGAATCCGTCAAGGGGTTGAGTGTGGGCGCCCCGGTACTGTTCCAGGGGGTTCAGATCGGATCGGTGACCAGCATTGTTCTCCAGGTCGACGCCGCTAAGATGAAGACACATATCCCCGTCATCATCGAATACGAGCCGGAGAAATTCCAGATGGCTGCCGCGGGCCAGGAAATGCCCCGAGATCCCCGGAAAAATATCCCCAAACTCATCGAACAGGGCCTGCGGGCCCAACTGGGCATGCAGAGTTTTATTACCGGGCAGTTAATCATCGAGCTTAATTTTTATCCCGGCACGCCGGTAGTTCTGAAGAGCATCGAGAAAGAATATATCGAGATCCCAACCATCCCGTCTACCAGCGCCAAACTGGCCGATGCCCTGGAGAAGCTGGATCTCAAGGGGCTGGAAAAGCATTTGGAATCGACCCTGGCCGGTATTGACCGGTTCGTTAACAACCCCGACCTGGCTGCCAGTATTCGGGGCCTAAACGAGACGCTTCAGGACACCCGCAAGCTTGTCACCAGAATCAATCGTCAAGTGGATCCCCTGGCGAACGACGTGAAAAAAACTGTCAAAGAAGTCGGCAAGCTGGCAAGTAATGTTGACGGCCGGGTGGGAGGACTGACGGCCGGTTTGGATAAGACCATGTCCGGTTTGGATAAAACCATGTTCGCAGCCAAAGGTGTCCTGTCTCAAGACTCACCATTAATGGTAGAATTGGAAAACGCGCTGAAGGAGATTTCCGCCATGAGCAGGTCCATGCGGCAGTTGACCGATTATCTTGATCAACATCCTGAGGCCCTGATTCGCGGCAAAGGGAATCCTGGAGGGAAATAACATGAGAGTAGCGCTGATTTCTCGCGGTTTAGTGGTTATCTTGCTGATCGCGGCCATCTTTTTAGGCGGCTGCAAGAGTCAATCGCCGCGTTTTTACACCATGAGCCCGATACAGGAAGACCAGGTGAGCTCCAAGAGGAAAAGCCCGGCCCAGAACGCGGTTGTCGGCATCGGCCCTGTCAAGCTGGCCGATTACCTCGACCAGTCTCTGCTGGTCACCCGCACGGGCGACCATCAGGCGGTAAAGGCCGAGTTCGATCGCTGGGCCGGCTCCTTGAAGGATAACTTCATTAATGTTCTGGCCGACAACATTGGGGTTCTCCTGCCCACCGAACGGATTTATCTTTTCCCCTGGCGGGTGTCCGTGCCCATCGACTACCAGGTGGTGGTGGATATCGTGCGCTGCGATGGCCGGTTGGGCGATGCCGCCTGGCTGGAGGCGCGCTGGAGCATCTTGGGGGGCCCGGAAAAAAAGCTGCTCAAAACTCATCGGTCCAGTATTCGCGAGCCGGTGAGCGGCGCCGACTATGCTGCCCTGGTGGCGGCCCAGAGCCGGGCGCTGGCCAGGCTCAGCCAGGAGATTGTCGAGGCGATTCAGGGAGCCGGGAAGAACTGAAGCGGATCAGCTCGTCCGGCAAGGTTAACCGCCGCCCTGGAGGCATTGAGCAACCAGAAACAAAGCGCAAAGGTGAACCAAAAACCATAACCCATTCATTTTCAAGGAGAACTAAGAGATGATCGAGAAAAGGCGAACACTGTATAGGCAATGGGTTCCTTTAGGGGCGGCGCTGGTCCTGTCCCTCTGCATATTGGCCCCGGCCTGGAGCGCCGAGGGGCCGAAAAAAGCCCAGGCGCCGGACATCGAGCCCAAGGCCGGGGAAGCTCTCAAGCAGATGTGCGAATATCTCAAAAATCTCCCGCAGTTTTCCGTCCAGGCCGAGATCACGGAGGATGTGCTGTTGACCTCCGGCCAGCGAATCCAGTCTGGCAGGAATGTCGAGGCTTCGGTACGGCGCCCCGACCGGTTGCGGGCTGAATCCGTGGGAGATAAGGAGCACCGCCAGTTGATCTACGATGGCAAGACCATCACGCTCATGGACCGGAACAAGAACTTGTACACCATCATCGCCGCCCCTCCGGAGATTGATGCTGCCCTGGAGCACGGTACCCAGGCTTTTAACCTCAGGGCTCCCCTGGCTGATCTGATCTATACCAAGGCTTATGAAAATCTCACCGCGGGGGTGGTTTCCGGTTTTTACGTCGGGCTGAGCAAGGTTCAGGGAGTATCTTGCCATCACCTGGCTTTCAGACAAAAGGACATCGACTGGCAGATTTGGATCGAAGACAGCCCAAACCCGCTGCCGCGTAAGTTTCTCATCACCGATAAGGCGGCCCAGGGGCTACAGTTCACCGCGGTGTTTACCAAGTGGAATACCTCGCCTCAGTTGGAAGACGGCCTGTTCACGTTTTTAGCTCCAGAAAAGGCCGAAAAAATCGACATTCTCCCGGCAGCGGCGCCGGCTTCGTCCAAGAAAAAGCCAAAGAAATAAGGAAGGAGGATACAGCCATGCAAATTACTAAGCCGAAGGCGATGATGCAAAAGGCGCTGCCATTTTTCTTGTCGCTGGCGATGTTGGCGGGACTGCTGCCCGTCAGTCCCCTGGGAACCAAACTGATAAACGATGCAGAGGCCAGGGCTGCGGTAAGCGGTCCCAGGGGGGGAGCAGCGGTAGCCGGCCCCAGGGGCGCGGCCGCGGTTGGCCCCCGGGGAAATGCTGTGGCCGCCACCCCGCGGAATTATGTCCACACCGGCAGCGCCTCGGTGGCTGCGGGTCCCCGTCGGGCTTACGCGGAAGGCCCTCGGGGTGGACAGGCTTATGTGGGTCCACGGGGGGCAGCCGTTCAGGGCCCCCGCGGTGGCACCGCAGTTGTCCGTACCATGCCGGTAGGCGCCAGGGCCGTGGCTATTGCCGGGGCTACCTACTATGTGGCCAGCGGGGTTTATTATCGCCCGGTGTATGAGGGTAGTGAGGTGGTCTACCAGCAGGTGCCGAATCCCGAGTGACAATAGCAAAAATCGACCTTGGCGGAACATTACCTGGGCGGGGTAGCTATATAGCCAGTCTAAAGAGCTTCGTGGAAGGAGGATCCTTTGAAGAATCTTCAAAAAATATTTTTTGGGCTGGCCCTGCTCTTTATCCCCCTGGCTATCATACTCGATAAGATCGGGGGTGTCCCTCAGCCTCTGCTGTTTTTTTTGGCTGCGGTGGCTATTTTCCCGCTGGCGGCACTACTGGTGCACTCCACCGAACAACTGGCCACCTATACCGGGGATACCATTGGGGGACTCCTGAACGCCACGTTCGGCAACGCCCCGGAGTTGATCATTGCCCTAGTGGCTCTCAAGGCCGGGCTGTATGACATGGTCAAAGCTTCCATTATTGGCGCCATTTTGGCCAACATGCTCCTGGGCCTGGGGGCGGCCTTTTTTGCAGGAGGGTTGAAGGGCCACGTCCAGGAGTTCAACCCGGCAGCCGCCCGCAATTACATGACCATGATGCTGCTGGCGGTTATCAGCCTGGCCATTCCCAGCACGTTCCATAACTTTGTCACCGCCGACACCATCAAGCACGAGCAGTATGTCAACCTGGCAGTGGCGGTGTTGCTGTTATCCACCTATTTCTTGAGCCTGGTCTTTATGTTGAAAACCCACCCGGAATTCTTTGAAAGCACGGGGCAGGCGGGAGAACACAGTACCGAAGGGAGATGGAGCCTGTCCCGGGCCGCGTTCACCCTCCTCCTGACTTCGATCTTCGTGGCTTTCATGAGTGAGATCCTGGTGGGAGCGGTGGAGGAGACCGCCAAGGTCCTGGAAATGTCTCAGGCCTTTATCGGCATCGTCGTGCTGGCCGTGGTCGGCGGTGCGGCGGAGAGCAGCTCCGCGGTTGTCATGGGGGTGAAAAACCGCATGGACCTCAGTGTTTCCATAGCCATCGGCAGCTCCATCCAGATAGCCCTGTTCGTGGCCCCAGTCTTGGTGCTGGCAAGCTACTTCATAGCCCCTCAGCCCCTCAATCTGGTGTTTAGCCGGGTCCTGTTGGGGGCTGTATTCTTGACCGTTTTGATCGGGGTCATGGTGGCAGGAGACGGCAAAGCCAACTGGTTTAAGGGGGTGCAGTTAATTACCGTTTACGTTATCATGGCCGTCATGTTTTACTTTCTGCCCAGCTCTCAGTAGGAGAGTTGCATTGACAAATAGTTTTTCCTTATAGCTATCGAATGAGAAGACCCGGCGCATGACTCCGTCAAAACTACATCCCCGGCATTTTTGGTCCGACGAAACCGGCCTGACGAGTCTCCTTATTTTTTCCCTGGGATATTTCATCGTCCTGAATTCCATGGGCGAGTTCTGGTTCGGCAGGTTAGTGGGGTATATCTTCTTTTCTCTCGTCATTGTGGCCGGGGTACTGACCACGTTCAAACAGAGGTGGTTGAGGTTCTTGGTTATCGTCCTGGCGGTCGTTAGCCTGGCCCTCAATTGGGCGGAGGAATTCCGGCCGGCAGCAGGCCTGGCTGTCCTCACTAACAGCATCACCCTGATTTATTTGGGGATCCTGTTGGGCTTGGTAATCGCCCAGGTTTTTCAAGACGGTCCGGTGACGGCCCACCGGATTCGCGGCGCCATCCTGATCTACCTCCTTTTGGCGGTGATGTGGGCTTTCACGTATCAGGTGGTGGCCTTGACCATTCCCCAGGCCTTCCGCCTGCCGGAAGGCCTGATCGCCGGCGACCCGGACGCGCTCCGGCGAGAGTTGACCTACTTCAGTGTCGTCACTCTGACTACTACCGGATATGGCGATATTACCGCGCTTCACCCGGTGGCCCGCACCCTGGTTATGCTGGAGATCCTGGTGGGGCAACTCTACCCAGCCATTGTCCTGGCCTGGCTGGTGTCTTTGGCAATTATGCATCAAAAAGAAAAACCCAGAAAATCTCAAGATCAGAAAAGGCGCTAATGAATGGACCCTATCTTTGACGGCAATAATCCTCGGGGCTTATTACTAAATGTATTTCTGAGAGCGAGGTCTCCGCTGATGAATCCGCACCGTAAGGTTTGGCTTCCCCGCATATCGGCTCTGGCTCCCCTGGTGGCGGCAGCCTGCTTTTCTGCGTTGCTCCTGACGGGCTGCGGCGAGAAGAAGACGGCCGCCCCCTCGGCTCCCGCGGTGGAGGTGGCTAATGTGGCCGTCAAGGACGTGCCCATCGTGCGGGAGTGGGTGGGGACCACCGACGGCCTGGTGAACGCCAAGATCAATGCCCAGGTCCAGGGCTATCTCATCAAGCAGAACTATAAAGAAGGCTCCCAGGTAAAGAAAGGCCAGGTCCTCTTCGAGATCGACCCCCGGCCTTTCCAGGCGGCGTTGGAGCAGGCTAAAGGGCAATTGGCCATCAATGAAGGCCAACTGTACACCGCCAAAGCCAATCTGGAGAAGATCAGGCCTTTGGCGGCGGTGAATGCGGTGAGCAAAAAAGACCTGGACGACGCCATCGGGCGGGAGGCCTCGGCCAAGGCCGCGGTGCAGGCCGGCAAGGCGTCGGTGCGCAAGAGCGAAATTGACCTGAGCTTCACCAAGATCACCTCGCCCATCGATGGCATCGCCGGCATCTCTAAGGCCCAATTGGGCGACCTGGTGGGAAACCCCGGCGGCCCGGAACTGACCACCGTCTCCACGGTAGATCCCATTAAAGTGTTCATCCCCCTCAGCGAACAGGAATATATGCACTTAACCCGGACGGCAGAGGCCAGAGGGGTATCCAGCCAGGAAGGGGCCAACCTCGAATTGGTTCTGGCCGATGGCAAGGTTTTTCCCCATAAAGGCAGGCTTTTCTTTGCCGACCGCCAGGTGGACGAGCGTACCGGTACAATCAAGATAGCCACCCTCTTTCCCAATCCCGGCAATATTCTGCGCCCTGGGCAGTTTGCCAAAATCCGGGCCTTGATCGAAACCCAGAAAGGGGCGTTGCTGGTCCCCCAGCGAGCCGTTAACGAGTTGCAGGGCCGCTTCCAGGTGGCCGTGGTGAGTCCGGACAACCAGGTGGACTTCCGCTGGGTCAAGGTAGGCGAACGCGCCGGCCCCCTGTGGGTGATCGACGAGGGACTGAAGGCAGGGGAACGCGTAATTGTGGAAGGCATCCAAAAGGTTAAAGCCGGTATGCCTGTCACCGCCAAGCTTTATCAGGAGGCGCCGGCCGGCGCTCCAGCCTCACCCACCGGGAAGCAGGAAAGGTAGGGGTCCATGGCGCGATTCTTCATCAACCGCCCCATCGTGGCCATCGTCATCGCCATTGTCATGCTGATCGTGGGGGTGGTGGCGCTCCTGGGCCTGCCCATTTCCCAATACCCTAACATCGTCCCGCCGGAAATCTTCATCAACACCACCTATGTGGGCGCCGACGCCCAGACGGTGGAGCAGTCCGTGGCCACGCCCATCGAGCAGGAGATGAGCGGCGTGGACAACATGAACTACATGTACTCTTTGAATGCCAACAACGGCGAGTTGAAGATGTACGTGAATTTCGATGTCAAAACTGACCCCAACATCGACCAGGTACTGACGCAAATGCGGGAGAGCCAGGCCGAAGCCAAATTGCCGGCGGACGTGCGCAATTATGGCGTCACCGTCAAGAAGTCCACGGCCGCGCCCCTGATGGTAGTGGATCTCATTTCTCCCCAGGGCACCTACGACGCCACGTTCCTGGCCAATTATGCCTACATCAACTTGAACGACCAGATGACCCGGGTGGCCGGCATCGCCAGTGTCAGCGTCTTTGGGGCCGGCCAATATGCCATGCGTTTCTGGGTCAGGCCCGACCAACTGGCCAAGCTCAATATCACCATCCCAGAGATTGTCGACGCCATTCAGAAACAGAACACCGTCAACCCCTCGGGCCAGGTGGGAGCGGAGCCGGCCCCCAAAGGCCAGGAATACACCTACGCTATCCGCTCCCAGGGTCGGCTGGAGAGTCCGGAGGAGTTTGAAAAGATCGTGCTCCGGGCCAATCCCGACGGGTCGCTGGTCCGCCTGAAAGACGTGGCCCGCATTGAACTGGGGTCCCAGAATTATGCCCTCCAAGGGCGTTTGAATGGCAAGGCTGCCGCGGTCCTGGCCCTTTACCAGCTCCCAGGCACCAATGCCATCCAGGCGGTGGATGGGGTGAAAAAGCTCATGGAGCAGACCAAGAAGTCCTTCCCGCCGGATATGGACTACGTCATTGCCCTGGACACCACCCAGGCGGTGCGGGAGGGCCTGAAGGAGATCGTCCACACCCTGTTTGAAGCCCTCATTCTCGTCATCCTCGTGGTCTTCATCTTCCTCCAGGGCTGGCGGACCACCCTCATACCGGCGCTGGCGGTGCCCGTCTCCCTGATAGGCACCTTCGCGTTTTTCCCCCTCCTGGGTTTCTCTCTCAATACTATTGCCCTCATGGGGTTGGTCCTGGCCATCGGCATCGTGGTGGACGACGCCATCGTGGTGGTGGAGGCCGTGGAGCATCACATCGACCAGGGCATGACGCCCAAAGAGGCCACCCTGAAGGCCATGGAGGATGTCACCGGGCCGGTGGTGGCCACGACCCTGTCTCTGGCCGCGGTCTTTATTCCCACCATCTTCATTCCCGGAATTACCGGCAAGCTTTATCAACAGTTTGCCGTCACCATCGCCGTCTCCGTCATCATTTCCTCCTTCAACGCCCTGACCCTGACTCCAGCCCTGTCGGCCCTGCTCCTCAAGCCTAAAAAGGAATCCCGGGGCCCGTTGAGCCGCTTCTACCGCTGGTTCAATGACGTCTTCGGCCGCACCACCAACGGCTATGTCAGTTGGTGCGGGACTTTTATCCGCAAGGCGGGGCTGAGCCTCATCTTTCTGGTTCTGGTGGCGGGACTTGCCGGCCTGTTGGGAGGGAGACTGCCCGGCGGTTTCCTCCCGGAAGAGGACCAGGGATATATGTATGCCGGGGTGCAGTTGCCCGACGCCGCTTCCCTGCAGCGCACCAGCGAAGTCTGCCGCCAGATCGAGGAGATCATGGCCAACACCCCGGGGATAGAGTACGTCACCACCGTGGTGGGCATGAACATGCTCAGCGGGGTTACCAACACCTATAGCGGCTTTTTCTTCGTGACCTTGAAGCCTTGGGGAGAACGGAAAAAGCCGGAGGAGCAATACGAAGCCATCATGGCCAGCCTCAACGGCAAGATGAGTAAACTCCCCCAAGGCGTCGCCTTTGCCTTCTCGCCCCCGGCCATCCCGGGCATCGGCACTGCCGGCGGGGTCACCTTCATCCTGGAAGACCGGGCTGGGAAGGACATCCCCTTCCTCTGGGGAAACACGCAGAAATTCCTGGCCGCGGCGCAGAAACGTCCGGAGCTCTCTCGGGTCACTACCACCTTCATCCCCACGGTGCCCCAGATCTTCGTCAAGGTGGACCGGGACAAGGTGCTCAAGCAAGGCGTGGACATCGGCGAGGTCTACCGGGTCCTGCAAGCCTTCATGGGCGGCTACTTTGTCAACTACTTCAACCGCTTCGGCCGCCAGTGGCAGGTGTACGTCCAGGCCGAGGGGGAATACCGGGCCGAAGCCGAACAACTGGGCCAGTTCTATGTGCGCAACCAGAACGGCGACTCCGTGCCCTTGAGCGCCCTCACCAGTTTGGAGCAGCGCTCGGGGCCGGAGTTCACCATGCGCTACAACCTTTACCGCTCTGTGCAGATCAATGCCGTCAATGCGCCCGGGTACAGTTCCACCCAGGGAATGAAGGCCCTGGAGGAGGTCTTCAGAGAGACTATGCCGGCTGAAATGGGCTATGACTACCTGGGCATGTCCTACCAGGAGAAAAAGGCCCAGGAAGGCGTGCCCGCCTGGGTCATCTTCGCCCTGTCGCTGTTGTTCGTGTTCTTGATCCTGGCGGCCCAGTATGAGAGTTGGTCCCTGCCCTTCAGCGTGCTTTTGGGCACTCCCGTGGCAATCTTTGGGGCCTTTTTGGCGATATCCCTGCGGGGTATGGAGCTTAACCTCTATGCTCAGATCGGCCTGATCCTGCTCATCGGCCTGGCGGCGAAAAATGCCATCCTCATCGTCGAGTTCGCCAAGGTGGAATACGAGAAAGGCAAGGATTTCGCCGAGGCAGCCCTGGAGGGGGCGCGCCTCCGGCTGCGTCCCATTCTCATGACCAGCTTCGCCTTTATCTTGGGGTGCATACCCCTTGCCCTGGCCTCGGGCTCCGGGGCCATCGCCCGGAAGGTTATGGGCACCGCGGTGATCGGCGGCATGGCGGCGGCCACCATCATCGCCATCTTCCTGATCCCGGTCACCTTCTATGTGGTGGAAAAATTGGCTCACCGCAAGGGCAAGGCCCACCCGGAGTCTGGTCCCGTCCTGGCCGATCCCCCCGGCGATCAAGGAGAAAAGTCATGAGGACCTCCCTGACCATCCTTCTGACCCTGTCTCTGCTTTGCGGCTGCGCCGTGGGCCCGGACTATCAGCGGCCCGCCTATCCGGCGCCGGAAAATTTCCGGGGCCAGGGGCCGGGTATCCCCACCCGGCCAGACGAAGTCTCCTTTGGGGATCTGAACTGGTTTGAAGTCTTCAAGGACCCCCAGCTCCAGGAGTTGATCCGCATAGCCCTGAAGGAAAACTACGACGTACAGATCGCCGCCCAGCGGGTCCTCCAGGCCCGGGAGATAGTGGTCATCCAGCGCTCTTTCCTCTTTCCTTCCGTTAATCTGGGTGGTCAAATGGAGAGCATCCGGACATCGGAACGGGGTTTCACACCGGGGATCCCTCGCACGGAGCGCCTGGCCGGACTGGTCTTTGGCGACCTCTCCTGGGAGATCGACTTCTTCGGCCGCATCCGCCGGGCCACGGAAGCGGCTCGGGCGGAGTTTTTCGCTTCGGAAGAAAACCGTAACTTCGTCATCCAGACTTTGGTAACCGACCTGGCCCGGGCCTATATCGAACTCAGGGCCCTGGACCAGCAGTTGGAGATCAGCAACCGCACTGTCAAGGTCCGGGAAGAATCCCTCAAGCTGGTGAAGGCGCGCTTCGACTACGGTTGGGATTCCCTGACACCCGTGCTCATGACGGAAAATCTGGTGTATGGAGCCCGGTCCGTAGTTCCCGATCTGAAGCGGGCTATTGAACAGAAAGAAAACCAGATCAGTGTCTTGCTGGGTGGGAACCCGGGACCCATCGCCCGGGGTAAATCTCTTCTAGAGCAGGATTTAACCGTCACCATCCCTCCAGGACTAACTTCTTCTCTTCTGGAGCGGCGCCCCGACATCCGCTTTGCCGAACAAACCCTGGTAGCGGCCAACGCCCGCATCGGCGAAGCCAAGGCCTTGCTTTTTCCCAACATCAGGATTACCGGCGCTTCCGGGTGGGAGTCCGCGGCCCTGAAAAGCCTGTTCACCGGGCCGGCCAGTTTCTGGGATCTTGTTGTGCCCGGCATCACCCAGCCCATCTTCCAGGCCGGGCGGCTCCGGGCCGGGGTCCGGGTAGCGGAGGCCGTGCAGCAGGAAGCCCTACTCACCTACAAAAAGTCCATTCAACAAGCCTTCCGGGAAGTCTCCGACTCCCTGGTGGGGGTGCGTATGTTGAAGGAAGTGCGCCTCGAGTCAGGGAAACAGGTGAAAGCTTTGAGCCAGCAAACCGACCTGGCCTATCAGCGCTATTATGGGGGAGTAACTCCCTACCTGGAAGTTCTGGATTCGGACCGGCAGTTATTTGAGTCCGAGTTGCGGTTAACCCAGGACCGGGCCAACGAGCTCCTGGCCGTCATCGCCCTCTACCGAGCCTTGGGCGGCGGCTGGCAAACTCAGGATAACTCTGTAACATCGCAACGATAAAATCTATCCAAGACCAGGAAGCACGCAACCCTGAGGCACCAATCGGTATGACCTCGGAGGGAGGAGAATAAGAACATGTTCAAAGAAGAACGAGAAGAAAGCCAATTTGAATGGAGCATGTTGGGCGATATCGAAGAAGGCCGCCCAAATCTCGGCCCGATGGTGCACGTGGCGGTGTATCGTTTGATGCAGTTCACGCTGCGCGACATCCTCATCCGGGATTTTGGGGTCGAGAAGACCGACAGGATATTTTTCGAGGCTGGCAAGAAAGCCGGTGAAGAGTATTGCAATAACATCCTCACCGAGAAGAAGGACCTGGACGGTCTTTTTGCCGATCTCCAGCGTACGATGAAGGAGCTCGGCATCGGGATCTTCCGTGTCGAATCCGCCGATTACGAGAAAGGCTCTTTTGTGGTAACCGTGGCTGAAGACCTCGATTGCTCGGGGATTCCAGTCTGCTCCGAGGAGATCTGCACTTATGATGAGGGATTTATTGCCGGCCTCCTGCTCGCCTACTCGGGGAAGGACTTCCACGTCAAGGAAGTCGACTGCTGGGGGTCCGGGGGAAGGGTCTGCCGTTTCACGGTTGACCCCAAATGAGGTTCCGAAATGATCTCGGTTGAAGAGGATCTTCTTGATCAGATTACCGCCGCGTTCCATTACCTGCGCACCGGGAAAATCCCTCAACCCATCCCGATACCGGATGACCTCCCGGACAATGAGGTCCGCCAGGTTCTTACGTATATGAATCGCTTCCTGGTAGAGTTCGCCATCTTCACCGAATCCATGGCGCAGGTGGCCCAGGGAGAATTGGACATTCGCCCTATGGCGGGGCGCATGGCCGTTAACCATTCCTTCAAGGCCCTCCAATCGAACCTTAAGCACCTGACATGGAAGACCCAACAGATTGCTGGGGGTGATCTGGAGCAGCGGGTTGACTTCATGGGAGACTTTTCCATCGCCTTCAACACCATGACCCGGCAACTGAAGGACTCCCGGGAGCAACTTGTTGATCTAAATAAGCAGCTCGAGCGTCGCAATCAGTTCATCCGGGAGACCTTCGGCCGTTACACGAGCGACGACATTGTGGGGGTGCTCCTCGACCTGCCCGAGGGGCTCAAGCTTGGTGGAGAGAAGCGCGAGGTTACCTTACTGATGTCCGACCTGCGGGGTTTCACCGCCCTGGCTGAGCGCCTTGAAGCCACAGAGGTTGTGTCCTTGCTGAACCACTACCTCTCAGCCATGGTAGAGCTTATTCACCGGACCGGCGGCACTATTGATGAGATCATCGGAGACGCCATTTTCGTACTTTTTGGTGCCCCCTTGGTGATGCCAGACGCGGCTCAGCGAGCTGTCCGCTGTGCCCTTGAGATGCAGAAGGCAATGCCCGGGGTAAACGAACATAACTTCAAAATGGGTTGGCCCGAAATCGAAATGGGCATAGGTATACATACCGGAGAGGTGGTGGTGGGTAACATCGGCTCGACCAAGCGCTCGAAATACGCAGTCGTAGGGCGCACGGTCAACCTGACGGCGCGTATCGAGAGTTTCACCGTCGGTGGGCAGGTGCTGGTCTCCCCAACCTTGATCAACGCAGCTGGACAGGGCCTTATCCTCGGTGACGAAGTAAAAGTCCACGCCAAGGGTATGCGGGAGGCCCTCAATTGTCGTGAGTTGCTGGGCCACGAAGACCACCCGGAGCTCTTACTCGCAGGGGGCGAAACCATCTTCACGACGCTTGGTGAGCCCTTACCGTTTTACTACATAGTCCTGACCGATAAGCATCTCGGTGAGCAGATGCATCCAGCTAGGCTCGTCGGCCTTTCCCCACGGCGGGCCGTAGTCGAGACATCCGGCAATTTACCGCAGCACGCTAACATAATGCTCCAACTGGAGGTTGAGTCCGAGGCGGGAAAGTCGGAAGAAATATATGCCAAGGTCGTTCAGCCTCTCGACGAAGCATCCAGACGCTATGTCATCCACTTTACTTCGATTCCACCCGGGACGCGGGCCTGGTTGCACCGGTTGGTGAACCCGGTTAAGAGCCCTTGAGCCATAGAATGCCCGGCGACAAAGAATAAGGCAGCGTAAAGATACTTTCACATTGTAAATGCGCAAAGAAGCAACGCGCGATAGCGGCCCTAACTAGAAACTTATAAACTCCCTGAAAATTCAAGCTATCTGGATCGTATCTTCCCTTTTTGGCCCGAAGAATCAATTCTCTTCACCAAGGATGTTTTGGCTTCCTCCCCTTGCTGGCAACTGAAATCAACCTCCTTGGTAACAGAATCGACCTCATTGCACAATTCAGTGCGGGTTATCTTCCCGTGTCATCAGGAGCATCAACGCTGCATAGATTTTTTCCTGCAGATCTTCGTCATGGGTACGGTTACCGATGAGTTCCCAAACTGCATCTTCCCGCCGGCGGATGAAATCGCCGTATTCCTGGAGGACTCGCTGGCATTCGTCTTGCTCGTGGGGAATTGGGATCAGGCCCCGGATGCCTGACTTGGCGAGGAGGATGATGAGGGGGTCTTGCTCCGGCATATGGGTGTCGATGGAAGCGATACACTTCTTCCCTTTCATAAAGACCACGCCGCGGTCGTGATAGAGG
>Ga0351885_10329_pt1 | contig 16036 bp, 12 predicted proteins | sample TotcelFGM3001L13_FD_206771 | JGI IMG/M metagenome (GOLD analysis project Ga0351885, IMG submission 206771) | Enriched cells from coal bed in the Powder River Basin, Montana, United States - Total cells FGM rep3 HSBNCT.FGM.300.1.L13 ... | reverse complement strand
TGATTATGGCCGCAGCCCTGGCTACCCGGGTGCCGGCGGGCAAGGCCCTGGCGGTGGACCGGGGGGAGTTTGCGGCTTATATCACCGGGGTCCTGGAAGCCCAGCCGCGGATCGAAATCATCCGGGAGGAAGTTGAGGCCCCGGACCCGGAGACGACCACCATCATCGCCACGGGGCCGCTGACCTCAGACTCCCTGGCCGAGGCGTTGGGGAGGCTCACCGGACAAGAACACCTGCATTTTTATGACGCCATCGCCCCCATTGTAGCCGCGGAGTCCATCAACCTTAACAAAGCCTTTCGGGCCTCCCGCTACGGGGCCGGGGACGATTACCTCAACTGCCCGTTTTCCGAAGCCGAGTACGCCGCCTTTTACGAAGCGTTAACGACCGCCGAGCAGGCGCCGTTGAAGTCGTTCGAGGAGCCCCGCTATTTCGAGGGCTGCCTGCCCATAGAGATTATGGCGGCCCGGGGTTATCAAACGCTCTTGTTCGGCCCCATGAAGCCCGTGGGCCTGGTGGACCCCCGCACCGGCCGCCAGCCCTTTGCGGTGGTGCAACTCCGGGCCGAAAACCGGGAAGGGACGCTTTATAATCTGGTGGGCTTCCAGACCAAGTTGAAGTACGGGGCGCAGGAGCGGGTCTTTCGCCTGATCCCGGGTCTGGAGCAGGCCGAATTCGTGCGCCTGGGCTCCATCCACCGCAACACCTTCATCCATTCACCGGGTATTTTGTCCGCCCATCTCAATTTTCTCCGACACCCCCGTATCTTTTTGGCGGGTCAGATCTCCGGGGTGGAGGGCTACGTGGAATCCGCCGCCATGGGATTGCTGGCCGGGATCAACGCCGCCCTCCAGATTCAGAATCGCCCCCTGGTCACCCCGCCCCGGGAGACCGCGCTGGGCGCCCTCATCGCCCACCTTACCAACACCTCTACGAAAAACTTCCAGCCCATGAACGTCAATTTCGGGCTGTTTCCGCCGCTGGCGGGCCGCATCCCTAAGAAACTGCGGGGTGCAGCCTATGCCGAAAGGGCGTTGAAGGCGTTGGAGGGGTGGATGAGAGAGGAGGAAGTCGTTTCAGGGCGGCACCACTAAGCGTCAAGGAATAATGACCTTAAGGCTGGTGGTGGATAACCGCGATCTGATTATTTCCCTCGTTCCCAAGCTCTCTGCTTGGGAATGTAATACCAAGTAACGCTCTAAGAAGTAAGAAAATTCCCTCATTGCCTGTGGGTTGCGATTATCTCGGGTGTTCCCGAAGTGTCAGGGCGCGAAGTATATGCCTTGCAGCGGTCAGGTTCAGCCAGGAAATTTATTGACGGACCAGCGACCAACAGGTAGGCCGGGTACCGCCAGCCATAATACGCTTAAAAAAACCGCAGGCGCCGGTTTCTTCCGGTTATGGCTGGCAGTAATCCCGAAGGGGGCCGGGGACGTCTATGTGGGGAAAGCCTCAGACTAGCCGCCCTGGCCCGAGGGGAGTCCACGCAGCTTCCTGTCACCTTTACTCGCCTGCGGCGCGTCGCCAAGCTGGCGGTGAAAGCCGCCGCGCCTTCATGATGACCGCGGCCTTTTCCTCCACGATCTTCCTGATGTCGAACAGGTCCTCTCCTTCGACGCAGGTCACGAAATATTGCAGGAATCGGCTCGGGTTTTGCCGCAACATCCCGATCATCTGGGTCCAGTATTGAAGCCGGTATGGCGGCCGGATGCCTTGCCACCAAAGAATTTTGAACAGAGCAAGGGTCTGGTTGAATAAATAGCGCCAGGAAATTTTCTGACGGGGAACCTGGTCTGGGGGCTGGAGGCCTGCTGTCACTTTTGCCAGAGGGCGGCGATTCGGTCGCATAGCCAGATAATAGCGGTAAGTCCTGGCCAGATAGCGGGATGGTTCATACAGGTAGTTCCAGGCATCGACGTATTCCTGCATGATCTCGGCCTCCGGCCGGCTGGGTTCGAAGTTAATGGCTGAGAAGGTCCCCAGGTCTTCTCCTACATCCTGGCGCAACCGCCCTTCTTTCTCCAGGCGATGCCATAGTTTGGTATGCGGCGCGGCCAGCAGGACCCCAAGCATGGTCACGGGTAGGTCAGTCTGTTCGATGAAGGCGCAGATGCGCTTGCCGGCCCCGGCCGTTTCCCCGTCCATACCGAGGATGAAACTTCCGATCACCTCCATGCCGCTGCGTTTGAGGTTGTGCAGCGATTCTATGAGCGGGTTTTTGATGTTGTGATATTTGTGGCTGGCTTCCAGCACAGTTTCATCCGGCGACTCGATCCCGATAAAAACCTCTCTCAGATTAGCCTCAATCATGAGCTCGATCATTTCCGGGTCTTGTCCCAGGTTCACCGAGGCCTGGGTCAAAAACTGGTAGGGTTCACCCCGGCTCTTGGACCAGGAAATGATCTCGTGCAGCAGGGCTTGGGCCCGCTTCTTGCTCCCGATGAAGTTGTCATCGCAGAAGAACACGTTGCCGGTGGCCCCGAGCCGGTAGAGGGTCTCCAGTTCGGCGATGACCTGCTTGGGGGCCTTGTGGCGGGGTTGGCGCCCGAAGAGGTTTACCACATCGCAAAATTCGCAGTCGAAGGGGCAGCCCCGGGAAGTCTGGATCGAAAAGGTGGCATAATCGTCCAGCTGTAAAAGATCGAAGCGCGGAATCGGCGAGGTAGAGAGATCAGGCTTCGCGACGGCCTCGATCACCCCGGTCCGGCCGGATGCCATGGCCTCCAGCAGCAAGGGAATCGTATTCTCTCCCTCACCCCGCACCACGAAATCAGCTCCTGCCGCCAGGGTGGCATCCGGGAGCGAAGTCGGGTAGGGGCCTCCGGCGATCACGGTTTTTCCCCGCTGTTTGGCTTCTTTCACCAGGGCAAACAGGCCGTCCCTCTGAATGTACATCGCTGATATCAAGACCAGTTCAGCCCACTGCCAATCCGGTTCCGTCAGCGTCCTGGCGTTTAGATCGGCCAGGCGCAACTCCCATTCCTGGGGCAGTAAGGCTGCCAGGGTCAGCAGACCCAGGGGTGGCGTAACTGTCCGGTTGCCCCGGAGCTGACAAGATTTTCGAAAACTCCAGAATGAAAGAGGAAATTCTGGACATATTAATAAAGCCCGCATATCGGTAAAACCCCTCAATAATTGGTATGATAAGGCACCCAAGGGATGGCTGCTTTTAATTCGTAGATCGCCTCTGGTATCGAACTTCAAAAACCATCATATTTTTGCAGACAACCATCTTATCAGAAACATGATAACATAAAAAATATTTAATGACCCGGGTCTCCCCGGATTTTAAGGTTTGTCAAAGGCAAGCCTTAATCAATCTGAGACTGAAGGCCAGTCTGACCACTCATCTATCAAGCCACCGGTTTAGGAAAAGATGATTTTTGCCGATTACTCAGCCGAGGCAGCGGACAAAATAGGGGGAGAATCATGAACAAGCCAGCCAGCCGGTTTAACCGTCACCGCGTCGCCCTGGCCCTGGCCTTCGCCTTGGCGGGGTGCGGCCAGACCCCGGGCATTATCATCGATGAGAGCGGTAATTATAAAAAACATGAGAATCTGATCATGACGCCGGCCCCATCGGCTGATTCCACTAACCAGGAGCTCTGGATGGATATGCAAGGAGGCGGCTGAGCGGAAAGGGGGATTATTTTCTGGAAAAGATGATATTTTTATAAAATATCTCTCCATCATCAAATCTGCGTGCGAATTCGATCTTAAACCCCGCGGTTTCAAAAAAATCGGTAATGGCAGTTTCTGAGTTGTCGCTTACTTCGACCACCACCGATTTTAATCTCGAATTTTGGACTGTTTTGGTCATACCTGAAATTATCTTTTGTTCGGCTCCGTCAACATCTATTTTAATATAATCCGGAAATAATTGGGACATTTCAATAAATTGATCCATAGAGATAGAAATGGTATTAAATGGTATGCTATCGTATGTCTCTCTTCCCTTAACATAATAGTAGTTACTTGGAATTGCAAATGGAATCAACTTGAATTCATCCAGTAAAGCTAAATAATATTGATCTACATTCCTAATATTATTTAAACTGATATTATAGGATAAATTGAACGAGGATTGTAAGCACAGATCAAAGGAAACAATTTTATGGGGGCCGTTTGATTTCAAAGCTGCATACAATGTTTCAGTGCCGAAGGATGCTCCGACATCAAAAAAAGTACAGCCGGATTCGAAGCCATCGATCCAATCTAAAACTTCAGGTTCCCTATTTTCCCAATTTTTAAAAGTATTATAGACGCCCACTTGATTCAAGGGTATGATAATTTTTATAGGCACTCCTCTCACTACAGCCTGGGGGATGGGGAGGACTCTTCCAAAAAAATCGAATATTCTTTTAGAAAAATTAGTCTTCTCTATCAAATGGGACAAAAAATTATTCAGCGCGCCAAATATAATATTTTCTAATTTCCTGAACAAACGACTTTTATTGTTAGCCATAAGAACATTACCTTTTGCCTGGGAAAAATAAGCAAGCTTAATTGAATAAAATAAATATTAATAATACAAATTATGCGCCAAAAAACTATCTTGTGCTAAATTTATTAATAATTAACGATTTAAATTTACAAGCTGTGATGTATAATGCTAATAGTATCATGATGATGATAGTATTTCTGAGCATAAAAAAAATCTCATTACCATTTTCTTCAATGTTAATAAGAAAGAAAATAATATTCCCCGATAGCAGCCATAAAAATATTGGATAAGGAGTGGTTATTTTAACTAAAATTCCGAGTAAATAAACTATACCTAAGACAATTAATGGCACTATAAGGAAAGAAAAGTAACCAAAGTCTACCTGCCATACTCCGACTAGATTTTTACCGATATCAATATCTTTTCTATTAACATTATATAATACAGATAAGACGTCATCTATGCCAATAAATTGTTTTTCGGGCCAAAAAAATCTCGGGATAGCGCTTTTAAGGCCCTCCAGGTTTACCCTTCCATCCGTAGTCATTCCCGGTCTAGTCAATTGGTTATCGATCACTAAAAAGTTAAATTCCCATGTCCCCGGTCTTTTAGTCAAATTCTGAATGGTTAAATTAAAATCGAACGCGGCGGAAATAGGATTCATCAATTTATTTATCTCCACCTTGCCGACAACCTGGAATATAGACCGATACGCCTGATATAAATTACTGAACAAAAAGAAAGTTGCAAGCAATATAAACCCGACGGTCAAATATCGTAAACGGAAAATATTTTCTTTTCGATATGCAAACCAAAAAATCACTGAAGCAATAACTATTTCAATAAAATATCTCCGACCATAAATTGTTGCGATTGGAACGAAGATAACGGTTAATATAATAAATAGGTATTGTTGGGTTTTTACCGATTGAACAATATAGGCAAACAGACATAAAAAAATACAAAAAGCGATGCAGGTATAGATCGTTCGCATCGATGTATACCAATATGGCAGATGGCTACCAAACTTTGCGAAGTCATCAGGGGAAATATAGGTTATAATTCCATATTTATAGTAACTGATGAATTGAAATAAAATTAGCCAAACATATATAATGAGTACTATATACTTGTTAGTTTGGCCCCATAGGGAAATAAGATGTTTAATCTTTAAATACTTCGCAAAATCTGCAGGAAAATATAAAGAAACAACCCTTATGATGGCTAATATTATGAGAACTTGTATAAAAACTAACCCAAGTGAAAGTGGGTTGCTATTGCGAAAATCAAAGATAACATCACTGCCGAAATGTAAGCCTCTTATAAATGGAAGAAGCCCAAAATGTAACGCAACGAAAATGATGTATAAATCTATTACATCTAAATCAGGCCATTTCTTAAATAGATAAAACGTTATTATGCATATAAAGAAAAAAGAAAACAAAAGTAAGGAAATATTCCCGACCATTTATTGACCCTTTACATGAGTTGCACAAAAATTATTAAACGTTTAATTGGCATAAGGCAATCATTAATAAATAAATATAAAGCAATAAATTCTTAACACTGAGTTAATCTATTTATGCCAAGCGTTGGCAGTCTGTCAAGGTTAAACCAAAATATGGCCAGTTTACAATAAGTTATGTTTGGATAACCGGCTATCCTGGTTAATTTCACCCAACCAGGCGCCTAATCTATTTTTGCCCTAACTTAACTAACCCGGATTGGCCAATCGCCCGAGGGGCTGGGTCCAGGCCGGGACGGTTTTAACCACGGGAGAGATTTTTCAAGTTGTCCTCGGGTTCAGCCGATATACGTATATATCTCGGAGGGCAGTGTAGTTTAGCCCGGTATTGGGAGGCCTGCCGTTGGCCTCGTGTGGCTCTTGAATTGAGCCCGAAAAAACCCAAATCACCACTCTGCGGGTGAGAGGAGTTGCCATGGACAAACGACGACATCCGCGACTTCACCTTCAAGTGCCCATCAGGTTCATCGTGGAGCAGCCGGAAACGCGAGATTCTCAAACCGGTGAGGGGATATTGAAAGATATCAGCAATGGGGGGATTCTCTTCAAGGTTGAACCACCCCTGCCTGTGCAACCCGGCAATATCAGAGAATTTTCATTTTTTTTGATTCCTGAAAATACCCAGCAGTGCGACCTGGACCATTTTAAGGCCCAGGGACTGGTCCTGCGCATCGACCCTCCGGACCCAAATTCTTCAGCCTACGGGGTGGCGGTCCAGTTTCTTTCGGCGTTAACCAAGAAGGATGTGAACATTACCATGACCATTTCTCCCCGGCGCCGGGTAGGCTCCCGAACTAAACCAAGCGGAGATGAGCCCTAAAACGGGCCTATGGGGCATTTGCCTTCTACCAGCGCCAACAGATTCGGCAACACGGCTTCCCGGCCGGGCGATCCGAGGGACTGAATAATCCGTCGCTCTTGAGAGACCCGCTCGCACATCTTCCATCCTGCCATTCCCCGGGTGAGATTGCAGACCCCGGTTTGTAGCCCTTTTGTTTCAGGGCCTACGAAAGCAGGGATGTTAAGACGCCTCAATAAGATGGTTATTTCTTTGCCTTTACCGCCGCGGTCAACGTAAAATAGCCACGATGGGGGCTGGCGGCGTCTGTGCCGGATGAAAAGGCAATCCCGGACCTGGTGGCGCCGAGAGCGGGGGCAGAGACAGGTCGGTTTTGAGGCACGTACGCATGAGGATTCTGCATCTGCTGAGTCAAAAGCCGGAGGCCACGGGGAGCGGGATCTATATTCAGGCCATGATCCGGGAAGCCGCCCGCCGGGGGCATGAAAGCTATCTCCTGGCCGGAGTGGCCCAGGGGGAGGGGCCTCAACCGGACGGGTTGGGGGCCGCGGCCGTTGAATTTGTGCGCTTTGAGGGCGGTGATCTCCCCTATGCGGTGGTGGGTATGAGCGACGTTATGCCCTATCCCAGCCGGCGTTTCTCTGATCTGTCGCCCCTGGAAGTGGAAGCGTATGAAAGGAGTTTTGCGGACCGGCTCCTGGACGTGGCCGCCAGGTTTCAGCCCCAAGTTATCCACAGCCATCATCTCTGGCTGCTCACCGCGGTGGCCCGCCGGATGTTGCCGTATCTGCCGCTGGTGGCCACCTGCCACGGCTCCGACCTGCGCCAGTTTCATTTCTGTCCTCATCTGCGCCCCCGGGTGCTGGGGGGATGCCGGGCACTGGATGGCATCATGGCCCTGAGCGGGGCTCAAAAGCATGACATCATCAGGCTGTATGATATTCCCGGGGACCGCATCGAGGTTGTGGGGGCCGGTTATAACGAGGCCTGGTTCCGCCCCTGCCCCAAGCCGGGGCCGGACCCGGTCCGCCTGGTCTATGCCGGCAAGTTGAGCCGGGCCAAAGGGGTGCCCTGGCTGCTGCGCGCCCTGGAGGGTATCAGGGATGTGCCCTGGAGTCTCGATCTCATCGGTGGCGGCAGCGGCGAGGAACGGGACGAAGTGCTTAATCTGGCGGCCGCCCTGAAAGACCGGGTCCGGGTCTGGGGCCCGCGCTCCCAGGAGGAACTGGCCCGCATTATGGGACAGGCGCATCTGGTGGTGCTGCCCTCATTTTTCGAGGGCCTGCCCCTGGTGGTCCTGGAGGCCCTGGCCTCCGGCTGCCGAGTGGTGACCACGGCACTCCCGGGGGTGGTGGAAGTCCTGGGCGGATACGACACCGAGGCGATCTCGTTGGTCTCCCCGCCCCGCCTTCTGGGCCAGGATACGCCCCACCCGGAGGACGAAGCGGGTTTTGTCCGGGATCTGGCCGTAGCCCTGGAAAGGCAGATTCTCGCCGCCCGGGAAGCCCCGGAGTTGGACCGGCAGGCAGTGGCGGAACTCCTGGATTACTATTCCTGGTCCCAGGTCTTTGCCCGGGTGGAACAGGTTTACCGGCGGGCTTTGGGCCACGAGCCGCAATAAGGTGGCTCGCCCAAGAGTCTTCCCGGTGGTAAGTAGTTCTGCGGCGCTGGAGAAATAATATGTAACAACCAAGATTTGGGCACCATCTCTTAAAAAGGTGCCCTTGGGTACCATTTGCCTGAACTCTATTCTAGGGTTCGGGCAAGGCGAAATAAAAGGTCGCCCCGTTGTCCACTTTGCCCTCGGCCCAGACCCGGCCACCGTGGCGCTGAATGATCCGTTGCACGATAGCCAGGCCGACACCGGTGCCTTCGTATTCCTTGCTGCTGTGAAAACGCTGGAAAACCCCGAACATCTTATGGCCATAACGCTCATCAAACCCGATCCCGTTGTCCCTCACATAGAAGATGGCCTCCCCGTCCTTGGTGTAGCCGCCCACCTCAATGACCGCTATCTCCCTGGTCCGGGTGTACTTGACAGCATTGCTCAGTAAATTCATTACTACCTGGTTGAGCAGGGAAGGGTCGCCCCAGGCTTGAGCCAGGTCATGGACGGTCAACCGGATTTCCCTTCCGGGCCCTTCGCCCCGCAGTCTCTCAAAATTCGCTTTAACCATAGAGGCGAGGTCTACGGAGGATTTCTTTATCTGTTGTCGTCCCGTCCGGGAGAGGGTGAGCAGGTCATCGATGAGATTGGCCATGAGCTGGGTATTATCGACGATAATGTTGAGCAGTCTGAGACCCTCTTCATCCAGTTTGGCCAAATACTCGTCCACCAGCATCCGGGAGAAACCCTGGATGGCCCGGATTGGGGCCTTGAGATCATGAGATACGGTATAGGAGAAGGACTCCAGTTCCTGGTTAGCGTATTCCAGTTCGGCGGTGCGCTCCTTAACCCGCTGTTCCAGTTCCTCATTAAGCTTTTTAATCTCCGCTTCGGACTGCTTGCGGTCGGTGATGTCGATGCCCATTTCCATGATGAGCGGGGAGCCGTCTACATCAGTGAAAGGAAAATCAAAAATATCATAGATGCGCCCGTTGGGGCCAGTCCATTCCCAGCGCTGGGGGGCATTTTCTTTGAGGACCTTATAGGTCTCGCAAATCTCGCAGGGCTCGGTGCGCCCGAAAAGGTACTCGAAACAACGCCGCCCCTGGGACTCACCGAAATTCTCCACGAAGTAACGATTGGCGAAAGGTACGTGATAATCCGGCCTCAACAAGACTATATAAGCCGGCAACATCTCCAGGACATCGTAGAACCGCTGCCGTTCAATTGCCAAAGCCTTCTCGGCTCGTTGGCGGTCAGAAATCTCTTCCTCAAGCTGCGCCACCGTCTCCTGTAATTCTTCGGTGCGTTCCTCCACCCGCCGCTCCAGTTCTTCATTCAGCCGGCGCAAGGCCTCCTCGGCCAGTTTGCGGTCCATGGCGATGGCCACCTGGTCGGCTACGGCCTTCATCAGCGCCAGTTCTTCCCCAGCAAAACGGCTGCGTTTGCGGGTGCCGAAGGACAGGGTGCCGAGGAGGCGTCCCCCCACCATCAGCGGATGGCAGGCGTAGGCCTGGATACCGTAAGACTTGACCAGTTCGGTCCGAGGGTCAACGGTGTTGAGAATATCCTCGGTGACAATCCGGCAGCCGTCCCGGGCGGCGTAGCCGCACACGGCCATCCCATATTCCAGACATTCGATCCGACGGGCCTCCTCTTCCGGGATGCCGGCGCAGGCGTTAAGTTTAAGGAGCCCCTTTTGTTCATCCTCGACCAGGAAGTTGAAAAAAACGTCACAGTCAAGGAAATCCATGACTTTCCGGCAAATAGATTCCACTACCTGCTGCGGCGAGATGCTGGCTAAAAGTTGGGATGCCGTCTCCGCCAGCAGGTCGAGGCGCTGATAACTGCGCTGCAGGGCCTCTTCGGCCCGCTTGCCTGCGTTCATGTCTATCCCCATCCCTTACAAGTTGGACATCTATGCCTGCAAAAAAATCCAGCGGCTGCATCCCGGCAATTAATTTTGGAAGGTACCCAGAAACAAATTCAAGTTCCTAATTCATTTCAGAAATTTCACTCTGAGTCAATAAGATTGTTATCTGCGAGAGGGGCGCCAGCCCTTCCTCCCGGCCCACCCTGATGGGCTCCAGGTTGCGGATGGCCAGGTTTTGGTTAATGATTGCCAAAAGAGCCTCCTGCAAAATTCTTAAAAATCGCCGGTCGGCCCGGTTCTTTTTGGGTCTTGAAGCGATACAACCAAGATATTTCGTCGGTGGGCCTTTTTTCCGGGGCGCCGGCTTGGGGCGCCGGCTTGGGGGGCCGCTCTCTCGCGGTGGGCTTCTCCCGGCCACGGATGCCCGTGGCGTCCCGGCTGATGTGTCCCATCAATTCCGGCTGCACATAACGCGCCACCAAGGCTTCGTGGACCCTCTCGCCCAGCCCCTGGCGGGCGAATTCCCCAAAGGCCCGGGAAAACGTAGCCTCGGAAGGGATATCGCCGGGCCTTACAAAACCGCAGATGCGCCGGAAGACCGGCGAAGCCCGCAAAGCCTCCATGGTGGCCCGGGTGAGTGACAGTGCTGGGATTTAGGGGATTTGAGAACCTCCAAACGGAGGAATTTATTGGCAAACGCTATGCATATCAGCCTCTGAACCGCCGCAGGCGTAAAGAATTAGTCACCACGCTCACCGAGCTCATAGCCATGGCCAGGGCGGCCAGGGCCGGGTTCATGGTCCAGCCCCAGATGGGGTAGAAGACCCCCGCGGCCACTGGTATGGCTACTATGTTGTAGCAGAAGGCCCAGAAGAGATTCTGCCGGATGATGCGCATCATCTGCCGGGAGAGTTTGATGGCCGCCGGGATGAGGTCCAGGTCGTCCCGGATGAGGGTCAGGTCCGCGGCCTCCAGGGCTACGTCGGCCCCGGTGCCCAGGGCGATGCCGACGTCGGCCTGGGCCAGGGCCGGGGCGTCGTTGATGCCGTCTCCCACCATGGCCACCACCTCGCCGGCGGCCTGGAGTTCCGCCACTTTTTTGGCCTTGTCCCCGGGCAGGACTTCGGCCAGCACGTCTTCGATGCCGACGCTCTTGGCCACCGCCGCCGCGGTCATTTTATTGTCGCCACTCAACAGGAGAATCTTCAACCCCATGGCCTTCAACGCCGCCACGGCTTGGGCCGCTCGGGGCTTGAGGGTGTCCGCCGCGGCGATCACCCCCACGGGAAGGCCCCCCACGGCCAGGAAGATGGCGGTCTTGCCCTCCCGGGACAGCCGGTCCTGGTAGTCGATAAGTTCTTCGGAGGCGACGCCTTGCTGAATAAGAAAGGCCAGGTTCCCCAGTAGCACCGCTTGGCCGTCGATTTTGGCCTCCACCCCCAGCCCCGGCACCGCCTGGAAATCATCCACCCGGGGCAGGGCCAGATTTTGGGCCTTGGCGGCGTGGGTAACGGCCTCGGCCAGGGGATGCTCGGATTTTTCTTCCAGGGCCGCGGCATGGGCCAGGACCTGAGCGGCGCTCCAGCGCTCCCAGGTATGGACGTCCGTCACCTGGGGAGCGCCCCGGGTCAGGGTGCCGGTCTTGTCGAAGACTACGGTGGTGAGGCGGTACCCCCGTTCCAGGGGTTCGCCGCCCCGCATGAGGATGCCCAGTTCGGCCCCCCGACCCGACCCCACCATGATCGCGGTGGGGGTGGCCAGGCCCATGGCGCAGGGGCAGGCGATGATGAGCACCGCCACCATGCTGATGATGGCCCGGCTGAAGTAGGGCTCCGGACCCCAGAGGAACCAGGCCAGGAAGGTAGCCGCGGCCAATGCCATGACCACCGGCACGAACACGGCCGCCACCCGGTCCACCAGGCGCTCGATGGGGGCCTTGCTGGTCTGGGCCTCGTCCACCAAGCGGATGATCTGGGAGAGCACCATGTCCTGGCCCACCCGGGTGGCCTTGAAGACCAGGAAGCCCCGGAGGTTCAAGGTGGCCCCCCAGACCTCGGCCCCCGGTTCCTTGGGCACGGGCATGCTCTCGCCGGTGAGCATGGATTCATCCACGCTGCTCAAGCCCTCGGCCACGACGCCGTCCACGGGAATCTTCTCCCCGGGCCGCATCACCACCAAATCGCCCACCGCGACCTCAGCCAGGGGCACTTCCTGCTCAACCTCGCCCCGGCGCACCCGGGCGGTGGGCGGGGCCAGGGCAAAGAGGCGGCGCAGCGCCTCCGAGGCCCGGCCCCGGGTGCGGGCTTCCAGCCAGCGGCCCAGGAGGATGAAGGTGATAATCATCACCGCGGTGTCGTAATAGACCGCGGGTTCATGACCGGCGGCGGCCACCGTGTCCGGGAAGAAGGTGACCCAGGCGGAGTAGAAGTAGGCGGCCGAGGTGCCCAGGGCCACCAGGGTGTCCATGTTGGTGGACCGGTGCCGGGCGGCGGACCAGGCCCCGGAAAAAAACGAGGCCCCGGAGTAGAACATCACCGGGGTGGTGAAGATGAGCAGGACAAAGGCCATGGCCCGGTGGCTGAGACCAGCGGCCTGCGCCACCGGGGGAATCATCGACAGCCACACCGGCAGGCTCAGGGCCAGGGCCAGAAGGAAGCGCCGGCGAAATTCTTCGACCTCCGCCGCCGGGGAGCGGGGGGCCCGCTGCTCCCTGGACGTGCCTTCCACTTCATAACCCGCCTCGGTAATCACCTGAGCGAGAGCTGCGGGGCTGGTGAGGCGGGGATTAAACTTTACCTTGGCCTGGCGGGTGGCCAGGTTGACGGTGGCCAGCTCCACCCCGGGGGCGGCGGCCAGGGCCCGGTCCACCCGGGCGACGCAGGCGGCGCAGTGCATACCCCCCACGGAGAGGGTGATTTCTTCATACGAGGCGGAAATGATCGTGATCTCCTTGGGTGCCGGTCATCAACGGATGAACCTGAGATTACTTGTCTATAAAATAGATACCCCGCAGGCGAAAGGCAAGGGAAGCCCCTTGGGAGATGGTCAGGCTTTTCTTCCCGGCGCCATGCCGGTCAGCCGGCGATGACGGGATAAGACTCAATCGCCTGCCAAAATCAACCGGCTGAACATAGGGGCGCACCTATAGCGTTTGCCATAAATTATTGCCGCTTGGAGGTTCTTAAATCCCCCTAAATCCCCCTTTTTCAAAGGGGGACTTTAACAGCAATTACTTATAGTTTCCCCACTTTTTTAAAGGGGGGCAGGGGGGATTATAAGGGGTCCCTGAGCGGAAATAACTTTTGGCAATTACCCTATGGGTGCGCCCTGCTTGAGGGTGGACACGCAGGTCCGCCCCTACATAAAATATTCGGTTTGATTGGACCGAAATCCCGCCTCCCGTCTGAGTCGCCAGCCCTCTCCCACCTTGCTAGCGTCAGCGGGAATTGATACTATACCTGCATGGGCAAGCTGGTGAAATCGAGTTGGAGCCGGAAGTTCGGGTATGTTATCTGGAGCGCCGCGGGCCTGGCTGTCCTCGCCGTCCTGGTATGGCTGGCGGCGGGGCGCCTGGACTTTGACGACCCCACGGTAACGCTTAAAACCCCTGTGGAAGTGGTGGGCGCCAAAACCGCCCTGACGGTTGAAGCCGCAGATCAGAGCAGCGGTCTCAAAGAGGTCAAGGTCACCTTTTCCCAAGGGGACCAGAGCAAGGTGGTGGCCGAGCGCACCTTTCCGCCCGGAGGGGAACGGGGTGAACCGGTGGAGGTCCCGGTGACCCTGGCGCCCCAGGCCCTGGGTTTCAAAGAGGGCAAGGCCACGCTCACTGTCGAGGCCCGGGACCGGTCCTGGCGGAACCTGTTCCGGGGCCGCCTGTCCTCCCTCAAACAAGAGGTGGTCATCGACCTGGTGCCCGTCAGTCTGACCTTTCAGGCCACCAGCCACCTGCTCCATGCCGGGGGGACCGGAACCATCTGCTACCGCCTCAACAAAGAGGTCAAAGAGTCGGGGGTCATGGTGGGGGACCGGTTCTATCGCGGTTTTCCCAATCCCAAAGGGACCAAGGGGGAATACGTGGTGCTGTTTCCGGTGCCCCAGGAAGGACCGGCGGCGTTCCGGGTGGAGTTGGTGGCCCGGCCGTCCCTGGGCAACGAAGTCAAGCAGGCGGTGAATTTGCACGCCAAGCCGCGCAAATGGCGGCACGACAACATCAACCTCTCCGACGATTTTCTCCGCCGGGTAGCGGAAAGGTTCCCCGCGGCTAACCCCAACGACCTTCTGGGGGCCTACCTGGACGTCAACCGGAATATGCGTAAGCTTAATCACGACCTATTCCAGAAAATCTCCACCCAAACCAGCCCCCAACCCTTGTGGTCCGGGTCTTTCCGGCGGTTTTTCGGCAAGCCCATGGCCCGCTTCGGGGACCGGCGCACCTACCTGTACCAGAACAAAGCCGTGGATCAACAGATCCACCTGGGTGAGGACCTGGCCTCCCTCATCACCAGCCCGGTATACGCCGGCAACAGCGGCATGGTAGTCCACGCCGAGCCCCTGGGGATTTACGGCCAGACGGTGATTCTGGACCACGGCCTGGGGGTCTTTTCCAGCTACAGCCACCTGAGCCAGATTGACGCCAAGGTGGGGGATAAGGTGGACAAAGGCGCGGTCCTGGGCCGCACCGGCACCACGGGCCTGGCGTTTGGCGACCACCTGCATTTTGCCATCAACGTCCAGGGCGAATTTGTCGATCCCCTGGAATGGTGGGACCCCCACTGGCTCAAAGACCAGGTGGAAGGGGTTTGGGCCGGGTCCGCAACTGCGGCCGCCACGGGCGACGCCTCGAAACCCGCCCAGGAGAAGAAAAAGGCCACCAAGGCCAAAGGCAAGTCCGCCAAAGGCAAAAAGAAGCGCAACTGAGGCCGGGAAGCTAAGGGCCCCAAGACTGCCGGGGAAAGATAAGCCGAGTCGCCCGGGGGTCCTGGGGCCTTGCCGGTTGGGCTCGCTTGAGCGAGACCTTTTCTCACTGCCTTGAAAAGTTCAAGGTTCAAAGTTCAAAGTTCAAGGTTAGGGGTAGGCTCATCTTGAACTTTTTCTATAATTTCCCAGTGGGCCAAAGGCCCAAACGCGACTGATTCGAGAAGTCTATCATGATTATCAAAATCAACCCCGACAACCCCCAGGAACGCCTGCTGCGCAAGGCCGTAGAGGTGCTTACCGGGGGTGGTCTCATCGCCTATCCCACGGACACCTGTTACGCCATCGGCTGCGACCTTTATAACCTTAAAGGCATTAACCGGATTTACCACATCAAGCGCCGGCCCCTGAACAAACCCTTCAGCTTCATCTGCCAGGATTTGAAGAACATCAGCGAATACGCCCGGGTGGGGAACTCCGCTTACAAGGCCATGAAGCGGCTGTTGCCCGGCCCCTACACCTTTGTGCTGGAGGCCTCCCGCCAGGTGCCCAAGATTCTCCAAACCAAGCGCCGCACTGTGGGCATCCGGGTGCCGGACCACCCCATCGCCCAAGGGTTGGTGGCCCTCCTGGGGCACCCCATCATCACCACCACCGCGGCCTTGCCGGACGAACCGGTGGAGAGCGACCCCTACGAGATCGAGGCCAAGTTCAAGGGCCACCTGGCCCTGGTGATCGACGGCGGTATCGTGTCGCCGGAACCCTCCAGCATCATCGCCATGATCGACGACGTGCCCGAGATCATCCGCGAGGGGAAGGGTGACGTGAGTAGCTTGGTGTAAAAGTGGCGCTATCCGTTATACTGTTTGCCATAA
>Ga0351885_10324_pt1 | contig 16143 bp, 14 predicted proteins | sample TotcelFGM3001L13_FD_206771 | JGI IMG/M metagenome (GOLD analysis project Ga0351885, IMG submission 206771) | Enriched cells from coal bed in the Powder River Basin, Montana, United States - Total cells FGM rep3 HSBNCT.FGM.300.1.L13 ... | reverse complement strand
GAGAGGCTGGTCTTGCCGGTCCCGGACAGGCCGAAGAAGAGGGCCGTATCCCCGTGCCGGCCCTGGTTGGCGGCGCAGTGCATGGACAGCACTTCCTTTTGGGGCAGGTAGTAGTTCAAGATGGTGAAGACCGATTTTTTGATCTCTCCGGCGTAGGAGGTGCCACCGATGAGGACCAGCTTTTTACCGAAATTGACCATAATAAAGGCTTCGGAATTGGTGCCGTCAAACTCCGGCACCGCATGGAAGCCCGGGGCGCTGATGATGGTAAAATCCGGGCCGACATGCACAGGTTCGCCGGGGCCCACCGGGGCCGGGAACATATTACGGGCAAACAGGCTCTGCCAGGCCGTGGCGGTGATCAGGCGGATATTCATCTGGTAATTGCGGTCCGCCCCGGCGTGGCGGTCCTGGACGAAGATCTCCTTGCCCTGCAGATATGCCAGCAGCCGGTAATGAATGAGATCGAATTTTTCCGAGGAAAAAGGCTGGTTCTCTTCCCCCCAATGAATCTGGGCTGAGCTGGAGGGCTCTTCGACAATGAATTTATCCTTGGGAGAGCGGCCGGTATAGGCGCCGGTGCGTACTACCACCGGCCCCAGGTGGGCGATAAGCCCTTCCTTCTGGTTGACAATTTTCTCGTACAGCGCCGAGGTGGGCAGGTTCCAATGGACCGCAGCGACGTTTCTGATGCCCTGATGCTTCAGGTCTTTCTTCATGTATCAACCCCCTGTTTCCTGGACTTGCCAAGCGAGATTATCCGATGATGGGGTTATAGCCAAACTGTTATTCACCCGTTTTAGCTTTTGCTGCCTTAATCTCCCCTCTTTGCTCTTGTAACTTGATAAATTTATTATTTAATCTATGGTTAACTGCTAAATCCGAAGAAGCCATGCCGCTTTTGATCAAATGGGCATTGATAAATATCTTATTCTTTAAATAGATATACGCTGAAATGGTCTCGTGATCATTGCTGCTATTTCCTTTCAGGAGAACCTGCTTGCCCAGAATCCGCTTCCGCAAATACTCCAGGGCCTCAACGCGCCGGTCGACCCTCACTCCCAGGAATTTAACCCTATGGCCGTTATCCAGTTCTATGGTTTGTTCATCAATAACCCCGGTCACTTTGTGGAGAGTGGCGGTTTTTGCCTCGATACCGGGGGCCTGCGGCCGGGCCACCGCATCGCGAATGGCCGGATTATAGTCGATTTCCGGGAGTTCCTCAATTTTTTTATTGAGCTTAATTATCTGTATGTCGCGATAAAACGGGAGGCGGTCACTGCCGCCGATTTTTTGGGGCACGGCCTCCAGAAAATCCGGGTTGATTTCATAGCCCACGGCATTACGGGCCAAATCCAGGGCCGCCTTGACCGTGGTGCCGCTCCCCAGAAACGGGTCCAACACCGTGTCGCCCACAAAGGTGAACATTTTTATGAGGCGCCGGGGCAGTTCCTCGGGAAACATGGCCTCGTGGCCCGCCTGCCGGACCCCGCCGAAATGCCAGTGCCCAGCGAAGTACTCCTTCCACTCCGCCTTGGTCAGCCTTGAGGCCGCCTTGATTTCCGGCGCAACTTTTTTGCTCTGCCCCGGCTTTTTAAAGATCAGAATAAATTCGTAGTCGATCTCCACAATGCCGTTGGGGGGAAAGGGGTAGGAGCCCATGACCACCGCCCCGCCGCTGGGGTTCATGGTAGTCTTTTTCTGCCAGATAATGGCCCCCAGGAAGTCAAAGCCGAGGTGCTCGCATTGGTTGATGAACTCGGCGTGCAGGGGAATGACCTTGTAGCGCCCGTAGACCGAGGCCCGGGCGAATTGATCCCCGACGTTAATGCACAGCCGCGCCCCTTCCCGGAGGACCCGGAAACACTCCCGCCAGGCGTGGTACAAGTCCTTGAGATACTCATGCAGGCTTTGGCCGTAGCCGATCTGGCCGGGGACGCCGTAGTCCTTGATATGCCAGTAAGGCGGCGAGGTCACCGCCAGGTCGACGGCGCCATCCTCCACATCCGTCATGGCCCGGCTGTCGCCGAGATAGACTTTGGCCCAATTAGGCATGAATAATCCATTATCACATTGATCGCCGCTTGGGAAGGAGTGAACTCTGGTTCGGCTCCTCCGGATTGCCCGGAAGGGATTGGGGGTGGGGTGGGGGCTTCACCCCTGCTCTCGGTAGCATCCCGGTGATCAGTTTTTTGGTGGCAGATTTCCCATTTACCCTATCCTTTCACCTTCAATTCCCCTGACCAAAGAAATTTGCCAACAAATTTGTTTTAAACTATCTTGACAATTGATTGCGGGGTATATATTATCAAAACAAATCTGTTGGCAACAAAATTGTTGGGAGAGTGCCATGGAAAAAAAGTTGAAGTCAGCGCACGGAAATTGGGTCGTGGGGGATCAATTCTGGGACAGAGAGCCCGAAATAACCAGATTTACCGAACTCCTCGACGAGGGAGCCCATATTCTCCTGGTGGCGCCGCGTCGGATCGGTAAGACCAGTCTCATGCGTGAGGTCGAGCGACGTATCAACAACAGATACATCTGCCTGCAAGTCGATTTACAGAAATCCCAGGTCGCGGCCGATGCGGTAGTGGAACTCAGCGTGGCCACTCGTCCTTACAGAAGGCTCTGGGAAAAAACATCGGACATATTCCGCAATATTAGGTGCCTGGTCACAGACACTGTCGAATCTCTGAAAATAGATGATCTTACTCTCACACTTCGGAGCGGCCTGACCGCAGGTGATTGGCGGGCCAAAGGCGATGCGCTCTTGGATAATCTTGCAGATTCCGACCGACCGGTAGTTCTCTTTCTTGATGAGATCGCCATTCTGGTCAATCGGATGCTCAAAGGGAGCGACTACAAGATCACCCCGGAGCGGATTCAGGAGGTGGATGCCTTCATGTCTTGGTTGAGAGAGAACAGTATACGACATAAAGGGAAGCTCCGGATAGTTCTGACGGGCTCTATAGGGATAGAACCTATTCTGCGCCAGGCAGGTTTGAGCGCCACTCTCAATACGTTTTCGCCTTTAAACCTTCCTCCCTGGGATTCTGAGACAGCCCTGGGGTGTTTAGAGGCGCTCGCCAATCAATATGGGATTAGGTTTCAGGATGGAGTCGGTGAAAAGATAGTGGAAAAATTGGGGTGTTGTATCCCTCACCACGTGCAGATATTCTTCGACAAGATTTATTCAGGATGTAAATTTCAAAAGCAAACTGAAGTCACGGCTGATTTTGTGGAAGAGGTTTATCAGAGGGAAATGTTGGGGGTAAGAGGCCACGCCGAGTTAAGCCACCTCGAGGAACGTTTGAAAATGGTCCTTGGGGCCGAACTCTACCCGCTTGCCCTGGAACTTCTCACCGAGACTGCGGTGGTCGGCCGGCTCACTGCGGATACCGCGATTTACCTGTGCCGGCAATATCCCATCGAAAATCAGACTCCTGAGGCGGTTCTCAGGCAGATTTTGGAGATCTTTGAGCATGACGGCTACCTGCAGAAAGTGGGAAAGGAATTTAGATTCGTTTCACACTTGCTGCGGGATTGGTGGAAAGCTCACTTCAGTTTCTCCTATATACCCGTATCTGTGCGGAGGGACTAAAGATGACCCAACGTCTGATGAAATACAATCCGGCGTTCCTTACCCGTGAGGAATTAGTTAAATCCTTTGTGGTGCGCCTTACCGATCTGGACCTCATCCTGGAAACCATCCGCCACAATACTGTGCCATCCAACCAGCACATTCTGATTATCGGCCCCAGAGGCTCCGGCAAGACCTCTCTGGTGCTCCGGACTGCGGCAGAGGTGGGACAGGACCCGGAATTGGCCTCGAAGTGGTACCCTATTGTTTTTGGAGAAGATAGCTACGTAGTTTGTTCTGCGGGGGAGTTCTGGCTGGAGGCCCTATTTCACTTGGCAGAAGACACCAAACTGGGCAGATGGCAGAGAACCTATGAAGAATTGCGTTCTGAACGAGTCGAGGTCCGGCTGCGGGAACGAGCCCTATCCCAGTTAATGGATTTTGCCGATGAACAAGGGAAGCGCCTGCTCCTGGTGGTTGAGAATCTCAATATGATTCTCGGACAACAGATGGATAATGATGCTGCCTGGGACCTAAGACATACCCTTCTCAACGAACCCCGCCTGATGCTTCTTAGCACCGCCACCAGTCGCTTTGAAGAAATAGAGAATGCGGGAAAGGCAATGTATGATCTGTTCAAGCTTCAGGATCTGAAGCCATTAAATACCGAAGACTGCCGCACGGTGTGGACCGCGATTACGGGAGATGAACTATCGGAAAACCGGGTTCGCCCCATTGAAATCCTCACCGGCGGTAATCCCCGACTACTGGCCATCATTGCCAATTTTGCCGCCAAAACCTCCTTTCAGGAACTGATGCAGGATCTCACCCAGCTGGTGGACGATCACACGGAATATTTCAAAAGCCACCTGGACGGACTCCCCTCTCAGGAGCGCAAGGTCTTTGTCGCCCTGGCAGACTTATGGGACCCCCTTACCGCCCGCGAGGTGGCGAATGCGGCCCGGGTCGATGTGAATACAGCCAGCGCGCAGTTAACCCGTCTTATCACTCGCGGTGCCGTGGCGGTTTTCGAGAAAAAGGGAAGAAAAAAATGGTATCAGGTGGCCGAACGGATGTACAACATTTACCACTTGATGCGGCGACGGGGGGCACCTTCAGGTCGCATCTGGGCGGTAGTGAATTTCATGATTCATTTTTATGAACGTGATCATATAGTTGATATCCTCGGCTCTATCACGGCAGAAGTCTGTAAACCCGAATGTGACTATCGAGGCGACCATTATCTGGCTTGTGAACTACTGCTGCAAAAAATCCCTTCAACAGAATTGGCGGAAAGGATACTTAAGGCAATTCCCCCACAATTTTTGGAACTGCCGGATATCCCATCGACTTTGCGAGAGACTTTTTCTGGAATGAAACCGGCTCCTGAGGAAAGCAAAGTTAGAGATGCTCAAAAACGACCACAGCTTTCTGCTTCGGAGGAATCCTCCGAAACAGATAAGTTGATTGCACTGGGCGATGAATTGCGCCGCAACCCTGATCAGATTCAGGAAGCGGAGAAGGCTTACCGCGACGCTATCAGTATAGATGATAAAAATGCCGAGGCCTGGGCATCTCTGGCAAATTTGCTCCACGAAGAAACAGGCCAATTCGAAGAAGCTGAGACTGCTTACCGCCAGGCCATTGATCTAAAGCCGGATTACGATAGGGCTTTGGCTCAACTTGGGCTGCTCCTGCATGAAAAGCTGGGTCGCTACGAAGAGGCTGAAGCGGCTTACCGGAAGGCCATTGATCAAAAGCCGGACTACACTTGGGCGTTATGGGGGCAGGTTGGGCAGCTCCTGCATGAAAAGCTGGAACGTTATGAAGAGGCCGAGGCGGCTTACCGAATAGCCATTGATCTAAAGCCGGATATCGCCTATGGCTGGGGCCAGCTTGGCCAACTTTTGCATGAAAAACTGGGGCGCTTCGAAGAGGCTGAGGCGGCTTACCGTAAGGCCATTGAACTTGAGCCGGATTATGCTTGGGTGTGGGCTCAACAAGCCAAGCTACTCCGCGAAGAGCTAAATCGCTTCGAAGAAGCCGAGGCGGCTTATCGAAAAGCCATCGATCTAAAGCCGGAATATGCTTGGGCCTGGGCTCATCTTGGCGAGCTACTGCATGAAGAGCTAGAGCGCTTTGTTGAGGCTGAGGCGGCTTACCGTAAGGCCATTGAACTTGAGCCGGAATATACTTGGGCCTGGGCTCATCTTGGCGAGCTGCATGAAAAGCTGGGTCGCTACGAAGAGGCCGAGGCGGCTTACCGTAAGGCCATTGAACTAAAACCCGATCACGCCTGGGCCTTGTGGGGTCAGCTTGGGCTGCTCCTACATGAGAAGCTGGAGCGTTATGAAGAGGCCGAGGCGGCTTACCGTAAGGCCATTGAACTAAAACCCGATCACGCCTGGGCCTTGTGGGGTCAGCTTGGGGTGCTCCTACATGAAAAGCTGGAGCGTTATGAAGAGGCACAAAAGGTTTATCTTAAAGCTCTTGAAATCGACGACAAGCACTATACCGTTTGGGAATCTCTTATTATACTCCAAAAGGTGCAACTTGGCGATCCTGATGCTGCATTAAACACGTTGCATAACTATTTGCAAAGTTCCCGGAAGTCGGCGGCCAGCTTCATAAAGCTTGCGTGCACAATCCTCGAACAGCATTGGGAAGACCTCTATCCTCAAGCTTCTATGTGGATGCAGGAGGCCGTGGATAATGCTCCGGAGGATTGGCCTCTTTATTTTACCCTGGCTTATCTTCGGGGAAGGATGGACAATTGGCAAAATGCCCTGCAAAATGTTTCGCAGTACCTTACGCATACAGAGATTAGGCCAAATTATATTGGCCGGATAACCAAATTTTTCATTGAATCGGCTGCTGCGGGTTATCCGAAAGAGGCCCTCCAGGTATTGCAAGGTACTCCTTGGGCTTCCCATATGGAGCCCTTGATCACCGGTCTTCAGATTTGCCTGGGTGAAGAACCTACCATCGCAAAGGAAATCCTTGAGGTGGGGCGTGACGTGGCGAAAAGGATCGAAGACCGAAAACGGCAGATTTCACAAGATCTCCAAAAGGGTAAGGCTTAGGAGAAAATTTAATAAAAGGGAGGGGTTGGGGGGAGGACGAAGGAAGCAGAGGTTATGTAGGCATAAGATTTACCAGGGAATCCAGAGTACGTTGTTTAAAATGCCACTTCAAAGTATCTTGCCACTAGAAAGCATTTCTCAGCCAAGCCGGATAGTTGAATGTATGATCTATATAGCGAAATGGGGCTTTGGGGGGGAGATTCTTACTTCGCCAACGACTTCAAGCTCTGCCGCAGCAGGTCTTCCAGGCTGCCGGCGCCCAGGGCCTTGGCCGCTTCCAGGGCCTTTTCGGCCAGGTTTTTGGGATACCCCAGGTTGATCAGGGCCGACAGGGCGTCTTGTATAAGTTTCTCCCCGGCCGAGGCCGGGCGCGGGCGCCGGGCCGTGGGCAGCTTGTCCTTGAGTTCCAGCACGATCCGGGCGGCGGATTTCTTGCCGATGCCCGGAATCCCGGCCAGGCGCTTGTCATCGCCGGCCAGCAAGGCCTGGGCGAAGTCCTCGGGGTTGATGCCGCTCAAGATGTTCAGGGCCGTCTTGGCCCCCACCCGGGGAATGCTCAGGAGTTGCAGGAACACGTCCTTTTCCTCCAGGGTGTTGAAGCCGTAGAGGTGTAAAGCGTCTTCCTGCATGCGGGTATGAATCTGGAGGGCGACGGGGGCCGGCGGCTCCGGCAGGGCATAAAACGTCGACAGGGGAATGAAGATGCGGTAGCCCACGCCCCCCACCTTCACCAGGATCTGGTTCGGGGACTTGTCAATAAGTTGACCTTCCAGGTAGCCGATCATGACGAGGCGCCCGGCCAGCGGCTGTGAAAGAGGTGGCACAGGCCCACTGCCAGGGCGTCGGCGGCGTGCTCGTTTTCCGGTTCGAGCCCCAGGAGTTGCTGCACCATCATCTGCACCTGGGACTTGGAGGCCCGGCCGTAGCCCACCACCGCTTTTTTTACCACCAGGGGGGAGTAATGAAAGATGGGCACCATTGACCGGGCCGCGAGCAACAGCACCACGCCCCGGACCTGGCCCAGGACGAAGGCGCTGTGGACGTTGGTGGCCAGGAAAATTTCTTCCAGGGCGATGGCCTGGGGGCTGTGCTGCCGGATGAGCTCCGACAGGCCGTCAAAAATCTGACATAGACGGGATTCCAACGGCGGCCGGGAGCCGGGATTGATGCTGCCGGAGGCCAGGTGGCGGACCTGGTTGCCTTCCCCCTGGACCACCCCGAAACCGGTATACCGGGAACCGGGGTCCACCCCCAGGATCACCGGGCTCACATCAAGGCCTCAAGCAGTTCGTCCGGGATGTCGAAATTGGCGAACACGTCGTTGACGTCGTCGTGGTCCTCCAGCAACTCCACCAGTTTGAGCACCTGTTGGGCGGCCTTCTCCTCCTCGATGTGTATAGTGGTTTGGGGGTGTAACTGCAGCTCGGCCAGGAGGGGCTTAAACCCCCGGGCCTCCAGGGCTTCCTTGACTTCGAAGAACAGGGCCGGGTCGGTGAGCACCTCGAACTGGCTCTCATCCCCCTGCAGGTCGTCGGCGCCGCATTCCAGGGCGGCCTCCATAAGTTTTTCCTCATCCATGCCTTCCCGGTCGAAGACGATGACCCCTTTTTTATCAAACATCCAGGCGACGCAGCCGGGCTCCCCCAGGCCGCCGCCGTATTTGGTGATGAGATGCCGGACGTCGGACACGGTGCGGTTCTTGTTGTCCGTGAGGGTTTCCACCATCAGGGCCACCCCGGCGGGACCGTAGCCTTCCAGGGTCAACTCTTCTAAAGCCGCGGCGCCGCTGCCGCCTTCGCCGCGTTTAATGGCCCGGGCGATATTGTCATTGGGCATATTTTCAGCCCGGGCCGCGGCGACTGCGACTTTCAGGCGGGGATTGCCGGTGAGGTCACCGCCCCCCAGGCGAGCCGCGACGGTAATTTCTTTGGCCAGCTTGCCGAAGAGTTTCCCCCGTTTGGCGTCCAGGGCGCCTTTTTTTCGCTTGATGGTGCTCCACTTGGAATGACCAGACATCTATGCGGGCTCCTTCTTGACTTATACCAGTTTCAGTGTCGTATAACGGATTTGGGGGCACGGGAACCAGCCGGGGCGCCCCGTTTCTTAAGGCCCAAGAGATAAATTTCCCGGCTGGCGGGACGGGACCCGGCCGGCTTTATCGGCCGGCAGACGCTAAAGTTCTGCTTCAGAACTGCCGACAAGATAGGGGTATCCGGCCCCTCAAAGATCTTGACCAGGAAATGGCCGCCTTCTTTAAGCAGCCTCCGGGCCCACTCCCAGGCCAGGGAGGCTAGTTCCAGGGACCGTTGCTGGTCCACCTGGCGCATACCCGTGGTTTTCGGGGCCAAGTCGCTCAGCACCACGTCAAAAACCGGACTGAGGGCAATTATGGTCTCTAAGTCTATACTTGTGATCTCGCCCTGCACAAAGTATAGGGGCGGGACCGCCTCGATGGCCAAAGGGGCCGCATCCACTCCCACCACTAAGCCGTCGGGGCCGACGCGGGAGGCGATATATTGCAGCCATGACCCCGGGCTGCACCCCAGGTCCAGGACCCGGTGACCCGGCTTGATGAGGCGGTATTTTTCATCCACCTCCTTGAGCTTGTAGACCGCCCGGGCCACATATCCTTCGGCTCGGGCCCGGCTCCGGTAGTAGTCAGGCTCCCCAGGGCGAGGCATAGGGCTAAACGCCTATCTTAGTAAATTAACTCAATATTCTTTTAGCATAGGTCCCCAGCTTTGGCAATGAAAATCCTCCCTGCGTCAAAAAACTGACGGATTCGGCCCTCCGGACCGGATCTTGTCGCTCGCCTGCTCAGAACTTCTCCCCGACCCAGTGACTGGCCTCCCCCGAACTCCGAAAACTATAAATAAGTAATTAAATAGTGATTATAGCAGGTTATTCGAATCGCAAAGGGTGTCTTGTTTAAGAAAATGAACCGGCGCCTGTCATTATTTCGGTTGTTTACGGAGGTGAACCTCACCCGTAGCGCCGCTGGCACAATCATTGCTCATTAGGTGAATGAAGGTTGGCTCCAGATAAAGCCTGGGGGGTCGGGAAGGTAAGAACGCCTGGCCGGGGATCAAAAAGCCCGGCCGGCCCTTCCTAACAGGGGAATTGGTCTTGAGACCACGATGGTAGCAAGCAGGTTGAAAGGCGGAGGGTGGAGATGAGCCAGGTATTAACCCCGGAAGAAATGGCGGCTCTGTTTGAGGGGCTGAGGGAAACTGAGGACGGACCAGGTTCCCTATACTATCAGGCACCCGAGGAGACTACGGCAAAAGGCCGGGATTTCCCTAAACCCGCCCGAATTAACCGTTCTCACAATTTATCGACCTGGATGATGGTACTGGCCGATTTACGTTGGCCCCACTTATAAGGAATTGCAGGCATGGAAGCAGAAATCAGAACGGCGTCGTTTGCCACCGAACCGCATAAGGCCCCTCGGCGAACCGCTTCTCCCCAGCCATGGAAGAAGGCGGACCCCCTCAGGGTTATTGCGGTGACCTCCGGCAAGGGGGGGGTAGGCAAATCCAATGTCGTGGTGAATTTGGGGCTCGCCCTGGCCCAACGCGGACTCAACGTCCTCCTGATTGATGCTGATTTAGGATTGGGCAATCTGGATATCCTGCTGGGTCTCACTGCCCAACTCACCCTTCAGGATGCCCTGGCCTCTCAACTCAAACTCGCCGAAGTGGTCGTGGATGGCCCTGGGGGTCTTAAGATCCTGCCGGCCTCTTCCGGGATCGCCGATCTGGCGATATTGGATGAATTTCAGAAGCTCTTTCTACTCAACGAAATGGACCATTACACCGAAGCTGTGGATGTTGTGCTCATAGATACCGGGGCCGGCATCTCTCCCAATGTCCTGTTTTTTAATATTGGCGCCCAGGAGCGCATCCTGGTGGTCAATAACCAGCCGCCCGCCATTGCCGATGCCTATGCCCTGATCAAGATCCTGGCGTCTCAGCATGGCGAGACCAGTTTTAAGCTGTTGGTAAACGGTCTGGCGCACCATTGGGAGGCGGAATTGGTCTATCGTACCCTGCTCCAGGTGGCGGATCGTTTTCTGAGCCGGGAGATCACCTTGGATTACCTCGGCTTTGTCCCTTACGATCGAGCCTTGCCCAAGGCGGTCATGAGACAGCAGCCGGTCCTGGCCCTTTATCCCCAGTCTCCGGCCAGTAAGTCTTTCGTCAGGATTGCGCAAACTTTGTGGGAAAACAAGCCACAGTCAGGCATTGACGGCAAGCTCAAATTCTTTTGGCGTCGTTTATTCTGATCGCGCTCGGGTTCAAGAAAACGGGGAAATCATGGAAGAACTATCGTCAGTGCAGGTAAACATGAAATCAATTCCTGGATATAGTGCCGGAAAACTGGATCCCAAGTGGCATGACCAGATGGTGCTGCAATATGCGCCGTTGATCAAGTATATCGCCTCCCGGCTGGCGTTGCGTCTACCGTCCCACATCTCCATGGAAGATCTGATCAGCTCTGGCATTATCGGTTTGATTGATGCGGTCCAGAAATTTGACTCCTCAAAAAACATAAATTTTAAAACCTATGCTGAGTTCCGTATCAAAGGGGCGATGCTGGATGAGCTGCGGAGTCTGGACTGGATCCCTCGGTCCATACGCAAAAAAACTCACCTTATCGAAGAAGCCTACGCCAATTTGCAGAGAAGTCTGGGGAGGCCGGCCGAATCCGAAGAGGTGGCCGAATTTATGGATTTGGAGATAGGCGAGTTCTACAAACTCCTGGATGAAACCAAGACGGTTTCTGTGGTGGCTCTGGAAGAATGCAGAAAAAACGCTGGCGGGCATGCTGGCTATATGGATCTTGAGGTCCTGGAGATTATTGAGGACGACACTGCCCGGGATTCGTTATTGGCCGTACATTTTTCCGGACTCCAGGAAATCATGCTGGAGGCCATCGAAGCCTTACCGGATAAAGAGAAGCTGATGATTTCATTATATTATTATGAAGAGCTGACCATGAAGGAGATTGGTCAGATCATGGGTTATACCGAGTCCCGGATCTCCCAACTGCACACTCAGGCCATGTATCGCCTGAAACATAAGCTCCGAGCATACGCTCAAGATGTTTAGACCCGGTTTCGAGATTGTCCCGGTATTGCCGGAATATTCTGAATTGCAGGCGCGCCTGCAGAAAAAAGGTGAACCAAAGATGCTCTCACGTCTTGCAAGCGATCCTGCTGGCTATTAAGGAGAAAGGCCATGTCTCTTTTTTTCTATGGGGTATGTATCTTAGGCGCAATGCTGGGCGGGTTGGTGTTGCTGGTGCTTTACAGTCTGTTGGTAATGGCCCAAAAAGGCGATGAATGTCTGGATCAACTGGAAATGGAGATGCTCAAGAACTACCAAGCTTCTCACAATAAAAGTGGAAAATCTGAAAATCTTTGCGTGACGACTACCTCAGACGTGTACCATAGTGGCATTAACTGAATCCGGATTTTCATCGGGCCTTGAATCGACCGAGACCCGGTTGGCGCCCGCAGGTCGCGATTTCCCTTAATTCGCCAGGTTCCATGGTTGCGGTGGGGGAGAGCGGGCTGACAACTCCTTCTGATGAGCGCCTATCCCGGGGTAACCCGGCAGCGGCTCAATTCAATCCTAACCCCGACCTTCGGATACCCCGCCTCGACATCGCGATAGCCGGTTTCCCATCCCTGAAAAAGAGCCTGGTTCCCTTTGAATCAACCGGCCCCAACCCCGGCGGTTTTCGGTAAGGGCCATCGCATCTCCGCATTGCGTCGTCGGCTATTTTCCTCTAAACTGCTTTATAGTAAGCAGGTACTTTACTAAAATAATTTGGACCCTTATGCGTATGGAGAGACTGCCAAGACGGCTCCAGGCAGCCCGGGGGGAGGTGCCGGCGGAACTGGTGCTCACCGGCGGCCGGGTAGCCAATGTCTACACCGGTGAATGGCAGGAAACCGATGTGGCTCTGTTCGACGGGATCATCGTCGGCCTGGGGGATTATCCCGGACCCAGGCTGGACGTGACGGGGCGCTATCTGCTGCCGGGTTTCATCGACGGCCACCTCCATGTGGAGAGCAGTATGCTTACTCCCCGGGAGCTGGCCCGGGCCCTCTTACCCCTGGGGACGACCACCGTGGTGGCCGACCCCCATGAGATCGCCAACGTCTGGGGCGCCGCGGGCCTGGATTATCTGTTGGGCGCCAGTGACGGTTTGCCGGTGGATTTTTTCTTCATGCTGCCCTCCTGTGTTCCGGCTACTCCCCTGGAAACCTCCGGGGCGCGGCTGGAAACCGGGGATCTGGAGCCATACCGCCGTCATCCTCGTATTCTGGGGCTGGCTGAGATGATGAATTTTCCCGGCTTGGTGGCCGGAGACCCGAGACTCCTGGACAAGCTCGCCCTTTTCCCCCAGGGGCCGGTGGATGGCCATGCCCCGCTGCTTTCCGGCAAGGATCTTAACGCCTACCACCTGGCCGGGATCGGCTCCGACCATGAATGCACAAATCTGGCGGAGGCCCGGGAGAAGCTCAGGTTAGGATTTTACCTGATGCTCCGGGAAGGGAGCCTGGCCAAAAACCTGGCCGACCTCATCCCGGCCGTAACCCCTGCCAGCCTGCGCCGCACCATGCTGGTCACCGATGACAGCCACCCTGAAGACCTGGTCCGCACCGGGCATCTTAACCACCTCCTCCGCCAGGCAGTGTCCCTGGGGCTGGACCCATTGGCTGCGGTGACCATGGCGACTCTGAACCCGGCTGAATATTTCCGCCTCCGGGACCGGGGCGCCGTGGCTCCCGGACTTGCGGCTGATTTGGTGGTGGCGGAGGACCTGACGGAATTTCGCATCGACAAGGTGTTTAAAAACGGCCAACTGCTGGTGGATCAAGGCAGGCTGCTGGTGGAACCGGCTGTCCCACCCGGGTCGGTCCCGAGTTCTCCCCTGCGTGTGAAAGACCTGGATCTGGAGGCGTTCTCGCCCCCGGCGGCGGGAGGTGTGGTCAAGGTGATCGGCCTGATACCCGGTCAATTGCTCACCGAAAAGCGCCTCTGCCCGGCGCCCGTCCGGAATGGCCGGTTGGCGGCGTCTCCCGGCCGGGATATTTTAAAACTGGCCGTGGTGGAACGGCATCACGGCACCGGCCGCTTGGGCCTGGGACTGGTCCAGGGGTTCGGCCTGCCCCGGGGTGCCCTGGCCTCCTCCGTGGCTCACGATTCCCACAATATCGTCGTGGTGGGGGCCGATGAGGCCGACATGCTCCAGGCGGTCCGCCATCTGGCGGACCTGGGGGGCGGCATGGCGGTGGTGGCCGGCGGCCGGGTAGTGGCCGACCTGGCGCTCCCCATTGCCGGGTTGATCAGCCCCTGGCCCCTGGACCGGGTGGCCGCCGCCTACAGCCGCCTCAAAAAAGCCTATCACGGTCTGGGAGGCGCCTTACCAGATCCCTTCATGGCTCTGTCTTTCCTGGCCCTGCCGGTAATCCCGGCCTTAAAACTGACGGACCTGGGGCTGGTGGACGTGGACCGCTTCCAGGTGGTGTCGCTGTGGGGAGAAAATTAGTTCAAGGTTCAAGGTTCAAAGTTCAATGTTATTGATTGTTGAATTTCAAAAGTCTGTGGTTGTGGTTCAGCTCATAAGAAATGCTTTGTTATTGGGTTTAACCCGGTTATTTCCTTTAACAAAAACGAACTTTGAACTTTGAACCTTGAACTTTGAACTTTCAGGTAAGGGAAAGGTGTTGATATGAGTATAGTGTTGACGGGTTCCCAGGTGATGCAGGTGTTGGATATGGATCTGGCGCTGACCTCGGCTGAGGAGGCCTTTCGAGCCTACGGCCAAGGCCGGGTAAATATGCCCCCCAAAGCCTATTTAACCCTGGCTCAGGGGGACTTCCGGGCCATGTACGGCGAGATTTTTTTGCCTCGGGACCACATCTGCGGCTTGAAGTGGGTCAATGTCCATCCCGGCAACCCCGCCAGGGGTTTGCTGACGGTGATGGCCAAAATCGTCCTGAATGACCCGGACACCGGCCTGGAGTTCGCCGATCTGGACGGCACCCACATCACCGACTACCGCACCGGGGCGGCGGGGGGGATAGCCGTTAAGTACCTGGCCCGCTCCGACGCCAAGCGGTTGGGGCTGATCGGCGCCGGGGCCCAGGCCCGCACCCAGTTGGCGGCCATCCTCAAGGTGCGGCCGATTCAAGAAATTGTGGTCTATGATCGCCATCTGACCTGTTCCCGCCCCTTTGCCGAGAAAGCCGCGGCCATGTATGGGATTGCGGTTCGGCCCACGGAAAACCCGGCCGAAGCGGTTGTTGACATGGACATCGTGGTTACCACCACCCCCAGCCGGACCCCGGTGGTGGCCCGGGAATGGGTGTCGCCGGGGACCCACATCAACGCTATCGGCGCGGATGCCGCCGGCAAGCAGGAGCTGGCCTCGGCGATCCTCACCGCCGCCAAGGTGGTGGTGGATGATTGGGCCCAGGCGTCTCATTCCGGCGAGATTAACGTGGCCCTGGCCCAAGGCGAGCTAACCCCGGAGCAGGTCTATGGTTCTTTAGGGGACATTGTGGCCGGAAAGAAGCCAGGGCGCGAGGCTGCCGAGGAGATCACCGTATTTGACTCCACGGGCCTTATCATCCAGGACCTGGCCCTGGCCCTGGCGGTTTACCAGCGCGCCAAGCAAAGGGGCCTGGGGGAGGAGAAGGATTTTTTGAAATAAGAATTGGGGGGCTGAGCCGGGGGCTTTTTGTAAGTGGTCACTATCCCATTTCTTCGGTTGCCATGGCACATAGCTGTAGGGGCGGGTTTAAAACCCGCCTCTACAAGTCCTGCTCAGCTAAGGGCGACCCGCCGGGTCGCCCCTACGATGACAATCCGAGAAAGATCTTTACCTTTGTTAAAATTTCCGGCCGCTCTGCCGGATCGAACTCCCACAGGGTGGTTTGCTGGGGAGCGTCTTTGTCATCGTCCTGACAGTCGCCGAAGCCGCAGACCGACGGTGTGGCCTTGGGGGGCCCCAGGAGTTGGGCCAGATGGTCGGTTACTTGAACGATCTCTCCCTTGACCGGCCAAACGCTCAGGACCAGATGATCCCTGGCGATGCGTACGTTCAAATTGAATGCCCCTTCCGGGTCGGCGTGCCCGGTTTCGACGCCCTCGAAGTTTGTTCCCCTTCGGTCTTCGTTGACTTTAAAATCAAATTTTACCGGTAACATGTTTTTTATCCTTTGCCGGCGCAGCGTTGGCACAGGAGTCCCTCCGGGGTCTCCCGATGCCAACCTTGAAGTACTACGGCGCCGCAGTGTGAGCAGATACCCAGGATGGTGGGCGATCCCTGGCCCCAAACCGGCTGTCCCTTGGGGCCCAGACCAAATTTTTCCAGGAGACGCCGCCACCATACCCGGGGAGATGGAAATTCCATGGGTTGCATTATAGCAGAGTTGCTGCTATTTTCCATAACTCTGGCCGT
>Ga0351885_10321_pt1 | contig 16264 bp, 15 predicted proteins | sample TotcelFGM3001L13_FD_206771 | JGI IMG/M metagenome (GOLD analysis project Ga0351885, IMG submission 206771) | Enriched cells from coal bed in the Powder River Basin, Montana, United States - Total cells FGM rep3 HSBNCT.FGM.300.1.L13 ... | reverse complement strand
GAAAATTGGTCATGCGCATGTAGCGGAAGGCCGGGAGGCCTTCCGCTACGAGAATAAACAAAGCCGAGGGCTGGGAAGCCCTCGGCTACGAAATCCTGTGTGTCCGCTAGTTGCCTGAAGCCGGCTTGCCGTTGAGCGCTGCCAGCAACTGCTCGGCCTGTTGCACCGAGACGCTGCCGTCGCCCACCATGCGCAGGACAAGCATGCGCTCGTCAACGCTTACACCGCCGGATTTGCCGGTGAGTGCCGCGAGAAGCTTCTCGGCATCATCCACAGAGACGCTGCCGTCGCCCACCAGGCGCAGAAGGTACTTGCGTTCTTCCTCGCTCACAGAGCCACGTGAAGGAGGTGCAGGCGGCATCGGTGGTGCAGGCGGGCCCCAGTTGCGGCCACTGCGGCCGGCGCCGCGCCGTTGCCCCTCAGGCCCACGCCACTGTCCCTCGGGGCCGCGCCACTTGCCCTCAAAGCCGCGACCCTCGAAACTGCGGGCATCAAAGCCGCGCGCCTCGACATTGCGCAGAATGTCGTTGATCTTCTCCTCGGCGCGCCGCGCAGCCGCGAGAATACGTTCCTGAATCCGATTGGCAACTTCCTCGCTCCCGCCCATGGCGTTGATCTTCTCCTCCACCTGACGCGCCACGTTGTTGATCTGCTCTTCCATCTGCTGTGCAAATTCGGCCATGCGTGCGCCCACCTCGGGGCCAATGTCAAAGGAGAAATCCTCGCTTACCCACGCCTCGGCGCCGCGCACGTCGAGGCGCTTGCCTGCTGCCAGCACAACCTCGGCCCCACCATCGCCAAGCTGGAACGAAGCGGACTTCCCTGCGATTGCGGGAATCTCAAGCCCGCGCGTGCGGATTTCCTCACCTGCCTCCACTTTCACCTGTGCACTGGCGTTGGTCGCGAAGCGCACGTCGAGGTTCTTGCCCGCGCGTACGTTGTAGACGTTGCCGGCGCGCGGCGCAAGGCGCAGCGATACATTGTCGGCGGCCGTGGCGTATACCGAACCCTCCGACCCGTGGATCTCAAGGTCATCGCCCACTTCTATGCGCAGCGTCCCCTTGACGTTGCGCGCGTGCGCATCACCCCGCACACGATTGACGGTGCAATCACCGTCAACCCCACTCACGCCCAAATCACCCTCAACCTGTTCAATGCGGAGCGTGCCGCTGCGGCGCACGGCTGCATCACCGCTTACTCTGCCCAGCACAAGGTTGCCAGTGATGCCGCTGACAGTAATGTCGCCTTCGACGCGTGCGATGCGCAGATTGCTTCCGGCCGGCGCCTGGATGGCGGCGTCGCCACGCAGGCGCAGCGTCACGCGGTTGTCGCTCTGCTCAATCTCCATCTTTCTGGGGTCGATGGCCACATAGATTTCGGGGTGGGGCCAGCCGCGTACGGCTGCGTCGCCTTCGATCATCTCAATCACAATTTCGGGGTTCTCCCCCGTGACGATGCGGTTATTCATAGGTTTACGGCTCCTTCTGCATTCTGTGTGCTTGTCGATTCAGTCTTGTTGCCGGCCAGAATCTCCATGGCCTCCTCGAAAGTCAGTTCGCCCTTGTTGAGCGCCTCGAGGATGCGCTTGCGGTCGGGGGGTACGTTGGCCGCCGGCTCGTCCTTGCCCGGCTCATAGCCCAGGGCGCGGATGACTTCGTGCAGACGGCTGCGGATGGTAGGGTAGCTAAGACCCAGCTCGCCCTCCATGCGGTTGAGTTTGCCCTCGTTGCGCACAAAGGTTTCGACGAACTGGATTTGCTCGTTGTTGAGTTGCGCAAAGGGCGTTGTCACCTCGAACTGGCCCTTGACAACGAGGTCGCTGTCGGGACAGTAGAAGCGGGTGACGATGATGGGGCCCCCGTCGAAGGGGCTGCGTGTTGGTAAAGGTAACATGGAAAACCTCCGGTTCATGCAGGAATTCGCGCTCGTGTTGCGAGTTCTTGATAAATGTACTGCGAAATATCAATATTGTCAATAGTCAATTTAAGTATTATTGATAATTGATAATTTATAAGTGATAAGTGATGATTGATAATTCGCCGATTACGTATCGCTTTTCCAAAACAGAACGGGCGGCAACCTCAAACTGAGGTTGCCGCCCGTATCCTTGGATTCGTGGTTCACCATGGGTGCGCTTGCCCACGCCACCCCCGGTTCTTGCTACATCTGTCGTGCTTACAGCCAGCCCTGGTTGACCATGAAGTTGGTCACCACAGGAATCGCAAAGCGCTTGCCCTGATAGGCCTGGAAGCCGTAGTAGAACGCCGCCACCACTGCCATCAGGAAGAGAATTGGGCTGAGGCAGAACATGAGCGCACCCACAATCATGCCCACAACGGGGACGATTTGCAGAATGCCTGTGGCAATGCTCAGCACGACGCCCAGTACAATCATGAAGCCCGAGAGCCCGAGGCTCTGCACCGCATGGTAGCGCTGGAAGGGACGCTTCTGGCTGCTCTCGCTCAGCATGACGATGACGGGCAGGAGCACCGGCACGATATAGCAGAGCAGGGAGACGAGCTTGTCGTCGCTGTCGGCGGTCGAATCGACCACACTGTCGCTGATGAATTCGCCGCGGCGGATTGCGTCGGCGGCATCATTCATCTGCTGGCCGGCGGTCTCGGCGAAGCGCTGGTAGTTACTGTTGAACTCGGCGCTGCCAGGGGCCGGTGTGTTGGCGTCAAACGAAATCGGCTGCGCTGGGCCCGCACCCATGGGCGGCTGCACCTCTTGTGGCTCGCCTTCGCCCTGGGGGTTGAGATTGGGGTCGTTGAATGTCATGGTCGATACTCCTCCGTATTGTCCGTGTTGCTGATCGACAAGGCCACCCGCCTGGGCGACTGCTTGTTGTGTGGATCAATACGCAGGTTGCGCGCCAAGGTCGCGGGAACTGCGTAAAAGCGACACAGAGGGCACAGAGGAAACAGAGAAACACAGAGAACAGCAACTGCAGAACAGCGCTCCGCCCCCTTTCAGTTCTGCAGTTGCTGTTCTCTGTGTTTCTCTGTTCCCTCTGTGCCCTCTGTGTCGCTTTTACGCAGTTCGCGGGCTACAATGCCGCCATGAACACAACGCGCATCATCTTCATGGGAACGCCTGCCTTTGCCGTGCCGGTGCTGCACGCGCTGCACGCTGCCGCGCCCGCGCACGCCTGGTCGCTCGTCGGCGTGGCCACGCAGCCCGACCGACCGGCGGGCCGCGGCAAGCAGCTCAGCGCCAGCCCGGTGAAGGAAGCGGCGCAGGCGCTGGGGCTGCCTGTGCTCCAGCCGGCAGGCTTGCGCAAGGGCGCGGATGCGGCCGCCGCGGTCGAGGCGCTGCGCGCGCTTACGCCCGATCTGCTCGTGGTGGCCGCGTATGGGCTGATTCTTCCCGCAGACGTGCTCGAGATTCCCACCTTCGGCTGCATCAACGTCCATGCGAGCCTGCTGCCCGCCTGGCGCGGCGCATCGCCGATCGCTGCCTCCATACTCGCCGGTGATGCCGAGAGCGGCGTCTCGATCATGCTCATGGACGTGGGCATGGACACCGGACCCGTGCTGGCGCAGGCGCGTACGCCGCTCACGCCCGCCGACACGACCGAGAGCCTGAGCCACCGCCTTGCAGTGCAGGGCGCAGCGCTGCTTGTGGAGACGCTGCCCGGCTGGCTCGCGGGCGACGTGGCCCCCGTGCCTCAGGCCGACCTGCCGGGTGAGCCCACCCTCTGCCGCATGATCCGCAAGGAGCAGGGGCGCATTGACTGGACGCTGCCCGCCGCGCAGATTGAGCGCATGACGCGCGCCTACACTCCCTGGCCCAGCGCGTGGACCCTATGGCGCGGCGCGCCGCTGCGCATCGTGGCTGCGCGCGTGCTGCCCGCCGGTGCGCAAGCGGTCAGCACGCCCGGGCAGGTTGTGCGCACAGATGCAGGAGCGGCGGTGGTCACGGGCAGCGGCCCGCTCGAATTGGTCACGGTGCAACCTGCGGGCAAGCGTGCCATGGACGCGCGCGCCTTTCTCAACGGCGCGCCCGAGTTTGTGGGTGCGGTGCTGGGATATGAATGATCTGTACTCATGAGGAGAGCGCAGAGCCAAGACTGAGAGGCGTCCCAATGAGGACCGCGCGCTGTTTTGGTGTATGGAGCGGCGACAGCGAGGGCCCGATCCTGCTGCTGCCTGGCCAGCTACTCGTCGCGCTGGGCCTGCCGGATGATCTGGATACTGCCGTAAGCGTGCTCGATCTGATCAATAGTAGCCCCGTTGTCGATGTGAACACGATGTGCAGCGCAGTCGCCGGCTTGCAGGATCTCGCGACAATTGGTGCTCGCACCGCGGATTTTTCGATGTTGACAGGTCGTTCGCGAATGTGCTATCGTTTGGCCCACCTAGCAGAATGCTCTTCCGTATAGCGGAAAATCCTCAGGAATTGGCATTGCTGTCGTCGTCTGGTAACCGAGAGTTGGCGCCCAGGCAAACCGGGAAATTTGATGACACACGAGACCACAGGCGGCGTGCAGTCCGTTGAACGTGCGCTTTCGCTCCTTACACTTCTGGCCGACAGCGATACGGATTGTTCGCTTAGCGAACTTGCGCGACAGGCAAAGCTGCCGACGACTACAGTCCACCGCCTGCTCGCAGCGTTGGTTAATGCAGGCTATGTGACACAGGATCCGGTTTCGTCGCGCTATGCGCTGGGGGGCGTGCTGATCCTCATCGCGCAGAAGGCTGTTCGCAACAATGCGCTGATTCGTGTGGCGCGCCCGTGGCTTGAGACAATTGCCGCCGAAACGGGCGAAACCGTGAATCTGACGGCGCGTTTCGGCGACAGCGTTATGCAGCTGGACCATGTTGAGAGCCGCAGCATGTTGCGCGTGAGTTATGCGCCCGGTGAACGCTTTCCCATGCACGCATCGGCCTCGGGCAAACTCTTCCTTGCCAACCTGGCGCCTGCGGAACGTGAACGCATCTTGATGACTTCGTTGGAGCCTTTCACCACCGAGACGATCACTTGGCGCCACTCGCTTGAAAACGAAATCGGCGAGATCCAACAACGCGGCTACTCGCTTGATGACGCCGAGCGCGAAATCGGCGTGCGCTGCGTGGCCGCCCCCATCCTCAACCGCAGCGGTCAAGTTGCAGCCGCAATCAGCATCAGTGGACCCGTGTTGCGCATTAGCGTTGACAGCTTGCATGCCATGGCCGAGCGCCTCCTGCATGCCTCTGCGGAAATTTCCGCAGTCTGGTCCGCTGCCCAGGGCGAGCGATCGCCAAGGCGTGCTGTGCATTGAACTGCCGGTCCCTATTAATGCCAATCAGGAATCAACGCGGTATTAGAAGACTCACTTATCCCGTACCTGGTTGACGACGCCGGCTGTATTCCCCCGACACGATTGCCCAATCCACAGGTGCGCCCGCGCATCTCGAAACGGCAAAGAGGCCGTATAGCGCGCGAAAAGTGTTGCGGGCCTGTTTGTCCTTGCGCTGCTTTGCCTGTTCAATCGGCCCACTTTTCCATTTGCGCTTCACGCAACCCGCCCGCTGTGATTTCTTCCGCTTGCCCACCAGGAGAGAGTAGAAATGACAACACCCTTGCATAGAACGATGAAGGCAGGAACTCAACAGCACGCTACACGGCACATTTGGCTCTTCCTGATTGTTGCCCTGCTGGTCCTCTCCGCCTGCGCGCCTGCGGCAGCGCCCGCGGCGCCTGCGGAGAGCGGCGCGGCTGAGTCTGCCCCGGCAGCGGCCGCCGGGGGCGTCCTGCGCATTGGCCTTGATGTGGACGCGGGCACCGGCGACCCGCGCCTCTCCTCCGACACCTCGGCGCTGCGCCTGCGCGAACTGGTCTACAACGGCCTGGTCAAGATCGAGCCGGACTTTAGCCCCGCACCGGCGTTGGCGGAATCGTGGGAAAACCCTGACGACACGACGTGGGTCTTCAATCTGCGCCCGGACGTAACCTTCCAGAACGGCGATCCCTTCACCGCCGACGATGTGAAGTTCACCTTTGACACAATTCTCGATCCAGACTTTGCCTCGCCCAGCCGCAGCTTTTACACGCCGATTACCAACATCGAAGTGGTGGACCCGCTGACCGTCAAGTTCACGCTGGATCAGCCCTACGGCCCCTTCCTCTCATATATGAACATGCCGATTGTGCCCAAGGCTGCCTTCGAGGCCGACCCCGAGGGCTTTGCCACCAATCCAATCGGCACGGGTCCCTTCAAACTGGTGGATTGGAAGCGCGGTGACTCCATGCGCCTTGAAGCGAACCCAACCTACTGGGATGGCGCGCCACTGCTCAGCGGCATCGAAATGCGCGTCGTCCCCGACAACAGCGCACGCGTCGTGGCGCTTGAGAGTGGCGACCTTGACCTTGTCCAGTCGCCCATGTCGCCCCAGGACGTGAAGCGTCTGGAAGGCGAGGATGGCATCGTCCTGAACCGGACGCCCGCAGCAGGCTACACCTATATCAACCTCAACTGCGCCGACGAGATGATCTCCGACGTGCGCGTGCGCCAGGCGCTCTCACACCTTGTCAATCGCCAGGAGATTCTCGACAGCATCTACGCCGGCATTGGCCAGCTTGCCAACGGCCCGGTGCCGCCGGGCATGTGGGCCTTCTCGCCCGATCTGCCTTCCTACGCCTATGACCCCGAAGCCGCGCGCGCCCTGCTCGATGAGGCCGGCTGGATACTCGACGACAGCGGCCGTCGCATGAAGGATGGCAAGCAGCTTTCGATCGTGGTGCGCACCCACAGCGAAGACCCCGACCGCCGCCAGGTGACAGAGGTTCTGCAGGCGACGCTGGCGGCCGAAGGCATTGACGCGACAACCAACATTGTGGATTGGCCCACCTTCTTCGCTGATGTCCAGGCCGGCTCCTACCAGATGGCGATTGTCGGCTGGCTCAACCTGAATAACCCCGATGCGGCCTTCTTCCGCCAGTTCAGCGACGGCGGCGCGGCCAACTACGGCAAGTGCATCGATCCCGAACTCGATGCGCTGATCAAGCAGGCGCGCGCCACGCTTGACCAAACCGCAGCCAAGGAGCTCTACACGCAGGCGGCCAAGCTCGTAGTCGACAACGCCTTCTACATCTTCCTGCAGTACCAGGAATACATCTCGGCGCACAGTGACAAGGTGCAGGGCTTTGTCGTGAATCCTGTGCAGAATTTCAACAGCATGAGCAAGGTAAGCCTGAGCCAGTAGCCTCAGGCGCGTGCACTGTTCCGCGCGCAGTATATAATGCCGGGGGCGCTGCCATGCCGCAGGTGGCGGCGCCCCCTTGTTCATCGGCACAAGACCATGGGCGCATTCTTTGTTCGACGATCGCTAGAGACCCTGCTCGTCCTCTTCGGCGTTCTCCTGCTTAGCTTCACACTGATTCACCTCATTCCGGGCGATCCGGCGCTGGTGATCCTGGGCACGGACGCAACACCCGAGGATCTGACGCGCCTGCGCGGCCTGCTTGAGCTGGACCGGCCGCTTCCAATCCAGTTCATCAACCATCTGGGGCGCATTTTGCAGGGCGACTTCGGCGACTCAATCTTTCAGCATGAGCCTGTGGGCAAACTGATTCGCGAGCGCTTGCCTGCGACGATTGAACTCACCGTGGCGTCGCTCCTGGTGGCTGCGCTCATCGGCAGCATCGCCGGCTTCGTCGCGGCCACGCGGCCGAATTCCTGGTTTGACTCAATCGCTTCGATCTTTGCCCTCGCCGGCGTTGCCATGCCCGTCTTCTGGCTGGGCATGCTGGGCATTCTCATCTTCTCGCTCTGGCTCAACTGGCTGCCCTCATTTGGCCGGGGCGACGGCCTCATCCCTGCCATGTGGGAGCTCATCACCACGGGCAGCGGCGCGGCGCTGGTGGATTCGATCCGCCACCTGATCATGCCCGCGCTGGTGTTGGGAGCGTTCTCCACGGCCGTTATCTCGCGCCTCATGCGATCTTCCATGCTCGAGGTGATCAACCTGGACTACGTACGCACGGCGCGCGCCAAGGGGCTTGCCGAGCGCACTGTGCTCGTACGCCATGCGTTTCGCAACGCGCTCATCCCGGTTGTCACGATGCTTGGGCTGCAAATGGGGGTGTTGCTCGGCGGCGCAGTCATCGCCGAGACGATCTTTGCCTGGCCGGGCATTGGCCGTCTGCTCATCAATGCCATCAGCCAGCGCGATTACCCGCTGGTGCAGGGGCTGGTGATTGTCATTGCGTTCATGGTCTGCCTTGTCAATCTGGCAGTTGATCTCCTCTATGGCTGGCTCAACCCACGCATTGCCACCAACTGAATTGAAGCAGGCTGCCGCCGAACGAGGGAGCAGTTCGCGCTCTTTCTGGGCGCGCGCCGGGCGCGTCTTTCGCCGCAACCGCAACGCGTTGCTGGGCGCCATCATCATTGCCATCTTTCTGCTGCTCGCGCTGATTGGGCCGGCGCTCGCCCCCTACGATCCGTACGCCATTGCGCTGGGCGATCGCCTGCAGCCCCCCAGCCAGGCGCACTGGTTTGGCACCGACAATCTGGGGCGCGACATCCTCTCGCGCGTGCTGGTGGGCGCGCGCGTCTCCATGTGGGTGGGCGTGCTCACCGTGGGCCTTGCCATGCTGGTGGGTGTCCCCATAGGGCTCATGGCGGGCTATTACAGCGGCTTTGTCGATTCGCTCTTCATGCGCCTGGTGGACGTCTTCCTCGCCTTCCCCGTGATCATTCTGGCGATTGCGATTGTGGCGGTGCGCGGGCCGGGGCTTGCCAATGTAATGATTGCGCTGGTGGCAGTCTACTGGACGACCTACGCGCGCATCACGCGCGGCGTCACCCTGGTGCTCAAAGAGGAAGAGTATATGCTGGCGGCGCGCTGTCTGGGCGTGCCCGTGTGGCGGGCGCTTGGGCGCCACCTCTTGCCCAACGCCACCGCCCCTATCCTGGTGATTGCCACGCTGGGGCTGGGCAATGCCATCCTCGCCGAGGCGGCGCTGAGCTTTCTTGGCCTGGGCGTACAGCCCCCCCGAGGCAAGCTGGGGTTCCATGCTCAATTTCGGCATGCAATTCCTGCGCGATGCGCCGTGGCTCACCATCTTTCCGGGCATCGCCATTTTCCTGACTGTGCTGGGCTTCAACCTCCTGGGCGATGGCCTGCGCGACGCAATGGACCCGCGCCTGCGGCAGTAGTGCCCGCCCTCCGTTCAACCGGTGACGAGCATGAGCAATCCACCCGAAAACGTGCTGACGTTGATGTTTCCCGATCTGCCGCGCTTTCCGCTGCCGCCCGCACAGACCGCCCTGCTGATCGTTGACATGCAGAAGGCCGACGCGCACCCCGATTTCGGCCTGGGGCGCAAGGCGCGTGCTGCCGGGATTGAAGCGCACTTTGCCGATTACTGGCTGGCCGTGGAGAAGGCCGTGGCCAACCAGCAACGGTTGATCAGCGCGGCGCGGGCAGCGGGTGTGATTGTGATCTTCACGCGAATTGCCACGCAGACGCGCACGGCGCGCGATGTGGGCCTGCAGCACAGACTCGTCAACATGGCCGTGCCGGTGGATTCGGCCGACGCCGAGATTCTTGATGAATTGAAGCCCACACCCGACGATATTGTGATCTCCAAGACGTCCTCAAGTCCCTTCAACTCCACGGGCATTCACCAACTGCTTCACAATCTGGGCTGCGACACGCTGCTCGTCTGCGGCGTGGTGACCAATGGCTGCGTCGAGGGGACGGTGCGGGATGCCAGCGACCTGGGCTACCGCGTCATCATGGTTCCCGACGCCTGCGCGGCGGTGACCGCGGCGCTGCACCAGGCGGCGATTACCAACCTGGACAACGCGTTCTGCAATTGCCGCAGCACAAACGAGGTTGTTGAGGAGATGGCGCGCACATGAAACTCGGCGAAACGTTCTATCGCAGCAAGATTGCCCAGGTGCAGGAAGCGCTCGCCGCGCGCGGGCTCGACGGCCTGCTCTGCCTGCACTATGCCAATGTCTTCTATCTGGCCGGCTTTTTTCACTACCCCAACGAGCGGCCCGTGGCGATCTTTGTGCCCAGCCGGGGCGAGCCGACGCTCTTCATTCCCCGGCTTGAGCGCGACTATGTGGCCGAGGCGGGCTGGGCGCCCGTTGTTGAGGAGTACGCCGAGTTCCCTGGCCTCATCCATCCAGTGACGTGGATGTGCGAGCGGCTGGCGACGCGTGGCTTGGCCGGCGCGCGCCTTGGCTATGAGCAGAGCGCCAGCGTTGACACCCTCGAGCGTCTGTGCAGCGCGCTGCCCAATACGACATGGATCGCTGCCGGCGATATCCCGGGCAACCTGCGCCTCTGCAAGGAACCGGAGGAGATTGCGCTCATGGCACGCGCCGGCGCCTATGCCGACTGGATGATCAGCGAGGGGCTGCGCGCCGTGCTGAGCGGCGAGCGCCCAAGTGAAATTACCCTAGAGCAAACAATGGTGCGCGGCGTCATCGAAAAGATGCAGCGCGAACTGGATCCCCTCATCGCCGTGCCCGGGCTGGCGGGGGCGCTCGTCTGCTCCGGGCCGCGCTCGGCGTTTCCCCATGGCCTGCCTACGGCGCGGCGTATTGCGCCAGGCGAGAACCTCATCCTCAGCGTTGCCTGCTTTGTGGGCGGCTACTTTGCGGAGAGCGAACGCACCTTCCTGCTGGGCGATCCGTCGCCCGAGCAGATCCACCGCTACGAAACGGACCGCCGCGCGCAGGAGACCGGCACGCAGGCGCTGCAGGACGGCGCACGCTGCAGCGATGCCAACCGCCTGTGCCTGGACGTCATCCGCGACGCAGGCCTGGGCGAATACATTCGACATCGCCAGGGACATGGCATTGGCTTGCAGAATCATGAGCCGCCGTGGGTTGAAGACGGCGACCCCACCATCCTGCTGCCGGGCATGGCGGTCTCGTGCGAGCCGGGCATCTACTGCCCCGGCCAGGGGGGCTATCGCATTTCGGACAGTGTCGTCGTCACCACCGGTGGGCCGCGCCTGCTGACCCATGCTGCGCGCGCCCTCAACCAAATCGTACTGGACATCTCATGAAACTGGGCAGCGAACTGGCCGCACTGACGGCAGGTATTGACCAACTATTTCGCAGCGCACGCCGCGGAAGCGGCTTTCTCGATGATGAAGGGTTGATTCCCGTAGCAGTGGCAGCCGTTGCGCCGCAACCGCTGAGCGACTACGCCGAGGCCACTGCCGCGCTTGAGGCGCTGCGCGCGCGTCTGCCGCAGGAGGCAGAGAGCGCCCTGCGCCGTGCATACCTAGACGAGATGATCGATTCGCTGCTTGCGCTTGTGGCAACCTTCCAGGAGCCTGGGCTTCCCTTTGCCGAGCGCGTGCGCCGCCAGATTCGCGTTGATACGCAGATGGTCGATGACACCGTGCTCGAGGGCTACCGCACGTTGATTCGGGATCGTCTCAACGACCTGGGCTATGGCGGTGGCGATATCGCGGCTGACGTACGCCGCTGGGAGGCTGACAACCGCGTCCCGCCGGATTCTTTGCTTGGCGTGCTGCGCGCATTTCTGGTGGAGGGGCGCAGCCGCACGGCTGCCCTGTTCGGCGGGCTGGAGCAGGAGTGGCTTGAGCCGGTGGAGATGCGCGATGTCCCCTTTTCGGCGTACTGCGACTATCCGGGTCGCACGCTGATGCTCAACCTCGATTCACCCTACACGACCTATGCGCTCAAGCACCTTGCCGTTCATGAGGCCTTTCCCGGCCACCTGGTGCACCTGCACCGGCGCGAGGCGCTGGTTGCGGCAGGAGCCATGGCGCTCGACGGCGCGCAGGTGGTGACGAGCTCGGCAAGCAGCGCGCTCTTTGAGGGCATTGCCGACAACGGCCTCTACTTTCTCGACTGGGTGGAGTCGCCCGCAGACGAGCTGGCGATCGCGCTGCGGCGGCTGCGCGGTGCACTGCGCTGCAACGCGGCCTGGCTGCTTCACGCCGAGCAACGCCCCGCCGACGAAGTCGCAGAAAAGATTGCCGAGGCGGGCTTTGAGGAGCAGGAGCGCGCCGTCGCGCGTCTCGCCTTTATTCGCCATGGGCTGCGCGCACCTTTTGTCTATGCCTACTGGTGCGGCGACATGGCGGTGAACGAAGTGTGGCAAAAGGTGAGCCCGGTGCGCCGCCCCGAATTCTGGGCCTATCTCTACAACAACATGCACACGCCGACGACCCTGCGCACCTTCTGGGCGTAGCCTGCGCAACGTGTCAGCAACGCGGCAGAGACGCGGCAGAGACGCACCAATGATGCTGCGCACGACCTGCAGTAACCAAATGAAAGGCAACAATGATGATTCAAACGAAAACCGACAAGACTGATGAGACCGGCAAGACCGGAAAGTCGGCAGAAATTTTCGCGCGCGCACAGCGGGTCACGCCCGCAGGCGTCCACTCGAATTCCCGGGCGCGTGCGCCGCACCCCATCTACTTTGCCCGCGCCGACGGCCCCTACATCTGGGATGTGGACGGGCGGCGCAGCGTTGACCTGGGCATGGGCAACGGCGCCATCCTGCTGGGGCACAACCACCCGGCCGTGCAGGCGGCCGTGGCGGAGGCGCTCGCGGCGGGCATCACTTGCGGCCTTGAGACGGAAAGCGCCTACCGCGCCGCTGAACTCTTTCTGCAGCTTGTACCTTCTGCCGAGCAGGTGCGCTTTACCAACACCGGCACAGAGGCCATGCTCCATGCGCTGCAAATTGCACGCGCCGCCACGGGCAAACGGCGCATTGCCAAGGCCGAAGGCGCATACCACGGCTGGGCCGATTCGCTTTTTGTGAGCACCTGGCCCGACCTGAGCCGCGCCGGCGCCGAATCGGCGCCGACGGCGCTGCCCGGCACCGGCGGCCTTGACCCGCACGTCGTCCAGGATACGTTGGTGATTCCGTTCAACCAGACGGAAGCCGCCGAAGCGCTGCTGCGCGCCCACGCGCATGAGCTCGCCGCGGTGGTGGTCGAACCTACGCTGATTGATGTGGGCTTTGTGCCGGCGCAGCCTGAATTCCTTGCCATGCTCCGCCGCGTGGCCGACGAAGAGGGGATTACGCTGCTCTTTGACGAGCTCCTTACCGGCTTTCGGCTGGCGCGCGGCGGTGCGCAGGAGCACTACGCCATCCGCGCCGATCTGGCGATCTACGGCAAGGCGCTGGGCAACGGCTATCCCGTCGCCGCCGTGGCAGGCAAAGAGAGCGTGATGGCCTGGTCGGCGCCAGGGCCCGGGCGCGCATCATTTGTAGGCACCTTCAACGGCCACGCGGTGGTGATGGCGGCGGTGGAGGCGACGCTCGCGCAGCTTGCCGACGGCGCCGCGACAGCCGCACTGCAGGCGCGCACCGAGCGGCTGATTGAGGCATTCGCCGACAGCGCGGCGCGCACCGGCGTGGCTGCCTCCATGCGCGGGGCGGGAGGTCACATTCACTGGTACTTTGCCGACCACGCGCCGGCAACCTATCGGCAGGCGGCGCACTCGAGCGCGGCCCGCTACGGGGCGTTCATCCGCGTCCTGGTCGAAAATGACTTCATGGTCTTCCCCAACTATCTGCTCCATCACGCCATCAGCCTTGCCCATGACGACGCAGTGCTCGCGCGGCTGGTCGAGGCCATGGACCAGGGCTTGCAGGCCGCAAGCCGTGTTGAAGCGTAGCAATCCACACCACTAGAGGAGTAATCCAATGGAAGAGTCAGGTACACAGCCACGCACCCCGGGCAAGGAATTCATGTGGCTGCCCATTACCACCATGGCGAGCGGCATGGAGCTGCGCCTTCCCGTCCACATCATCACAGGGGCCAAACCGGGACCTGTGGTGGGCTATACCGCAGGCATCCACGGCGACGAGTACCTGCCGCTCGAGGCCATGCGCCAGCTTGTGCAGGGTCTCGATGTGGCGCAGCTTGCAGGCACAGTCATCGCCATGCCCGTTGTCAACCCGCTGGCGATTGAGGCGCAGACACGCCACACGCCCACCGACATGCAGAACCTCAACCGCGTCTTTCCTGGCGACGCCAACGGCTGGGTGACGGAGCAGCTTGCCGCCGTGGTCATCGAGTGGCTGCTGCCAAAAATCGAGGTGCTGATTGACCTGCACGCCGGTGGCGCGCAGCCGATTGTTGACTATGTCTACATCCTCAACGACGAGGCGCTTTCGCGCGCGTTCGGCTTCAACGCGCTTTATCGCCCCAGCCAGGATTATCCGGGCACGCTGGCGAGCATTGCCGCCGCGCAGGGGATTCGCTCTGTGGTGGTGGAGATGGGCGGCGGCATGATTGCCAATGACGAGTATCTGGAGCGGGGCACGCGCGGTCTCTTCAACGTGCTCAAGCACCTGCAGATGATTCCCGGCGCGCCGATTGTGCCGGAAACGCAGACGCTGGTGACGCGCATGGCGGTCATTCGCCCGCACCAGGGTGGTCTGCTCTATCCGGGTGTGAAGCTGGAGGAAGTGGGCGGCATCGTGCCCAAGGATACACTATTGGGGACAGTCATCAGCCCGTATACGTTTGAAGTGCTGGAAGAAATCCGTGCGCCTTTTGAGGGCAACTTTGTGATATTGCTGCGTCCTACAATTACCAAGGTGCACCCTGGAGACTACGCGTACATGGTGGCCGAAGTCTAGATTGAAGTTAGCGTGAAAGGAACATCTCAGCGCAAAGATTCTGTGGTGTTTGTCAGGCGCTGAGAGCGTTCGCCGCTGGGGCAAGCGAGTCCTGCATGTCTGCGACAGAGACAATGTTTCGGCGAGCTGGGTGGGGCGCTTCACCGAGGCGCAGGCCGAATTTGTGCTGCGTTGGCGCACAGACTGCAGCCTCGTCGATGCCAAAGGTGAGCGCACCTCGGGACGCATGACGAAGGGCAAACGCTCGCATGGCCACAAACTGGTCTAGGATGCCCGCCACCATTGCCAGAGCACGGTGGGCATCCTCTACTTCCCTGTGACACACCCCAAGTTAGCCGACAGGCGACTGGTCTTGGGAGAATCAACTCAAGCTCTGCGCAATCGTCGCCCTCCTCTACGCCTTCCTCGTCTCGCTCCCTTTGCCTGGCTTCGAACCAATACGCACGTATATCCTGCAATACGGGTGCAAAAGAACAGGAAAGCGGCATCGCTTGGCGGCGATGCCGCTCTACCGCTTACGCTATGCTCTCTCACACCTACTGCTCTGTCATCCTATCCACCTGATATGACCAACTCCGGGATGACTCACGCTGTGTGGAGGGCGAGGCGTGTGGTTGCCGGGTTTGATGTTGACACCGATGCGTCTACGGCTGCTCGAACACCAGGTTGTCGGCCATGAACCTGAGTGTGTCGGCTTCCCAGGGACTGCTGCAATAGCCCGTCTCCGTCGCCACAACCTCGTGATCCATGTCGCGTCCACGTGATAGTACCTGTGGCTGCCGAAGCCCGCTGCCGGGCGCCATGGGTGACTCGTCTCCTCCCTTCATTTCTACACATCTTCTCCTCATCTCGTCCGCACCTCCTCCATCAGAAGGGTGTACTTTATCTCCGTCATGGGGTCCATTCGACCGCAATTGCGGCCAAAGTACATGATCGGAGCACACCATTGTCAATCCAGGCGAGTGCTTTGCGCCGCTCGCGCAAGCGCCAATCCATTTCGAAAACACGCGTTGCCAGGCGGCTCATACAAGCAGCCTTTTTGTCGTTCATCGTCTTTGCGAGCGTGCGCCACTCCTTATTTGAAGAGAGCATCACCTCGGCGTCCATCGACGCCCTCTGTCCTTTCGGCGCTGTGGAGACCCTTTGGCGCACCTGGACAAGTGGCCAGTTCGTACCCAAGACGCACCCTTCGAATATTGTCCTCGGCCTCGCGCTGCTCGTTTCAACCGTCGTTGCGGGCGCAGGCTTCTGCGGCTGGATTTGCCCTTTCGGTACGTTGCAGGATGGGCTCACGTGGCTCCGCACCCGCCTCAAACTTCCCGAAGTGCGTGTGCCCCAACGCATGGATCGCTGGCTGCGCTATGGCCGCTATCTGGTGCTTGCACTCATTCTTTACATGACCATCAGCACCACGCGCCTTTGGTTTGCCGATTACGATCCCTATCGGACGCTCTTCGGGCTGGGCTGGCTTTTCGAGTTCAACCTTGCCGAGCACTGGCCAGCCTATGCGATTACCATCGCCATCCTGGTGGGTTCCTTCTTCATTCCGCGCTTCTGGTGCAAATACGCCTGTCCTCTGGGCGGAGTGCTCAGCCTCTTCAACCATGTCAGTCTCTTGCGCATCCATCGCACCGAATCTGCGTGCAAGAGTTGCTCCCTCTGCAACCGGCCCT
>Ga0351885_10320_pt1 | contig 16289 bp, 14 predicted proteins | sample TotcelFGM3001L13_FD_206771 | JGI IMG/M metagenome (GOLD analysis project Ga0351885, IMG submission 206771) | Enriched cells from coal bed in the Powder River Basin, Montana, United States - Total cells FGM rep3 HSBNCT.FGM.300.1.L13 ... | reverse complement strand
AGATAATGTTATAATTATATTTTCATATTGTGTTTGAATAGGATTTATTCTAAATCGGCTTCTCAAATATCCTGAAGGTGTCCTTTCTTTTGTTCGTAACGGCTTCGAACCTATTACTTCATTCCTAAATCTTAATATGGAATGAGTACTTTTATGTGCCAAGGCATTACGAATTACCATAATATTCTCTAATTTATTCTTATCATTTCTTTTTAAACATGTGAATGGCCAGCCATTTCTAAAAAAACTTTTTGCGCGTTTCTCAGAAAACCTTTCGTATGGGAACCAATCAACGAAAGTTCTTCCTCCATATACAACATCACGAGCTACACTGTAAGATTTAAAATAAATTCTTGGGACAATTTTTGAAAAATCATGAACAATATTTCCTACCAATAACCCAATAAATAATTTCTCGATAAAACCTTCAAATGAAGTTATGGAATCTATATATAATCCTTCATAAACCTGTTCGATATCTCTTCTAACAATATACCCCTTACCAAGAAGATATTCCATCTTAGAGCGAGTCATTTCTAAGTATTTTAAGTGCCCTATAAATTCATTTGCAATAATTATAGAAGGTTTCGCCATCTTTATTTTAAAACGCTTAAATAATCAAAAATTATGGTTCTATATTTTAAATGGGTAGTCCTTCTTGCAGCTGCATCAATAACATCTTCCGGTGCACTTTTATTTCGTATTCTTTCAGCCGCTGTTTTTACATTACTTATTATTTCGGGGGATATCGATTTTGGCCTTATTTTTACTAAATTAGAGCCAATTCCAAATTGGTAATTATAAATGAATGCGAATAACGGATAGAAAAGCGTTTTATTTTTAAACGGCAAAAATCTCATTTGGCTCCCAAGGGTATCATCAATTGTATCCATAATAACCCTAAATCTATTTTCGACCTCGTGTCTTTCTGTATAAATCTCCTCATAATGCTCATACATATTATCTATTGATTTTTGAGTCATTCCAGTAAGTTTTCCTTTTAGCATTAAAATTGCAAACTCACTTGAAAGTTCAACTTCCTCCATCCGAGCAATGTTATCCTCTGTAAAAATCTTCCATTCTCGCCAACGCGACAATTGTTCAAATGCCAATTCATAAATTGAAGTTTTAAATTCACCATAGAATTTTGCATTTCGCAATTCTTGACCTGTTAATTTATAACCAGTAGAATTCATTCGTGCAAATATCTGTAATACTTCTCTATCATCAGTGTTTGCTGGCAATACGTGCACGCTAAATTGATAATCAAGAATGCGCTGTTGAATATCAGAGGGGAGGTCATAAAAACCTTTGCCTGCAAGCTCTTTGTTGTGAACTTTTTTAACTTGAAAATAATCTTTTGCTTCCTCATAATCAGACAACAATGATTTATCGATATAAGATAGTACAGTACGTATTCTCTGTTGCCCATCAACCACTTCTCTTTTTGCTTCAAGAGTCGATATATCGGTCTTTTGCTCACGTAAAAACAATATAGGGATTGGAAGACCCCGAACTATAGTATCAATAAATAATGATTTGGCTCCAGGTTTCCATACAGCGCGTCTTTGGAAACTTGGGCTAAGTACCAATGATTTTGTTTTTTGCCAAGTTATGAAGTCGCTAATTTTGTAGAGGGTTCTTATCATTTCTGAAATTCTCATAGTTTAACCTACCTATATTAAATATTATTATTACAATATATTTTTAAAAAAATTTCAAGCTCATCTAAAACAATTTTAGGGTCCCGATTAGTATCCAGACGCAGCAAAGGCCGGTCCTCCGGCATAAAGGGATCGAAATCCCGGGCCTGGTCCGCGAAAAGCTCCACCCGGCCGTCGGAGATGGCCTCGGGGTCGGTGAGCCGGATTCCCAGGCGCTCCCGGGCCACCGCCGGAGGGCATTCGCAATACACGAACAAGACCTGGGCCCCTTGCTCCCTGGCTAGCTGCCTCACCCGAGCCCTTTCCGGCGCCCGCTTATAAGAGCCGTCCAGGATAACGTTGCCACCCGCGGCCAGATGCGCTTCGGCCTGGCGCAGCATCTCGTCGTAAGTGCGGGTGGAAAAATCTTCGTCGTAGATGCCCTGACCGAACTCCACGGGCACCCGGTTGGTGGGCTTGAGTCCCGCGAGGTTCTTACGCACCACATCGCTATGGATCACCGGCCAGTTAAGGCTGGCGGCCAGGGCCCGGGAGCGGCTGCTCTTGCCGCTGCCCATGAGGCCGAAGACCACCACGATCAGGCGGCCCATTGTTCCCCCGCTTCGGCGTACTCCCCGGCCAGGGCAAAATAAGCCCGGGCCGTCTCCCGGGCCAGGTCCCGGGCGGCCTCGGGCTGCGCCGGGTCCTGGGCCGTAAAGGCGTGGATCTTGCCCCGGACGTAAGCCCGGTAACATTTGTAAAAATCCAGCACCTGGAGCAGTTCCGGGTCCCGGGAGGCGGCGGCGAAGCGCTCCACAAAATAGCGCCCCAGGTCCCTGAAACCGTGGAAGTCCAGGTCCATGGCCAGAAAATCGATATCCGCCGCCACATCGCCATATCGGAAGCGGTGGTTAAATTCAATGCAATCAAAAATATGGATGTGATCGGCCAGACAGATATTCTTCATGTGCAGATCGCCGTGGCAGTCCCTGATGCGGCCCTCCCGGATGCGCCTTAGAAAGAGGGCTCGGTGCCGGGAGAGGAAAGACCGGGCAAAGTCCCGGACCTCTTCAAATAATTCCCGGGGAAACAACTCCCCCGCCAGGTCCTCGGTGCGGGAGAAGTTCTCTTCATGGTTATAGGCGATGATCGCCGGCTCCCCATACTTGTTGATCCGGGGGCCGGTGGCGGCCTGGGCGTAAAACGGCACCAGCCGGGCAATGATGCCGTCCAAGTGCTCCCGTCGCAACTCGCCCCGGTCGGCCACCTCATCCATCATGCGGTCCTGGGGCATCCGCTGCATCTTCAGGGCATAGTCCACGGTTTGTCCCGGGCCGCCCACCCGCATCCGGCCCCGGGAGGCGGTCACGGGGACGACCTCCAGATAGATTTCGGGACAGAGGCGGCGGTTGAGGCTGAGTTCTTCCTGAAGATAGTGGTGGCGGCGGCGCAGGGTGGTGAAGTTCAGAAACCCCAGGTCCACCGGTTTTTTGACCTTGTAGGCAAAGTCATCGGTGATAAAAACCCAGGAGATGTGCGTCTGGATTAAGGTTACTGCCTGGGTGGGCTCCGGGTAGGCGCCCGGGTCCAGCAATGCCGCAATCAGATCCATAGGTTATTATAGCAGAAAGTTTCAGTGAGCCGTGAGCGGTGAGCAGTGAGCAGTTTTTTCGTAGGGTGCGCACTGCCACCCCTGGCGAGCAATGCCCGCCCTACACTGGTGGGCTAACAGCTAACAGCTAATGGCTAACTGCTAATCTCCTCAATCGTGCGGCCGGTGAGCACCGAGCCGGGTTCGTCGGCCACGGGATTGCGCCCGGGGTCGGCCTCGGTATCGTCGGCTTTGATCAACAACCAGGACTCATCTTTACCGGTTTTGAACCGGGTCAGGGCATAGCCGCCCTTAAGTTTGCGCCCCTCCAGCCAAATCTTGACGTGGCCGTGCGCCAATCCCTGGCCCATGGGGACGGCCGCTCCCTTTTTCTCCGTCAGGTTGCGGTAGTTGCCGGTGTCCCATACCAGTACGGTGCCGCCGCCGTATTCGCCTGCCGGGATCACCCCTTCGAAACCGGCGTACTCCAGGGGATGGTCCTCGGTGGGCACAGCCAGGCGCTTGTCTTGGGGGTCGGTGGAAGGTCCCTTGGGAATAGCCCAGGATTTCAAGACCCCGTCCACTTCCAGGCGGAAGTCGTAGTGGAGATTCCTGGCGGCGTGCTTCTGGATGACAAAGATGGGCGCAGGGGAAGCCCCGGTCACCTCCCCCGCCGGCTCCGGGGTGCGTTTGAAATCGCGTTTTTCCTGGTAATCCTTAAGACTGCCCCGGGTCATAAGCCTTCCCCCTTTCCAGCCGACTTTTATGCTAAATTAAGCACCCGGGGCCAGCCGGTCAATGGTCTGTCTGGACCACCTGTCTGACCTGCTGATGCCAATCTGCGCTTTAAAAGGAAATTTCCCTGCGTAGGGTGCGTCTTACGCACCAATAATGGCGCCTGAGACGCGCCCTACGGGTTTTAGTCAGGGCGGCAGGGTGATTTCGGGGAAGAAAAAAACGCCGCTGACCAAATAAAAAAACGGCTGGCTATTGACATTAATAATAACTGTAGTATATAAATATAAGATTTACTGCATATCAAGGGGGGCCACGGCCATGCACTGCGCAACTTTGAAACCAGGGGTAGATTGTACCTTTATGTCCAAAAAAGGCTGTTCGTTCAACGGCGGCAGCTGTAAACCGATAGTGACGGAATGTGAAGGCTGTGACCGCATTTTGGGTTCCAACGGCAGCTCTTTCTGCGCTTCTTTTCCTGATCCGACCGCTAAGTGGCGCCGGGGAGCCTGCAACCTGGCTACCCATATAAAGACTGAGAAGAAAGAAAGCCAGAAGGTCAATCCGCTGAAAGCGTCCAAACGCCAAGCCGCCGGCCGCTAGGCAGGCATTGAACGGAAAGCGCGGCCCGGCTAACCAGCCGGCCGCGCTTTCCTTATTTTGATAGCGATCAGCAATCAGCTTTCAGCGGTCAGCTTTATTAATCAAAACAATTATAACGGTTGCCATAAATTCCTTCCAGGCGCCGGTTCTTAATTCCCCCTAAACCCCCCTTTTCCAAAAGGTGACTTTAATAGCTATTCCTTATAGTTCCCCCCTTTTTTAAAGGGGGGTTAGGGGGGATTAGGATGATGCCGCTATCGGGAAATAGTTTTGGCAAACGCTATAGTTATATTATCCCAGTAAATCAATCGCTACCGCCGATTTGATAACTCCTGGTTTTGGCTGACGGCGGAACGCTGATAGCTTATTTTCCCAACTTCTCCAGGGCGGCTTTGATCCGGGTCAATCCCGTGGCGATCCGCTCCCGGGACGTGGCATAGGAAAACCTCAGGCAGTTGTCTTCGCCAAATTCTCCCCCGGGCACCGCCGCCACCTGCGCCTCTTCCAGCAGATAGGCCGCCAGGGCCCCGGACCGGGACTGTCCCGGCACCACCTTCAGCTTATCGTAATACGCCGAAAAATTGGGGAAGATATAAAACGCCCCGCCCGGCTTGACCGTGGTGACGCCAGGGATGTCCAGCACCCGCCGGTAGATGTCGTCCCGCCGCCAGGCAAACTCCGCCAGCATCTTCGCCACCGAGTCCTGGGGGCCGGAGAGCGCCTCCACCGCCGCCTTCTGGGCAATGGAGTTGGGGTTGGAAGTGCTCTGGCTCTGCAGGGTGTCCGCCGCCTTGATCCCGGCCTCGGGTCCCGCCAGGTAGCCGATGCGCCAGCCGGTCATGGCATAGGCCTTGGATACCCCGTTGAAGACAAAGGTGCGGGCCTTGAGTTCCGGGCTCAGCATGGCCATATTGACGAACTTGGCCCCGTCGAACATGATCTTGTCATAGATGTCGTCGGAAAGGATGTAGAGTCCGGCCTCCAGCGCCACTTTTCCCAGGGCCGCCAGTTCGGCTTCGGTATAGACCCCGCCCGTCGGGTTCGAGGGGCTGTTGATGACCAGGGCCTTGGTCCGGGGCGTCAGGCTGGCCTTCAGTTCCGCCGCGGTAAGATTAAAGCCGTTGGCCTCCCGGGTGGGGACAACCACCGGCGTGGCTTCGGCCAGCATGGCTATGGGTACATAGGAGACCCAGTAGGGGGCCGGGATGATTACCTCATCGCCCTGGTCGAACAGCACTTGGAACAGGTTGTAGAGGCTGTGCTTGCCGCCGCAGGACACCAGGATCTCGCTGGGTTTGTAGGTCAGGCCGTAATCGGCCTGAAAGCGGTTGGCGATGGCGGCCTTTAGCTCCGGGGTGCCGCCCACCGGGGTGTAGCGGGTAAAACCATCCCGGATGGCCCGGATAGCGGCCTCCCGGATGTTGTCCGGGGTGTCGAAATCCGGCTCCCCGACCCCGAAGTTGACTATATCGACTCCCTGCGCCTTGAGCTGATTGGCCTTGGCATTCAGGGCCAGGGTGGCGGAAGGGGGAATCTGGCGGATACGGCGGGCAAGTTGCATGGTAACTCCTTTAGGGATAAAATTTGCCGGGAGGGGAGAGCCAGTGGAGCGTTTCAAAATTGGCTGGACATGAAATCGGGTCCGGCAGTGTCGGGCTTTTTGGTGAAGTCCCCTTTGCAAGAGGGGGACTTAGGGGAATTTTAAGCGCTGATCAAAACCCCCCCTGCCCCCCTTAACCAAGGGGGTAAGAGCCTGGTTTGCCAATGTCACTTATTTTTGAAACATACCATCAAGTCTGTCGCCCCTACCGGAGTAATCTCACGGGAACAATCCTTTGAAAATTATCTAACATTATGATATTTGTCAACTGCGGGAGGCCTGCCCGGTGAAATCCGTCGCCATCATCACCAAGAAATTCAAACCCGATGCCCTGGAAGCGGGCCGGGCCTTAAAAACCTGGCTCGAAGGCCGCGGCATCAAGGCCTGCCATTTCGAAAATGAACCCGAACCCCACATCCCGCCTTTACCTGACGACGTGGAGTTCATCGTGGTCATGGGGGGTGACGGCACCATTTTGAGCGTAGCCCGCCACTTCGGTGAGCGGGGCGTGCCCCTCTTCGGGGTCAACCTGGGGGGCTTGGGATTCCTCACCGAAATCTCCGTGGACGAACTTTACTCCAGCATGGCCGACCACGTGCTCGCCGGCAAATTTGAGGTGGAAGAGCGGCTGATGCTCACCGTCACCCTGTTTCGCCAGGGACGGGTCCTCTGGCAGGAAAACGTCCTGAACGACGCGGTGATCAACAAAGGGGCCCTGGCCCGCATCGCCGAGCTAACCACCTGGATCGACGGCGAATACCTCACGGTCTACCGGGCCGATGGGCTCATCCTGGCCACCCCCACCGGCTCCACCGCTTACAACCTGTCCGCCGGCGGCCCCATCGTCTATCCCACCCTGCACCACCTCATCCTGCTGCCCATCTGCTCCCATACCCTGAGCAACCGCCCCATCATCCTGCCGGACACAGTCACGGTGGCCGTCACCCTGGGCGAAATAGTCCAGGACCTCTACCTCACCCTGGACGGCCAGGTGGGCCAGGCCCTGGAGGCAGGCGACCGGATAGAAATCCGCCGCGCCCCCTACCACCTGAAACTGGTAAAATCCCCCCACCGCAGCCACTTCGAAATCCTCCGCACCAAACTCGGCTGGGGCGAACTGGGGGTGCGGAAGTAGCAGTAGTCAGTTGCCAGTTTTCAGTGGCCAGGAGGTTGATCTCGTTCCCAAGCTCCAGTAGCGGTAGGGCGGGAAAGCGAAGCGCATCCCGCCTGGTTATCTCGTTCCCAAGCTTTTATTAACTCGTTCCCAAGTTGTACTTGGGAACGCCTTTACTTGCCAAGCTCAGCTTGCAACCCTTTTCGTCCCCAAAGCCGACTTGGGAACGAGTGGAAAAATATGATTCTCAGGAGTCAGGCCCATGAAAATGACCGAGATGTGGAAGAATAAACAGCCGACCGTGTCTTTTGAATTATTTCCTGCCAGGAATGCCGAGGCCGCCGAAAACCTGGACCGGGTAATCGACCAGTTGGCCGTTATGGAACCGGATTTTGTTTCAGTCACCTTCGGGGCCGGGGGGTCTACCCGGGAAGGCTCCCGGCAACTGGTAGAACTCCTGAAAAATGACCTAAACCTGGAGGTCATGGCCTACTTTGCTGGTTACGGCCTGGGTCCGGATGATATCCAGGGCGTCCTGGACAGCTATCTGAAACTGGGAGTGGATAATGTCCTGGTGGTGCGGGGCGATCCACCCCACGGTCAGCCTAATTTTAAGCCCCATGCCGCCAGTTTGGCTCATGCCTCGGATATGCTGGAGTTTATTCGCCCGCGCTATTCCTTCTGTCTGGGAGCGGCTGGCTATCCGGAGGGCCACATTGCGGCCGAGAGCCAGCAGAAGGACCTGGAGTACCTGAAACTTAAGGTGGATAAAGGGGCCGAATTTATCCTGACCAATTATTTTTACGACAACCGGTATTATTTCGATTTTGAGGCCGCCTGTCGCAGTCTGGGGATCGTGGTCCCCATTATGGCCGGCATCATGCCGATTTTCAGTGTCAAGATGATGAACCATCTGACCAAACTCTGCGGGGCCAGCATCAGCGACGATTTGCGGCAAAAATTGGCAGCCTTGCCGGAAGGCGATATCCCGGCGCTGCTCAAGTTCGGCATCGATTTTGCCTTTGAGCAATGTAAAGAGTTGATCGCAGCCGGTGTCCCAGGGCTGCATTTTTATACCATGGACCGGAGCCAATCTACGATTGGGGTCCTGGCGCGCTTGCGTCAGGAGGGGTTAATCTAGCCAGCGGAGTGGCCGGATAATGGGTTCAGTCTAATAAGTTGTAACCGTCCTCGGCCTCTGCCGAAGTCTCGGCGCCTCGCCTCCACTATGCATATGCCGACAGGAGAAGCCCGTAGCCCATGGGTGGAAAGCGTAGCGTATCCCGCCTTGTCATCTCGTTAGGTTCTCGTGCCCAAGTTGTACTTGGGCACGCCTTTACTCGCCAAGCTCAGCTTGGCAACCATTTTCGTTCCCAAGTACAACTTGGGAACGAGTGGAATGCAGATATTGGCAGGTTATTTTGGTAGGCTCTATGGTTAATAGGGAACATAAAATCGGAAAGCTCAAATTTGGAAATTGACATTTACCATTTTTCCGCTCTATAATATTTTTATTGAAAGATAATATTTGTTTCAGACAGGTAGACCCTTTTGTTTAATTAGGAATAAAATAATTATGAGTCCTCTTAAGGAAATTCTTTATGTCGACAATCGCCGCTTAGAATCTTATGTGGAACAAATTCGTTCACCGGTAACTACCGACACGATTCCTACGTGGACAGTGGAGCTTTCACTTACAAATCTCAAGTTTTCTAAGGCGCATACCAAGCCGACTAGGCCACTAACAATTAATGAGCAAATCAATACGCTTACTGAATACTTGCATAAGACAAACAACATAGAAAGTGGACGGCCAAGTACTTTCAATAGTATTCACTTGGGCAGCCCATTTCGTTCGGAGTCCTGCATAGCAACGCGCATCTTCCTTCCCCCTAAGAAAGATGATACAGCGGCTTTTCCTGGACTAACAATTTGGATTTCCTATGGATTAGATCACCCCCCCCAGTCTGATACAAGGGGGCCGACAAAACCAGGGTTGTTATTCTTAATGGAAGACGATCCGTATGGCGACAATAAATGGGGGATTACAGCCCCTGTTTCAGCTTACTCAGCGCTATTACTTCTAAATTGTTCTATCGAACCACAACTTGAGAAGACAATTGCAGGTAGTAAACTCTTGCTCTCTCGGGCTGAAAGCTCATTTGCAAATGACCCAATCGGGGAACTCTCAAACCTTGGAGCAAGAGTGTTGTATGAGAGACAAATATCAATCTTATATAGAATACGCACTGGTACTGTGGTAGAAAGAGCAAATAATTATTATGAAACAGTTACTTTTGGTTACCCCATCTTTGTGATTGATGGCACTGTTTAACTTAAAGACATCAAATAATATTTAACTAACCTATGGATTAAGCGGATATTAACTACACCAGGAGCCCGTAGCCTGTAGGGCGGGAAAGCGAAGCGAATCCCGCCTTTAACATTATTCCATCTATAGACTCTGAACGTTTTTCAACTCGTTTCCAAGCTCAGCTTGGGAATGAGAAAAATCAAAAAGTGACTCACTACATTGCTATGGGTTTAAAAGGCGTCTGCCAATATCATCTGGGGCAGGCGGATAAACAGAAACTGACTACTGATCATTTATACTAACCCCTGGCCCCTGAGCCCTAATCTCTGCCTATGACTGATCCCATAAAAGAATTCCCCGTGTGGCGCTACCGGCAGGACCGGATAGAAGAAACCACAGACGTGGTGGTTGTCGAGGAACCCCTGCAAATCCGCCTGGGGGGCGAGCCGTTTCAGGTCTTGATGCGCCTGCCGGGGTGGGAGAAGGAACTGGCCCTGGGGTTTCTCCATACTGAGGGCATTGTCCGGGACCTGGCGGAGGTCATCACCATTCATTTCTGCGGTACCGCCACCGACCCCTTGTTGCCCCCCAATGTGGTGGACGTGATGCTGACCGAGGCGGCTTTGGCCCGGCGGGGGCGGCGGCACCTGGAGGTGTCTTATTCCAGTTGCGGCCTGTGCGCCAAGGAGGCGGTGAGCGAAATTTGCCAGAAGGTGCCGCCCGTGGCCAGCCGGCTCACCATCTTTCCGGCGGCGCTGCTCACCCTGATGGACCGTCTTCATGAAGCCCAGACCGTTTTCCAGAAAACCGGCGGCACCCACGCCGTGGCCCTGGCCAGCCCCGACGGCAAGGTTTTCATCCACGCCGAGGACGTGGGGCGCCACAACGCCATGGACAAGGTCATCGGCCGGGCCGTCCTCACCCGCCAGGACCTCTCCGGCCTGGTAGCCCTGCTTTCCGGCCGCATCAGTTTCGAGATGGCCCTGAAATGTATCCGGGCCGGCATCCCGATTCTGGCCGCGGTCTCGGCCCCCACCTCCATGGCCCTGGAACTGGCACGGGAACTCAACCTCACCACAGTGGGTTTCGTCCGGGACCAGCGGCTTAATATCTATACCGCGCCGGAGCGGGTGGCGGGGGTAAAGTAGAAAATGACCCCAGTGTAGGCCTTCCCCAAGGGCGGACACATAGGTCCGCCTACAGAAGATAAAATACCTGTTTGATCGCAGTTTGGTATTGTAGCGGTCGCCATAAATTCTTTCACTTTGGCAGTTCCTAAATCCCCCTAAATCCCCCTTTTCCAAAGGGGGACTTTATCTGCAATTCCTTATAGTTCCCCCCTTTATTAAAGGGGGTTAGGGGGGATTTGTGGATCTCAAGGATCGGAACAAACTTTTGGCAAACGCTATAACCAGCACCTGCACAGGCTGGAAAGCCTGTGCCACCTCGCCTGAAATGAAATAGGGGCGACCCACCGGGTCGCCCCTACGCAAAACCTGAAACCTAAAACCCTGAACCTGCTTCTAAAACCCGACTTTAAGCCGGCTGGTTGATAGCGGACAACTGCCAGGGGTTATTGCCCACGGACCGGGTGAAGGTCCAGTATTCCTCGAACTTCACCGGGTCGGTTTTGCTGCCTTCCACCACCTGGCCGCTGGTTTCATCGACGTTGTAATCCAGCAGGTTGGCGAAGACGCGCACAGTAAGGAAGTCGGAGCCCGATTCCTGCCAGGCCTCGGTGATATCCACCGAGCGCACCGCGATATTTTCCAGCCGGTTGATCTTCTTCTGGGCCTTGAGGGCGTCGGCGTCCCCCTGGAAAATCCGGTACATTTCGTCGGTCAGCAGGGTGCGGACGGTGGCCATATCCCGGTTGGCCCAGGCCCCCTGAATCTTAAAGAAGGTATCCGTACACCATTCCTGGAATTTGGCTTCGTCGAAATAGGGGTCGTATTGCCGGATGTTGGCCAGGCCCCGTTCCAGGTCCTGGTCGCTCCCCAGCGCCGCGGCCTGGGGCTGGTCATAGAGCGGCGCGTACTGCGGCTGCGGCTGAGGCGGCAGTTCCACGTTGCCGCTGCTCTGGTAATAACCCGCGGTAGCTTCGGATTCCCGGCGCTTCTTCGTGATGTACCAGTAGATCAGGTAGCCAATACCTGCCAGCAGCAGGATATCCATCATGCCGATGCCGCCCCCACCGGTGGCCCCGGCGGTACCGGCGGTGCCGCTTTGGGCCGAAGACCCGCCGAACAGGCTGCGAAAGAGCAGGCCGCCGGCCAGGCCGCCCAGGATACCGCCGCCCAGGCTTCGCATGAAGCTTCCCGAGGACGAAGTCCCAGGCGCGGCCGTGGCCCCGGGAGGCGGTGTCGATGGCCGGGTAGGATTATAGGTGGACGATGGCGTCGTGGGCCGGGGCGCAGTGTAGGGTTTGGGGGCCGTCATGGACCGGGAGCCGCGGCCGCCAAAGGAGCGGCCGCCTCCCGCCCGGGCCCAGGCGTCCACTTGGAAAGCCCAGACAGACAGAAACAACAGGGCAAAAAGAGTCAAGATACCTTTTGTCCAGGTTTTTAACTTCATGGATTTCCTCCGAGGTAATTTCGGGTTGTAGTCATTCGTTAAACACGCTGTATAATTATATCGTTTTCATTCCTGCAAATCACTACAATTCCCTTGCTCCAGACGCATATCAATGCCCTCGCGGCATTTGCCTGATAACCACCTACCGCCTGCCGGCCGCCGGCTTGATCCCCATCTTTTCCAGTTCCCCGCAGCACAGGGAACTCCCCAGCCCGCAGCCCTTCTGGTAATCGGCGATAGCCTTATCCGGTTCCTTCAGGTGGTGCCGGTAGATATTGCCCCGGAAAAAATAGGAGAGCGCCAGGTCCGGTTGCAAGCGGATGGCGGTGGTAAAATCAGCCACCGCTTTCTGGTATTCGCCCTGACAGAACCACACCATGCCCCGCTTGTTGAACACCCACGGGTCCCTGGGGGCCAGCCCGGCGGCCTTATTGAGATCGGCCATGGCCTCGGCGAACTGGCCTTCCTGGGCCAGGCAGTCCCCCCGCTCTTTGCAGGCCTCGGCGTTCCTGGGATCACACTGCATGGCCTGGGTATAGATCAAGATGGCCTCGGGGCGGCGCTCCAGGGCCACCAGGATGTTGCCTTTGGCCAGGAGAAAGTTTACATTGTCCGGGTTATCCGCCAGGGCCTTATCCACGTCTTCCAGGGCCTCTTTATGGCGCCCCAGCCCATTGAGAGCCAGGGCCCGGTAGTATCTGGCCTCCCGCACCTGGGGATAACGGTCGATGTATTCATTGAGCAGTTTCAGGGCTTCTTCGTTCCGCCCTGCCTTCTGGGCCTCCATGCCCTTGACCAGGAGCGTCTGCCCGGCCCATCCCGGAGATGCCAGGATCATCAGGCAGAACCAGGACATGACAACCATACGCCGCAGGACCATTGCCGACTCCTTGCCCCCGGTGGGGGCCACTATGATAGCCCAGGACAGGACGATGAAGGGCCACCTGCCTGGACAGATGACCCGTTATACCACGAAATTATTTTCTTCTTCCAGTCTTATTACCTGCGCATGGCCCGCAGGCGCGCCACCCGCTCTTCAATGGGCGGGTGGGTGCTGAACAGGTTCATGAGGCTGCTGCCCGTCAGCGGATTGACGATGAACATGTGGGCCGTGGCCGGGCTGGCGTTCATGGGAGCCTGCTGCACCCCCATGGAGAGCTTCTCCAGGGCCCGGGCCAGGGATTCGGGGTTGTGGGCCAGATGCGCCCCGGTTTCATCCGCCAGGTATTCCCGGGACCGGGAGATGGCCATCTGGATGAGCATGGCCGCAATGGGGGCGATGATGGACATCACCAGGACCCCGATAATGCCGGGGCCTTCCTCGCTGTCCCGGCCGCCGCCGAAAATGGCCCCGAACCGGGCCATGTCCGCCAGGATCATGATGGCCCCGGCCATGGTGGCGGCGATGGTGGAGATGAGGATGTCCCGGTTCCGCACGTGGCCGATCTCATGGGCCAGCACCCCTTTCAGTTCCGCCGGGGTGAGCAGGCGCATGATGCCCTCGGTGGCCGCGATGGCGGCGTGCTCGGGGTTGCGACCGGTGGCGAAGGCGTTGGGGGATTCGTCCGGAATTATGTAGACTTTCGGTTTGGGAATGTTGGCCTCCCGGGCCAGTTCATCGACGATCTGGTGCAACTGGGGGGCGTCCGCGGGCGTCACTTCCTGAGCGCCGTACATCTTCAGCACGATTTTATCCGAGAACCAGTAGCTGAAAAAGTTCATGCCCACGGCCAGGATAAAGGCCAGGTACATGCCGGTACGCCCGCCCAAAAGCCTCCCGACCACAATCAGGAACGCGGTCATACCGGCCAGTAAAAGCACGGTTTTGATGCGGTTTTCCATAAGTTTGCTCCTATCCCGGCATTTTTCCGCCCCTTGGCGGGAAAAACCAGGTTTCAGTCTTTCTTTTTAGACTACCATATTTATAAAATTTTAAGATCAGTTGCAGGACTTGTCAAGAGGATCAGACGCGGCCTCTGGGCGGATAACATGTAGAAAATATTCCTGATTCCCCTTTGGACCCTTTAAGGTCGAAGGGAACGCCGGGCTCACCTTGAGACCCAGGGCGAGGGCCGCGGCGGCCACCTTTTGGACCGCCGCCTCCTGCAACTGGGGGTCTCGCACTACCCCGCCCTTGCCCACCTGGCCTTTGCCCACTTCGAATTGGGGCTTCACCAAGGCCACGATCTCGCCCCCGGGCCGGAGCAGTTCCATGATTTTCGGGAGCACCAGGGTCAGAGAGATGAAAGACAAATCCAGGGTGGCCAAGTCAATGAGCTCGGGGATGGTTGCGGCGGGCAGGTACCGGATGTTGACCCGCTCCAGCACCACCACCCGGGGGTCCTGTCTGAGGCTGAGGTCCAACTGGCCGTACCCCACGTCCACGGCATAGACGCGCCGGGCGCCTCGGGTAAGGAGTACATGGGTGAAGCCCCCGGTGGAGGCGCCGGTGTCCAGGGCCCCCTTGCCCGCGGGGGAGACCTCAAAATGGTCCAACGCCCCGGCCAGCTTTTCCCCGCCCCGGCTGACAAAGGGGGGCGACTCCTTGACCGTGAGCCCTGCCGCCTCAGGCACCATGGCCCCGGCCTTGGGGGAGGCCAGGCCTTCCACCGCCACCCGGCCGGCCATGATCAGGGCCTGGGCCTGGGCCCGGCTCTTGGCCAGGCCCCGAGCCACCAGGAGTTGGTCGAGCCGGGTCTTCATATTGGCAAGTAAGTTCAAGGTTCAAGGTTCAAGGTTGCTGTGCAGTCGGAAACGTAGGGTGCGTCTTACGCACCATGAATTGAGAAACCGTGGCGGGCGAGGACGCTCGTCCTACTTGACATTTCACTCGTTCCCAAGCTCAGCTTGGGAACGAGAAAAAAAATTTCCAGACAAGGAATAGACAGTTGACCCTCATCTTGCTGCAGGGAGAAAATAGTTGAGGCAGAGGCAAGGCCGAATCTCCTCCTAGTAACAATATCTAGCAAATAAGGTCAAACTCAAAATCGATATGCGGCTCTCCCACGGCATTATAGAGGTCATCCATCACCAACTTTAGGATGCTTATAAAACAATTTATGTTTCTAACCGGATATCTAGGTAATAAAAGAGACCCTGGACCAAGCTTGCGAGAATATTGATGTCCATCTTCCAGAGGAATTATAAATTCGAATTCCTGATAGCATAATTTTGATTTTCCTCCTTCGAGGATTTCGTCATAACGCAATTCTATCTCCATTACATATTCAGCATCAGGCATCCCGCCAATGGCCCGTGTCCGTCCTACGATACATAATGCATTAGCTACATCTGCAAGTATCAGCCCAATTGAGAGTGCTGGCGGTTCTTTTGTGTTTCTGAAAAATAATTGCACTGTCCCAGACTCGAATATATCAACTGTTATGAAATATTCATCTTCATCTAGTCGAATAGGAATTGGTAATCTTGACCACGATTTCCTGCCACCACGCAGGATAGGTTGGGGTTCTATAGGTCCATTTTGTTGCCCAGCATTAAAAGCCGTAAAGTGATGTTGTCGGGCACTATTAAGAAATTGTCCTCTTATGCTTGGCTTTCGTTCAAATAAATCAGCCTGCAAATAAGGCCTATCTATGGTTAAAGGCCAAGATAAGGGAACTAATGTTATATTAAACCATATTAATCGTTTTTTAATACTTTGTTGAGGTTTTAGTAGCAAATAGCGCTCATGAGCATAATTAAACTCTCTATCAATTCTTTCTTGGCCCCGAGCTATATCAATTGTCAAATCTTGAATCTCTCTCATCCTCATAGGCTTTGACTCATCGCTTACCCTTTTATATGCCTCAAGCGCCCGGTCTTTCTTATAAAGCCGGTGAGGAGCTTCAAGAGATCGGGGGACACGAAAGACAATGACACCCTCTCCGGGAGTGTGTCCCATCTCGATGCCATGACACTGGAGAGAAGGAAGAGGTGGATCGATCCAATCGTATGCGGCTCTTTTAAGGTTATCAGCCAATGCATGGCAATCAGGTAAAGGGGCTACCTCTTTAACGCGCTTGGGATGGTCCGACGTTTCTGCCAAGCCAATTACAAGCCAACCACCCTCAGAATTGGCAAATGCCACTATTTCTTTAAATATGTTTTGCTTGGCT
>Ga0351885_10317_pt1 | contig 16408 bp, 16 predicted proteins | sample TotcelFGM3001L13_FD_206771 | JGI IMG/M metagenome (GOLD analysis project Ga0351885, IMG submission 206771) | Enriched cells from coal bed in the Powder River Basin, Montana, United States - Total cells FGM rep3 HSBNCT.FGM.300.1.L13 ... | reverse complement strand
AACGTCTTGGAACGGATCGCGCACCAAGTTGGTATTTGCAGAATAGAAGAGGAATCCCAAGATGACAACCGGGGAAATCCTGATTTTGAGTGAGAAATCCCTGGTAATGGCTGATAGCCGGGTCCCAGGTGGCGGCGAATTTGTCGCCCACGGGCAACATGATGCCTCTTTGTGAAATCCAGCCAATCAATGAGCGCAAACTCCGCCCCCTGGCCGCCCTGGAGCCAGAGCAGCAGTGTGAAGTGTGGGATGAAGCTGTAAGGTCGGCAGAGGCGGAAGGGGAGGCCTGGAGACCCTTGCCGGTGAGCATGGGCGGCCAGGGCAAGGGGCGAGAGCCGGTCGTTGCACTCCGGAGGTGGTGGCGGCGGGGTCCAGGGGCCACGGTAGCCCCCAGGGTGGCGCTGCCCCTCCTCTTGATGGTCAACACCAAGGTGTGGGCCAGGCGGTGGGGCAGTAGGAGTCATGGAGGGGCTGGGGAAGAAACGAGGGGCCGCGGTTCCTCACGTCTGGACGGCAGTGGCGATGGCGCCGAGGCGGGAGCCGGTGGACACAAGGCCGGGGTGATGGCATGGCGCTATGGGCAGGCCGTCCAGGGAAGGGCAAGAGAAGGTTGAGGTCAACTTGCGACTGGCGCCCGGGAGGATAAGGAGCCCGGGTCGGGCACTCCCATGATGGTCAACCTATTGGTCGGTCCGTCCGCTCCTTCCTCCGGAGGCAAGCCAGACTTCACTAAACGCCGAAACTACCCCACCATCCGGTCCGGTATGACCAGGGACCGAGGCCAGGACCGGGCCGGCAAGGATAGCGGCTGGGACTGGCCAGGCTGGCAGGGGAAGTTTCGCAGGTTTCGCAACTTCGCAGGGGGTAATCTTCAAAACTGATTTTGTGGCCGGATGGAGTTGTCTCCCCCCTTTAATTATTGGCATTGAAAAGGAAGCCACGCACAGGACACGCACAGGCAATAAAAAAGAGGTTAGCCGAATTTAGCTAACCCCTTGAAATCTCTGGTCGGGACGAGAGGATTTGAACCTCCGACCCCCTGAACCCCATTCAGGTGCGCTACCAGTCTGCGCCACGTCCCGACAACGAGATAATATATCAAGCCGATATTCTCCTGTCAATTTCTTGGGGCAATTTATGCGCCCGGGTGCATGTTTTCTCTACATTCTGCCCTTTGACGGTAATGAGGCCGGAAAGGGCGCGGAAAAGCGGTTGAGATTTATGAACAAACCTGTTAATTTTAAAAGGTTGCCCCGGACCGGCAGCTCATCGGGAACCGGGGAGGCAACCATGAAGGAAGGGAGAGCTTGATGTCCGGCAAAACCGCACAGATTCGCAACCTAGTATTGATCGGCCATGGGGGCTGCGGCAAGACCTCGTTGGCCGAGGCCCTCCTCTTTGGGGCGGGGGCTACATCCCGGCTGGGAAAAGTCGACGACGGCAGTTCCGTCTTGGATTTCGAGCCCGAGGAAATTAAACGCAAGATCACCATCTCCAGCGCCTTTCACCACTATCAGTGGAAAAAGTACACGGTCTATCTGGCCGACACCCCCGGGGATGACAACTTCCTGGCGGATACCCGGGCCGCCCTCCATGTGGCCGACGGCGCCGTGGTGGTGGTGGACGCGGTAGACGGCGTCAAGGTTGGCACCGAAAAGGTCTGGCATACGGCCAACCGGTACAATCTGCCCCGACTGGTATTCATCAATAAGATGGACCGGGAGCGGGCCGATTTTCACCAGGCGCTCAAGGAAGTCCGGGAAGTGTTGGAGGTCCAGGCGGTGCCGATCCTCCTGCCCATCGGCCGGGAAGCCGGTTTCAAAGGGGTGGTGGATTTGATCGGCCAGAAGGCCTATGTGGCCGCCGCGGGCGGCAAGCTGGAAGCGGTCCCCATTCCCGAGGACCTGCAGGATGAAGTGGAGACTTTGCGCGGTGACCTGCTCAATTTTGCCGCTGAAAGCGACGACGCCCTGATCGAAAAATTCCTGGAGGAAGGGGAACTTACCCCGGAGGAGATCTACCAGGGACTCCGGGTGGGCACCCTGAAGGGCAGCTTCGTGCCGGTTTTGTGCGGGGCGAGCCCCAACAGCGCCAGCGCCGCGCTCCTGCTGGACGCCATCAATTTATATCTCCCCGCCCCGGAAGACCGGGGCCAGATCGTGGGGACGCATCCCAGCACCAAAGCCGAAGTAGCTTTTGCGGCGGACCCGGATGGCCCCCTGGCGGCGCAGGTCTTCAAGACCGTGGCCGACCCCTATGCCGGCCGCCTGTCCATCTTCCGCATTTTCTCCGGCGCCATGGCCGCCGACTCCACCGTCACGAACGCCACCCGGGCGGTGCCGGAACGTTTCGGCCAGCTCTTTATGCTGGAGGGCAAGGGCCAGAAGGCGGTGCCCAGCCTGGGTCCCGGGGCCTTCGGCGCGGTGGCCAAACTCAAAGAAACCGTTACCGGCGATACCCTGACCGCGGAGGGCAAGCCCGTGCTGCTGCCGGCCATCCCGTCCTCCCGGCCCATGGTCACCTTTGCCCTGGAGCCCAAGAAACAGGGGGAAGAGGACAAAGTCTTCTCTTCGTTCTCCAAGCTCATCGAAGAAGACCCTTCTCTGAACCTGACCCGCAACGCCGAGACCAAGGAAATCCTCCTGTCCGGCGTCGGCTCGGTCCATATCGAGGCCACCGCCGAAAAGCTCAAGCGCAAGTTCGGGGTGGAAGTCAACTTGAAGCCCCCCAAGGTGCCGTACCGGGAGACCATCAAGGGTACCGTCAAGGTGCAGGGCAAGTATAAACGCCAGTCCGGCGGCCGGGGCCAATACGGCGACACCTGGTTGGAAATGGAGCCCTTGCCCAAGGGCAGCGGCTTTGAGTTTGTCGATAAGATCGTCGGGGGCGCCATCCCCAGACAGTACATCCCCTCCGTGGAAAAAGGCATTGCCGAGGCCAAAAATACCGGCATCCTGGCCGGCTTCCCGGTGGTGGATTTCCGGGTCTCCCTGTATGACGGCTCCTTCCACGACGTGGACTCCTCGGACATGGCGTTTAAAATCGCCGGGTCCATGGGCTTCAAAAAGGGCATGGAGCAGGCCAACCCCACCCTGCTGGAACCGGTTATGAAGATGGTGGTGACGGTGCCGGAAGAAAACATGGGGGATATCATCGGCGACCTCAACGGGCGCCGGGGCCGGGTCCTGGGGGTGGAAGCCGAAGGCCGGCTGCAGGTGATCACCGCCCACGTGCCCATGACCGAAGTGCTGCTCTATGCCCCGGATTTGATCTCCAAGACCGGTGGCCGGGGCACCTACGAAATGGAATTCGACCACTACGAAGAGGTCCCGCCCCACCAGGCGGAAAAGATCATCGCCGAAGCCCGGGCCGCCCAGGAGAAGGAGTAAAGCAGGGATCAGGGGTTAGGGATCAGGGATTAGTAGTTGGTGGCACAGGCGTCTCGCCTGTGCTTTAATTCCCTGGTTTCCAATCTCAGCTTAAGGCCCGGAACGAGCTTAAAACATGGACGATTATCAGCATTATAGGTTTAGCATCACGTGCCATACGGAGGATCCAGCAGTATTGCATTGTCTCCGTGCCCTTTGTCAGTATTGCGAAAAGTACAAAAAACCGCAGATTGGATGGGGCGGTACGGGCGAAAAGGAGTGGAGATCGGCTGGATTTAAATTCATATTGCGGTTTACTTCCCCTGATTTTAGGGAGAAATTTATTACAGAGGCAGAACGCTTATTGAAAGGCCATTGGATAGCGCTAGGAACAAATGATGATGATCCTGCACATCGACAACGGCCCCGCTGAGCAAACGTAGTAACCTTATGGATAAATCTCACCTCTCTAAACGCACCGGTATCATCCACGCGGTCTCCGTTTCCGACCGCAAGGGCGTGGTCAAGCACAACGTCGACCAGGCGCGGCTTTTGGTTGACCACGGCCTGGCCGGCGACGCTCACGCCGAAGGCGGCATCCGCCAGGTGAGCCTCCTGGCCCGGGAGTCCATCGACAAGATGGTGGCCGCGGGGGCTAAGGTCAAGCCCGGGGATTTTGCCGAAAATCTCACCGTGGAGGGACTCGATGTCATGCACCTGCAGGTGGGGACCCGGCTCAAGGTGGGCCGCGAGGTGGAGATGGAAGTCACCCAGATCGGCAAGACCTGCCACAAGGGCTGCGCTATCCGGGAACTGGTGGGCGACTGCGTCATGCCCAAAGAAGGCATTTTTGCCCGGGTGCTGAAAGAGGGCGTGGTCAAGCCTGGCGATGCCATCGAGGTGACGGATGTTCCGGGTGGGCATACTGACAATAAGTGACAAAGGCCACGCCGGTGAGCGGGCCGACACCGCCGGGCCTGAACTGGCCCGCGGGCTTGACGCCCGGTGCTTTAAGGTTTCCGCCGCAAAGATCGTCCCCGATGAGCCGGAGGCCATTGCGGCCCAACTCACAGCCTGGAGCGACGATGACGGCCTGGACCTGGTCCTGACCACCGGGGGGACGGGCCTGAGCCCCCGGGATACCACCCCGGAGGCCACGCTGAGCGTGGCCCAGCGCCTGGTGCCGGGCATCCCCGAGGCCATGCGGGCCGCATCCCTGGCCGTAACCCCCCACGCCATGCTCTCCCGGGGGGTGGCGGTTATCCGGGGCCGCACCCTGATCATCAACCTCCCCGGCAGCCCCAAAGGGGCCCGGGAGAACCTGGCGGCAGTGGCGCCGGCCCTGCCCCACGCCCTGGAAAAACTCCGCGGCAGCCCGGCGGAGTGCGGGGCGGAGTGAGACCGATGTAATACCACCCGTTTTGGAGGGTAGGGGACCAGGGCCACTTCAGAAAAAGCCCCTGCCCTTATGAAAAACTCCCTCAAACTCACCCCTAACCCCTGAAGTTTTTTGTAGGGGCGCACCTATAGCGATGCCAAAAGTTTTTTTCCGATCCTTGATATCCACAAATCCCCCCTAACCCCCCTTTAATAAAGGGGGGAACTATAAGGAATTGCTGATAAAGTAACCCTTTGACCAAGGGGGATTTAGGAAGCTCCAAGGTGAAGGAATTTATGGCAAACGCTATATGTGGGCGGACACACAGGTCCGCCCCTACGAGGGTAGGACGGGAGCGCCAGGGAATTTTTTTTTGTTCTCGTTCCCAAGTTGCACTTGGGAACGGTTGTACTTGGGAACGCATTATTGACCCAAATTTGGATTGGGTGACCCTGGGCGGCGAGGACTCATGCGCCGATTTCTACAAGGCCAAGCTTTGCGCCCCTTATGGTTCCCAAACCCAGCTTGGGAACCAGTCAAAAAGGCGGGGGGGGATGCGCTTCGCTTTCCCGCCCTACGGCCCTACGGCCCTTAGGGTGGGAGCCAGAGCCCTTACAAAAAAGCCCCTGACCCCCTCCCTCAGAAAACTCTATGAAGCCACAGGCTCCTCAGGCTTCTCAGCTGCCTCAGCTGGCTCGGCGGGCGGCGGCGTTTCCGGTGCGGGCGGCGGCGGCGCAGAGGATTTCTTAGCCCAACCGGCCCGCATCTTCTCCCGGATAACGGCCATGGCCCGATAATTCTTGTCCTTGACCTCTTTCAAATCCTTCGCCTTTTTGACCGCATCGCTCACGGCGGCGACCACCAAGGGGTTGGTTTCGCCCTGTTCCAGGGCCTGGAAAAACTCTTCTCCCAATCGGCGCATGGCCTTATTGACCTTCTGCTTTTGCCAGCAGGCCAGGGTGTAGCGGCCCAGGATCAGGCCCCGGCGCAGCATATTGAGGCTCAAAGTCTTGACGTACCACATGACGGCTTTGAATCCCTTGAATCCTTTAGCGGCCAAACCTTGATAATCAGCGCTCATGCATCACTCCTTTCCCGTGGAGCCGGGAACCGGGGAGGGCAAACCCCGGCGTTGGGTCAACCGGAAATAGTTGTCCGGCCCCAGGCACTTTTTCTTAATTTTACTATAGGGCATGGGAGGGGGCGGTGCAATGGCAAAAGCGCCGGGAATGAGGACTGACTATTTTGGCGAGTCGACGCCCCCGTCTTCCAGTTGCGCCATTTGGTCCCGCAAGGTCCCGGTAATTCCCCGCAGGTGGCTGCCAGGCCAATAAACCCGGTGGCATCGGGGGCATTCGTAGAACCGGCGGTGGTGCAGAAAGACATGCTCTGAAACCCGGCCCTGGACCTGTTCCCGATGGAGGGGGACGAGGAGATCGTTGCAATGGCCGCAACGGGTCAAGGGTTTGAGGTCCCGGGCCGAGAGGCCCAGACTCTGGAGCACTTCCTGAAGCTGGCCTTCCGAATCCGGTGCGGTCAACACCACCAGGTCGGGCCGTTTCAGGCGGTGAGCGGCTGCCTGCCGGGTCAGGATGTGGGTCCCGGGGCTGGGGGGCGGCCAGTTCCCGGGCGTGTCCAAGGCCAGACGCATGAGGGTGGCGTCGAAGCCGCAGAAACGCAGCCACTTGGCCAAAGCGCCCAGGGGCTGATCCACCAGGAAGTTCATCGAGTTAGAAACCTCGAATTATAGCGTTTGCCATAAATTCCTTCTTCTTGGAAGTTCTTAAATCCCCCTAAATCCCCCTTTTTCAAAGAGGGACTTTAGCAGCAATTCCTTATAGTTATTCCATTACTACAGGGGGGTTATGGGGGATTTGCGGATATCAAGTATCGGAAAAAACTTTAGCAATCACTATAAGTAAAAAAACTCCTTTTCCCTTATAAATTAAGCAATAATCAGCAATGTTGCCTATTTTTGGCTGATAGCTGAAAGCTGACCGCTGATAGCTGCCGGCTACTTCCCCAGAGGTACCTGGACCACTCCGGCCGGGGACGCTAATGTCAAGTCGGCCGGGGTTAGGGGTGGATTGACCTTAAGCTCGCGGTACACCAGGCGCATTTCCTTCTTGGGCGCCGAGGTCTTCAGGGTGATTTTTTCGGGCAGGTCGGGCGCCAGGGCGCCGAAGTTGGCCAGTTCCGCCGTAAATCGCGGCTCCATGGCGCCGCCGAACCACTCTTCCTTTACGGGGTAAAGACCCTGGGCCGCGACCCAGAGACGTTCGGTCAGGGCGCCGCCCTGGCGCCACTCCAGGCGGTAACGGCCCGTGGCGGCTTCATAGTCGAAATTCTGGGGTGGCCCCGAACTCAGAGGCAAGGCCCCCACCAGCAGGCGCAGGGCCTGGGGCAGGCTGACAGTGGGGGGAATGAAGGCGGCCAGATTCCCGGGGGTGGCGGGGCCTTGAAACAGCTTGTTTTCCGAAGGAGACAGTACCTTAACCTCGGCCCCGTCGGTGGCAAAGCTCAGGATGGTGCGGCCCAGGAAATCCAGGACGTCGACCTTGAGACTGTCAGGCAGCCGGCCCGAGAGCAAGGCGTTGCCGGAATAATTCTGCTCCGGGGACAGGAAGGTGATGCGGCCTTTGGCCTGGAAGGATTTGACCTGCTCTTGCCGGGCCTGAAGCCGGGCCAGCACTTCTTCCGAAGAAATTACCGCCGCGGGTGGCGGGGGCGGCGGCAGGGTTCGGCAGCCGGCCGCCCAGAGGAGCGCCGCCAGCAGCAGCCATAAAAAGGTTCTGCGTTTCATTGGGCTGGTCCTTTCAAGATGCTTTCCACCTGCATGATTTTCTTCCGCAGGGCCGAGGTGTTGGCGTTTTCCAGCACCAATGCCCGGCGGTAGATGCGCAAGGCTTCCCGGTAGCGCTTCATCTGAAAATAGGCATCCCCCAAATGCTCGGCCACGGTGCCGTCCTGTGGCATGATATGGTGAGCCCGCTCCAACTCGGCCACCGCTTTGTCGTACTGGCCTCGCTTATAATAGACCCACCCCAGGCTATCAATAATGTGGCCGCTGTTGGGTTTGGCCCGCAGGGCCTCCTTGACCAGCTTTTCAGCCTCATCCAGATTTTCCCCTACTTCGGCGTAGGAGTAACCGAGAAAGTTTTGGGCATCGGCATTATTGGGGTTCAGTTCTAGCACTTTTTTAATTTGCTGGATGCTTTCAGGGCGATTGTTCTGTTTCTCATAAAGTACCGCCAGGCGAAAGTGGATTTCCTGCGGCCGCTCCACCTTCCCCAGCCCGGCCGTTAGGGCCTGGATGGCCAGATCCCACTGGTTGTCTTCCTCATAAAAATAGGCGTTGGTGAGGTAGATTTCTTCCTGTTTGGGGGCCTGGGTCAGAAGGTCGTTAAGGATCTCCCGGGCCCGCTTTTTATCACCCACTTGAAAGGTGAGATAAGCCATCCTGAGGCGCGCTTGGATGTAATTTTCGGATTCCCGGCCCACCAGTTGATACTCGCGGGCGGCCGCCTTCAGATCGCCTTTTTCCTCCAGGGCCATGGCGATAAAATAACGGGCTCGATCCTGGTAACGGGGCAGACTCAGGAGAGGGCGGAAGAGGCGGATAGCATCGTCCGGCAGCTTTTGCTCCAGGCAGACCAGGGCGATATTGAAGTCAGCCGCGGGATCATTCCGTTCCAGGTCCCTGACCTTGCGGAAGGCCTTCTGGGCATCGCCGTACCGGTTCATAATCAGATAAAGGCGGCCGATACTGGTCCAGACCTTGCTGTTGCGGGGGTGGGAGCGCAGAATGCGGTTATACATGGACAAGGCCCGGCTATACTGGTGTTCCCGTTCCAGGGTGTTCCCCAGGTCAAACATGGCCGGGACGAACTTGGGGTCCATGGCGAGGACCCGCTGGAATTCTTTTTTCGCCTCGGCCAGGCGGCCGGTTTCCATGTAAATGCGCCCGAGGTAGTAGTAACCCACTACCAGTTGAGGGTCCAGGCGCAGGAGATCCTGGACGGTGCGAATGGCCTTGGGATACCGTTTCTGTTGGGCGTAGAGGGTGGCCAGGAAGAGGCGGGCTTCCCGGTTTTCCGGGTCCAAGGTGATGATGCGTTCGTATTCCCGGGTAGCCTCCTCCAACTGATTCAAGCCCACGTGGAGGCTGGCCAGGAGAAAATATGCCTCTTGCTGCTGGGGATTCAGCCGGAGGGATTTCTCGGCGTGAGCCAGGGCTTGCTTCACATCGCCCTGGCGTTGGTAAAGGGCGGCCAGTTCCATCTCCAGGAAGGCCGATTCGGGATCGCTTACTAAGGCCGCCTCATATTCCTGAATGGCCCCCGCCGTGTCCTCGGCCACCAGCAGTTGCTGGGCCTTGAGAAAGTGGTAGAATCCCTGGCCTTTAGGGGTTTCCGGGGTGACGGAGCCCTTGGTTTCGGTGGGCGCCACCCGGCCCAGGGAGGCGCACCCCATAAACGCCAGGCACATGCAGATCCACATGATCCCGCCGATAAACCTGCGGGACATGAAGGCACTGATGCAGAACCTGCCGTTCGGGCTCGTTAAACCTTTCCACTCAAGCAAAGTTGATCCTCGGAAGGCGGCCCCGGGGCAAATTAATCCCCGCCCGGGGTCCGATAGTCTTCCCAATCGGTAATTTCATTTTTGAGATATTGACGCAATCGTTTTATGAGGCGGTCTTCAATCTGACGCACCCGCTCCCGGGAAATTTGGTGGCGGGCTCCGATCTCCTGCAAGGTCATGGGTTTTTCCGCTAACAGGCGCAAGTCTAAAATATCCAGTTCCTTATCGTTCAGTTCGGTGCGAAACTCCTTCAGCTTCCGGCGGAACAGGTTTTTCAGTTCTGCATCGGCCAACACTTCTTCCACCTGGGGATCGGAGGAAGGCAGAAAATTCTTATGATATTCATCGGAGCCGTCCTTCAAGGGGGCGTCCAGAGACAGCTCCCAGGCGCCCAGGCGCTGGTCCATCTCGATGACTTCCTCTTCCCGCACGTTCAAGACGTCGGCCAGCATTTTGGGACCTGGCTCAAACCCCTGGGACCGGAGTTTCTCCTTCTCGCGTTTCAGGTTGTAAAAGAGTTTGCGTTGGGACTGAGTGGTGCCGATCTTCACCAGCTTCCAGTTGTCCATGATGAACTTGAGAATGTAAGCCTTGATCCAAAAGGAAGCATAGTAGGACAGCTTGATACCACGGTAGGGGTCGAATTTCCTGATGGCGTGCATGAGACCGATATTGCCTTCCTGGATCAAGTCCAGGAGGTTTTTCATCCAGTATTTCTGGAACTCCAGGGCAATCTTGATTACCAGCCTCAGGTTGCTGGTGATCAGGTGGGAGCCGGTTTCCCGGTCGCCGGTCTCATGGTAGAGCGTGGTGAGGGCTTTTTCCTCCTCCGGAGTCAGCAGGGCAAAGCGGTTCGCCTCGCGGATGTAGCGCTGTACCAGATCGAGATCGCTGGGAACCGGCAGGGTGGCCTCGGGCTCTTCAATTTCTTCCTCGATCTCGGGTTCCAGAATATTCGGTAGCTCTTCGGGAAAATCGGCCACCTTTCTGTCAAACTGATCTTTCAAGTGTATCCTTCCTGGATCGGGTTCAGGCCTTACCAGATTAGGCGAACCGGAATGTGGCGCTGAGACAGATAGTCTTTAATCCCTTGAATGGTATAGGTGCCGTAATGGACCATGGAAGCAATGAGCGCGGCATCCGCCCGACCCTGGGTGAGAACCTGGCGGAGGTGCTCGGGGGTGCCGGCGCCCCCCGAGGCAATCACCGGAATGGGCACAGCTTCGGAGATCATCCGGGTAAGGTTCAATTCATAACCTGTTTGGGTGCCGTCGGCATCGATGGAATTGAGGCAAATTTCTCCGGCTCCCAACCGCACCGCCTCCTGAGCCCACCAGAGGGCGTCGATCCCCATGGGGGTGCGGCCACCGTGGATTACCATCTCATAACCCGAGGGGGTGGCTTGGGAAGGGGTGACCCTCTTTACGTCCATACCCAGGACGATGCACTGGCTGCCGAAGGCCTGGGCCCCGGCAGTGATCAGCGCCGGGTCCAGAATCGCGGCGCTGTTGACGCTCACCTTCTCGGCCCCGGCCAAAAGGACGTCCCGCATGTCGTTGAGGTTGCGGATGCCGCCGCCCACCGAAAAGGGGATGAGGATCTCGGCGGCCACCCGCCGGACCACGTCGATCATGATATTGCGGCGGTCGCTGGAGGCGGTGATGTCATAGAAAACCAGTTCGTCGGCTCCGGCCTCATAATAGAGCCGGGCCATGGCCACCGGGTCCCCGATATCTACATTATTCCTGAATTTTATGCCCTTGGTGGTCCGGCCGTCTCGGACGTCCAGGCAGGGAATGATCCGCTTACTCAGCATCGGAGCCGTCCCAGGCCAGGAAATTCTCAAGGATCTGTAACCCGAAACGACCGCTTTTCTCCGGGTGAAACTGGGTGGCCACCAGGTTGCGCCAGCCAATGGCGCAGGGAAACTCCACGCCGTGGTCCGTCACCCCCACCACCATTGACTCTTCGGCTGGGGCGGGATAGTAACTGTGGACAAAGTAGTATTCGGCGCCTTCCGGCAAACCCTTGAATATCCGGTGGTCTCTGAGAAAGCGCACCCGGTTCCAACCCATGTGGGGGATCTTCAAACCCTCGCCCCGGGATAGCGCCCGGGTGCGTCCGGGCAACAGACCCAGGCAGTCGGTATCATTTTCCTCACTGTGCTCCAGGATAACTTGAGCCCCCAGACAGATGCCCAGGATAGGGATGCCGCGCTGGAAACTCTGGCGCAGGGCCTGATCCAAACCCAACTCCCGGAGCGTGGCCATGGCCTTGCCGGCTGCTCCCACCCCGGGAAAGATGACGCGGGTGGCCTGGGCCACCACCGCCGGGTCCTGGGTCACCGTACCCTCCACTCCCAGGGCCTTGAGAGACCGGACGACGCTGGTGAGGTTGCCGGCTTGATAATCGATGATAACTATCACGGATTCCTTGAAATGGCGAGATGACTCTTGCAACTTAAAATTTATCAATCTCGGGGATAGTAGTCAACATGATTATCCCGGGCCGCTAATCGGTTTTGTTCCCCTTTACGAAAAATGCGAAAAACTTTCCGTTCGGCTTTCCCGAGTACTGGGTCGGACCCTAATTTACTTGACTTTTAATTAATGATAAACACTAATATGACAATGCTAAAGTCTCAAGGGGAAAAAGGCCGTGGCGCCATGCCCCGCCTCAAGCGTTAAAACTCGGTCGGACGGTTTTATAAAAACTTGTACCCCAAAAACCGGAGCAGCTATCACCGATTGATTAGGAAAATTCACCACATTGTGAGCAGTGTAAATTTTGTAAACTATTTATTTTTTTGGCATAATCTGGGAAATACTTGGGGGGTAGGCATATGAAGAGAAACAAAATAAATCGGTTTTGGCCTGTGGTACTTATGGTGATAATTTCCTGGTTAGTCTTTGTCTCCCCCAAACCGGCGGCAGCTTCCCAAGGGGATACCCTAATCGTCACCGCTGTACCCATAGGTTCCGTGCTGGTTGTGGGAGCTGCCAGTTATCTGCTTTATAAACAGCGCTTCAGTCAACCCGCCGACGCCAAGGGCCGTATGGGTTATAAAGGACCCGGGGAATTTTTCGTGGGTGGTTTTTTCGGCGGCTCCTTTGTGCCTGGCCAGGATTGGACTTATCGGATAGGCGGCCAGAATGTAACCACCCAGAATATGGCCATCGACCCCGGAGTCACGGGAGGCATCAAATTGGGCTACTTCTTGGATAGCTGTCCCTATTTTGGCGTTGAAGCTGAAGGCAGCATCGGTAGCCAGTCCCAGCCCTCTCAGACCGTGTCCTTGAATCCGCCACTGGCCGGGGGAACCGCCACCGGCAGGGTGAGCGGCCAAAGCCTCCTGGTCTGGACCATGGCCTTTCACTTTGTAGGCCGTTATGGCTTCCTGCCGGACCAGGAAGTGCCTTTCGGTCGACTGCAACCGTATGTGGGGATAGGACCGGGTCTGGTGGTGCTTTACGCCGAAGCTGATTCCGCTAAGAACTTCGGCTTGGAATTGGAGGCCGGTCTGCGTTACATGTTTACCAAACATCTGGGCGGATTTGTGGAATATAAATTCAGCAAACAATGGGGGGTCGAATTAGAATCCCAGCAACTAGTCTCCTTGCCCGCCGTCACAACCGAATTTGACTTCGCCCGGCATCAGGTGGTTGCAGGCTTGTCCTATCATTTTTAACGATCATCGGCCCCGAAGGCGGGGCACGCACGGCCCATCTCGATTTTGACTGCCACAAGGTGGTGATGGAGATGGCCTGCCACTGGCAGGCAACAACCTTCCTAACTGGACGATCAGGCGGCCCCCCGGCCGCCTTTTCTGTGACCGCAGCTTTCACCCATCAGCCATGACCAAGGCGGGCGTGAGGAATTCGCTCAGATCGAGACCCTAAACGGCTAGCCCGGTTTGATCGCCTTGATACGGAGCCCCCGCCGCACACTCCTTCCACTGCCGCTCTCTCAGACCAGGGATCACCCTGACAACGGATTCTTCTTTTTTCCCGAAACGACGAGACCAAGATCAAGCCCCAAGAGAAGTCGTATAGACCCCTCCTTACGTCAATCTAACGGCCCATAATAACTGGAGTAACCTAATTCAGAAATTTTTCTAAAGTTTTTCTCCGGAAGGTTCGAAAAGAAGAATACATGGGTCATGGGAGTGGTAACGAAGCTGAACCAAACCCCAGAAAAAGCCGGCAGGGACAAAAGGAAGGAGCGCAACCAATCGTTTACTTAACCCAATGAGATGGGATCCTGTAGCTAACTTCAGATCTCCAGGAGTGGGAAGGTTAGGGAAATAGGCGCCGTTTCCGAGGATAGCTGCCCTTGGAGGAGGAATAACCGGGGCTTCTCCCTCAAAGTAGAACCAGGGGTCTATTTAGCCAGGAACAAAATTATCCTGAGTGGGCGATGGGACAACGAACAATCCGGTCTTACAGCCGGGCTGCCAAGAGAAAGGAGAGTTATGGACAATACCAGCTTTACCCACAACTTAATGCTTACCATCGATCAAATTTCTCAGATCACCGGGATTCGCAAATCCACGTTGCGTTATTGGGAAAAATCTTTCGATGATTTTTTAAAACCCGCCCGCACCCACTCCAACCGGCGGGAGTACACCATCGAGGACCTGGATCGGATTAAGGCCATCCAGCGCTTGCTGGAGCAAGAACACCTCACGGCTATCGGGGTACGCATGCGTCTGCAGGAGATCTTTTCCTCCTCCGGTAAGCGGGATCGGAGCGCCAAAGTTAAAGACAAGGGCGCCCAGAAGAGCCCGTCGCCCTCAGCGTCGGGGCAGAACTCGTCCATCTAATAGACGAGCCAGGTTTTGCCCGTCGGGGGTAAACCCGAAGGCCTCCTGCCAGACCCGGGGGCTTTCCATGCAGAGATAGATGAGCGCCTCAGGAGCCGCCTGGGTCAGCCACTCCCGCATGCGGACGTACATCTCGACGCGCAGGCTCTTGAAATACCGGAGCTTGCCATCCGGGGCCAGGACCATTTCTTGGGCGGCGATGCGGCTGTTGGGGAAGCGTTGCAGCATGAGTTGGCGCAGCGGCGGTAAGAGGCGCAATCCCCCCAGGCTGATCCAGGCGATCGCCTGAGAGGGGACGGCATCGCCCAGCCGTTCTACGGTGCGTTGGTAAGCCTCTTCCCAGCCCGGAAAAAAGATCAGGGGGTCGAAATGAAAGGCTACCCGGAATCCCGCCTCTACGGCCTGGGCCGCCGCCTTGAGGCGGGATTCCAGGGAAGCGGCGAAGTGCTCCTCACCGGCAATGATCTCCGTGGGATTCAGGGACCAGGCGAAAATTACCTGACGATTGGGGCCCAGGGAGAGAAGATGCGACAGCTGCCCCCTCTTGCTCTTGATCTCCAGGATGGCATGCTCCCGGCCGGCAAACCGGGGAATCAGTAGCTCATTGAGACCCATGAGGCCGTCCAGGGCCAGGCTGTCGCCAAATTCCCCGGTCCCTAAGCGCCACACCTGATCCGGATTTTCGGTCCACCGGGCCTCGAGTTCCTCCTGCAAATCCTCCACGTTGACAAACACGGTGATGGCAGGAACGTTGACATAGCCCTGGAGCACGCAGTAGGTGCAGTCCATGGGGCAGTTGAGGCCGACCTGGAGAACCTGGTAACCGCAGCAGATATAGTCCCTGGTCCCGGGGCAGGACCGCCAGAAGGGTCCTTTCTGCACCGCCAGCAGCAGGGTAGTCTTGGCGTGGGATAGCCAGTCAGCCCGGTCTCGCCCCGAGATATTCAGGGCCTCCCGGTCCTGGATAACTTCCATCGGCACACCCTTCAGCCGCGCCAGAATGCGCCGGGTCATGGGATAATCCCGAGCTTCCTGCTCTACTATAATCCTACGGATGCGGTTAGCTAACATGGCTACCTACAAAATATTATTCTATAATCGAATCATTTTACTATAACGCCTTTGGCTATAGCTGGCGACAATTGAAAAAATGCTCTGTTGCCGCAACCCATGGAAAATTCCCCAACACTGTCATTCTGAGGGAGCGAAGCAACTGAAGAATCTCAGCTTTTGGGGGCACAGCCTTTCCAGGCTGTGCGGGGGTAGTGGCACAGGCTTCCAGCCTGTGGTCATCCCAAGCCAGAGCCCTCTGCCACTTTAAACCGCCCCGGGCAGAAAGCCCATACCGTCAAAACCTGAGTCCCTTGGCTACGCTCAGGATGGCAAAAAGGCTCTGTGCAGACTTTCGCGTTGATTTTAATTTAAGAAAAAAATAACCCCGAAGATAAAATTAGCTCTGGTTCATCCTGGGGAAATATTGCGGGAAGAATTCATGCAGCCCTTGGGCCTCAGCCAGACCCGACTGGGCCGTGATCTGGGGATTTCACCCCGCCGCATCAATGAAATCGTCCACGGCAAACGCAGCATCACCGCGGATACCGCCTTGAGATTGAGCCGCTATTTCGGCACGTCGGCGGAATTCTGGCTGGGACTCCAGGCCGATTACGACCTGGATTTGGCTACTGACCGTCTGGCAGAGAGGATCGACCGGGAGGTGAAGGTGTTTGCTGCATCCGGCTGAAATTCAAGATGCATAAAGACTTTGGAAGCCCATGGAATCAAACAATCAATCATCTCCCATCTCGTTCCCAAGTTGCACTTGGGAACGAAAATGATTGCCAAGTTTAACTTGGCAGGAAACTAAGGCGTTCCCAAGCTCAGCTTGGGAACGAAGGAAAATTGGGGATCACCAGAGGCAGCTTTTGAGCCCATTTAGATGTATTCCCGGTTATGCAAGATTCTTTTGTCTTCTAATGATTTCCGCCAATGATCTCAGCGCCCAATTCACGATTGCCTCAAAGCCCGTCAACCGGACGGCTAACGCCCGCCGGTTCACGGATCAAAGCAAAACGGGGACAGACACTATTTTTACCCTGACAGGACAAAAATAGTGTCTGTCCCCGCGTTAATTTTCTCCAGCTATATTTTACTTACAGCGCCTTGGAGCGTCCGCCGGCGCCTTTGGTCTCCTTGATCATAGCGTGGGCTGCGGCCATGCGGGCGATGGGGATACGCATGGGCGAACAGGAGACATAG
>Ga0351885_10315_pt1 | contig 16418 bp, 13 predicted proteins | sample TotcelFGM3001L13_FD_206771 | JGI IMG/M metagenome (GOLD analysis project Ga0351885, IMG submission 206771) | Enriched cells from coal bed in the Powder River Basin, Montana, United States - Total cells FGM rep3 HSBNCT.FGM.300.1.L13 ... | reverse complement strand
TAGGAAGAACAGTCGGGATGAGCGATGATTTGGTTTCCAGCAAAAAGGGTGTACCGAATCCCTTTCTGCAGAGGTTGAGAGGGATAAATATAGACCCAATCATTTCGGTACACAACGGAATGAATTTCCACCACTGCCGGGACTTCAGAACCATTTCGGCAGGAATTGGAACTATCACTTACTTTTTCGCATATGACGATATGATTTGCATCACCGTACGTCAGTGTACTGGCGTTCATCGATTGATTAAATACAATTACCGGATAGATCGTTGTCGGTACATTTATACTTCCGTCTGATGGCCACATGTATCGCACTAAACTATCCTGTGGGGTTACATTACAGGTTGCGATCGTAGCTGTCGGTGTCGGTGTTAATGTAGATGTGGGGGTAACCGATGGTGTTATTGTATTCGTTACAGTAAATGTAAGAGTTGGCGTCATTGTATTGGTCCAGGTAGGAGTGACTGTATAGGTAGAAGTCGCAGTAGAAGTAAAAGTTGGCGTCAGGCTGTTGGTCAAGGAGGGTGTCAGTGTGTAAGTCGGTGTCAGGCTATTGGTCAACGAGGGTGTCAGTGTGAATGTTGGTGTCAGGCTGTTGGTCAAAGATGGTGCCAGCGTGAATGTTGGGTTATTACCTGGTTGTAATGTACTGGTACTGGTACCCGTCACAGGGATTAAAGAAGCGATCAACGTGTTGGTTGGGGATTGGGTGAAGGTACTCGTATTTGTAATTGTAGAAGAAGGGAGCAGGCTGGTTGTCACAGTTGCTGTGAACGGATTGACTGATTCCGTCGAAATTGGAGGATTATTTGTAGTTCCTTCTTCAATGGGTGTAGTCGGATTGGTCGCCAGTGGAACAGGTTGCTGTAATTGTTCTTCCACCAGTGAAACACGCTCCGTCAGTTCCTCCTGACTTTGCTCACCCGCGTCGAGATCACTCAAAACTTCCTTTACGATTGATATTTCGATTCCTGGAAACACATACGCTTCAACCCCATCAGCATAATTTGCTTCTTCAAGAGCTGCGATTGAAATTGGAATTTGAATAAATTGCTCATCATCAACATTCCCGATTGTCACAACAGTACTGATCACCACACTGGTGATTATCACAACACTTAAAATGATGGATCCAATCCAATACAAATTATGAAACAAAATTCCAGGAGTGAATTTGGATTTTATCAATGAGCTCATCGTAAAATTTTCGTTAGGTGCAAACCAATTCAAGGAACCGCTCAGCAATTCCAGGATCAAAATGAGTGCCGATTTCCTGACGGATTGTATTAACTGCCTCATTCCTGGTCATAGCATCACGATAAGGTCTATCAGTTGTGATTGCATCCCAGGCGTCAACCAGTGCGAAGATTCGCGCTTCCAACGGTATTTCCTCCCCTTTCAAACCTCTTGGATATCCACTTCCATCCCAATGTTCATGATGACAATAGGGTATGGTTAATGCAGGCTTTAGAAAATCAATATCTTTCAACATTTCACAGGCGTATACCGGATGAAGCTGCATGATTTCCTGCTCCTCTTTGGTAAGCGAATGTGGTTTATTCAAAATCATGTCCGGGATCCCCATTTTACCGATATCGTGCAACAAAGCACCTCTGCGGATATGGTCCATTCTGGATTCATCAATTCCCAGAGCTTTTGCTGATTTCATCATCATTTCCTTTACCCGGTCAGTGTGACCTTTGGTTTCCTCATTACGATACTCCAATGCCTTAGACCAACCCTCCAGGGTGCTATCATATGATTCCATAATTTTATTTTTGGAGTCACGCATGCTTTCAATCATTTGGTTGAAATTTTCAGTTAATAAAGCCAATTCATCTTTACTGACAGTTTTCACCTGAATATTCAGGTTGCCATCCTTAACTTCTTTGGAAGCATTTACCAATTCCATGATCGGATGTGTGATCAATATCGACAAATTAATACCAAACATAATAACCAATAAAAGCAATAAACCCGTCATTACGGTAATCTGAATACGTGTAACATTGGTTGTGCTGACTAAAAAAGTTTCGCCTAATGCCACCCCGATGATTCCCAATTCGACATCACCACGAACTTCCCAGGTCGATAACAATTCACGGTAACCAATGTTTCGGATATTGAGATCACGGCTATCAGCACGGATAAAGCTTGCATTTGACTGGTTCAGAAGTACATTTCGAACTTCCTGATCAGGCAGATTTGTTGGTGAAGTGAAGGTACTTGCCAGTATCCCACCTTGGAAATCATATAGGGTGATCTGAGCTAGTGTCTCTTCGCGAATTTGACGTACCAGAGACGTTAATGGCGTACCCACCAGAATCACACCAACCATCTCATTGTCAGGCGAGTAAACAGGACCTGCAACATATAAATAATCTCCCTGGTCCGTTTTAACCTTCCCAGCAAATTTATCTCCACGCTTATCGTTGTGTTGCAGAATCGCGTTTTTAACAAAATCCTGATCAGCGAAAATACTCATTCCCCCGGTTGAAAAGTTATAATCCTCCACTTTTCCACCTTCAATATGGTGGATGGATAGAACCCGGTTTCCATTGACATCTAAAAAATCAACAGCCTTCTGTTGATTGTTGAGAATTGTTCCAAACGCCAAAGTTCGTAATGCTTCCGGTTCAGCTTGTCCTAATGCTTCGGGAACCCCTTTACTATAAGCCAGTAATCGTAACACTTTCAACATCTGGTTTTCTTCCTCTACCATTCTGGTAGCAGCTAGATTCCCCGCTTCAACTAATTGATTGGTAAAGCGTTCTTCAACGGTATCAAAAACCACCTGTGTAACCACATAGGCTGCACCAAATAATAAAATAATCGAGAGAAACAGATAAGGTAAAGTTACTTTCTCTCGAATATTGAGAGGCAATTTGTTAAAAGCTTTTGAAAATGTCACTGTAAGATTCATATAAGCCCGTTTTTCAAATCTAAGGAATGCAACTTATGTTGCAAGTTTGTTACCAGTTAACAAATTTGTAAGGTTTTTGGGTTATGTTTGTTGGAGAATGATTCTCCTTTAAGTGCCAAGTAATTAGAAAAGTATCGGAAATAAAATCCAGTTTTTTATACTTCCCCTTGACTCAGATAATGCATTGTCTATAATAAAATGAGATGGGACGATGCAATTAGGTTATTGCAGAATACACTCAATTCAGAAAGGTCTGATTTCTTGAAACAGACCTGATTTTATTCCGGGAGGATTTTATGAAAAATTTGTTGTTCAGTCTATTTTTGGTCGTTGCCTTATTACTGGGGAGTGTAACGACCGCCATTGCAGCTCCTGACAAGCTCATAGGAGTCAATGTGTTTCCAACACGGATCCGACGGATGCGATTCTGGCAGAATTAGGGATGCACGGAAAAGTGAGGGATCTTATTCCGGCCATCGACGCAGTCACGATGCAGGTACGCGAAAGTAAATTAGCTACCATTCGGGCTTTGCCATTTGTGGAAGCAGCCAATCCGGATGCGGTACGCAATGGTGGTCCGGTAGATACCGTGTCAGTAACAGATTTTGCTAATGGTATCAATACCTGGGATCTGGATGCCGTCAATGTGACAGATTTTGGAACTACAGTTCGCCAGGTTGCATACGATGGAACTGGTGTTTATGTAGCTGTCCTGGATACCGGTCTGGTCGATACCTGGCGTACTTTCTTCCCTGAACAACGAATTGCCACTGAATACGGCATCGCTTTTGGTGGCGGCGGAGGTGAAAATGGCTTCGTTTCTTCACAACCGAATAAATGGGAACATGACCAGAACAGTCATGGTACCCATGTCACCAGCACGATTTTGGGATTCAATCTGAGAGGTACACTGATTAATGGTGTTGCACCGATGGCAACTGTCATACCTGTCAAAGTGCTCAACCAGAACGGTTCCGGTTGGTCTTCTGTGGTCGCGCGTGGCATCACTTATGTAGCTGACCTCAAAGCAGGTCCATTAGCTGCTTTTCCGGTCGTGATCAATATGTCATTGGGCGGATCCGAACTGGATGCGATGGAAAAGGAAGCCATTGATTATGCGATCGAAATGGGTGTCATCATCGTTGCTTCTGCTGGAAACGAAGGCACTGCAGGTATGGGTTACCCTGGAGCTTATGCACCGGTTATCTCTGTAGCAGCTTCCGGCTGGATTGGCGAATGGACAGCTCCCACTTGGTGGCGCACATTAAATGTTCCCGATCCAACAAACCCTGTTGATTATTACATCACCGATTTCTCCAGCCGGGAACTTCCTGGTCAGGATCTGGATGTAGCCGCACCCGGATCGTGGATTGTGGGACCGTACAAAACCAATAGTGGGAATATCCCAACTTATTATTATCTGGGAGGCACCTCAATGGCTTCTCCGCATGTTGCTGGGATTGTGGCTTTGATGGCACAGAAAAATCCTGCCCTCACTGCTTCTCAAGCTGAGGGCTATCTGGTTGGTTCGGCTATATATTTGGCACCAGGTTGTCGTCCTATTACAGGACCATCCGGTCCAGAAACTGTTTGTTGGGGTGCTGATGCTACCGGTGCTGGTCTGGCAACAGCTGATGCTGCATTAACAATAACACCATAATATAATATTTTTCCCTAGCCCCTGAGCCTAACATCTCAGGGGTTTTTCTTTTTAATCGAGAATAAATCATCCCTTCAAAAAACTGACTTATAATTCATGAAGTAATTAACCGGATCAAGGTAAATCAGATTATGGCTGGAAATAATAGACAATTTTTACCTCCTCATACAACTATTCATTCTTTTTTTGTTCGGGTAGGGTTACTCTTATTATTCGTGTTTGCATTATTTTCCTTCATTATCTTCCTGTTACCTTATGATCAAACCGCTTCTTATCTCAACCATCTTGCATCAGATGGTCAATTGGAAAGTTTTACACCAACCGTATATAAGGTAATTCAAATCCCTGTTTTAATCCTGACTGGATTATTCAGCGTCGCGTCAATTTATGGTTTTTTCCGGATTGATCAAACCAGTAAATTCTTAAATTACGCAAAACTTTCATTTTCCAATTTTCTAAAAGACTTTCTCCGAAGTTGGAAGACTCTAATCCTTGATTGGAGATCTTTTTGTGACCGCAAAGTTATCCTGTCTCTGCTCGCCATCCTCGTATTATCCTTCCTGATGCGGATATTCTTAATCTACCGTCCGATGGGTCACGATGAAGCCTATACTGCGGTTATTTTTGCATTCGAACCACTCTCGAATGGATTGTCTGATTACCATTTTCCGAATAACCACGTATTTCATACTTTTCTGGTCCATCTCACGTATAAGCTGTTTGGTCCGGTTGAATGGGCGATTCGAATGCCCGCTTTTATCTCCAGTGTTTTACTCGCTCCGTTTGGATATATACTTGCCAGACGTTGGTATGGAGAGCGTGTGGCCATATTATCAGGCGTTTTGATCGCTGTATTGCCAGACACCATTCATTATGCCGTCAATGCCCGCGGTTATTCGCTTTTAGCGCTTTTTACCCTGCTCACATTCATCCTGACATTGTATGCAAGGCAACATAAAAATAAGGCAGCCTGGTTTTTGAGTGCTATTACGGGTGGTTTGGGTTTCTACACCTTACCAATCATGGCTTATCCGCTTGCAATCATCTATGCCTGGTTGGGATTATCCTGGCTATTTAAATTATATGGGCAGGATTATTCAAGGATTAATTTTCTATTTCATATCATTGGTACCGGGATATTTACCGCAATAATTGGTCTTTTCCTTTATATCCCAATCTTTCTCAACTGGGGGTTTGCCAGTTTGTTTGCGAATCCGTATGTTTCAGCCATGGACCAGACCCTTTATTCACAAACAATTCTTTCAAGGTTTTCCGAATCCTGGGAGGTTCTCAACCAGGGAGCTGTTCCGGGATTTGGATATATGTTGATTGCAGGTTTTATTCTTTCGATTATTTTTCATTGGAAAATCAGCCGCGATAAAATCCCGATTTCACTTCTTAGTTTAATCATCATTTCATTCTTGCTCATCATTCAGCGACCCAATGTTTTTAATAGAACCTGGCAATTTTTCTACCCCCTGGCATGCATCTGGGTGTCAGCCGGATGGGTGGCATTGGTGGAAGCAATTCTTCATTTCATCAGAGTAAAAAGCAGTAAGGTTCAGGTCATCATCACTGGATTATTTGCACTTGTATTTATCATTAATGGACTTTCCTATTTACAGGAACATATCCCCACAAGTGTTGAAGGATATGGGACGATTGAACGAGCAAGCGTGTACATAATGGATCGATTAACCCCCGAAGATATCGTCATCATTACAGCCGTTGATGATGCGCCTATGTGGTATTACTTTGAGAAATATGGATTTGGGCGAGATTATTTCTTAAAGGAGCAACCCTTCAAGTATGCCTATGTTGCCGTCACCTGGTCAGACAATCAGACAGTGGAACAGGTAATCCTGGAAAGAGGACCTGATCTTGGATTTTTCGATATGGAGACGAAAGAAAAAATCACAACCATTAACTCGATTGACATTTATAAGATCAAAGCAAATGATGCAGTGATAAATAGCGTTTTTGGCGACTAAGATTTCCAGAATAACCAATTTTCCCAATTTCTATTGACAGATCATTTTTAGTCTGTATAATAGGGGAAACTTATTCCCTGAAAGGGTACAACTGAATTAACTGATGCACAACTCTGCCCTCTTTATCTTTATTGCTTATTACCTTATTTCCTTCATTATTATGAAGCGAACAAATAAGCTTTGGGATGGCAGAATCAGGCAAATGCCTGCATAAATAACGACAAGAGTTACGAACAAAAGCCACCCAAACAGGTGGTTTTTTTGTTTTCAACGTCTGAGGAAAATAAGAGCAACGATGCACAACATTGTCAAAGGAGGTCGCCTGAAAAATTCACCCATACATTTTAGTAGTTTTAATTTTTTTATCATCAATCTAATTATAAAAAGGAGAAATCATAATGTCTGAAGGATCTGTAGAAATGAATTTAGTCAATTCCCAACGGAAACCAATCCTGACAGCACGTCAGGTGGGTGTGGCTGCTGCGTTTGGGGGAGCTGCGCTTGCGCTCGTATTAGCTGGTGTAACGATCCCGATCCCGGGTACACCGATCGTTACCGATCCACGTGAAATATTCACGACAATTGGCGCATCGCTAACCGGACCAATGGGAGGTATCGTCATTGGATTACTGGCAGGAATCGCTGAACCTGGTATACCATTAGCCAGTCTGCTGGCCCATGTCGTTGGTGGTGTATTCAGTGGTGTCGTTTATAAGAATTTCAGCTGGCGGCTAAGGAATAACAAAGTAGTCAGCCTGGCTGCCTGGGCATTACAAGTTGTCCTCTATTATGTACTGATTGTGGTTCCCCTATTTGCGGTTGGCCTGGTTGTCTTTTATCCAGATCCTGAATATGGCAGTTTCTTTGCCTTTTTAGGAGCCATTGAAGCTGGCGCAATACCGGAAATCGTGCTTACGACTGTTGTTACAACAATTATTATGGCTGCATTACCAGAACGATTCAGACGACCTCTCTGGTAAATTGCAGCTTCTCATAAAAAGGGTCAGGGTGTTTTTGGTGGAAATTTCCACCAAGAACACCCTGACCCAATGATGAAATGACCAAGAAAGTAATTATGTCCTATCCTATTGAATTCAAAGATGTTTCATTCTCCTATGCAGATAGTGATACGCTGGCGATCAGGAATATTTCCCTGACAATCACACCTGGCGAAATTGTACTGATAACCGGTCCAGCTGGCAGTGGCAAGACCACATTATGTTCCTGTATCAACGGATTAATCCCGCATTATCATGAGGGTAACTTAACAGGTGATGTTCTGGTTGGACCCTACAACACGCGTAAAGCACGTGTGGGCGGATTGGCATCCCTGGTAGGCATGGTCTTTCAAGACCCCGAAAGCCAGTTGGTAACCAACAGCGTGCTGGATGAAGTCGCTTTTGGTCCTGAAAATCTAGGTGTGGGACGTGATGAGATCAATCAGCGTGTCGACGCTGCCTTAAAAGCCACCCGTCTAACTGGATATGAAAACCGTGAACCCCACAATCTTTCTGGAGGTGAACAACAAGCCTGTGTGATTGCAGCTACTTATGCCATGCATCCGGAGATTTATGTGATGGATGAACCCCTCGCCAACCTGGACCCAGCCGGACGGGCTTATATTCTACAACTGGTTGTTCAGGTCGCAAAACAACGCGGAAAAACATTGGTGATTGTTGAACATTCCCTAGAAGAAACATTACCCCTGGTGGAACGATTGATTGTAATGGAAAATGGACAAATCGTGCGGGATGCTCCTACCAGCGAAGTGCTGGCACAGGGAGATATTCCGCATGTGTTCAAACGTCCGGATATTTTACGCCTGGCAGAAAGATTCCAATTACCTGACTTGACGCTCACACCTGCCCAATTTAATGGAGCACTTCGTCAGAAATATACCCTCAAGAAAGCAACCATCCAACACAATCACAATGGTCACAAACCGGACAGTGAACCAGTCATTGAGTTCAAGAATGTCAGTTTTTCATACAATAGCGAAAACGAAGCTTTGCAGAATGTAAATCTCAGAATTGGATCTGGTGAGCTGGTCGCTATATTGGGCCGAAATGGTTCCGGAAAAACCACCCTGGTTCGGCATGTCATCGGTCTGCAACAACCTTCTGAAGGAAGTGTATTGGTTAACGGAAAAGATGTAGCCACGACACCTACTCATATATTGGCAAAAGACGTTGGTTTTTGTTTTCAGAATCCAAACCATCAAATCGTGTCCTTTACGGTTCGCGATGAAATGACATTTGGACTTAAAACGCACAATATTGATCCTGGTGAATTTGAAAGCAGGATTCAGGAAGCACTCGAGATTGTTGACCTGACAGATAAGATTGATAGTGAAGTGTTCGATCTCGGCAAAGGTCAGAAACAACGTTTGGCTCTGGCATCGGTATTAACCCTCAAACCCAAAATTTTGATCATCGATGAACCCACCACGGGTCAGGATCCGGAGATGATTGATGAAATTTTTGCCATTATCAAACGGTTGAATGATCTTGGTACCTCGATTTTACTGATCACCCATCGGATCGATTACGCTGCCATGTTTGCCAAACGAGCCGTGGTACTACAACACGGTAAAGTTGCTTACGATGGCAACTTCAGAGATTTGTTGATCGATCATGCGTTGATGGCTGCCAATTCACTCGATCTCCCGGAACTGACAAAATTAGCTGTTCATCTATCAGAGTATGGAATTCCCCCCTGGACTGTCCGGTTTGGTGAAATGGAATCTTATCTTGACGAAATTGTGGAGGTGCAAAATGGCAATTGAGTATCAGAAAGGAAATTCTTTACTCCATAATCTTGATGCCCGCACCAAGTTATTAATGTTTATTGGTATCACAGTCGCATCTGTTGTCATTATGGATCCTATATTAATGGGATTATTGTTCCTCTTGATTTATTGGTTAGGAACCAAAGCAATCGACCGGCAATTATTAAATCAAAATTTACGGGTGCTCGTGGTGATTTTTCTCACCTTCTCACTCTTTCAAATTCTCTTTTTCACACCCAAGGATGCACATTTCCTTTTTTACCTGGTTCCATTTAAACAATGGATTCCTGTAACTGTCGAAGGACTTATTCGGGGTGTTGCGGTTTTTTTCCGTTTCTTCAGTGTTGTTCTGGCCGTTCACTTAATGTTATATAGCACTCCCCCGGTAGAGCTGGCTTTGACCATTACCGAGAAAGGGAAACATAAAATCTCCATGGCTGACATGGGTGCTTCCCTGGTAATTGCTTTGGTATTGGTGGTGGTTACATTACCACTGGTTTTAAACAACGAGAGGATTGCCTGGCTTCCCAATCCGGTTTTTCAAACCGTCTTCATGCTGATGGCTTGCCTCCTGATTGCTTTCCTGGCACAAAGATTGGTGACAAAGGGGTTGCCCCCGGAAATGGGTCTTGCATTAACATTGGGATTTTCAACTGTCGGATTATTGACCAAACAAACCCAGAAAATCACCGATGCGCAGAAGGCTCGCGGATACGATGTAAAACCAAAGAACCTCATCCGGCGGGTGCAAGTGCTGACAGCCCTATTGATCCCTATTTTTCTTGCCACACTGGAACGCTCACAGGATATTTCCATCGCCATTCTATCCCGCGGTTTTGATTACAACATCACGAAAAGAACTTTTCGTCGTCAATTTATATTCAGGAAGATGGATTACCTGTTTATGGTTGGCATTCTTCTCATCATCCTGTCAGGTTTAATGCTCAATCACTTCCAACTTGGAAACATGACAGAACAATTCGTTTTTCATTTGATTAATTATTAGGAGAACTCTACGATGACCCAAAAAGTGAACCGCTCGCATGTATTCTTCTCTTTTCACCCGGACCTTGTACCTGTTCTTCGGGTTCAACAGGGTGAAGAAGTAGTCATGGAAACACATGATTGTTTTGAAGGACAAATTCGAAATTCTAACGACCTGATCGATGTGCTCGATTGGGAACATGTCAACCCGGCAACCGGTCCGGTTTATATCGAAGGAACCAAACCAGGTGATGTCCTGCGGGTTGATTTGCTGAAAATGGAAATTGGCGACCAATCCATCATGGTGACAGTACCAGGTGAAGGTGCGCTTGGTGACTTGATTGTTGATATGGAAACCGTATTACTGAAACTGGAAGGTAATGAAGTTGTCTTCAAAAATAAAATCCGGGTTCCCAAAAAACCAATGATTGGTGTAATCGGGGTTGCACCAGCGACCGGATCTGTCCCCAATGGCACACCGGGTGCCCACGGAGGAAATATGGATTGTACGCTCATCACAGAAGGAGCAAGTCTTTATTTCACAGTCGGTGTGGATGGTGCTTTATTTGGTGCCGGTGATTTTCACGCTGCCATGGGTGACGGGGAAGTCGTGATCTGTGGGGCTGAAACACCGGGTGAATTTCGTTTTCGTGCTCAGGTGGTGGAGTCACTCAAAGGTTTGCCAACTCCTTTTCTGCGCAATGAAGATGTGGTTGCTGTGATTGTATCCGCAGCGACCATCGATGAAGCCGCCAGTGGAGCCTCGCATGCCATGGCTCGCTTTTTGACAGAATTCGTGGGCTTATCAGTCAATGATGCCGGGATGTTGATGAGCCTGGCTGGAGAATTAAAATTCTGTCAGGTGGTTGACCCTGAGAAAACTGTCCGATTTGAATTTCCCATCTATATTCTGGAACAATATGGCTTCCAGATGAATTAACGAATTCCGCTTCTCATTCAGCCAAAATGAGTTGCTGTTACCTTTTTCATTTCCCTCCGAAACAACTACTCCCTGGTCAATTCAGGGAGTAGTTGGGTTAACCCTCTGTTTCTTTGATTGCCACAATGGTGAATAAAGTAGTTTTTTTTTTACAGGTTCAAAAGTAAATTCACTGAAGAGTTTCATCTCCTTAAAACCAGCCTTTTCAATTAGATTACATGCCTGCAGTTGGGTGTACGAGCGGGTAGCTGGATCACGTTGATGCAGTTCCTGTTTTACAACCTGATCGCCAATTATCAATTGGTAAAGATCTTCCGAACGTTCACATTCACTTTCCGGATCAAACCAGCCACGAGCTACTCTTCTAAATTTATGACCATTTTCTTCATTCACTACTGTCTTTTCCCACTCCGAATACAAAGGCTCTCCAGGCTGCCAAATTGTCATAATGGATGCAGCCAACACACCTCCGGGCAGCAATTGATCGTATAGTTTTTTCAACGCTATTTCTGCCTTTTTTACGTCTGTTAGCAGTTGGATCGTGCTGGATGGAATCAGAATTACCTGATACTGGCGTGGAAGGTCTAAAGATTCAAGATCTTGATTGTACATATTTGGGGTCAATCCAAGTTTTTTTGCTTTGTGTGAACAAATTTCCAGCATTTCCGGGGAGTTATCGACACCATCTATCTCGACGCCAAGCCCAAGATAATCCAACAATAACCGCCCCGTTCCACAGCCAACATCCAGAACCGGTTGACCGTATTGATGAATCACTTCCAGATAAAAGAAACGGTCAGCCCATTTTGATGTATCCCCACGCAGAATATCCCAGGTTTCTGCCATTAATCCTTTATATTCGTATTCTGCTGAATCCATGTTTTGTTCCCTGTTACTCTCTGTAGGTAATTAAATTATGGAACCATAATTTACGATTATCTCAGGATTAAATAGCAGATTCCACTCTTTTTATAATCTTCCAGACCATCATTGTTAACCACCGGGATGGTACTTTCTTCTGACCAAAATCCCAACCCTTCCAAACCGTCCAAATGGACTCAAGGGTAAAGCGTCCCTGATCGTCAGCTTTACTTTTCATCAGGTCAACCATTTCCAGAAGACGAGAATCCGTGAGTACCCAGGGAAAGTTGGTTAAGACATCCAGGACATGCATCAGGTCATACCAGACAAAGGGAACTTTCAATTTTCGAAAATCATTGCCCATATAAAAAATATAAGGGTGCCGTGTCTGGCTTTCCTGCCAGAGATGAAGCAACGTCTCAACCCCATTATGTGCTGCTGAGCTTTCACGCAGATTGTCAAAGACACTCAAGGCTTTCAACATAGCCAGGTTCGCAAATGGGCATGGATCCTCTTTGCGACCGGGTCCACGAAAATTCCCTAATTCTTTGGAGACTGCACACGGCCAGCCATTGTCACGCACCAGGTTCATTAAATAAACGATTGATTGGTTAACAGCTGGATCATCCTGGAGTCCAAATTTAGCCAGAGCATACGTGGTTAACGGAGCATCACAAAGTGCCCATGCCCAGGTATCCTGATTGTTTCCGCCAAAATGCGTGGGAATGTTGACCGGCAATTGGAATGGGCCTTCTTCCGCTTGATGTTCCAGAATTCGGGATATGATGCGATCCATCCCTGGATCTCCTGCTTTCAGCCCCAAATCGGCGATGAAGGTCAATTTGTGAAACAACTGCCCTGCGCTCTTGTGGCTGGAGATAACGGTACCAGGCCAATTCATTAATTCTGTGAGAACACTTTTCACATCCGCTGACTCCAACATAGCCTGTCGGGATGAGATTACGGAGGGTGAGGTTTCTGATTCTCCCAATAAATCCAAGCGGGTTCGATATGCCACCCAGGGTTCCCCAGCCAACAACCAGTCAATGGGAATATTCATCGGAATTCCTTTCCGTAATAATTGATCAATTATTTAGGTTTGTTCACTTCAATGGAGACATGCTCCAGACCTAACTCTGTTGGAAGACGATCCTTGAATTCTTCTGAGGTTATTTCCTGATTCGTAAGAACAGAGATGATGGAGGCATGAATATTGGGTCCGATCGACCATACATGCAGGTCTGCAACCTGGCTTTCGCCGTCACTCTCTATTTGAAGTTTAATTTTTTCCTGAAGTGTCTTGGATGCCTGTTTATCGAGTAAGATCGCACTTGTGGACTTTAGTAATCCAATTGACCAGCGTGCAACCAGAATTGCTCCAACAATGCCCATTAATGGGTCCATCCAGACAAGTCCAAAATACTTGGCTGTCAACAAGGCAACGATTGCCAGAACCGAGGTAAGCGCATCCGTGACAACATGCAGGTAGGCAGATTTTAGATTGTGGTCGTGATGATGATCATGATCATCATGCTCTTGATGATCATCCTTCACTCCAAGGATAAAAACGCTGATGCCATTAACAATCAACCCGATCACCGCCACGAGAATTGCCTGATTAAAAATAATATCGACTGGTTCAATCAAGCGGCTGGAGCTCTCCCAAACCATTAATAGGGCAAAAACTGCCAATAACACAGCCCCGCTAAAACCTCCCAATGCATTTACTTTCCCTGTTCCAAAACTAAACGCCGGGTTATGGGCATTCCGTCTCGCATAAACATAGGCAAACGCATTGATACTCAAAGCTGCTGCATGCGATGCCATATGCAGGCCGTCTGCCAAAAGTGCCATAGAACCAAAAAGAATACCAGCTGTGATTTCAACAACCATCATGGTAGCAGTGATCGCAATCACGATGAATGTGCGTAACTCACCCGGTCGTTTCTTCTCCTGACCGAATGAGTGACTGTGCTCGAGATGGTCGCTATTTTTTATTTGCATTTGGCAATTATCTCCACAAGGCTATTTTAACATCGGACAAACCAAACGAAAAGCTTTTCATTTTCTAGTTCTTTCCAGGTAGGAAATCTTACCTTCACCAGGATTATCCTTAAAAAATATTAAGATAAAAATAGTCCGATTAATGGTATGATTGGAGCAAGAGGTAATATGCCTGACGATCGTTTTGGAAGAAATATCCATTATCTTAGAATAAGTCTCACTGATCATTGCAATCTGCGATGTTTGTATTGTATGCCTGAGGATCAGACATTCCAGCCCAATTCGGAATTAATGCAGGATGATGAAATCCTCACACTGCTGCAAGTGTTTACATCACTTGGATTCGATAAGATCCGTTTAACCGGTGGTGAACCAACCATCCGCGCCAATGTCGTTAATCTGGTGCGGGATATGGCAAATATGCCAGGTGTCAATTCGCTTTCCATGACGACCAATGGTGTTTTGCTGGGTAAACTGGCAGTCCCCTTGAAAGAAGCTGGCTTAAATCGTGTGAATATCAGCCTGGATACCCTCGATCCACAACGCTTTAAAACGCTGACCCGCTGGGGGAAATTTGAAGATGTCTGGCAAGGGATTAAAGCAGCAGAAAAAGCAGGATTAACTCCCCTCAAGCTTAACATGGTGGTCGTACGTGGGCATAACCTCACGGATGTTGTTGCAATGTCAAATCTAACTTATGAACACAACTGGCAGATCCGTTTTATTGAAATGATGCCTTTCGCCGGACAAACCGATTTTCAAACAACTCTGGTGGTCAGCGATAAAGAAATTTTGGAGATGGTAACCACTGAGTTGGGTCAACCAGTTTTATTGAATAATGGTATCCTGGATGGGGAAGCTCGGTTATACCGTTTGCCTGGTGCGCAGGGAACGCTCGGTTTCATTTCGTCTGTTACCAATCCTTTCTGTGCTGGCTGTACCCGGGCTCGTCTGACCTCTGATGGGAAGTTGAGATTATGTCTGTTGAAAGAAAAAGAAGTCGACCTGTTGACCCCTCTGAGAGCCGGTGCTAGTGTCGATGAGATAAGGGCGATGATCCTCGATGGCATCTGGTGGAAACCCTGGGGACATGGTCTTGCACAGGGAGAAATTGCCACCAACCGCACCATGAGTCAAATCGGCGGATAAGCCGGCACATCTAAAACCTCTACATTGATTTGACATTCGATGATTAAATCAGTATTATTTCGATATGAAATAATTTGATTCGGAGGTAACTATGCCCACCCATTATCAGGGATCGCCAGAAGAAGAATTGGCGCTGGATACGTATATTAAATTGACTCGTGCAACCGACACCATCCATGCACGTCTCTCTCTGGCAAGTTCGATGCAGGCATTGACGATCAGTCAATTTGGGGTCTTGGAAGCTTTATACCATCTGGGTCCACAGGCACAAAATATTCTCGGCGAGAAAATACTAAAAAGCAATTCCAATATGACTACGGTAATTGACAACCTGGAAAAACGCAAACTCGTGCTTCGGGAAAGGGCCTCTGATGACCGCCGAAAGATTATCGTTCACCTCACCGAGAGTGGTAAGGATATGATCAGTGCTATTTTTCCGGTGCACGTAAAAGCCATCCAGGAACAATTCTCGGTTTTGAGTATCGATGAAAAACAGAAACTTTGCGACCTTCTGAGAAAACTGGGGAAGCGTTAGTGTCTTCAATCAAAAAAGGATCTACCATGGATAAGGGATTACATATTCTTGCTTTCGCAGGAAGTATAAGAAAAGATTCGTTCAATCGAAAAATTCTATCATTAGCCTGTAACTCGTTGCCGGAAGGGACCAGTTATGAGATCTTTGAATTGAATGATATTCCATTATTTAACGAGGATATAGAAGCACTAGGATTTCCGGATTCTGTGGCAGCCTTTCGACAAAAAATCCAGAACGCAGATGCACTCCTGATTGCCTGCCCGGAATATAACAGCTCCATCACCGGGGTATTGAAAAACGCATTGGATTGGGCATCCCGTTCAGAAAACAAACAGCCCAACCCCCTCATCAAAAAACCAGTCGCGATTTTGGGTGTTGGTGAGCGTGGGGGAACATCAAGATCACAATATCACTTGCGACAGGTTTTGAATCATCTCAACATGTACGTGATTAACAAACCAGAAATACTGATCAGTTTAAAGAGTGAGAAGACTTTCGATGATAATGGAAATTTGATGGATGAATTTGCCATCAATCTGATTAAAAAATTAATAACTTCGTTGATTGATTTCACAAATCAA